>ERZ761602.2258-NODE-2258-length-30992-cov-10.342729_pt1 | contig 30992 bp, 30 predicted proteins | sample MGYA00512165_ERZ761602 | MGnify/ENA primary metagenome ERZ761602 (study PRJEB28899, sample SAMN02445085) | bioreactor sludge metagenome | biome: EBPR sludge; isolation source: Thorneside wastewater treatment plant | place: Australia: Brisbane, Thorneside...
GGTCTTGATCAGCTCGATCATCTCGTCGATGTTGGCCAGCGCGACGGTCAGGCCTTCCAGCACGTGGGCGCGCGAGCGCGCCTTGCGCAGATCGAAGATGGTCCGCCGCGTCACCACTTCGCGGCGGTGGCGCAGGAAGGCTTCGAGAATCTCCTTCAGGTTCAGCGTGCGCGGCTGGCCGGCGACCAGTGCCACCACATTGATGCCGAACACGGTTTCCAGCTGGGTCTGCTTGTACAGCTTGTTCAGCAGCACCTCGGCGTTTTCGCCTCGCTTGACCTCGATGACGACGCGCATGCCGTCCTTGTCGGACTCGTCGCGCAGGCCATCGGGCGAGATGCCGTCGAGCTCCTTGGCCTTGACCAGCTCGGCGATCTTCTCGACCAGCCGCGCCTTGTTCACCTGGTAGGGCAGCTCGCTGATGATGATCGCTTCGCGGTTGCCCTCGGTCTCGATCTCGGCCTTGCCGCGCACCAGGATGCGGCCGCGGCCGGTGCGATAGGCCTCGCGGATGCCGTAGGAACCGTTGATGATGCCCGCGGTCGGGAAATCCGGCCCCGAGATGTACTGCATCAGGTCGTCGATGCTGAGATCCGGATCGGCGATCAGCGCGATCAGCGCGTTGACCACCTCGGTCAGGTTGTGCGGCGGGATGTTGGTCGCCATGCCCACCGCGATGCCCGACGAACCATTGATCAGCAGGTTCGGCACCACCGTCGGCAATACGGTCGGCTCGAATTCCTTGTCGTCGTAGTTCGGCTGGAAATCGACGGTGTCCTTGTCGATGTCGCGCATCAACTCGTGCGCCAGGCGCGTCAGGCGCACCTCGGTGTAACGCATCGCGGCCGGCGGATCGCCGTCGACCGAACCGAAGTTGCCCTGGCCGTCGATCAGCAGATAACGCAGCGAAAACGGCTGCGCCATGCGCACCATGGTGTCGTACACCGCGGTGTCGCCGTGCGGGTGGTATTTACCGATGACGTCACCGACCACGCGCGCCGACTTCTTGTACGGCTTGTTGTAGTCGTTGCCGAGTTCCTTCATCGCGTACAGCACGCGCCGGTGCACCGGCTTCAGGCCGTCGCGCACGTCGGGTAGCGCGCGGCCGACGATCACGCTCATCGCGTAATCGAGATACGACTGGCGCATCTCGTCTTCGATGTTGACGCGCAGGATTTCTTTGGCCAGATCAGCCATGGACACACTCCGGTGATGAGCGGCGATCGCCTGTCCTTTCGACCGAGGTCAGCTACGCACAGGAGCCGCTTGGCAAGCCGGCGATTCTAACACGGAGCCTCGCGCGCACGCGCGGAACGCGCCGCCCCCATCGGCCAAAGCCACGCAGCCGGCGTCTGGCGTCCACCGGAGTTTCGCAGCAAACGCTGCCGCAAGCCCTGCCGACGAGGACTACGCGCCAGCCGGGCGCAGACGCCAATACCCGTGCAGCAACAGGGCCAGCCCGAACAGGATCAGCAGCGTCATCCCCGGTGCCGGCACCGCGACGGCATGGGCTGCGACAGTGCCGAACAACAGACGCGCCCGCTGCATCGCCGCCAGGCCTATGTGATGGCCAATGATTCGCCCCGGGAAGTCGTCATAGGCCGGATGTATGCCGCCGTACAGACGCGAGACTCCCGCCTCGTCGGCGGCATCGAAATACGTTGCCCATTGCAGGTGCATCGGTTCGCTGGGACCGAACTCGAAGGCGAGCTGGAAACCCTGACCGTCGGTCGCCGCGCGCGCCTCACCCATTCCTCCGGGGAAATACGCGTTGCCGGTGAACGCCGTCAGCACCTCGGCGGCAGCGCGACTGAATCCGCTGTGTCCGGACGTATAACCGGGAAACGGCGGCGTCACGAAGTTGCGCTGCTGGTACGGTAACCAGCGCTCGCCGAGCAGCCAGGCTACACCCCCAAACTGACTGGCTGGCTGCACCGGATGACCGGCCCACGCCAGAGTCGCGATCTCGCCGAGATGTGCCGCCAGATGCGCGTGACGCTCGCCAGGCGCACTCGACGCCGCACTGATGACCTCGATCAGTCCGGCGACCAGCGGCAGGCCGTTCGGGTGATAGTTCGCAGCGCCCGGGTTGCTGGACTGGCCGAGGGTCGCCATCTCGCGAATCAGGGTGATCGGCCGCGCTGCGCCGTACTCGCGTTTGGTTTCCCAGGTGGCGATCGCGTTGTCGTGCAGTGCGCCATTCAGCGCGAAATAGAGCTTGACGTCCCATTCCAGGTTATCCAGAAGCGGGCCCTGGCCACCGAAGCGCTGCACATTGGCCGGATGGTCGGTGACCGCGTTGGCAATCTCGTTCCAATGACCGGGCGGCGTCGACGAACGCGGACCATCGGCCCAGAACTCGGAAAGCACGCGCGACCAGTCGCCACGCTTGACCAGATTGTCCGCATACGGCTGCCCGGTGACCGGATTGAGCGGATGTCCGCTGCCGCTGCTGGCTCCGAGCGGATTGTTGCCGACCACGCCTGGCGAAATGTTGATCAGCGCGCTGTCGAGCGGCGTCATCATGCTGCTGTAGCGAATCACAGCCACGATGTCGCTCTTCAGCGTGGCGTCGCCCGCGCCACCGAGTTTCGGTTGTGCGCCCGGATCCAGGTAAGGCGCGCCTGGCGCCGGTCGGCTGATCGCGAAAGGCCGGACATCCTGCCAGTGCGAGGTCAGAAAACTCTGCACCCCCGGCGCGCCGGGCGGAATCAAGGGCTGCCAGGCGTTGACGTCGATCAGGCCGCCGGTACCGGGCTCGCTCACCAGCATTGGCGAGTTGATCGGAAAGAACGGCACCGGATCGAGATAACTGCCCTGCTGGTTGGCGCCGTCCTGCAGGCCGAAGGCGATGATCGCCGCAGCCACCCGATTGCCTATGGCCGCGGCCGAGTTGCCGCTGGTGGTCGTGTTGCCGGCATCCAGCCCCAGCGCCTGCATGCAACTGGCGAAACTGGCGTAAGCGACCGCTTGTCCGGGCGATCCGGCGAAACGGTTCAGCAACAGTCGATAGACCGCATGGCTGAGCGCGGCGTCGCGTACCGCATCGCCCTGCCCGGCCGCGGCGCTCGCTTCGTCGACCAGGTGCGGTTGCGCCACGGGATCGAAGGCGGCCCAAACCTCGTACATCGCCAGCGAGACGTGAAACAGGTTGCGCGCGTGTACCGTCGGGCGTGGAGCATCGATACGGATTGCCGCCAGCAACTGCAGATTCCAGGCGCGCGCCAGCGAACGCGCCTGATCGCAGGGCAGCACATTCTTGGTCGCATCGATGCGCGTCGAGGGGACCTGCAAGGGCGTTCGCATCGGGTCGGACGGCGACATCGCCGACGCAGCCCAGACGACCGGCGCCGCAAGGATCAGCAGCAACAGCCCGAGCAGCGGCAGGAAACCACCGCAGGATTGAGGGAAAACAGGGATCGCCGTCGACGGGCGCAGGGGCATGGCAAGAAGTCTCGCTGGAGTCTCGTTAGGGTTGCGTCGCGAACCGGATCAGTTCTCGAAGCCGTGCTGGAACAAGGAAGCCTGAGGATGGGCGTGGTGGTGGTAGCGGTCGCCGCTGATGACACCGAGTTCCTCCACGCGGCCATCGGGCCAGCGCACCGTGACTTCGGCGATGGCGTGGTTGCCCAGCCCGAAATGCAGGATGCGGTCATGGCTGGACCCGCGCGATTCGCCGGCGCGCATTTCGCGTAGCTGCAGCGCGCCATCCGCGGTACGCACCTCGACGATGGCGCCGAGAGCATCGCGATTCACGCCCGCGGCGCCCTCGAGGCTCAGCGCCAGCCAGTGATTGGAATTGCTGCCGACGTTGCGGTACAGGCGATAACCCTCGTTCCAATGGCCAAGCACCAGATCGAGGCGGCCATCGCGGTCGAAATCGAGGCAGGCGGCAGCCTGGGTCGGCCGGTTCTGCACCAACGCGCCGCTTTGCGCGGTGACATTTGCAAACTGTCCGGCGTTGTTGGCGAACAACTGGTCCTGGTTGGGGGTGGTCGAGAACCCCCCCGACCCCACCGCCAGAAAGCCGTCCTGCCAGCCGTCGTTGTCGAAATCGGCGAATATCGTGCCCCAGCCGACGCCGTAGTGATTGAGTGCCGACGCTGGTTCGTGTTGCCAGAGCAGCGGTGTGCGGCTCAACCCGCGCAGGAAGAACTGCTCGTCGATGCTGGAAAACCAGAGGTCCGAGTCGCCGTCGCGGTCGATGTCGGCGACGGCGATGCCCATGCCGTAAGGAATCTGACCGGCGCCGCTTGCTTCGGCGACATCGCCAAGGCACCAACCGGCGCAACCAGCGCCCTGGTTGCGCCAAAGGGTGTTGCCCTGCTGCTTGTCGTTGATCACATACAGGTCGACCCGACCATCGCCATCGAAATCGCTGAACACGGCAGCCAGTGCCGTGCGCCCGAGCTTTTCCCGGTCTGCGCCGGTGTATCCAGCCGTGATGTTCAACCACTGACCGGGCGCGGTCTGCAACACGATGCGGTCCAGATTGTCGGGATCGGTCAGATCGGGCGTTGCCGAGGTCGGGTAGACGCCGATGTACAGATCCAGCAGACCGTTTTGGTCGATGTCGCCCCAGGCCACCGCATCGGTGCGCGCCGAGTTGCTGCCGGGCGCGCTGTGATCGATCGCGGCGCTGATCACATTGGAAAAGCCGTTGCCGCCCAGGTTGCGCAGCAGCAGATTGCTCTGGCCACGACAGCCGACATACAGGTCCGGCCAGCCGTCGTTGTCGAAGTCTGCAGCAGCGACCACGCTGCAGCGGCTGCCAGCGATCTGGGCGGTGACCTCCGCGCGCTCCTCGAACGTGCCATCGCCGCGATTGAAATACAGGCGATTGGGCTGCAGGTAGCCGCTGACGAAGATATCCGGGTAGTCGTTGCCGTCGTAGTCGGCGACTGCGATACCGCCAGCGGGAATATTGGCGAGAAACGTCGGCAGGAAACCGGCCGCCGGCGAAACGTCCTGGAAGGACATCTGGGCATGCCCAGATCCGGCAATCAGCAGACTCAATACCAGGGTCAGTCGACGCATCGCCATGGGCATACATCCTGCCGGGGTGGACCACGAACCGATGACGTGGACATGTTCGTCACAATTCGGTTGACCGGAGTCTCTGTCGGCGATCAGCCTGCCGTCAAGGAAACTCGCCTGGCGTCGAGTGCCCGCCATCGGGTGCGAAGCCCGCTGACCCGGGCCCTTCATCGCCGACCAACCCCACCGGCAGCGATCTCTGATGGCGCGCACCGAGTTCGCGCAGTTGCTCGGTCTGCCGCAGCAGGTTGCCTTTGCCGGAGCTGAGCTTCGCGTAGGCCTGATCGAGCTCGCCCTGTGCCCTGGAAAGCGCGTTGCGCGCGTTGTCCAGATCCTCGACGAAACCGACGAATTTGTCGTACAGCTTGCCGGCGCGCGCGGCGATCTCCTGGGCATTGCGGTTACGCTGTTCCTGTTTCCACAGGTGGCTTGCGGCGCGAAGCGTCGCCAGCAGCGTCGACGGCGACACGATCGCGATATTGCGCGCCAGCGCGTATTCATAGAGCCCGGCATCGGCGCGAACGGCCTCGATCAGTGCCGATTCGACCGGCACGAACATCAGCACGAAGTCGAGCGCGCGGCCTTCCAGCAGCGCGCTGTAGTCGCGCTTGCCGAGGCCATCGACGTGGCGCCGCAACGAGCCCAGGTGTTCGCTCAATGCGAGCTCGCGCTCAGCTTCGCCGACCGCGCTGCAACTGCGCTCGTAGGCGGTCAGCGACACCTTGGCGTCGATGATGAGGTCGCGCTGCTGCGGCAGATGGATGATGACATCGGGTCGCGGGCGAGAGCCGTGCTCGTCGCGCAGCACGGATTGGGTGCTGTATTCGCGACCCTCGGCCAGGCCCGACGCTTCCAGCAGGCGTTCCAGCACCAGTTCACCCCAGGCGCCCTGCACACGGCTGTCGCCGCGCAGCGCGCGCGTCAGGCTGAGCGCTTCGCCGCTCAACTGCTGGTTGAGCAGCTTGAGCGCGTCGATCTCGCGGCCGAGCAGGCTGCGTTCCTTCGCTTCCTGCACATAAGCCTGCTGCACCGCATCCTGGAAGGTTTTCAGTTGCTCGCGCACCGGCGTCAGCAGGCCACCGATCTGCACCGAGTTTTCGGCGACCAGGCGCTGGCTCTTGTCTTCGAGTACCTCGCTGGCGAGCGCCTTGAACGCATTGCTGAACTCGCCGCGCACCTGGCCGAGGAAACTCAGTTTCTCTTCGGCACCGCGCAGTTCGTCGGCAAGACGCGTTTCCAGCGCACGCACTTGCGCCATCGACTCGGCATGCCGTTCGCGCAATACCTCGAGTTCCCGTTCGCGCTGCAGCGCGCTGGCTTCGGCGATGTCGAGTCGCGCCAGGCGACCGCGCAATTCGCCGCTGTCGCGCATCAGCACGTGCAACTGGGCTTCGAGTCGCTGAGCGCGTTCGCGTTCGCGCGCGAGTTGCACGCCATGGTCGGCATTCAGCGCTGCGAGTTCGTCGGCGCGCAGATCGAGCGCATCGATCTCCGCCTGACGTGCGGCGACGCCGTCGGCAAAGCGCTGGCGCAGTGCGCGTGGCGCCCACAGCAGCACGCCGACGAAGGTCAGCAGGACGCCGAGCAGCAAACCCACGAAAATGGCCATTGGGCCGGAAACGGTTTCGATCATGACGCCGGGGCCGACACGCAAAGGCGAGTCTAACCTCGACGAGCAGTCGCGTTACCGCGCGCTGCGGTTTACCGGCGGGCTGACCCGAGACCCGCGCCCAGTGCACGCGCGATGCGCGTACACCGGGTCAGCGAGGGATGCCCGACTGCGCTGCATTCCGGCAGCGAACTGACCTCAGGCCTTGGGCACGAACGCCGCGCACCAACCGTTGGCCTGGACCGACTTGCCCGGGAAGATCGCGCAGGGGCGCAGCACGTCGCCGGCATTGCCCTGGATCAGGTTGCAGCCCGCGCAATTCTGTTCCGGCTTGTGGTTCGGATACTTGGCGGCATCGACCTTGGTGGTGTCCGCCTTGTAGCCGAGTGCAGCGGCAGTCGGTTCGGCTTCGCCGAGTTCCGGCAGCGCACCTTGCGCAAACGCCTGCTGGCCGAGCGCCATGCCGGCAGCGACGCCAACACCGGCGACCGCAACCTGCCCGAAGAAACGACGGCGGGTGGCATCAAAGTTCTGTTGCGACATGGGTACTTCCTTCTGTTGAAAATCCGGGTAACCGGCCGCCCCGCGCGATTCGCGCCGTAGCCGCTTGGCGATGATTGTGCATGAACTGCCTGAACGCCAGCATGACTCGGGTCAAGTGACGTAGATGTCAGCATGTTCGGTTATATTTCGCAGACGTTCACAGAAGAATCGCGAATCATTCTCGTTTGCAGGAAGCCCTGATGCCTGACTTCACACCCACCCAGTTTGCCGAATGTGCCACGGCGATCGCCGACGCGGGTCGCGACTTCGCGGCGCGCGGCTGGACGCCCGCGACCAGCAGCAACTTTTCGATGCGCTTGACCGAATCGCGCATCGCCGTGACCGTGTCCGGGCGCGACAAGGGCAAGCTGACACCGGCCGACGTGATGGTCTGCGACCTCGCCGGGAAGGCGGTGGAAAGTGACGCGCGGCCGTCGGCCGAAACGCTGTTGCACTGCCAGATCTATCGGCGCTTTCCAGCCGCCGGCGCGGTACTGCACACGCATTCGCTGGCGCAGACGCTGGCCAGCCGGCTGTGGGCGCCGGCCGGGCAACTGACGCTGGCGGGTTACGAGTTGCTCAAGGCCTTCGCCGGCTACACCACGCACGACGCGCGGATGCCCGTGCACGTTTTCCCCAACAGCCAGGACATGGCCGAACTGGTGCAACTGATCGATGTCCATCTCGATCAGCAGCCGAACACGCACGGCTACTTGATCGACGGCCACGGGATCTACACCTGGGGTCGCGATATGCTGGAAGCGCGCAGGCATCTCGATGCCTTCGAGTTCCTGCTGAACTGCGAACTGGAATTGAGGAAGATGCAGCGATGACCCGACTTCGGACCTACCATGAGGACCAGCCGACCGAAGTGCGCTTCGACAGCGCCGACTTCGCCGCCATCCAGGCCCGCCTGGCGCAAGCCGGCGTGCGCTTCGAGCGCTGGCAGGCAAGCGCAGACATTCGCCCGGGAGACTCCCAGGACACGGTGATCGCCGCCTTTCGCGCGGATATCGATCGGTTGATGGCAGAAGCGGACTACAAGGCGGTCGACGTGATCAGCCTGACGCCAGACCACCCGGACAAAGCAACGCTGCGCCAGAAGTTCTTGAACGAACACACGCACGCCGAGGACGAAGTGCGCTTTTTCGTCGCCGGCCGCGGCTTGTTCACCTTGCACCTGGGCGATGAGGTGCTGGAAATCCTGTGCGAGAAGGACGACCTGATTGGCGTGCCCGCCGGCACCCGTCACTGGTTCGACATGGGACCGGAGCCATCCTTCGTCGCCATCCGCATCTTCACCAACCCCGCCGGCTGGGTCGCCAATTTCACCGGCGACGAGATCGCGTCGCGGTTCGCGCGGCTTGAGGCAAGCCCGTAAGCAGGAGCGGGGTACGCAAAGGACGCAAAGTGGAGCAGGATCCGGATGGACCTGCGCGCGCCCCGTGACTCCCGAGGTCCGGCACGACACGGGAAGGACTCAAGGAACCTCTGAACAAGTTGTCATTGCGAGGAGCGAAGCGACGCGGCAATCCAGAAAGGCTTTCATGACCAATAGCCTGGATTGCTTCGCTGCGCTCGCAATGACGAGTTTCTGACTTGTTCCGAGGTTCCTTAACGCAAGGTCATGGAACAGGCATTCTGGTTTCCCTTTGCGTCCTTTCTGCTTTTCCTTTGTGTCCTTTGCGAACAACGCTTTTGAAGCCCCCAACAAGGCGTAGACATGACCACCCGCCCTGCCGCTCTCGTCACCGACATCGAAGGCACCACCAGCGACATCGCGTTCGTGCAAAAGGTGTTGTTCCCCTACTCGCGCGATGCGCTGCCGGGATTCTTGCGCGCCAATGCGCACGATCCAGCCGTGGCGCCATGGATCTCGATGATCGCCGGCGAAATCCACACCTCGCCCGATAACCTGCCCGCGGTGATCGCCGCGCTTTGGCTGTGGATCGATGCCGATCGCAAGCACACGGCGCTGAAAGCACTGCAGGGGCTGGTTTGGGAACAGGCGTTCGCCAGCGGCAAGTTCAAGGCACATGTCTATCCCGATGCGCTGGCGGCGCTGCAGCGATGGCATACCGAAGGCCTGCCCTTGTACGTGTATTCGTCCGGATCCATTCAGGCGCAGAAGCTGTACTTCGGCCACACCGAGAGCGGCGATCTGCGACCGTGTTTCCGCGGTTATTTCGATACCACGACTGGATCCAAACGCGAGCCCGAGTCGTACCTGCGCATCGCCCAGTCGATTGGCGTGGCAGCCGATCGAATCCTGTTCCTGTCGGATATCGGCGCCGAACTCGATGCCGCGCGCGCGGCCGGATGGCAAACCGTTCAGGTGCTGCGCGAAGGGGCGACGCCGGCACCCGACCATCCGTCGATCAGCGGCTTCGACCAACTTGGGTTCTGAGCATGTTCTGCAGATCCGCGCCAATCGACCCGCGACGATGAGAGCGCTGCTGCGCACCCTGGGCGCGGGTCTGCTGTTGGCGCTGTTGCTGAAACCGGCGCCCTCCTGGCGCGTGCGCCCGGCCGCACACTTCTGGTGGCTGCTGCTGCCGACGATTGGTCTGTCGGTGCTGCGCGATCGATTGCTGCTGGCGCAGCCCGCAAGCTTTTACGCCGAGGGCCTACAGGGAGACGCGCTCGGTGTGCTCTTGCTGCTGGCCGCAGCTGCAGCCATCGGCACGTGGTCGGGCCAGCGCGTGCTGACCTGGTCGCTGGCGGTACTGGCGAGTGCGGCAGGGCTGTGGATCGGTGCCTGCCTGCTGATCGCCCGTCTCGCCCTGGCGCATTGGGAAATGCTCGATCGCGACGCCGAGATGGTCCTGCTCGCGATCGCATGTGTCTGGTGGCCGTTGTCGCTGCTGCGGCTGCTGGCGACGCTGTTGCCGGGCTGGGCAAGGTGGCGGGCAACGACTGCGGCACTGGCGTCGGCGACGCTGACGCTCGCGCCATTCCTGGCGATTGAACCGGCGCGCTACTGGTACCCGGACTACGCCAGCGAGAGTCAGACCGAAACAACCGAATCGCGCCAGGTGCGCGGCAGCGCCGAGGCGCTGATCTATCGCCAGGCCGCAATGGTCGACCAGGCGGTAGGCGCCCTCGCGTCGGGCACACCCGGCATCACCGACGCCTATCTGCTGGCATTCGGCGCCGACGGCAACGAAGATGTGTTCCGCAACGAAGTCGAATTCGCGCAAACGCTGTTCAGTCGACGATTCGGCATGCAGGGACGCACGCTGACCCTGTTGAATCACCCGGATACCACTGAGCACACGCCGCTGGCGACCTTGAGCAACCTGCGCCTGGCGCTGGCCGGGATCGGCGCGAAGATGAACCGCGATGAGGATCTGCTGCTGCTGTTCATCACCACCCACGGCAGCGAGGACCACCAGCTCTACGTCGACCTGCAACCTCTCGCGCTGGATTGGATCGGCCCGGACGATCTGCGTTCGGCGCTGGATGCAGCCGGCGTGGATTGGCGCGTGATCATCGTGTCTGCCTGCTACTCCGGCGGATTCATCGAGTCGTTGGCCACACCGATGAGCCTGGTGATCACCGCAGCCCGCGCCGACCGGCCGTCGTTCGGCTGCGGATCGGACGCCGAGATCACCTATTTCGGACGCGCGTTTCTGGTCGAAGCGCTGAATGAAACGCTGTCGATTCCCGCCGCATTCGAGCTGGCGCGCGAACGCGTGCTGCAGTTGGAGACCGCCGACGATTTCCAGCCGTCCGACCCGCAGATTGCATCCGGGGCGCTGATCAACCCGCGCCTCGACGCATGGGCGAAACAACTGCCTTCAGCGCCGGAGGTCGCTTTTGTTCCGGCAGTCCCGAAGACCAATTGTGTCAATGACCGGAATCCATGCCCTTGATGCCGGCGCCTTGCGTGGCGCGACTGCGCGCAGGCGGCCCATTCGCACCGATGGCCGCGGTTCGAAAAGCGACTGGCGTTGCCGGTCTATTCAACCGCTGCGTGCGCGCTGGTCAATCCAGCCGCCAGGGACTGCACCATTGCGCTGAGGACCGGCAAACCGGCCCCGGCATCGATGGCGTGCACCACTTCGCGGGCGAGATGTCCGAGGTCGTCGAAGCCGTACATGCCTGCCGAACCGGCCAGCTTGTGCGCCTGCAGGCGTAGCGCCGACAACGCTTCGACGCCACCAGCGGAAAGCCCCTGAGCGGCCTCGTCGAGTGCTGCACTCTTGGCCGGGAAGCTGTCGATGTAACGTCGACGCAACGCTTCGGGTATCACCTCGTTCGCCACAGGACCTCCCGTCCCGGCTGGTGGCAGCGAATCAGGCTGCCCGTTCGAGTCGGTAGCCGTGCTGATAGACCGAGATCAGGCGCCAGCCATTGCTTTCGTCGATCTCGAGCTTCTTGCGGATACGACTGATGTGCGCATCGACGGTTCGCGTGGTGATGGTCTGGCTGCGACCCCAGACGCGCTCCAGCAGCACACCGCGTTTCACCAGGCGCCCGGCGTTGGCGAACATGTAGGCCGCCAGATCGAATTCCTTGCTGGTCAGCTCAACCGACTTGCCACGCAGACTGATGACGCGGTGGCCGACATCGACCACGTATGGATCGGTTCCCTGCAGGACCTCGGCGGGCTGGATCGCGCCGGCACGCCGACCGACCGCCTGGACGCGCGCGAGCAATTCGCGGCGGCGGGGTGGTTTGACCAGATAGTCGTCGGCGCCCGCCTGCAGTGCGGCGACCACATGTTCTTCAGAATCCTGGGCGGTGATGAAAACCACCGGAATGCGACCGAGGAAACTCTGACGCACCCAGGTCAACACGTCCATGCCACTGGATTCCGGCAACACCCAGTCCAGCAACAGCACATCCGGAACATCACGGTGCAGCGCCCGGGTCAAATCACCCCCGGATCGATAACAACGGACATCGTGCCCTTCTTCAGTCAACCAATGGCTGATCATCTCAGCCTGGTCTGGATCATCTTCGAGCAGATCGATACGCATTCCTGATGGCTCCGGTCGCTTTGCGCGCTTCTTGGAACCCGTTGAACCCATTGTGCAGCCGCAAAACCGGTTCAGAGGGTCGTTACTGTTTCGCTTGGTTGCATTCTACAACACTGAATGTGCAGGGCAGCACAATGCTTTGGTCCTACACGACGCTTCAAGTCGTTACTGAACCTGGATTTCGCCCAGGATTCGACAGCTCACCGCCGACGCGACGTTCTGACGCTACCCGCGTGACTCAGACGCGACCATAACGATCTTCGTAGCGGACAATGTCGTCTTCGCCGAAATAATCGCCGCATTGCACCTCGATCAGGTGCAGATCTTCCTGCGTCGGGTTCTCCAGCCGGTGCAGCGTCTCGACCGGGATATACACGGATTCATTGCGCTTCAGGGTGAATTCGCGGTCGCCGACACGCACATTGGCGATACCCGAAACCACCGTCCAATGTTCGCTGCGGCGATGGTGCATCTGCAGCGACAGTACATGACCCGGCCCCACCGTCAGGCGCTTGACCTTGCAATCGGGAGCATCCTCGATCACCGAATAACTGCCCCAGGGACGACGCACGGTGGAATGCACATTGGCCAGGTCATGGTTCTGCAGGCGCAGTTCGTCGACCACCTGCTTGACCGCCTGAGCCTTGTTGCGGGTGCTGATCAGCACCGCATCTCCGGTATCGACGATCACCAGGTCATCGACACCCACCGCTGCCACCAGACGTCCCTTGGATTGCACATAGCAGTTGCGCGCGTCCACCAGCACCACTGGGCCAACGGTGCGATTGCCGGCAGCATCGCCCGGATCGAGATCGCTGATCGCCTGCCAGGAACCGATGTCGTTCCAGTCGAAGCTGGCCGGCACCACGGCTCGTCGCGCGGCCTTTTCCATCACCGCATAGTCGACCGAGATATCCGGCAGCGCGGCAAAACTGTTGCGATCGAATTCGACGGGCGCCGCGTCCGCGCGCACCTTGGCGTAACACTCGCGCGCCGCCGCCAGCAGCCCGGGGCAGGTGCTGGCCATGCTCTCCAGCAGCGCACCGGCGGCAAAACAGAACATGCCCGAGTTCCAGACGTAGTTGCCGCTCGCCAGATAGCTCTCGGCGGTGGCGCTATCCGGCTTTTCGACAAAGGCCTCGATCTCGCGCCCCTGAGCCAGCGGAGCACCCGCGCGGATGTAGCCGAATCCGGTTTCCGGACGATTCGGCACGATGCCGAAGGTGACCAGATAACCCTCCGCGGCGAGCGCGCTGGCATTGCGCACGGCCGCGGCGTAACTGTCGAGATCGCGAATCAGATGATCGGCCGGCAACACCAGCATCTGTGCGTCCGGACCGTGACGATGCTCGATGTCGAGCGCCGCCATCGCCAGCGCCGGCGCGGTGTTGCGGCCAACCGGTTCGAGCAGGAAACGCGCGTCGGCGTCGGCGATCAAGCCCTTGTATTCGTCGCGCGAGATGAAGAAGTGATCGCGCGAAGTGACCGTGATGATTTCGCCGCCCACGGCGACCGCCTGCGCGCGCGCCAGCGTCTTGCGAAGCAAGGACTCGCCGTCGCCCATCTGCATGAACGGCTTGGGGTAAGTGCGACGCGACACCGGCCACAGCCGGGTGCCGGCACCGCCGGACAGAATCACGGGGATCAGCATCATTTCACCTCAAAACCTACGCCGGTCAAAGTCTGGCGCGCCTGCGCCAGTTCCAGCAGGGTGTGCTCCAGACCCACCCGCCAATCGGCAGGCTCAACCTGAAACCGGGTTTGCAAACGCGTGGTGTCGAGCACCGAGTATGCCGGACGTTTTGCCTTGGCCGGGTATTCGCCGGAGGCGATCGCGCGCACTGGCGTCGCCCGCGGCAGCAGGCCGAGCGCGTGCGCGCGGGCGATGATCTCGCGGGCGAAACCACACCAGCTGACCTGCCCGGCACTGACCACATGGCAGGCACCTTCAAGTGCGCTGCGACGCGCGGCGTCGGCCGCCAGCCACTGACGGATCAGCGTGGCGCTGGTATCGGCGAGAAAACGCGCCGTCGTCGGCGAACCGACCTGGTCGTCGACCACGCTCAATTCGTCGCGCTGGGCGGCCACGCGCAGCATGGTCAGCAGGAAATTCTTGCCGCGCGCTGCGTAGACCCAGGCGGTGCGCAGCAGCATGAAGGCACAGCCCGACTCGGCCAGCGCCCGCTCGCCGGCGAGTTTGCTGCGGCCGTAGACGCTCTGCGGCGCCGTCGGCTGATCCTCCCGGTACGGCGCCACGCCATCGCCGGCGAACACGTAGTCGGTCGAGTAGTGCAGCACGAGAGCGCCGCAGCGGCGCGCAGCGAGACCGATCGCGACCAGCGCGAGGTGGTTGATGCGATCTGCCAGTTCCGGCTCGTCCTCGGCCTGGTCGACGGCGGTGTAGGCGGCGGCGTTGACAATCACATCCGGCGCGATCTCGATGATGCGTTCGGCCAGCCCCACCGGATTGCCGATGTCGATGGCCAGTTCGACGCCAAGCATGGGGTCGGCTACCCGATCGGCAGTGATTACACGGCCCAATCCGGCCAGGCATCGCGACAATTCGAAACCGACCTGTCCGGCCGCGCCGAGGATCAGGATGCGCATCGCGAGTAGCCCGCTTGGTGCGAAAGTGCGCACGCGCCATGAACCCGGCCGCCCGCGTAGGAGCGACGTGCACGTCGCGACCGGCGACGCGCCGGAGCTGGCGGTCGCGACGTACACGTCGCTCCTACAAATGGATGCATGGCGAATCGTGTCCGGGAATCAAGTTGAAGGTCACCAGGGGTCCCTAGTACAGCGGGAGCAAGTCGGCGGGAACGTCGGCCAATCGCGACGCCAGTTTGTCCTTGGCCGACAGCAGCGGTTCGGCAATTGGCCAGGCGACGCCGATGTCCGGATCGTTCCAGGCGATCGAGCGGTCGCAACTGGCGTCATACAGCTCGGTGCACAGATAGCAGAAGGTGGCGTGTTCGCTGAGCACCTGGAAGCCGTGCGCGAAGCCGGGCGGCACGTACATCATGCGGTGGTTGGCGACGCTGAGTTCGGCGCCAAACCAGGACCCGAAGTGCGGCGAACCGCGGCGGATGTCGACGGCGACGTCGAACACGCTGCCCTCGACGACCCAGACCAGCTTGCCCTGCGGGCGCGGCTGCTGGTGGTGCAATCCACGCAGCACGCCGCGCGCGGAACGCGAGGTGTTGGCTTGCGGAAAGTCGGTCGGCAGGCCCGCGGCGGCGAAGCGGCCGCGATTCCAGGCCTCGAAGAAAAAGCCGCGCTCGTCGCCAAAAACGGCCGGCTCGATCAGCATCACGCCCGGCAGGGTGGTCTCGATGGTCTTCATCCGCGCGCCAGTCCACGCAGGTAGGCGCCGTAACCGCTCTTGGCCAGCGGCGCTGCCAGCGCCAGCAGTTGGTCGGCATCGATCCAACCCTGCTCGAAGGCGATTTCCTCCGGGCACGCGATCTTCAGGCCCTGGCGTTCCTCGATGGTCTGGATGAAGTTGCCGGCCTGGATCAGCGAATCGTGGGTACCGGTGTCCAGCCACGCATACCCGCGGCCCATGCGCTCGACCTGCAGGCTGCCGTCGTGCAGGTAACAGCGGTTGAGGTCGGTGATCTCCAGCTCGCCGCGCGGCGAGGGCTTCAGCTTGGCCGCGAAGTCGCAGGCGCGCTCGTCGTAGAAATAGAGGCCGGTGACGGCGTAGTTCGACTTCGGCTTGGCCGGTTTCTCCTCGATCGACAGCACCCTGCCGTCGGCGCCGAACTCGGCGACGCCGTAGCGCTCCGGATCGCGCACGTAATAGCCGAACACGGTGGCGCCGCGCGCGCGTGAGTCGGCGCGCGCCAGCATCTGCGACAGACCCTGGCCGTAGAAGATGTTGTCGCCGAGCACCAGGCAGGAAGGTTTGCCGGCAATGAACTCGCGACCGATCAGGAAGGCCTCGGCGAGCCCGTTCGGCTCCGGCTGCACGGCGTAGCGGATGTCCAGGCCCCATTGCGAGCCATCGCCCAGCAGGCGCTGGAACAACGCCTGCTCGTGCGGCGTGTTGATCACCAGGATCTTGCGGATCCCCGCCAGCATCAGCACGCTCAGGGGGTAATAGATCATCGGCTTGTCGTACACCGGCAGCAGTTGCTTGCTGACCGCGATGGTCAACGGATGCAGGCGCGTGCCGGCGCCACCGGCGAGGATGATGCCGCAGCGTTCGCTGGAGGTCGTCATGCCACGAGTCCCAGGCGCTCGCCGCGATAGCTGCCGTCGCGGATGTGCGCGCACCAGTCCTGGTGAGCGAGATACCAGTCGATGGTGCGCTCGATGCCGCTCTCGAAGCTCTCGACCGGCCTCCAGCCGAGTTCGCGCTGGATCTTGCCGGCGTCGATCGCATAACGCCGGTCATGTCCCGGCCGGTCGGCGACGAAAGTGATCAGGCTGCGGCGCGAGCGACCATCGGCCAGCGGACGGCGCGCATCGAGCAGGTCGCAGATTCGTTCCACCACCGTGATGTTTTCGCACTCGGCATCGCCGCCGATATTGTAGACCTCGCCGACCCGGCCGCCTTCCAGCACCGCGCGGATTGCCGCGCAATGGTCGCCGACATAGAGCCAGTCCCTCACATTGCGGCCATCCCCGTATACCGGCAACGCAGACCCTTCGAGCGCCTTCTGGATCATCAGCGGGATCAGCTTTTCCGGAAACTGCAGCGGACCGTAGTTGTTGGAGCAGTTGGTGGTCAGCGTCGGTAGTCCGTAGGTGTGAAACCAGGCGCGCACCAGATGGTCCGACGCCGCCTTCGACGCCGAATACGGCGAGTTAGGCGCATACGGCGTGGTCTCGCTGAAACGGCCCTCGGCGCCGAGCGAACCGTAGACCTCGTCGGTCGACACGTGGAGGAAACGGAAGGCCTCGCGCGCCGGCGCGGCGAGCGCGCGCCACCAGGCGAGCGTCGACTGCAGCAGGTTCAGCGTGCCGACCACATTGGTGTGCACGAACGCCGCCGGACCCTCGATCGAGCGGTCGACGTGGCTCTCGGCGGCGAAATTGACGATGGCGTCCGGGCGGTGCTCGGCCAGAAGCCGGGCCACCAGCTCGCGGTCACCGATGTCGCCACGCACGAACACGTGGTCCGGATGGTTGGCGACTTCAGCCAGCGACTCCAGGTTGCCGGCGTAGGTGAGCGCATCCAGGTTGACGATGCGCACGCCGCCGCGCGCCAGCGCCGCGAGGACGAAATTGGCGCCGATGAAACCGGCGCCGCCGGTGACCAGCCAGGTAGTCTGCATTGGGGAATCCGTGAACTAAATGCGAGTTGCGCCGAGCTCGTCTTGCCTCGACGGGAAGTGGACCACGCTGCGCTCAGTTAATTCCGCAGGATACCCGGCAGACCAACGCGCGCGCCAATCGCGAGCTGCTTCGACAACGCAGCGCAGGACTCGAACGCGGGCAGGACGGCGACATCGGGCGAGCGCGAGCTATCACAGAGTTCTCCAGGGAGCACGCAGGCATCGGCAGGAAGCAGACCCCAAACAGTCTCACGCGTACATCTTGGCGTCTGCACCGGCGTCGACAGCGAGCCATCACGTAGCGACGGTCAAGTTCGTACCTTTTTGTAAACTCATGCGATAAAGTTCGCCTTCGGTCGACTTGGGAGTTGCCTCTGATCGACTGACAAACTGGATAAGGTCGGACGAAAGTTGGGACAGAGGCCATTCCGAACCGACGCTTTGGCCAAAAGGACAAACATGAACAAACTAAAACGAGTTTTCCTGACCTGCACCGCGATCGTTGCTTTGGGTTCGACATTCGCTCATGCCAAGGATGATCCCTCCGGCGCATCCCCAGAACACATCATTCAAGCGCGGTTGGAAAAATCAACGGCCCCTATCCGGTCAGAAGAAGATCTTTCGCAGTACCTTTCGTCGTACATGGCAAAGGACTCTCCACTTGATCTACTGGATGCGGAAAAGAAGTCAGCATTCCTGGCAAGCCTGGTCTTCACCGAATACGGTGTAGCAAGCCTTCGCCACGATCTGCTGTCTGGACTTTCCGTATATGAGGCGTATCGTATCCTCGGACTGTTCGGCTGGCAGGATAGGGCCGCGAGCTTTCCGAACTTGACAAATTCAACGACGGTTGACGAGTACATATTCGAGGCCGACAACACGACGTCTTCGCATCCGGAGTGTAAACTGCGACTTCAACACGATTGTGAAGGTAGCCAATTCAATAGACAATGCAAGTATAAGTCTACTGGCTGGGGATATTCATGCGATCCGTGTACGTGCACTGGCCAGCCCCGATAAGTGAGCCTTAATAAAGATCGCTGGATTTCCAGAAATTCAGGGCGGTCGCTGCAGGTCGGCAGACCGCCCTTTTAACGCACGCCATCACGGGTCAGGAGAAGAAATGCGCAATCTAAGGATCGTTTGGCTACTATTGGCTGTAGCGACCTCCACCGCTTTCGCGTCGGGCAACTCTAAATTGATCGAGGCTCGATCATGGCTCCGCCAATACGCTAACGACAGTCTAAGCGAAGAGCGAATCGCCCAAACTTCCGGGAGCTATCGCAAGGCAGAGCTTGAGGTCTTGACGACGTATTTCATGAAATATGCAAAATTGACTAAACTGCGTGCTTCGGAACTGTCTGATGAAGAGCTTGTAGCAAGCGTTGAAGTATTTTCAGGAATTGCCTCTATTGGAGCGACCGTCGCCAAGAATGCCGAGCTTTACGGCGCAGTAAGGGACGTGGCGGAAGCGGCTCTGGCTGGTTATAAAGAAATAAAATCGCGCCGAATGCCGACAGACGAGGAAGCCGTCGCGACTTATTCCGCAATATTCGGCCTGCGCGAGTGGCAACTTGAAAGTCGGATGCGCGCCGAATTGGGTCCAATGCATAACATCCCGTACATCATTGACGATCCAGGTCTGGGCGCGCAGCGCTCCCTCTGGCACCTGGACCCGGATATGCTCACGATGAAGCGAATCGCTTTTGAGCATACCGATAATGTCAAGTGGATAGTGATCGCGTTCGCGAGTTGCGCTGTTGCGAGAGATGCCGTTTCAGACATCAGAAGCGACAAGGCACTCATGCGGCTGTTTGAGGGTCGTTCACTTTGGCTCACTCCACCGGGACCCGATTCACTTAGTTTTCCAGATGTGTTCGTCTGGAACGCCAGATACCCTCAGTTTTCGTTAAGATTTATTCACCACATGGATGAGTGGCCAATGCTTGACATCGCGCCCTCCTCACCCACTTTCCTTCGAATAAAGAATGGCGCGGTGGTGGGCATACATAGCGGCTGGGGTTCGGGCAAATATCTTACGCGAACTCGCAAGGCATTGCTTGAGATTGAGGCGAACGCGCAATGAAAGCGGGAACACGCACAGAGACGGATTTAATGCTGCAGACCACAGAACGCCTGCACCAAGTATCGCGACGATATTCGAGTGTGCGATTGCTTTTGTACCGCTGGTTGACGACCGTCGTCGGGCTACTTGTGCTGGTCAGCTCGCAAGCGATTGCGGATCCGAAGACGTCAGTGGCCCTGAACAGCGCGGGATTCCTGAGTTATCACCCGGACATTCGGTGGCGCAACGAGGCGATTGATCACTACGACCGCGGCGATTTTGACGACGCGATTCGTGATCTTATGCGGTCGGCAAAATATGCCGACAAGGGTTCCCAAGGACTGCTTGCCGAAATGCACTGGAAAGGCATTGGGACCGTCCCAAACCGGCCGCTGGGTTACGCCTGGATGGATCTTGCCGCGGAAAGTGGCTACCAGGAGTTTGTGGTCTTGCGCGAACGCTATTGGTCTGATCTGGCCGAGAGCGAGAGGGCAGTAGCTCTGGAACTCGGCCAGAAAGTTTACGCGGTATATGGCGATGAAGTCGCCAAACCTCGCTTGGCCAAGCTGCTCAACCGCGGTCGACGCCAGGTTACGGGTAGCCGAACCGGCTATCGTGGCGCCCTGCAAATATCGCTCAGAATGCCCGGAGGCGGCTGGTTTTCAATGACTGGCGATGAATTTTATGCGGATGAATTCTGGAAGCCGGAAATCTATTTTGAATGGAAAAAACAAGTCTGGCGCGAAGCTCAGAAAGGGATAGTCGAAGTTGGGCCCGTGGATGCTGAATCGACTGAGTAAGCAGAGTGACCCATGGCCGAAGTCACGGTGAAGGGACTTCGGCATGGAGACTCCGACAAGCTTTGCGGCGCTTGGGCGCTGACAGTGCCTGCCGGCGCGGCGCCGCTCGAAGTTTCTGTCATTCCGCCCACAGCTCACGGGCGAAGCCCGCTCCCACAGGCTGCTGCCGGATACGCCAACCGTAAGGGCCTAGAACGGAATATCGTCTTCGAAATCGTCTGGCGGCGGCGCTTCGCGGCGCGGCTCGGGGCGATTCTGGCCGCCACAGGATGACGGCGCGCTGCGCTGCGGGCGATCACCGCCACGTTCACTGCGTGCGCCGCCGCCACCCTCGCCACCGCCGCCACCCGGATTGCTGCCGAGCAGTTGCATTTCGTTGGCGATGATGTCGGTGGCGTAACGCTCGATGCCTTCCTTGTCGGTGTACTTGTCGGTGCGGATGCTGCCCTCGATGTACACCTGACGCCCCTTCTTCAGGTACTCGCCGGCGATTTCAGCGAGGCGCCCGAAGAACTTGACCCGGTGCCATTCGGTGCGTTCCTGCATTTCGCCGGTCTGCTTGTCCTTCCAGCTTTCGCTGGTGGCGACCTTGATCGTGGTGATGTTGCCGCCATTGGCGGTGTAGCGGGTTTCCGGGTCCGCGCCCAGGTTGCCGACCAGGATGACCTTGTTGACGCCTCGTGCCATGACTGCTTCCCTGCCTCGATCGTTGCTGCGGTGATCCGCACAATACTACCGGCCCGGCCCCGGTGGCGTCAGGAATGCTCGCGACCGCTTGTAGGAATTCCGCTACAACGCGCGACCGGCACCGTGCTTGCGCAGGCGAGTCATCAGGGCTCATGGTTATACTCGGGCCCATGAGTGCACTGGCCCCCTCCCGCATGCCCGATTCGGTAGTCGACGCCGTCGACCGCTTTGCCGCCATCCAGCGCCTGGCAGCGGCGGACATGGCGCGCGTGGATGCGCTGATTCGGTCGGAGCTGCGTTCGGACGTGGTGCTGATCAACCAGATCGGCGAACACATCATCGGTTCCGGCGGCAAACGGCTGCGGCCGTTGTTGGTGGTGCTGGCCGCGCGCACCGGCAAGCAGGGTGAGAACGTCAACGGCGCCGCGCTCGCGGCCATCGTCGAATTCATCCACACGGCGACGCTGCTGCATGACGACGTGGTCGATGAGTCGGGATTGCGCCGCGGGCGGCAGACCGCCAACGCGCTGTGGGGCAATGCTGCCAGCGTGCTGGTCGGCGACTTCCTCTACTCGCGCGCTTTCCAGATGATGGTCGGCCTCGATCGCATGCTGGTCATGCGGGTGCTGGCCGACACCACCAACGCCATCGCCGAGGGCGAGGTGCTGCAGTTGCTGCACATGGGCGACCCGGACCTGTCGGAAGCGCGTTATTTCGACGTCATCCGGCGCAAGACGGCAATCTTGTTTGCCGCAGCCTGCCGCCTCGGCGGTTTGGCTGCCGGTCTGAACGATGCTGCGCAGGATGCACTGCACCGTTACGGCATGGCGCTCGGCATCGCGTTCCAGATCGCCGACGACGTGCTCGATTACGTCGGCGACGCCGGCAAGATCGGCAAGCATCTGGGCGATGATCTTGCCGAGGGCAAGCCGACGCTGCCGCTGATCATTGCCCAACGTCGCGGCAGCGCGGAGCAGGTCGAGGCGATTCGCGCCGCCATCCGCGATGGCGACCGCGAGGCACTGCCGCAGGTCATCGCGACCATTCGTGAAACCGATGCGCTCGACGAATGCATCCGGCGCGCCCGCGATTACGCCGGATCCGCCTGCCGGGAACTCGAGGCATTGCCGCTGTCGATCTATCGCGACGCGCTGCTCGATCTGGCCGAATACGCCGTGGCACGGGTGAGCTGAACCGGTCCGAACCCGCATGCGTCGTCGTTGCGCATCGCCAACGCCCGAAGCATCCAGCGCCACCCAGCGTGTCGCCGCGTTGGACGCTGATGCGCCGGTGAACGCCCTACCGTCTCGCCGCGCTGGGCGAACGGTGTCGCCGTGGCAACCCGCGGGCGCGGGACTCGGTTGCCGACCGCAGTTTGCTGCATAACCGCGATAACATCACCGCAGTCTGAACAGTCCAGGTGATGACACTGCGCCGCGATTCCTACTCGATCCTGCGCGAAAATCTGCGCTGGCGCGTCGCGCTGGCGCTCGGTGCGCTGGTCATAGTGCTGATGGCGACGTTGGGTGTGTACAACCTGCACCAGGGTTATGCCGACACCGCATTCCTCGCCTGGGCGGTGCTGGTGATCGTCGGCGGCTGCCTGGTGGCGATGCTGGCCTTGCCGCGCGCGCTCGGCGGCGACATATTTTTCGCTGCGCTCGCCGTCATTCTGGTGCTGGTGATGGCGTTCGGCGGTTACTTCGGGCGCCCGATGCATCACTGGGCCTATGTCTTTCCGCCAGTGATGGTGTTCTTGACGCGGTCGAGCATCGCGCTGGTGGCGATGGTCGCGTTTGGACTCTACGCGGGCGCGATCAGCTCGCAGATGCTGCCGATCATCGACAGCATCCGCTTCGCCAGCGGCTATGGCTTGCTGGTGCTCTTCATGTACACCTACGCGCTGCTCGAGGAACGCGCCGCGGCGATGCTGCGTTACCACTCCGATCACGATGCCCTGAGCAACTGTCTGAACCGCCGCACCTTCAATGAAGCGATGTCCGAAGTCGAGCATGCTCGCGAACTGTGCACCTTTCTGCTCATCGACGTCGACCACTTCAAGGCGATCAACGATCAGCGCGGACATCTGGTCGGCGATCGCGTCATCACCGCCGTGGCGACCGTCATCCAGCAGGCGCTCGACGACCGTACAGCGCTCTACCGTTACGGCGGAGAGGAATTCGCGGTGATGATCGAAGCCGACGAAGCTGTCGGCGCTGCGCTGGCCGAGCGTGTCCGCGCAGCCGTCGCCGCAGCGGACCTCGGAGGCATCCACGCCACGGTCAGCATTGGCGTCGCCACCTGGCGCGTGCGCGACGGCAGCATCGCCGGGGCGCTGAACCGCGCCGACCAGGCGCTCTACATCGCCAAGGCAAGCGGACGCAATTGCGTAGTCAGCGCCGCGCCGGAAAAGGTCGCCATTCGATGACCGATCGATCGGTTTGCCGATCGGTTTGCCCTTGACGCCCGGCGGCACGGGCGCAAACTTTGCGAATGTACTCGAACGCGAGGACGCGCCATGTTCGACGTATTCACCCTGACCGCTGCGCTGTTGCTCGCAGCAGGCGAGGCTCGCGCACCGGCACCGGCGGCGCATTGTCTGGACGCGCGCGCAGTCAGCGAAGTCTGGTGGCAGTCGCCGACGCAGATGCTGGTGGCGACGGGCGCCCGATTGCACCGCATCAACACGGCGACGGCTTGCCCCGCCAGCGAAGCCGGCGGCGCATTGCTGGCGCGCGATGGCTGGGTCTGCGGCAGCGGCGGCGAGTTCGTGCAATCGGCCGGTCAGCGCTGTCCGATCAGCACGGTATCGCAACTCGGCCCATCTGAAACAAGTCGAGCGCTGCGCGATCGCCGCCACGCCGAAACCGAGCTGACGGCCACGCCGCTGCGCAAGGCCTTCCAGGGATCGAACCGGCAGTGCATGGATCCGACGCGGATGCGCAGTTGGTCCGTCGATGGCAATCACCTGATCGTCACCACCGCGCGCGCCGGAGCGAACGCGCCGACGCGATTTCGAGTGAGCCTGATCGGCAGTTGCCCCGAGGCAGGCACGCGCGACGTGCTGCAATGGCGCTCGGCCACCGGGCTTGCTCGCATCTGCGGCGTACCCGGCGAATACGCCGTGTTTTCCTCGCAGCACAACAACATCGTCAATGTGGCGCGCGGTTCTCTGGCCGAGCCGGCGAGTGCCGATCAGATGGGTTGCGCGATCGCGGCGGTTGCGGCGATCGAACACTGAATCGCAGATCGTTACCGATATCGAGCTCGACCGGTGATCCTGCCGCCGACCGCGAAACACGTCGTGAGCTCGGGCGCGCGCCAGCGCCATGAACGCTCCGGGCCCAACTGACGCGCGCGAAGCCGTAGACTTCGAAGTTTACGGACATAGGAGTTGCCCCATGCGCATCGTTGCCCTGCTTGTCACGCTGTCGCTGCTTGCGGCGTCGTTCGGCGTCTCGGCACAGACCAAGCCCGAAGATGTGATCAAGTACCGCAAGGCGCAATACACGGTGCTGCTGTGGAACTGGATGCCGATGAACGCCATGGTGCGCGGTCGCATTCCCTTCGATGCGGCCGAGTTCGCGCGGCGGGCAGAACGGGTCGCCGCAGTCGCTCCGCAACTGCTCGAAGGCTTTTCCGAGGGTTCGGGTGCCGGCGCGGCAACCGATGCCAAGCCGGAGATCTGGTCCAACTTCGCCGATTTCAGCGCCAAGATGAAGGATCTCGAGCGTGAAACCGCGGCGCTGGCGAGCGTGGCCAAGGGCGGCGACGAAGCGGCAATCAAGGCGCAGTTCGCGTTGACCGGCGGCACCTGCAAGGCTTGCCATGACCAGTACAAGGTGGACTGACGCCGGGTTTTGCGCAGAGCGCCGCAACGAAGCGTTCCAGCGACGCCTGATTGAGTCGCGCTCGGCGCCGAAACGCTGACGGGTTTCCGAAGAGTCAGGATGCCGATAAACGTCAGCGGCGGCCAGCAAGCGGCGTAACCATGACTTCCGGCCTCATTGCACTTCGGTCATTTGGTGTTATAGTTGACTACAACACCAGCGCATCTCGCTGGGGAGTAGGAGAACACCATGCGTAACCGAAACTGGTCGGATCTGGTCATGGCAGCGATGATCGGCCTGTGCGTCGCCGCTGTCGCCGAACCTTACCGGCAGGCGCAGGTCGTCCCCGCCGCCGCGAACATTGCGGCGAACGACACCGAGGTCGGCGATGCTGCTCGTTCTCTGGCGATCGCGGTGCTGCTGGGCCCTGACCAAGCCGAGGCCAATGCTCGGCATACATCCCAGCCCGCAACTGAATCGGCGACCGACCGCGCCATGTCGAACGCCGCTGCAGCCGCCGGCCACGTCGCGCGCGACATCGAAATGCCGTTCTTCTCGTTCGGCGGCGACGCCAGCGCGGAGTGATTGCCATGGTCCATGCGTGGAACGACAGCGTTCCGATCTACCGCCAGCTTCGCGATCGCGTGGTGGCGATGATCCTCGACGGCGAACTCAAGGAAGGCGAGGCGGTACCGTCGGTACGGCAGGTCGCCGTCGACTACCAGATCAATCCGTTGACGGTGTCCAAGGCGTATCAGGACCTGGTCGACGAAAGCTTGCTCGACAAGCGTCGTGGACTCGGCCTGTTTGTCGGCGAGGGCGCGCGCGAACGCCTGCTGCAACTGGAACGCGAACGTTTCCTGCGCGAAGAATGGCCGCTGCTGCGGGCGCGCCTGGCACGCCTGGACCTCGACCTGAAGACTTTGTTGAACATGGGGGCAGCATGAACGCGGTGATCGAATCCACCGGATTGAGCAAGCGCTACAAGGACAAGATGGCGCTCGACCACTGCGATTTCCGCGTGGAGGCAGGGCGCATCGTCGGTTTGATCGGCCCCAACGGCGCCGGCAAGACCACGGCGTTGAAAGCAATGCTGGGACTGACCTCGTACGATGGCAAGCTGTCGGTGCTCGGACTCGATCCGTTCTCGCAGCGCCACAAGCTGATGCAGGACGTCTGCTTCATCGCCGATGTCGCCATCCTGCCGCGCTGGATCCGCGTGCGCGAGGCGATCAGCTATGTCGAGGGCGTACACCCGCGTTTCGACCGCGCCAAGTGCGAGCGCTTCCTGTCGGCCACCCAGATCAAGTCGCAGAGCCGCGTGCGCGAACTCAGCAAGGGCATGATCGCGCAGTTGCATCTGGCGCTGGTGATGGCCATCGACGCGCGCCTGCTGATCCTCGACGAGCCGACGCTCGGCCTCGACATCCTCTATCGCCGGCGCTTCTACGAGCAGTTGTTGAACGACTATTTCGACGAATCGCGCACAATCCTGGTGACCACCCATCAGGTCGAGGAAATCGAGCACATCCTGACCGATCTGTTGTTCATCAAGGATGGGCGCATCGCGCTGTCGGCGACCATGGACGACGTCGCCGAACGTTACATCCAGGTGCTGGTCGGCGCCGACAAGCTGGAGGCGGCACGCGCGCTGAAGCCGATCGCCGAGCGCAAGATGCTCGGCAAAGGCGCGTTCCTGTTCGACGGGTTACCGCGCGAACGTGCGGCCGAACTCGGCGAAGTGCATCAGGTCGGCGTCGCCGACCTGTTCGTGGCGGTGATGGGCGGAGGTGTGTCGTGACCGGTGCTGCAAAGACGTTCGCAACTCTGATCCAGCGCGAGATCTGGGAACACCGCGGCGGATTCATCTACACGCCATTGATCGTCGGCGGCGTGCTGCTGGTTTTCCTGCTGCTCGGCGCCGGCAGCGCATTCTTCTGGCAGTTGAAGATCGACGGCGCCGACGCGATGGCCGAAGGCGCACTGAAGCTGGCGGAAACCCAGGTGCCGGCCGACAAGCTGCGCCTGGGCGTGGAGGCGTTTCTCTGGGGCACCTCGATGATGTGGCAGTCGGTGATGTTCATCGTGCTGTTTTTCTTCTTCATCGGCTGCCTCTACGACGACCGCCGCGATCGCAGTGTGCTGTTCTGGAAATCGATGCCGGTGTCCGACCTCGAAACCGTGCTCAGCAAGCTGGCCTTCGGCGTGCTGGTGGCGCCCCTGTTCATGATCGCGGCAATGGCGATCTCGCAGATCGTGCTGCTGCTGGTCGGCGGTTTGATGGTCATGCTCAAGGGCGCCAGCGCCTGGAAGCTGATCTGGGCGCACGCCAACCCGTTCCCGATCTGGGGCCAATTGATCGCGGTCCAGGGTGTCCAGGCACTCTATCTGTTGCCGCTGTTCGGCTGGCTGATGCTGGCCGGCAGCTTCGCCCGCGGCAAACCCTTCCTGTGGGCCGTATTGCCGCCGGTGATCTTCGCCATCATGGAGTCTTTCGTCGGCTTCACCACGCATTTCTCGCTGAGCAAGGTGATCTGGGAGTTCATCCTTCGCCGCCTGGCCGCCGGATCCGCGCCGATCACCTTCAGCGCCGACATCGGCGAGGGTTCGATGCAGGCGGGCTTCGCAGGAACCCGCTTCGCCGCCAACTTCGGCGACGTCATGGCGCGCCTCGGCACCGCCGACCTGTGGATCGGCGTCGGCATCGGCGTGGTTTTCCTCGCCGGCGCCGTGTGGCTGAGGCGCTATCGCGACGAGTCGACGAGCTGACGGTGAGCGCTGGTGTTGGTTGTTGGTGTTGGAGGAAGCAGAACGGGGCCGATCCGATGCAGGAGCGACGTGCACGTCGCGACCGCCAGGCCGCGACCTGCCCAGTCGCGACGTACACGTCGCTCCTGCAACAGCGCGGTTGATTTGCTGTTTCCAACACCAACACCAGCAACCAACACCAGGCTCCTCACGCAGCTTGCCAAAAATCCACTCACTTGGCTATAGTGCGCGGCTCTCGCCACGGCGGGAAGTCCATTCGGGGTGTAGCTCAGCCTGGTAGAGCGCTACGTTCGGGACGTAGAAGTCGGAGGTTCGAATCCTCTCACCCCGACCAATTCGAACAGCCGCCTCGGTTCATCGATGCGCCTGGGAAACACAAGAACGCTCCGCTCGCCGGGGCGTTTTTCGTTTGCGGGGTCTCCCAGTATCTTGAATCCGGCCTTGGGCACGGCGTTCAACCCGGCGCCCCGCCCATCGGCAAGCTCACCACGAATCGCGTGCCCTGCCCCGCTACCGTCGTGACCTTGATGCCACCGTCAAGTTCGCGCACGTGGTCCCTTGCGGTTCACGCGCGTCGCCGGATCATGTCGATTGCGACGGTCGGCGGCATCGCCTCGCCTTGACTCTCCCACGAGTGCTCGCCCCCCGCCCTGCAATCGACCCTATGATGATCCGATGAAGCATCCGCGGACATGGCTGTATCCGTTGCTGGCGCTGGCGCTGGTGGTGATGGCTTGGACCGGTCCGCTGGATCGGCTGGCCGAAGACCAGGCGCAGGCCGGCCTCAAGCGTGCGTTGGCCACCTTTGCCGCGGCGCGTGCATTGAACGGCGTGATTTCGGTGGCGCAAGGCACCGAGGTGGCGGTCGAACCCGGCGGCGTTGGCGTGACCTTCGCGCCCGGCCAGATCCTTGATCCCGTCAATGATCTGCTCGAACAGTTCTCGACGCTGATGCTCACGGCGAGCGTGTCTTTCGGCGTGCAGAACGCGCTGATCGCGATCGGCAGATTCTGGGTAGTGTCGTTGTTGCTGACGCTGGTCGTGCTGACCTGGTTGCTGTGGCCTTGGCTGCGCGGCCAGCCGGCGCCGAGATTGCTCGGGCGAATCCTGGTTCTGCTGGTGCTGGTCAGGTTTGCCGTGCCGATTGCCTCGGTCGGCAGCGACAGCGCCTTTCGCTGGTTTTTGACCGAGCGCTACGAGCGCAGCCAGGCGGCGCTGACGCTGAGCGCCACCCAGGTCGACCAACTCGCGGCGCCCGAGCAACCTCCCCCGGCGACCCTGGGAGAACGCGTGCATCGCTGGTGGAACGAAGCCAGCGAGGCGATGGATGTCAGCGCACGCCTCGACGCACTCAAGGAGGCAGCGACGCGGGTCACCGAACATGTGATCGAACTGATCGTGGTATTCCTGCTGCAGACGCTGATCGTGCCCAGTCTGTTGTTGTGGGCGCTGTGGAAATCCGCGCTGGAACTGACGCGACGGCGCGAGGACTGAGGTTTTCTCTTGTCACTTTCGGCAACCACCCGAGCCCATTGGCAGATCCACTTCTGCGTACTGCTGTGGGGCTTCACGGCGATCCTCGGCAAGTTGATATCGCTACCGGCGCTGGGACTGGTGGTGTGGCGCATGCTGCTGGTCACGCTGACATTGGCCTTGCTGCCGCGCGTCTGGCGTGGGCTGGCTCGTCTGCCGCGACGTACGCTGGCAATTTTTTCCGGCATCGGCGTGATCGTCGCGCTGCACTGGCTCACGTTCTACGGCGCGATCAAGCTCGCCAACGCCTCGGTGGCGGCCACCTGCATCGCGCTGGCGCCGGTGTTCCTGGCGCTGGTCGAGCCGTTGTTGACCCGGAAGCGTTTCGAACCGCGCGAACTGATGCTCGGGATTGCCGTGGTTCCGGGCGTCGCATTGGTGGTGGGCGGCGTGCCCGAGGGCATGCGTCTGGGTGTGGCGGTCGGCGCGCTGTCGGCATTCCTGGTGGCGATCTTCGGCTCGTTGAACAAGCGCTACATCGAACATGCCGACCCGCTCACCGTGACCGCCCTGGAACTCGGCGCCGGTGCGTTGTTTCTGTTTCTGCTCGGTCTGGCGCTGCCGATGCTGGGTGATCCGCTGCCGCTGCCATCGGTAAACGATGCGGGCTTGCTTGTGCTGCTCGCACTGGTCTGCACGCTGCTGCCGTTCGCGCTGTCGCTGGTCGCATTGCGTCATCTGAGCGCCTACAGCGCACAACTGGCGATCAACCTGGAGCCGGTTTACGCCATCCTGCTGGCAATCCCGCTGCTCGGCGAACAACGCGAGTTGTCGCCGCAGTTTTACGTCGGCGTCGCCATCATTCTGCTGGCGGTGATCGTGCATCCGTGGACGCGGCGACCGGATCCGCCGTTGCCAGCGTAGGTCATGTTGGCCGCGCAGCGGCCTACGTGACATCGGATCCCATCGTCACGTAGCTAGCTGCGCGAGCAACGTGACCTACTCATGGGACCGCTCAGGCAACACCGCGACGGCCGCCGTCAGCAACGCCTGCAATACCCGCTGCGCCGACTCGGCCAGCGCCGCATCGAAACGCTCCGGATCGCTTTCGTCGAGATAGCTGGCCTGCGCCATTTCCATCTGCACCGCGCTGATGCCCTGCCCGGGTTGCCCGTAGTGGCGGGTGATGTAGCCGCCTTTGAAGCGGCCGTTGACTACATGCGACACGGCCAGGTTCTGCAGTTGCGCCGCGATCGCCTGCTGTACGGCGGCCGAGCAACTGGCACCGTCGGCGGTACCGACGTTGTAATCGGGCAGGCGGCCTTCGAAAAACATCGGGCACTGGCTGCGGATCGAGTGGCCTTCCCACAGCAGTGCGTGGCCGTGCGCAGTGCGGATCGAATCCAGCGCTTTTGCCAACTGCTGGTGGTAAGGCCGCCAATAGCGGTCGACGCGCTCGGCGACGGCGAGTGCATCGGGCTCGCGCTCAGGGAGGTAAATCGACTCACCATTGAACATCACGGTCGGGCACAGACCGGTTTCGCGACGCCCCGGGTACAGCGCCGCGCCGTCGGGAGGACGGTTGAGATCGACTACATAACGCGACCAGCGCGGGCGCAGTACGTGGGCGCCGAATTCGCGCGCGAAGTCGTAGAGATGCGCGACCTGCCAATCGGTGTCCGGCGAGCGCTGCGCGGCCGGGTGCATGGTCGCGGCGATGTCGGCGGGTATCTCGCTGCCATCGTGCGGCAGGCTGATCAGCAGCGGGATCGAGCCCGGCCAGTAGCGGCAGTGCTCGTCGGTATTCCAGGGAGTCCACCAGGGGTCGTGCATGAGTGTGTTCCGGTGAGAGTTACGGTCGCCCCTGGCGGTGCGCCTATTCGCGCATTAAACTGGCGGCGGCATTGCGGAC
>ERZ761602.2259-NODE-2259-length-30977-cov-10.142132_pt1 | contig 30977 bp, 29 predicted proteins | sample MGYA00512165_ERZ761602 | MGnify/ENA primary metagenome ERZ761602 (study PRJEB28899, sample SAMN02445085) | bioreactor sludge metagenome | biome: EBPR sludge; isolation source: Thorneside wastewater treatment plant | place: Australia: Brisbane, Thorneside...
CGTCCTCGATCTCATGCCACCATTCGATCTCGTCAGGTTCGCCAAGCTGCCAGCATAGCAGGACGATCCGTCCCTCGCGAACCGACGGGAAATCGATCAGGCCGCGGGAATAATCCTTGACCTGGACACCGGTATCGGTGATCTCGGTGGTCAGTTTCCCGATCTCATAAAGCGTCTTTACGTACGCCGAACCACCGATCATACCGCCGCCTCGGTCCGAGGCCGCAGCCGCAGCCTTTGCCTGCTCTTTGTATTCATTGAGGCCGGTGTGCAGTTCGCGGATCATTTGGAGTTTCATCCTGATCCGCGGAAGCATTTCATTGGCCTCGTCAACCGTGAAAAGCTTCATTGCTCGTCGTTGATCCGGACGAACTCCGGCACTTCATATCTGATATCCGGGGCGGTGCTCTCGTCGAGTTCGCTGCCAGAGCTCGCTCGGGCCCGGCCGTGCGGACGCGAAACGTGAGCCGGAGCCTCGACAGGCCCGCGGTAGCTGACGTCGAAATCCTCGGCCGAGGAGCCGTCCTTGCGGATCAGGTCCGCGATCTCGCCAAGATCGATAAAGAAATCGGCAACGTCGATCAATCGCGGAGCCGTATTCGAACGAAAACCCGCGACCTCAACGCGACAACCCTTGTAGGCGACCGCATTGACGGCGTAGACGAAATCCTCATCGCCCGAGACCAGAACGGCGGTGTCGTAACGGCCGGCGAGGCTTAGCATGTCCACGGCTATTTCAACGTCGAGGTTCGCCTTCCGTGTGCCGTCGTAAAAGGTCTTCAATTCCTTTTGGATAACGCGAAAACCATTGCGCCGCATCCAGAGCAGAAAGCCCTGCTGGCGTTCGGCACCGGCATCGACGCCGGTGTAGAAGAAAGCACGAAGTAACCGTCCATCGCCGAGCAGGACGCGAAGAAGCTTGTTGTAATCAATGTCTATCGTGTGAAACCTGGCTGCGTGAAAGAGGTTATTGCCGTCGATAAAAACGGCAACGCGTCCGCGATGGCCAAATTTCCACGAGGAATTCGCAGGCGTATCAAACTGCATGTATGCCTCCCCAGGTGGCTGAATTGTTTAGGCGGGGTTCACAGGGGAAAGTCGAGGAGACCGCGAAGCGAACGATCTGATCTTACAAACTGCCCACAAACAGGTTTCTTAAAGACGTTTAACGGTAAAGCGAGGCAAAAGGCCTCTAATTCAGCAATAAACAACTACTCTGATCTTCGTGATCAACAACTTAACGTCCATGAACCGGCCTTCAGACAGTTTGCTACTCCGGGCGTGCTTCGTCAAGCAAACGCGGGTTCAAACGTGCTAAAATACCGTCCGTCCAAGGCACTTCGATGCAAGATCCGACGAATTTGAACGACCAATTTGCCGCCCGGTCCGGATTTTCTCCGGCGGAGATGTTGGCTTGCCTGAAGTGCGGCAAACCGAACGCTCCGACGCGTGTAAACTGTCTTTACTGCGCGGCGGAGCTTGAGAACTTGTCCACCGGAGGCGAAGCAGGAAGGCTCGACCTCACGCCTCCCGAGCCGCACGAGAATGGGTTCAGCGTGATCATATTGCCGGGAGCAAGAGGCGAAGCTCGGCCAGCGGCGGCGGTGCTCGGCCGCAGCGTCGATGAGGTAGGGAAGATCGTAGCGGCCGGGGTTCCGTTTCCTGTAGCACGGGTTCGGAATGCGGAGATTGCGGCTACGCTCGTCGCTCACCTTTCGAATTTCGGGTTCAGTTGCGCGACGCTAGCGGACCCGGAACTCGACGTTAAGACACCGCCGCGGCGAATACGCGGCATAGAGTTCATGACGGATCGGCTGCGAATGTTCGACTTCAACACAACGGCAGTTTTCGAAGCTTCGGTTGATGATATCCGGCTGCTCGCCGCGGGGCGTCATGCCGTATCACGATCGACGACGAGCGAAAACTTAAAACGCGGAAAGGCCGACACCAAAAAGCCCGAGGAATCGAAGGATCAGCGAGACGAGAAAATGCTCGATGTTTATGTGACCGGGGACGAACGCGGGTATCGTATTAGGACAAGCGGTTTTGATTTTTCATGTCTCGGCGAGGCGAAGACAATGTTCGCAAGCGAAAACATCGATCTGCTCGCCGAAAGGATCAAAGAGCTGAGGGCCGGGATCGTTCTCGACTCAAGATACAACGATGTGCGCGATCTGCTCGACCCGGTCTGGGAGCCGGATTTTCACCGCGAAGCTCAGGGGCTTCACCGAAGCGGGCTCGGGCGGCTGAGCAAGCAGGCCTCGGACGTTTTCGATAACCTCAACCAGTTCACAAAGTATTCCCGGATGCGGAATCATCTTCTATGAAAAAATTTCGTCGTGAGCCGGTAAGGGAACCAAGAGCGAGCCGCAAAGAGAGCGAAAGTGCTGTTGTTTACGGCGTGCTGCCGGTAACGGAACTTCTGCGCTCGGGGAAGCGGCAGGTCATCGCGATAAAGTTTACCGAAGGCGGCCGAGAGGCCAGGCTCGCCGATCTGGCGGGGCTTGCCCGCGAAAAGCGTATCCCGATCGAGACCGTTCCGCGGCGAACAATGGACGCGATAGTCCCAAAAGGAGCGAACCATCAAGGCGTCGTTGCATTCGTAGAGGAGGTCAGCTATTACACGCTGGATGATGTTCTTGACGCTGCCGAAAGGCGAGCGCTTCTGGTCCTGCTCGATGGAGTTGAGGATCCGCGAAACCTTGGTGCTGTGATCCGAACGGCTGAATGTGCAGGAGCGGACGGCGTGGTCATTCCCGAACGAAGAGCGGTGGGAATGACCGATACGGTCGCGAAGTCGGCTGCCGGTGCGACCGAGTTCATCCGGCTCGCAAAGGTGGGAAACCTGAATCGTGCGATCGAAGAACTGAAACAGCGTGACATCTGGGTCGTCGGTACAGCGGGCGAGGCGGAGAAGGATTATACCGAATGGGACTGGACGCAGCCGACGGCTTTGGTACTGGGGGCGGAAGGCAGCGGGCTCCATCGGCTGGTTGCGGAGAACTGCGACATTTTGGTCAAGGTACCGATGTATGGAAAGATAGAGAGCCTGAACGTTTCGGTCGCTGCAGGCGTTATACTCTTTGAGGCCCGCCGCCAACGCGAGCATGCCGGTCAGAGTGAGGCCGACAACTGAAAACTGACGACTGATTTATGTTTTGTCCAAAATGCGGAACCAAGAACCCTGACGACGGCAAATTCTGCCGGAGCTGCGGCGTTGATATCGGAGTTGTTTCAAAAGCTTTGACCGGAAAGCCAAAGTCGGACGACCTGGGGTTGGGGATGGATCTTGATTCCTCACTTGGTTTATTTCCGACCACGCCGGAAGACGAACGGCGCCGGAGCGATCCGGCCGAGGTCTATGGCGACGCTGTCAAGGCGATCATCAGCGGCATCGGCTTTCTGATCGTCTCGATCGTGCTATTTACGACCGGAGTTGCTGGCGGTAAGGCATGGTGGTGGGCGATGCTCTTTCCGGCATTCACATTTTTGGGCAAGGGTATTTCGGATCTGCTCAAATCGAAGAAGATGGAGCAGCGGAGAGCACTTCACGCAAGCGAAAACGTTCCGGTTCTTAACAGTGCGCGGAGCACGAATGCCGAACTTCCGCCGGCTTCGACCGAGTTCGTCTCTCCCGAGTCGCGTTACCGCACGGGTGAATTGGCTCCGCCGAGTGTCGTCGAGGGCACGACCCGCCACCTTGAGGTCAACAAGGAAGGCGAGACGATGACGCTGCCGAAACGCGACTAACGATCATTCGTCGTCTTCGTCATCGGTGTAATACGGCCCGTTGCAGTCTTCGCAATGCGGCACGACCTTTTGGACCGTATCGCTCGCGTCGCGGACGAGCTTTCCGCACTCGGGACAGAACGCATTCCGATGCCAGCATTTAAGGTCATAAGCCAGCGTTCCTTCGCGTTCGGAAATTTGCGTAACCGTTGTGTCCTTGCCGCAGATGCCGCAGATGGCAGCACTTCCAACCTCTAAATTTGCCATTTTCTCCTCCGGGTAGAGACCAAAACAACTATCTGTTAATTAAAGATCGGGCATTCCCGATATTTCCCGCCGAATCGAAAACACGAAGCACAATAGATGAGACTCCGTTTGCGGGCACCGCCGTTTCGACGATGAAGCGCTCATTCGGCCCGTCGGTCAGGCCATCTTCGGCCGCGACCGGCATCCACGGCCCGCCGTCGATGCTTGCTTCCGCCTTGACAAGATAACCTGCTCCATCGACTGCTGCAAAGATAACACGTGCCCGCCCGTTCGCGATCGTCGGCTGGCCGGTGACAGTGACCCGCGGCTGAGTGTTGTCTACGTCGAAGGGCTCGCTCAGGCGTTCGCCGGAGAGTACTCGGGAGGCCGAATTCTGCACCGAATCACGGGCAACGACCTTGATCAAGTATCGTCCGTCTGCAAGGCTCGTTCCGTCAATTGTCACGAAATTCTCAGCAATGCCGGAACGTATCTTGACGAAATCGCGGTCGCGGACCTCCTTAAGATAAACGTCGTAAACAAGCGTGTCGCCGTTGCGGTCCTCGGCGGTCCATTGAAAGGAGGCGGCGCCTTTCTGATAAACACGACGCGGCGGCGGAGCCTGATTCGGAATGCCGAAGATCGCCGGGTCCATGCCAGAGGTCTCGATGTTCGGGTCGATCTGGATCGGCGGGTTCGGGGCGAGGCCGACGTTGGCTGGAAGCCCGGTGAGCGAGGTGATCTCGGGGGCGATGTTCGCCGGAACGAATGCGAGAGTCACCTCGCGAAGTGCGGCGGCCGGAGTTCCCGAGCGAAGCGTCGCACGCCATTGGACGAACCTCGCGGAGGGGCTGTTTATCTTTCCTGCCGTTGTTTCGCCGCGAACCGGTTCCCATGCGGTCCACGTCTCACCCGGTTCTTCGGTGTTTCCGCTCCGGGTCTCGATGGTGACGTTTCCTTCCGAACGCCACCAGATGCGGCCCCAATCTGCCGACGAGCGAGCGTCAAGAACGGGCGACTCATAAGTGCCCTGAGCTACGGTTTCCGGCCCGAGCCGATAGAGAACACCCTGATTGCTGCCGCCGGCGATGACGGCATTGCCGGCTTGAAGCAACGTGCTGACCTGTCCGGTTCCCGTCTGAACGGTGAGCTGCTCGTTAGCTGAATCCGAGATCGTGTAGATGCGGCCCTTGTCGGATGTGCCGAGATGAACGCCGCCACCGCCGGGAAGCGGCAAGAGCGAAAATCCGACCACCGTGCCGGACGACCAGATGACCTCATTCGCGCCATTTGCCGCTATCCGATAAACGGCGGACTTTGCCGCAGAAAGATCGTAGCGGCTCTTCTCCGGCGTTGGTTGAGCTGTGGGCGAAGTTTTATCGGCAGTGACGGTTCGCGGTTCGGGTGTCGGAGCAGCGGCCGGTGTTGCGGTCGAGACCGATTCGCTGATCGCGAGTGCATAGATCGAGCCATCTCGCCCGACGGCGACCGAGTGGACCTCGCGGAGCGGCGAATCGAGCAAAGCGAAAGCTCGCCCGCTCTGGTCGATGCGAAGGACAAGCCCGTTCGAATCCGTCCCGACGATCAGGTTGCTTTGGGCATCTGCCGCCACCGATATGATGTGCAATTCGCTCGAATCGTAAAATAGCGAAGCTGCGGCCGCGGCTCCCGCAGAGCGGACGCGAAAGATCTTCCCATTTTCGCCGGTCGCAACGGCGAGGCTGCCGTCGTTCATCACCGCCAGCGACCAAATGTATTTTTCATTCGGCTCAAAAAAGACCTCGGCAGTTCCGGCGGCGTTGATTCGGTAAACCTTGCCGTCGGGTGAGGTGGCTGCAAAGACCTCGCCGCCGCGGCCGATTGCAATGGCGGTCACGTTCTGCTCGCCAAGGTCGGCAAAGAGCGAACCCGCACCGGCCGGCGTTACGCGAAAAACGCGGCCCTCGCCGCCTGTTCCGATGTACACATTGCCCGCGGAATCTGCCGCAGTTGACCAAATGTAAGGCTGGCCGGTGTTGAACGCCTCGGTCAGGCGAGGAGCAAGCGTCAGCTCGCCATTCGGGCCGACCGAAACGCCGCTCGGGTCGCCGCGAAGCACGTCGGCACGCGAGTTAACGGACCAAAGCGTCGGCACATTTGCCAGAGAAACGGTAATGAAAACGAACGTTGCCGCAAGAGCGAAGCAGAGGTTTTTGATCATCAGGGTGGTATTAAAGAAGCGAAAATTCGAATTGCTCCAAGTATAAGCAAATCGGGGAGATAAGTCACAGGAATTCTCGCCTTGCGGTCAGGCAGAGTCTTTCGTCTTGAGCTCTGTCGGCTTTGCGGCCAGCTTTTCTAGGAGCTTCACGGCCTCTTCGCCTTCCATGAACATTAGGGCGTCTCGGAGTTCGTTCGCGTCGCCGGTGATCAGCCGGGCGCTACGCTCGCGGGTCAAATAGGCCCAGAACCAGCCCATCAGGACGAACAGGCGGTTGCGGAAGCCGATAAGAAAAACCACGTGGAGAAAGAGCCACATCAGCCAGGCGACGAAGCCGCGGAACTTCATCCCGAAAACCTGTGCGATCGCCCGGCTGCGGCCGATGGTCGCCATCGAGCCTTTATCGACGTAAACGAAGTTCTTTCGTGGTTTGCCTTTGATCTCGGCGAGGATGTTTTCGGAGGTCGCCGTTCCCATCTGCATAGCCGCGGGACTGACGCCGGGAACAGGCTCGCCATTTTCCTGGAGCAGATGAACCATGTCGCCGATGACGAAGATGTTCGGATGGCCCGCGATCGAGAGATCGGGTTCGACCTTGACGCGGCCGGCACGGTCGGTTTCGACGCCAAGCCGAGAGCCGAGTGGCGATGCCGCTACGCCCGTCGCCCAGAGGACGACATCGCACTCGAACCACTCGTCGCCGACCTTCAGCTTTCCGGGCTCGATCTCGGTGACAAAGCTGTTAAGCCGAACCTCGACGCCGAGTTCTTCAAGCTGCTGCTTTGCGCTTTCCGAAAGATCGCTCGCAAAGGTGCCGAGTACACGGTCGGAGCCTTCGAATAGCACAACTCGGGCCTTCGATGTATCGATTGCTTTGAAGTCTTTGTTCAAGGCTTGCCGGGCGATGCCCGCGATGGCCCCGGCGAGTTCAACACCTGTCGGCCCGGCTCCAACGACCGCGAAGGTAAGCTCTTCCTGCACGCCGGAAAGGGCCGCCTTTCGCTCGGCAAGCTCGAACGCAAGCAGCACACGCCGGCGTATCTCGACAGCGTCCTCAAGCGTCTTAAGGCCCGGAGCCCAGGTCTCCCATTCATCACGGCCGAAATAGGCGTGCCGGGCACCGGCGGCAACGATCAGATAGTCGAACGGAACTTCGGTTCCGTCATCGAGCCGGACGGCGTTATTCTCCTTATCGAAATCGACAGCTTCGCCGAGGATCACTTCGATGTTCTTTGCGTGGTGGAGTATCCGCCGGATCGGCGAGGCGATCTCGCCCGGCGAGAGCACGGCCGTCGCCACCTGATAAAGCAGCGGCTGAAAAACATGGTGATTCTTGCGGTCGATGAGCGTCACCTCGACCGGCTTATTCGCCAAAGCCTTCGCCGCCCAAAGCCCGCCGAACCCGCCGCCAATGATAACAACCCGATTTCGTTCGTTCATAAGACTCCCTCAACGATAAGACGCGAAAACGATCCGAAATGTGACTCACCCGCTCAGTTGCCTAAATAGCGTGCATACAGCGAGCGGGCCTGCGCGGGGTCATCGGTTCCTTTCACGATCGCACGGCCGTCACGGAAGACGGTGATCTCTTGTTCTTTGATGCTGAACCGCAGCAAATATTCGTTCTGCTTCACTTCGCCGAGGGCCGAAAGCCGGGCGGCGAGGGCCGAGAGGTCGATCTCGGTTGGCCGCGGCGGGGCGATCTGGACTGCGTCGCGGCCGCATAGAACGGCGGCGAACTCCTGTGCCTCGGCATCGAGAAACTCGAACTTGCGCCCGACACAGCAGATGCAATCATCGTTCGGGCCGGCGAGTTTTATCTTTCGCCAGTCGTTGGCCCAGACGTCGATCTGCACAAGCGAGCGGTGGAGCGATGCGGTATCGCCAACGAGCAGCTTGATCGCCTCGGCAACCTGAATTGCGGAGATGCTGGCGATGATCGGCATGATCACACCGGCCGTGTCGCACGTCGGAGCACTGCCCGCATCCGGCATTTCCTCAAAAACGCAGCGGAGGCACGGTGTTTCGCAGGGGCGAACGGTCATAGTCGTCCCGTAACTCGAAACGGCGGCACCGTAGATCCACGGCTTTGCGTGCTTTACACAAGCATCGTTGACCAGATAACGAACTTGAAAGTTATCGGTGCCGTCGAGGACGAGGTCGCAGCCTTTGACGAGTGATTCGACGTTCGAATTATTTACGTCCGCGACGATCGCCTCGACCTCGATCTCAGAGTTGATCTCGGCGATCCGTCGTTTTGCCGCAATTGCTTTCGGTAAACGCTCGGCCGCGTCGGATTCGCTGAAGAGAGTTTGGCGTTGGAGATTGGTGAACTCGACAAAATCGCGGTCAACTATCCGCAATTGTCCGACGCCGGCTCGCGAGAGCATCTCCGCATGCGAAGCCCCGAGAGCACCGCAGCCGACGACGAGCACACGCGAGGCGAGCAGCCGCTCCTGGCCCTCGCGGCCGATCTCGCGAAACAATATCTGACGGCTGTAGCGTTCGTTCATGCAAAAATTCAAAAGCCCAAGCGTCCCGAAAACGGGGGAATGAGCTATATTAACAAATCAATGAGAAAAACTTTGCTGGCCTTAACGCTGCTGATCTTCGTTTCCGGTGCCGCGGCACAAGATGACGACTACCCGTGGAAGATGCCAACGCCGGCAGACTTTCCGGCTCTCGCAGAGACCGCCGCGACCTGCAGCGGGTTTACCCCAAATAACTGGACGGTCATGGCGAGTGCCGAAGGCGACCTGAATACGGACCAGCGGCCTGACTGTGTACTTGTTCTTAAAGGAAATGATTCGCGATTTATTTACAAGAACGATGGCCTCGGTTCGGAAAAGTTCGACACTAACCCAAGAATACTTGCGGTCGCGTTTGCGGAAGGGGATAAAGGTTTTCGCCTACACGTTCAAAATAATTCGTTCATAGTGATGGCCGACTCACCGACGATGTCGGAACCATTTCAGGATGTTTCGATCAAGGGCGGCATTCTGACATTTATCTTTGAGGAGTTCTACAGTGCGGGTTCGTGGTCGATGAGCAATCGGACATACAAGTTTCGTTTCCAGAACGGCGAGATGACGCTGATCGGCGTCGATATGACCTCGGTACAACGAAACACTGGAGATATCGAAACCAGGAGCTACAATCTTTCAACCCAGCGAATGACGATCGAGGTCGGAAACATCGGTGATGATGGAAAAGGGAAGACCACGAGAAAGGCCATTCGCGTTCGGCCACTTCCAACCTTAAAGAACGTCAAGCCGATGTTCACCTGGACAATAGAAAAAGACGTTGTGCTTTAGATTCGAGCTCAAACGTCGAACAGAAAGCTGATCACGCGGCCGAACCTCGAGTTCTCAAACTCGTCGTCGTTTTTGGCCACGCCGGCTCGGCGTTCGATCGCGGCCATGCGCCGCTGGTCGTCGCGGAGTTTACGTCGTTCGTCTTCGATGGCGATCTTTTCCTTTTCACGCTGCCGCGAGAGCCCCCCTTTGTTGATGAAGGCGATGATCTTCGGCAGCTCATCGGCATCGAACCAAACGCCGTGCTGCTTGCAGATGTCGATTATGACGCCGGACGAACGGGCAAAGTTGCTGCGGTTCATCAGCTTGCCGCAATCTGGGCAGGGAACGTATGAGATGCTCGCCGGATGTGCGTGCGGGTGAGCGTCGCTCCCGATGAAGCCAAGCACCGAGGCCTGCTGTTCGCTGTTAGAGCAAAGCTCCTCGAACGTCTCTGTTGCCGACCAAAATCCACCGCACCGGCCGCACTCGCGGATCCGTACGGCATCGATCTCAAGCAACTGAAGCGGCTTTCGACACCGAGGGCAATCGCCCGCGGCCTTATCTTCAATGATTACCGCGGCGGCGGCTTTCTTTCCGCAGTTTGAGCAGAACTGTGCTCCAAGAAACATCAGGCCAAGACACGCCGGGCAACCGACCGTCTTTAGCCGCGAGCGGCAAAATTCGCATGACGAGCGGTCGCTCATCACTGCACCGCCGCAGTTTGGGCAATTTAGCGCTATCGGATCTGGTTGATCGATCATCTTTCTAATCTTTTGATCGCCGCCGTCCGCATCGCCGCCATATCAGCCTCAAGCCCGGACCAGATCTTGAACTGGGCGGCTGCCTGACGGATGAGCATTTCGAGGCCATTGAGCGTCTCACAACCGGCCTCACGAGCTTCTTTCAAAAGCCGCGTCTCTCGAGGATTATACGTCAGGTCGTACACGAGCTTTACGCCAGCCAGGTTTTCGGCTCCGATGGGGGTCGTGTTCTCCTGTTCTCCGCGGGTTCCGAGTGGGGTCGTGTTGACGAGAACATCGGGCTTTCCAAGGACCGAATTGCCGTCAAGTTTCATGACCTTTGCCCCGAACTTCTCGGCAAGCGGCTTTGCCTTTTCCGGGTCGCGGGCGAGCACGGTGACATTCGCACCTTCCCGCCGCAGAGCATAAATGCATGCCCGGGCGGCTCCGCCGGCTCCGATCACGGCAACATTCGCACCGCTAAGCGAACCATATCGCTCCTTGAGCGGAGCGATGAAGCCTTCAGCATCGGTGTTCGTGCCGACCCATTTGCCCAAATCGTGAAAAATCGTGTTGACCGCACCGATGGCCTTGGCGGTTTCATCTACCGAATCCAACAACGGCATGACAGCTTGTTTGTGCGGATTTGTGACGGCAAAGCCGCGGAAATTCAGGTCGACCTCGCGCGAGCCTTCGCGGACCATCCGCTGGAAAAACTCTTCAATGTCGGCAATTTGCAATGGCACGAATACGGCGTCGAACCCAGCTATGGCAATCGCGGCATTTTGAATATACGGCGACATCGAATAGCTCGTATCTCCTGCGATGAGGCCAAAAACTCTGCTTTCGCGTGAGAGTTCTTTCACACGGTAAACATCGATCAGGTCGGCGGCAGTGATCTGTCCCGGGGCCGTCCCGCTTGTCGGCTCGAGCGAGGCATATGCGAGCGGCGAACCGTGGGCAAGGCCAAGAATCCGAGTCCATTTGCCGGGCTCGCCCATTGCGATCGGCACAAGCTGTTTATTTTCGGCACGGGGGCGTTCGAGCAGTTTCCAAAGCGGGATCGCGTCGGTTATCTGATTCACTTGAACTGCGATCTTGATGATATTAGCTCCGGTCGCGGCAAGACGTTTGTATGTGGCTTCGAGGTCCGACGGCATGCCCGAAAAGTCGTGGAAAGAGACGATGCGATTGTTCCAGAGCCAGTCGAACGACTCTTCGATCCGGTCTTCTTCGAGGTCGGCTCCCCAGAATCCGAGTTCGTTTCCGGCGTTCCAAAACTCATTGCGTTCTTCGTCGCTGATGTTCCGAAATCCACCTTCTTTTTGCGGACGGAAGGTTGCGAGGATGTCCGCTTTTGCCGCGAGAGCTACGGCCACGGATTTATTGAGTTGCTCGGGTGCAGCACAATCGAAACGGACCTCGATGACCTCGGCAAGAGGTGCCGCCCGCTCGATCTTTTCGGAGAGTTCCGCGGCCGTCTTTGAGCAGAGCGAGATGCAGATCTTTCCTTGGTTCGATGCGGCGTTGCTCATTTCGCTTCGTCACGCGGATGATCGGTCGAGGGAAGGTTGACGACGAAACTGAGAGTTGCGATCAGGCAGGCGATGACGACGAATGCACCGGTCGCGACGATTGCGGTTTGTCCGCTCTGCTTTACGGAGATCGCTGTTACGGCCCAGGCGATCGCCAGCGGGTAAATATAGTTGCGAAGCGTTACTCGGAAAAGGATGCCGAACGTGCCGGCAACGAGTATCAACCCGACGGCGAAGAGCGTCCCGGTTTCTACATTTCGGCTCGCCAGCAGGATCGCAAGATTAACAAGCGTCGCTGCCGTCACCCAACCGAAATAGAGCCCGAAGGGTGCTTTGGTGAGCCAGAAGTCCCGCGTCGTCGAAACGTCCTTCAGCTTCCGGTTGATCAGGAAAAGGGTAAAGGCAAGCCCTGCGATAAGGCCGAGGCAGACGGCGATGTAATCGTGGTGCCAGAAATAGATCCAGCCGCAATTCAGCAAACACGTAACAACGTAAAGCCATCGAATCGAGCGGGCCTGCGGGCTGGCGTTCGAGCTTAGCTGATAGACGCTATAGGCGATCAGTCCGAGATAGATGAGGCTCCAGATCGAGAACGCATAGCCGGCAGGAGTAACAGCGGTCGGATACTTGGCAGAGATCTCCGCAGGTGTTACGCCGCCGACCATTCCGGCCGCAGCGAGCCAGTTGAACCCTATCGTCAAGAGCGTTGCGGCTGCAACGGCCAAGCCCGCAAGTGTGCCGGCGGAGTCCGTTTTTTCAGTCATTTTGATTCACCTCGCGGGGCCGTCGTGGTGCATAACTATTGCAAAATCCACGATTTCGTATAAAAATCTCCGATAACGTAAAGTATTGTAAAGCCTGAATCCGCCCCGGAGCAAAAGAAACCAACCATTTGCGGGGAGCGGGCGTCGAAAGAGGGTCTATGGCACCGGGATTGCCTATAAAGACAGCGGCCAGAGCGATTCTTCCCCGTTCGAAGCCGGAATTATTAAGTAAGAGGAAGAAAGGACCGATGAAGGCACTTAAGAACATTTTAATGGGTTTTGCGATCGTGGCGGTGATGTCTTTCACCGTTTCGGCGCAAAAAAAGGACCATAAGAAGGACCCGCCGCCGAAGCCGAAACCGCCGGTCGTCCGGCCGGAGGACAAGCGTCCACCGAAAGACGATAAGCCCAAGAAGCCCGAATACAGCATGGGTTTTGTCGCGGCAAGGATCGAAGGCGAGATCAATTAGATACCACAACTTTATAAAGCAAAAGGCAGCTCTTCTCAGGGCTGCCTTTCTTTTTTGCGTTATTGGTGCCGACTAGAAGATTTGAACTTCTGACCTATCGCGTGTGAAGCGAGTGCTCTACCACTGAGCTAAGTCGGCAAATTTCATTAAATCGACGGATCGTCGGCCTTCGCGGGCCGGTTCTCGTCGGTCGCTTTAATTGTGCTGATGGCCGAATCGGTATAAAAATGCCGTGTTCCGGTCGCGGTAACGCCCTCGGCGACCTGCGGGTCGGCGTTGATCGAGTAAAACCCCGGACGAGCATCGCTCGGTTCCTCGACCGTCATTGTAAACACATATCCATTTACAACGGGCCGCTCACCGGAAAACTGCTCATCAAGCCCTGCTGTTCGGATAAGGTCATCAAAATTACCGAACTTTCCTTTGTTTCTCGATGCATATTGGGCTTGATAGGTACGGAGTCGGTCAAGTGTGCCTGTCGCGGCGGTCTCATTTCCGGCGCGGATCATCGCTCCCCAGGCAAGGGCCCCGACGCCGATGATAAGGCCGATGATCGCCATAACGATCATCAACTCGATAAGGTTAAAGCCCTGCTGGCCTCTGCTGTTTTTTCTTGCGGACATCATATTTCGCCAAAACTCCATCAAACCCAACACGAAAAACGAACGGAAATGTTCCAAAAGTTTAGATGTTTTGGATGCAGATTTGCAAATCAGGGGTGTCCGCGAGCCTGCTCCGGAGGCGGTGAAAACACCCCGCCGAAAATAACGAATGCAACAAGCGGCCCAGATTTAGTAAGATAGAAATGCGGAAAGTGATCCCTTCCAAATGGAGAACCGCCAATTAATGCGTGACACAGCAGTAATCGAGACAATGCCTGCGGCCGGCGGGCCGGATACGGCACCGGATCATTTCGCTTTGATCGGCCGTGTTCGGCAGTCGGTCGAATCGGTCATTCGCGGCAAGCCGGACGTAGTTCGGTTGGCGGCCGTAACTCTCATCGCCCGAGGGCATTTGCTGATCGAAGACGTACCCGGCATCGGCAAAACGACGCTCGCCAATGCTCTTGCGCGTTCGCTTGAGCTAACCTCGCACCGCATTCAGTTCACTTCGGACCTTTTGCCTGCGGATATCGTCGGGCTTTCGATCTTCGATCAGGCGGCGGGCGAATTCCAATGGCGGCCGGGGCCGATCTTTTCGAACATTGTGCTTGCGGATGAGATAAACCGGGCGACGCCGAAGTCGCAATCGGCCCTGCTCGAAGCGATGGCCGAGGAACAGGTCACTGTGGACGGCACAACGCGAAAGTTGCCCGAGCCATTTATGGTCATTGCGACGCAGAACCCGGTCGAGCACCACGGAACGTATCCGCTACCGGAATCGCAGCTTGACCGCTTTATGCTCCGCATTCAGATGGGATATCCGGGCAAGGACGATGAACGTGCGATGCTCCACGACCGCGAGGTCCGCGACCCGATAGAGAGCATCGAGCCGCAGGCATCGTACTCGGATGTTATTCGGCTGCAGGACATCGCTCGAAGGGTCCGCGTCGACGAGGCGCTTATCGAATATCTTTTGCAGATCGTTGATGCGACACGCCGATCGGAGTCGCTCGAGCTCGGCGTCAGCCCGCGAGGCTCGCTCGCACTTTTCCGGGCGGCCCAGGCGAATGCCTTGGTCGATGGCCGTGATTACTGTATTGCTGACGACATCAAAGATCTGGTTCTGCCCTGCTTTGCCCATCGCATCGTCATCAGCTCGCGTGCCTCGGGCCTCAGGAACCGCATTCGCGAGGCAGAAGCGATCCTGAACGATATCCTTACGAAGATCGCCGTCCCGATCTAGGGCGGACGGGCCTCAAGTTTTGTCCAAGCTCCAAAAGATCAGAGAACTCTTCAGCGTCCGCGACCTCCGCAACGCGCTTGTCGGGCTTGGTGTCGTCATTGCCGGCATCGGCCTGGCGGCCCTGACGGTCTTTGCACATCGCTCGGGCGAGCGGACGCTTGCCATTGCGGCGGCCGTGCTTTCGCTCGGCTTCGTGCTGCTGATCCTGATATTCGTCGTTCCGCCGCTCGCAAGGAATGCAAGCCGCGAAGCGTCACAGATGAACCTGCCGTTCGAGTTCACGCTCGGCGGAGCGATAATGCTCGGGCTGCTGACAATAGTCGGTTTTTCAGCCTGGAACACGGGCAACAACCTGCTTTTTCTCGTGCTCTCGATCCTGGTCGGGGCGATGATCGCAGGCTTTGCGGCCGGTGCGATGAACCTCAAAAAGCTCGACGTCCGAATGCGGTTCCCGGAGACGATCTTCGCCGGCGAGGAAACTCCGATCTTGGTCGGCCTGACGAACAGAAAGCGGCTCTTTCCCGCGTTTTCGATCGTTGCCGAGGTTCGCGGCCGCGACCGTGAGAGGTCAATGGCGGAAAAAGAGTTAGGCGGACTTTTGCCGGCCTTCATTATGCGGCGGCTTGCGAAACCACCTGTCATCCGCCGAATTCTCGATTATTTTCCTTACGTCGCCCGCGGAGAGACAGAGGAAAGCCGGTCGTTTCATATTTTTCCATATCGCGGCAAGCTTGTTATCAGCGATTTTGAGATCGCCACGAAGTTCCCGTTCGCATTCTTTCGACATCGGCGGCGGCTCTCGGCAAAGGAAACGGAGTTGGTCGTCTTTCCGCAGCTTTCTGAACACGACGACCTGCCCGATGTCATTTCGGCGGTTGCCGGACGGCGGCCTTTGATGAAACGCGGTGCGGGCTACGACCTGCTCTCGCTCCGGGCATATCAGCCGACCGACGACCCGCGGCAGATAGATTGGAAAGCGACGGCCCGTTCGCGGGGCGTTATCGTACGGGAAACGGCCGCCGACGAGAGCCTGCGGGTGCAGATCTTTTTTGATCCGCGGCTTCCGGCTGCGGAGGAAAAGCGGCTGACGCTAAGGGAGATAGTTGAGATCGAGCGAGACGGCAAACCGCATATAAATGAGCGATTCGAGGCGGGCATCAGCCGTGCGGCCGCCGTTGCGAACCGGCTGATCGAGGCCGAAGCCGAGATCCGGCTGATCATCGGCGATGAGGTCGGCGATTTCGGTTCGGGACTCCGGCACCTCCACGACTGCCTGAAGCGGCTGGCATATGCCGAGCCGGATTACTCGGACGACCTCCGCCCGGTCGCGACGGCCCAGATAAACGACGACGATGGCTTTGAGGCCGGTGCCGATACGACCGTTCTGCTGTCTGCCGCGGAGCTTTCGCCAAAAGAGGATGAGCTTTTGAGCGAGGTCGTTGCGATCAAATATTGAACCAAACCTTGTCACAAACACGCGTTCAATGGTGTATTGTCTTGTGACGGGCATTTAATTAATGCTTAGTAATGATCAAGGCGACGGAAATATTCGTGGACTCGATGTCCGAGCAAGCAGCGGCCGCAGCAGCGAGAGAGACGATAGGTTTCGAGGAGGTATTTTCGCTCCACCATCGGACCGTCTATCGCGCCGCGCGTTCGGTCGTCCGCGATGCGGCCTTGGCCGAGGACGTAACACAAGAGGTCTTTCTCAAGTATTATCATCATCGTGATTCGATAACGGACGAGGAAATGCTTCGGCCGTGGCTGATTCGAGTGGCGCTTAATCTAGCCAAGAACACGGTCCGCGGAAAGGTTAGGGCGAACACGAGAGACGAAAATTACGTCAAACAGTCAGCGGAAAACGATGTGTATTCGGTCGAATCGGAATACGAACAGAAGGCCGAGGTCGGAGAGATACAGAAGGCACTTGGCAAGATCCGCGAGCCGCTGAGAAGTTGCCTGATATTGAAGCAGCAAGGGCTTTCGTATAGAGAGATCGCCAACGCTCTTGAGATCAAGGAAACAAGCATCGGAACTTATGTTGCACGGGCCCGTCAGGAGTTTTTAAGATTTTACGGTAGGAAAGGCGGGGAAGAGTTATGAGCAGGAATTGTTTAGACATCGGAACGATACAAGCGTTCCTTGACGGAGAAACGAGGGGCGACGAAACTGCCGCCATCTCGGACCACATCTCCACATGCGATGCCTGCGCAATGATGCTCGCGGAGGCGGATGAGGAAACCTCGTTCGTTATGGCTGCGGTCGAGAGCGATGTTAATACGCTCGTGCCGACACAGCGGCTTTGGTCGCGGATCAATGATGCGATCGAGGAAGAACGGACGAAGGTCTCATTCTGGCATCGGGCCTATGCAGGCCTGACGTCGCTGATGGCCGGCCCTTCGCTGGCAACCGCAGCGGTTGTGCTCGTCCTTTTCGGTTTCTTTGCTTTCGTATTCATTCCGGGTGGCGGGCTTGATGCTCCGGCGAATCAGATCGCTGCGGTTCCACAACAGACGGCCGCACCGGTCAACAACCCCACACAGGCTGTTCCCCCGATCGAGAACGAAACGCCAACGAGTTCGGATATAGCTGAAGCGCAGCCGGATGCAATGCCGCCTTCAACGACCGAACCGCGGGCTGAGCCCGCACGTTCGATACAGGCTTCGTACCGGCCTGAACGTGCAACTCGTCCGGCGGGCGGAGATTTCCGGCCCGTAAACGCTCTTTACGTTCCGGGCGAGGATAGCTACCTGAACACTATCGAGACCTTGAAGGCCTCGTACGACTCGCAAAAGGACCGGGTGCTTTCACCTTCATCGCGGGTGGCGTTCGAGCGTGACCTTGCCGTGGTCGAAAATTCAATCAAGCAGATGCGGGAAGTGGTCCGAAAGAACCCGAACAATCAGGCGGCTCGCCAGGTGCTTTACTCTTCGTATCAGGACAAAATAGACCTGCTAAACTCCGTCGGGCAGAAGGAGGAACTGCTTGCCTCGCTGCAGTAAAGGCGGTTTACGATGATGCGGTCTTTCATTTCCAGTTCAGTGTTCTCAGCGGTGCTGCTTTTTGCGGCGGCCGTAAATGCGCAAACGCCGCAGGCACCGCCGGTGCCGCGGACTCCGCACGTTCCGCCAACGCCGCGGGTAGCTCCGGCGGCTCCATCATTTCCGGGGCAGACCACGGACACCGAGCTTCGCGTAGCCGCCGAGCGGAACGTAAACCTCAAGTTTTGTATCTCTGAGGGAACGCTGAAAATAAACGGCTGGGACCGCAACGAGGTACGCATCTTTGCCCGTTCTGGCCGCAAGTTCGGCATTCGGGTGCTGGAGCGTTCGCCCGAATCGGGAAACGCGACGTGGATCTGGGCAACGCCGACCGCTATCGAAGGCCAAACGGCCGCGAACCGAGGCGAATGCCTTTCGGGCGAGACGATAGAAATGGACGTCCCGCACGGTGCGACGCTAAATTTTCAAGGCCGCTCAGCGACGACCTCGGTCGATTCGGTCCACAAGGTGAGCCTCAAGATCGTTGAGGGCAATATCTCACTCCGCAACATTACCGGCGGCATCTCGGCGACGGCACTTCAGGGCGACCTCATCGTCAGCAATTCATCGGGCAGCGTTTCGCTCGACAGCACGACCGGCAACGTGATCGCCTACGGGGTCAAACCGCTTGAGACCAGCGACCTGCTCAAGGTAAAGACAAATTCGGGGTCGATAATGCTTCAGCGTGTCGGGCACCGGCAGATCGAGGCAAATTCTATAACGGGTTCACTTCAGTTCGAAGGCGGCTTTCTGGTCGGGGGCATCTATAACTTTAAGACATCGAACGGGGCGATCCGGATGCTCGTGCCTGAGAACGGCAGCTGCACTGTTTCGGCGGCTTACGGTTTTGGCAGCTTCAACGCGGCGATCCCGGTCGAGACCGTAACTGAGAATGTCACTCCCGGCGGCAAGATCGTCGTTGCCCGCATCGGCTCCGGCGAACTTTGCAATGTTTCGCTTACAACGAGCAGCGGCCGCATTTTGATCGCCCGGCTTGAGCCGAAAAACTAGAACTCGCCAAGGTTCTTCCCGGTCCTTTTTTCAAAAAGCTCGGCAAGCGATGGTGCACCTTCGGCGGCTTCGTCGCGCGTAACGCGCTCGACCCGCCACATCGGGATGAAATAATCGCTCATCGGCAAATATTGTTCGCCCTCGGCGATGGAGCGGACCCAATCGTCGAAATATCCAAGCTCGATCGCACGCATAAAGATGCCCGCCGCATTTATATCATCGACTATCCCAAGCAGCTTCTCCCGCGGCGAGTGAAGCACGGCGATGACGGATTCTCCGGGTGTTATCTTCATAAAAATTCAATACGAGATTACTATGAGACGCTTGCTGTTTTCGAATCCGGAGTAAGTTCGCTTAGAATCGAGGTGAAAGTGCTACGCGACGTTCAACCCTTTCACGGTTGCTCTGAACCGCTGCTAACTGATGCATATAAAGCGGATACAACTCGAGAACATCAAATCACATCGCGAGGCGGTGTTCGATTTCGAGCGCGGGACGACGGCCATTTCCGGCGAGAACGGTGCGGGCAAAACGACGCTGATCGAGGCCGCTGCTTGGGCCCTGTTCGATGTACTTGATTACAAAAAGGATGACTTTGTCAGTCGCGGAACGAAGAAAGGCAACGCCCGCGTGACCATCGAAAGCGGGCTCGATGAGCGCGAGTACGTTATCTATCGCGACACCGGGACCGGCTATTACGTCTATGACCCGCAGCTTGAAACCCGCATCGCTGAAAAGAAAGAGGACGTCAGCCGGTTCCTAAGAAAACATTTGGCGGTCGAGCCGGGAACGGACCTTGAGATGCTTTACAAGCACGCGATCGGGGTTCCACAGGGCACGTTTACGGCGATCTTTCTGGCGACGGCCGCAGAGCGAAAGCGGACCTTCGACGTTCTGCTCAAGGTGGAGGAATACCGCCGCGGAGCCGAGGAACTGATCAGGACGCAGCGGTTCGTCGAGTCAAGAATTGGAGAGATCAACAGCAAGGCGTCGCGGTTCGAGGGCGAACTTGCCCGGGCCGAGTTGGTCGCCGAGGAACTTGCGGCAACGGAGGTCTTGCTCGGCGAGTTGCAACAGCAGATCGACGAACTGCGGCGAAAGGAGGAGGAAACGAAGAGACGCGTCGTCGAGCTAGAAGAGGCGAAGGACCGCTTCGAAAGGGCGGCGAAGGAAAAAGAGGCCGCCGAAACCGAACGCGGCCGTGCCGGACTGATCCTTAAACAGGCCGAAGCCGAATTTGAACGCGCTCGCGAATCAGCGGCGAAGATGGAAGCGGTAAGCGAAGCCGCCGGCCGGCATCGCGAGGCTCTCAAGCGGCTCGCAGAGCTTGAACGGGAACGAGGCGTTCGCGATGGCCTAAAGGAGCAGCTCGCGAAGGTCGAAGCGGCAGAGGCTTCGATACGGATCGAGGAACGCCATACGCGGGCCGAGATAGAGTCGATAGAAAATGCGCACCGTGAGCTTGCGGAACTCAGGTCAAAAGCAGACGAGCAGGCCGGACTTGAGAAAGAGCTCGCCGCTGCCCGCGAGGAACTTTCGGGGCTACGGGCGATCTCGAAGCAGGTTGATGCGGCGGAAGAAAGACTCACGCGGCTGCGGGCTTCGTACAAGTCGGCAGAGGAAGAACTCGATAAGGCTCGTGCCGAGGCCGCCGGCGCCGAGAATGCCGCGAAGCTCGAGGCACGCGATGCGGAGATCACGGCCGAGCTCGCCCGGCTCAATGCCGAACTCGAACGCGACGAAAAGTTTCAGGCGGAGATCAAGAACGGCCTGTGCCCGATCTTGAGCGAAAAATGCTTGAACCTAAAGCCGGGGCAGACGCTCGAGGGATTTCTTGTCGATCAATTTGCCGAGCTTCGAACCGCGATCGACCACTTCGGCCGTGAACGGACGGAACTTCGGGCAGGCCTTGCCAAAGCAAAGACGGCCGAGCGTTTTGCCGTCCAGGTGCCGACGCTCGAACGGCGGTTCGCAGAGGTAAAGGACGAGGGCGTTCGGCTGGCTGCGGAACGCGACGAGCTTAGATTGAAGCTTGAGCAGCTTCCGGCCGCGGAGGTAAAGGTAACGGAGATCGAGGCCCGGCTCGACCAGCTCGGCGACCCGCGTTCGCGCATCCGGCTGCTTGAGGCGTTGCTCGCACGTGAGATGGAAGTACGGGAGCAGGTTACGAAGATTGAGAGCAACACCGAACGGCTGGAAAGCGAAAGGAAGCTGATCGTTGAGCAGCTCGATGACTTTGTGAAGCTCGACGACAACCTCAAATCTGTAACGGCCGAACGCGATGCGACCGAAGAGGCTTATCGGACCTTTATCGCGTTCGAGCAGGCGGCTAAGGAATTGCCGCGGCTTAAGAGCGCGTTTCGCGATGCGACGGCGGAACTTGAAAAGATCGCCGAACGTGCGGCAGCGGCTTTGACCTCGTTCTTAGAGGCGGATCGCGGCTACGACCGCGAGGCACATAGGGCCGCGGGCGAAGAGCTTGCAAGGGTTCAGCGGGAGACTGCTGCCGCCGATGTTCGGCTGGAAACAGCGGACAAGCGACTCGCGGCACTCAAACTCGAGTCCGAACGCCTCGCGGAGATAAGGAAAGAGCTTTCGGCGGAGCTTCAGGAAAAGGAGCGGCAGGAGAAAATACTTGAAACGACGGTCTTCATCCGCGATACTCTTAAGGAAGCCGCACCGCTCGTAGCCCGAAACTACGTTTTTCACGTCTCGGCAGAGGCGAACCGCATTTTCCGCGAGGTCGGCGGGAATGCCGAGCGGACGCTTCGCTGGGGCGAGGACTACGGCATCTATGTTGAAGAGGGCGGTCACGAGCGGCCGTTCGTCAGCTTTTCGGGCGGCGAGCAGATGGCGGCGGCGCTTGCTGTCAGGCTGGCTTTGCTGAAGCAACTGTCCGATATCCGCATCGCATTTTTTGACGAGCCGACGACCAATATGGACGCCGAGCGGCGGGAGAACCTCGCCATGCAGATCGGGCAGATCACACACTTTGATCAGCTATTTGTGATCTCGCACGATGATACATTTGAAGGGTATCTGGATCACGAACTGAAGGTCGGATAACGCGATCAATGTTTCAGCCGTTCGAAACTGAAAAGAAAAACAGGATCTTCAACAAGCGATTCTGGGTAGGATTTTGGCTCGGAGTTTCAGTTTTCATCGTATTGAACGTGGTTGCATATTTCTATGCTGATCATTATTTTCAGCATGATCTATGGAGGGCGGGTACTATTGCACCCGCTCCTCGATTTGTTTGGGGCTTTCCGTTCTCTTGGGAAGCAGATCGATTACTTGGTATCGCCGGCGGGCCATTGAATCTTTTGGTTGCGGCATTGTTCGGGTTCGGATTCGGTACGATCGCCCGATCCGTTAGACTTGGAAACACGGTACGCAGTTAACCCGATGAAAGAAGTAACAATAGTCTGCGATGGTTCGAGCCTTGGGAACGGGAAGGGAAATCCTCGGGCCGCGGCGGTGGCCGTCTTGGGGTTCAAGGGCTACTGGAAGGCTTTTGGCGAGTATCTCGGCAACGCCACGAATCAACAGTCTGAAATAGCAGCGGCGGCGCTCGGGCTTGAGAATTTAAAGGAGCCGTGCAGGGTGCGCGTGCTTTCCGATTCGCGTTATGTGGTCGAGACGATGGGCGGCACATGGAAGCGAAAGACCAATCAGGATTGGTGGCGGCGGCTTGATCGGGCGGCGGCGCGTCATAAGATAGAATGGCAGTGGATCAAGGGCCACGCCGGGCACGAAGTTCAGGAAGTGGCCGACACTGCTGCACGTGCTATTGCGAGGTCGGGCAAGGTCGAGGAGGATGTCCTTGACGAGCTTGTCGCCGAGCTTGGAGTTATAGAGATCTAGCCGTTCCGGCCTGTAAATACCTGCCTTCCGTTTAATTGATGACCCCCGCAGAACGCATCTCATTACCACTCTCCGAACAGCGTTTTTCGGCGTCGTTTTTCTGCATTTCCGTCCTTATTCTTTTCGCGGCGACGGCTTTGGGCCAGGTCTCGGCACGCGGCTGGGTCTGGCAAAATCCGCTGCCGCAGGGCAATCAGCTTGCTGCGATCCACTTTGCAAGCGACAAACTGACCGGTTACGCTGTTGGGCCGAACCGGACGATCCTTCGTACCCGCGATGGCGGGTTTTCGTGGTCGGCATCGGTCGGTTCAGATGATGCGGTACTCAATGGCGTCTTCGCCCGCGACGCTCGGCAGGCGGTCGTGGTCGGAGCCCGCGGAACGATCTTTTTCACCGAAAATGCCGGAAGCGACTGGCGCCCTTCACGGCACGAGAGCCGCGAGCATTTTTACGACGTCTCATTTTCCGGTGACGGGCTGAAATTCGGTTGGACGGTCGGGAGCAACGGGGCTGTTCTCCGGTCCGCAGATGGAGGGCAAACGTGGCAACCAGCCGATGTAAAGACATCTGAGCAATTGATCGCGGTTTCGTCGTTCAGCGAATTAGCTGCGGCGGCGGTTTCGGGTGAGGGCAATGTACATTTCACTACGGACGGCGGAGCGGCTTGGACCGCCTCGCGGCCATGCGGCCAGCTTGCGGCCACCTCTGTTGCCGTGCTTGGCGAAAAGGAAGCGGTCGCCATCGGCCGCTCGGGGTGCATCGCCCGGACCACGGATGCCGGTGCGACGTGGGAACGCGTGAACGCATATTCGCGGGCGGACATGCTCTCGGTCTGTTTTTCGGATGGAAAACACGGCTCGGTGACCGATGCGAACGGTGCCGTTTGGTTGACCGGCGATGGTGGCCGGACGTGGCTGCCGTTCACTGTCCGGACCGATCCGCGGCTCGGCTCGATCCATATGGCCGACCGCTTCACCGGTTGGGCGGTCGGCGAGAACGGGCTGATCATCCGCACCGATGACGGCGGCTATAGCTGGCAGCGGCTTTCCGAGGGCGGCCGCGACGACGTTAACGACCTCTTTTTTCTTGATGACCGGGTCGGCATTGCCGCCGGGTCACGCGGGCGACTTTGGCTGACGAACGATGGCGGCGAGCGGTGGTTCCCGGTCTTTTCGGGAACGGCGGCGAACCTTCATTCGGTCTTCTTTTTTGACGGGCTCCGCGGCTGGGCGGTTGGCGATAAAGGCACGATCGTCCGGACGATCAACGGCGGAGCGAGCTGGGGCCCGGGCGTTGCCGGAACCACTGCGGACCTCTTCGGCGTTGTCTTCGTAAATGAGCGGGTCGGATTTGCGGCCGGTGCGGATGGGACGATCATTAAGACCACCTCTGCCGGAGCTTATTGGGAACGCATCGAAACCGGGACGCGGGCATGGCTTGAGGACGTGGATTTCATCAACGAGCGCGTCGGAGTTGCGGTCGGCGACCGCGGCACGGTGCTCGTAACTCAGGATGGCGGCGAGACCTGGACACCATTCAAAACAAACCTCCGCGAGAGCCTCAACTCGATCAGCTTCGCCGACGAGAAGAACGGCGTGATCGTCGGTTCGCGTGGAGCGATCCTGGTTACAGAAGACGGCGGGCTTAGCTGGCGGAGCGAGGAAACGCCGATCGAAGCAAATCTTTTTGCCGTAACGGCCTTTGCTTCGCGGTCGGCCATAGCTGTCGGCGAGAATGGAGCGGTGGTCGTAACGAGCGACGGCGGCCGAACATGGGCGTCGCAACCGGGCATGACGAACAAGCTGCTCCAGGCGGTGGTCTTTCGCGGCGGAAAGAACCTTTGGGTCGGCGGAAGCGGCGGTGCGATCCTGAAGCGGACGGAGAACTTGTCGCCCTCTGGGCTTCAGTCGCCACGAGTACCGCCGATCCTTCGTGACGGAACGCGGACGCGGCCGGTGCTCCGGCAGCCGCTTGTACCTGTCACCGACGACGGCGACATCGAGCCCGCAAGGCGGCCGGCCGAGCCCTAAGATCGGCGAATGATGGCGGCGACCCATTCACCCGAAGTGCGTACTGCGGCATCCGCGATCCCACGCTTTTCGAGTTCGCTTACAAGCTCTTCCCTTTGCTCAACTAGAACACCCGAAAGCATTAGGATTCGTTTTGATTTGGCGAGCAGAAGATCGAGCAGAGGTTTTATGACATCGATGGTCAGGTTCGCGACAACGACATCTGCCGGTTCGCTATCTTCGATGATGCTGCCGACGTAAAAATCAATGGTGCCGCCAACGTTATTCAGCTCGGCATTTTCGCGTGCAATGTCGATCGAGCCGGCGTCGAGGTCGCAGCCGGTAAGCCGCGGCATTTCACGGCCGGCAACGGCGTTCATTAGGGCGGCCCCAATGGCGAGAATGCCCGTGCCGGTGCCGACATCGAGCAGCGTCTCGCCCGGGCGATAGATCTCGCCGATGGCCTCAAGGCAAAGCTGGGTCGTCGCGTGCGTTCCGGTACCGAACGCCATGTTCGGCTCGATGAAAATAACGTGCCGATCAGCGTCATCGACCGTTTCCCACGGCGGCGAAACGACAAAACTTCCGATGGTCGTTGGCTTCCAGTGCTTTTTCCAATCGTAGAGCCAATCGGTCTTCCCGATCCTTCGCCAACTTCGGCCGCGGACGCTTTCGGGCGAAAGGCCGTATACCTCGAGGGCGTAGGAGATCGATTCCGCGACCGTTTCTTCATCGATCTCTTGCTCGAAGTAGCCTGAGATGGTCAGGTCCTCGCTCGGCTTCTTGCGCAGGCTATTGATCTCCGAACCGAGGCATTCAAGCTCGTTCATCGCGAACTCAATGGCCTCGGTGGCATCGCTCGCCGCGACGACCTCGAGGGCAAACCACTCATTCGGTTGCTGTTGATCGGTCATTCGCTGACCCCCATTTCGTTGAGTTCACGTTCTTTGTTTCGCCAGTCTTCGACCACCTTGACGAAGAGCTGAAGGTGGATGTGCCGGCCAAGCAGTTTCTCGATGTCTGCGCGAGCGGCCGTCCCGATAGCCTTTAGCTTGGCCCCGCCCTTTCCGATGATGATGCCTTTCTGCGATGGCCGCTCCACGAAGATGGCGCAGTGGATGACCGGTTTTTCCGGATCGGTCTCATCCCATTTTTCCGTCACGACTGCGGTCACATAGGGTATCTCCTCGCCGGTCGAGGCAAGGATCTTTTCACGGACCATCTCGGCGACGATCATCCGCATCGGCTGGTCGGTCAGGTCGTCCTCATCAAAGAGCGGCTCGCCCTCGGGCAGATGTTCCTCAATAGCGCCAAGCAAAGTTTCGACGGCCTCGCCCTTGAGGGCGGAGGCGGGAATGATCGCTGCAAAGTCGTGCTCGTTGCGGTAAAAGTCGATGAGCGGAAGAAGCGTTTCTTTTGCCTTGAGTTTGTCGATCTTATTGAGGAGCAGGATCGCGGGCTTGCCCGAGCGTTTAACGAGGTCGAGCACGAAGCGGTCGCCGTTGCCGGTCGAGACATTTGCGTCGCGGATGAGCACGACGACATCGACCGAGAGAACTGCGTCTTCGACCGCTGCCATCATCCGGCGGTTCAAAAGGTAGCCGGGCTTGTGGACGCCCGGCGTATCGATGAAAACGATCTGGCTTTCAGGGCGCGAGACGATGCCACGGATCTTGTAACGTGTTGTCTGAGGCTTATTAGAAACGGCGGCGATCTTTTCACCGACAAGGTAATTGAGCAGCGTGGATTTACCGGCGTTCGGGCGGCCGACGAGGCCGACAAATCCGCTGCGGTAGGCTTTTTCAGTCATTTGTTATGTTGGTCGGCAGTCGAACATAGAAGCGCCGATCCTACGGCTGCTTGATCAGCCGCTGCTTTGCCGCCATCGCTTCGTCGTGGCCGCCGCCCGCGACCGGCCCGAGCTTGATCGCCTGGTCGTAAAGCCCGATCGCCATGCCCTTTTCGTCGTAGAACTCATAGATGCGGCCGAGTGCGACATAGGTCAGCGAAACAAGCGCCGAATCTATCCGCTGGACCTGAGCGATGCGGATAACGTTCTCATACGCTACCTTTGCTTCAAGCAGTTTTGCGGCGAGCTGCTCCTGGTCTTCAAGTCCCGCGGCCGCAAGGCCGGCTACGCGGCCAAGGTTGTAGTAAATGCGAGCATCTTCCGAGTTGCCCTGAAGCAAAGCCTTGAGGTCACGTTCCGCCTCGGTCAAACGGCGGGCACGGATCGCCTCATCGATGGCACGGAGCTTGGTCGTGACCGGATTCTCTGCGGTGAGCGTATTCGCCGCAGGGGCCGTTCGACGCGTTTCGCGAAGAGCGAGAGCACGTTTGCGGGCATCGGCGGCCTGAGCAAGGCGGCCGGCCTCGCGTTCGGCATTGAAGGCGAGGATCATCTCGGCGGTCGATGCGGCGATGTCGAAATCGGAGTTTTCAACGCCCTTTAGCTGGTCGGCAAAGTGAAAGGCGAGAACCGCACCGTTTTCGTATTCCTCAGAGAGCCGAAGAGCAGTTTCATCTGCAAACTCGGCCTTGAGCTTTTCGAACTCGGACGCTACGGCTCGCTTCTCATCGTCCGTCTTGAGTTGGTCGATGCGTCGCCGGGCTTCGGCTGCGGCAGCTTGCGTTCGCTCGTTCTCAAATTGTTTTGCATCAACGGCAGCGACCAGCGAACGCGAAACGGCGAGGAAGACATCGGGCGAGATATTGCTTCGCTCTTTTCGCCGGGCATCGAGAAGCGTCTTTACCTGATCACGGATCGACACGATCTCGTTGGCGTTGCGGAGGAGGATCGGATCAATTACGAACTGAAGGAATGCCCGACGGACCTCCGAGAAGCTAAGGTCCGAATCCGGCGGTATGATCGCGTAATACTCGTCCTTTACATTGACGAAATTGACCGTTCCGGTCGGTGAAAGCATTTCCGGAACGATGACGAACTTACGTTCGCGGACGCGCGTTTCTACGGTTTGAAGCCGCGTTCTGCCCGATCGGCTCCGCTCGGTTTCGGTCTTGACCTTCTCTTCGATAACGAGAAGCGGACGGGTCTTGAGATAAAAAAGAAGTTCGCTGACCATTTCACGGGCGGTCGAGCGAAGCGTAGTGTCAGAGGCCTTTTGGTACTCGCGGAAGTATTCGTCGAGATTGGCGGAAATGCTTGACCGGCGATAAAAATCGCGGACGATCGGGGCAAAGTCGAGCACATCCAGAAGCTGGCCGGGCAGGTCGACAGTAACGACCGGGTCGGCAAGATCCGGTACATCCGAAAGCGAATACGCCATCGAGATGAACGGAGCGACAAGTTCGGCATCGGTGGCGTTCGGCCGCGTGCGCTTATAACGGATCAAAAAGTTAGCGATGCGCTGGCGGAGTTCGGCCGGCGTCGCGGCAAGGTCGCTAGTTAATTGATCGCGAAACTTGATTCCGGCGGCTGAAAGCGGCGTCCGAAAGACGGGAGTCGGATCGCCGTTACCGTCTGTCGTCCGTGCGGCCTCGATCGTTGCAAGCACAACGATGACGCGCTTGTCCGGAGAGATCGTAACGCCGTAGTTCGAGAGGTCGAACCCGGCGGGGACGTCCTGTGCCGCGGCCGGTACGGCCAAAAGACACAACAAAATGAATAAAAAAAGCCTCTTCATTAAACAAACCTGCGAAATTTCCAAATTAACCCGGCCCAACTGTAGATGAAAAGCGGCCGCAGCAAGATGTATCGCAACCCTAAATAATGCCCGAAAAAGCGAAAAGGATAAAGGACGGAGCGTCCTTTATCCTTTGAGGAAGTTGCTCATTCGAACGTTATTCGAAGCTGGCGAGTGCCTCGGCTTCGCTGTCGTAGGTGTCAAAAACGGTAAGAAGCTTCGTAATGGCGAGCAGATCCTGGATCTTTTGGGTCAGATTGAGAAGCTTGAGCGTGCCACCCTCTTTGTTAACGGCCGTAAAGCTTGAGACGAGTTCACCGATACCGCTCGAATCGATGTACCCGACGCCTGCAAGATTCAAGAGGATCTTAGACTTGCCCTCGCCGAGCAAACGGCGGATAGCATTTCGTAGCGCAACGCTGCCCTCGCCGATGGTTACTTTGCCTTCCAGATCCAAAACAGTTACATCGCCAGCCTGGCGTTCCGAAATGTTGATATCCGACATCTTTATCTCCTCGAAGTGTGTTTACGAAAAATGAAAGCCGATTTTAGAACAAAATTTTCTGCAAAGTAAATGGCCGCAGGACTGCTTATAAATTCTTTGCCATTCGAACGACCGTGCCGCCTTCGGGATGGCGAAGCCACTCGACCTCGTCCATGAACGAACGCATGAATAAAATGCCACGCCCGGTCGCGTTCAGCAGGTTCGCCGGGTCGGTCGGGTCCGGAATCGCTTCAACATTAAAGCCGATGCCAAAATCGCGTACGCGGATCTCGAAAACGCTTTCCGCAATGCTGAGCGTGATCTCGACGTTCTTGTCGGCATCGAGCCGGTTGCCGTGCTTGACGGCGTTTGCGACCGATTCGCGAACAGCGAGGTCAATTGCTGTCAGGGCTTCCTCAGGCACACTGCCCGCTTTGGCAAAATCCTCCGCCGCGGAAGCAGCCATATCGACAGACCCGATCTCGCTTGGTAATGTGAATTCGCGTGTTTGAGCCACAACTTAATTGCTTTTAAGTTAAAAGTTATAGGGGCATTAAGTCAAACATGCTCACGAATTACCGATAAATTGGCTATGAAGCAACGGGTAAAGAGGACAGAGCGGGTTCGCGGCAGCGTCACGGTTCCGGGAGATAAATCGATCTCGCATCGGGCGGGAATGCTCGCCGCCATCGCCGAGGGCACGACGAAGATACGTAATTTCTCAGCAAGCGAGGACTGCGCGACAACGCTGAAATGCCTGGCCGAACTCGGGGTCGAAATTAGGCGCGATGGCGATTACGTCGTCATCACCGGCCGGCCGCAAGGCTTTGCGACGCCAACTGCGGCACTCGACTGCGGCAATAGCGGCACGACGATCCGGCTGATCTCAGGGCTGCTCGCCGGGCTCGGGATCGAGGCGACGCTGACCGGCGACGAATCGCTGCGTTCGCGGCCGATGGGCAGGTTGATCACTCCGCTTGAGAAGATGGGAGCGGTGATCGAGTCAAGCGATGGCAAAGCTCCGCTACATCTTGTTGGCGGGCAAAGGCTTGCGGGAATCGAATACGAACTTCCGGTCGCATCGGCACAGGTAAAATCTTGTGTACTACTTGCCGGGCTAAGCGCCGAGGGCTCGACATCGATGATCGAGACGACACCGACCCGCGACCATACCGAACGAATGCTCCGCGGCTTTGGTGTCGAGGTGGATGTTTCGGCGCTCGGATCGGGACGGAAGATCTCCGTCCGCGGCGGCTCGCGGCTTAAGGCGACCGGCCTGACTGTTCCCGGCGATGTTTCTTCCGCCGCGTTCTTTTTGGTCGCGGCCGCCATACTTCCGGGTTCGGATGTGACGATCACGGACGTCGGGCTTAATCCGACGCGTTCGGCGATCTTCGATGTTCTGAAAGCCTACGGCGTCGAAGTTCGGATCCTGAATGAACGCATCTCCGCAGGCGAACCGATAGGGGATATCCGCGTTCGCTCGTCTCAACCTCCGGTGCGGCCCGCCGATTACACGATCCGCGGCGAGATGGTTGCGAACCTGATAGATGAGGTTCCGGTGCTTGCGGTTCTTGGGGCGTGTTCTGAGGGTGGACTTGAGATCCGTGATGCGGGTGAGCTTCGGGTAAAAGAATCTGATCGCATCGCAAGCATCGTCACTAACCTGAGGGCGATGTTTGCTGAGGTCGAGGAATTCGAGGACGGCTTTCGTATTGAGAGGAGCGAGCTAAAAGGCGGGCAACTCGATTCCTTCGGCGACCACCGGATCGCGATGGCTTTTGCGGTTGCGGGGCTTGCGGCCGAAGGGGAAACGGTAATCGAAAATGCTGAATGTGCGGCTGTCTCGTTCCCGGCGTTCTTCGAGGTGCTCGGCTCGTTGGCCGAGTGATTTGACATTCGCCAGCGGTTAAAGCAATAATCCGCTTCCTGTTCTTTTCAGTATTTTGCGTACCGGTCCGAAAGAAGTTTTTCGGTTTCGGGGAGAAGCCGGGTGAGAATCCCGCACGATCGCGTCACTGTATTTCGGCCTTGCGTGCCGATAAAGTCAGACCTCCGCAACAGCAGAATGCCAAGCGTGTTTCGCGTCAAAGCACGGC
>ERZ761602.2261-NODE-2261-length-30944-cov-4.529768_pt1 | contig 30944 bp, 28 predicted proteins | sample MGYA00512165_ERZ761602 | MGnify/ENA primary metagenome ERZ761602 (study PRJEB28899, sample SAMN02445085) | bioreactor sludge metagenome | biome: EBPR sludge; isolation source: Thorneside wastewater treatment plant | place: Australia: Brisbane, Thorneside...
GAGAGCGACGAGGACGGCGAAGACGGGAAGGACGTAGAGCGCGAATGCCGGCGCGTTCATGCGGAGACCGATGTGGGGTGCGGACGTGCCAGTTTGTACGCGCCGCTTTGGCGAATCCTACGCGGTCCCGCCTCGTTTATCCAGGGCGGCTCGGCGCCGTTACCCCAGCGCCTCGATGCGGTAGTAGTGCGACCACTTCATCAGGTTCTCGTCGCTCATCGAGAACATGACGGTATCGGCGCTCGCCTTGTGCTCGATCTCGAGCCAGGCGGGCGCCGCGATCGTGTCGCCGAAGCTCCAGTCGAACGCGGCGCCGCCGATCCGCGAGGTGCCGCTGCCCTGCATGACGACGTAGACGGTGTTCGCCGCGCGCCGGTAGGGACGGTTGCGCCAGCCGCTCGGCCATTTGTGGACCTTGATGGTGATCGTCGGCATCGTCGGCGCCGGCAATTCGATCGTGGGCCCGAAGTGGCCCTCGTTGTCGGCGCGCGCCTTGTCCAGCGCCCGCTGCGTGTCGGCCCAGGGGAATCTCATCGGCGACGCGTCGACCGAGGTCTCGACCGGCTCCCAGCCCTGCGGGTGCTCTTCGAAGAACATCGGCTCGAGCAGGTGCGTGAGCGGCACGTCGAGGCCGTCGAACCAATAGGCCTGCTCGCCGCCGTCGTGGCCGTGGCCGTGCCAGTGCCAGCCCGGCGTCAGCACGATGTCGCCGGTCTCCATCGGCGTCTTCTCGCCCTGCACGGTGGAATACGAGCCGCGCGAATCGAGGATCACGCGCAGCGCGTGCGGCGCATGGCGGTGCGAGCGCGCCTTCTCGCCGGGCAAGATCGACTGGTAGGCGCAGACGAGCGTCCGCAGCGTGGCGATGTCGTTGCCGGGGATCGGATTGCGCAATACGAAATTGCGCCGCTCGGCGAGATCGGTGCCGATGAGGCGCCCGGCGGCCTGCATCGCGGCCTTGGCCTCGGAATAGCGCCAATGCGCCGGCACGAACTCCGATTTCATCTCGTGCCACAGGATCGGCTTGGCGCGCTTGATCCAGCCCGGCGTCATGTTGCGCGCGCCGATGGCGCCCACCAGCGCATCGAGGGTCGGCAGCGAGCGAAGCTCGTCGAGCAGGCGCGGGCTTCCGTCCATCGTCATCCTCCGTCTGTATCGAGCGCCACGAGGCGCGCCACGGCATCCCGGAGCCGGCCGAGCTGCAATTGCTCGGCCCACAGCCCCTCGGCGAAGCGTTCCTGACGATACACCGCGAACAGCCATTTCGCGAGGTCGCTTCGCGGCGCATCGGCGATGCGCCTGGCGCCGGACAGATAATCCTTCAGCCCCGGCCAGCGCCCGTAATCCGTGTCGTCGAGAGCGCCGGCCTGCCGGAGCGCTGCCCACAGCGCATCGAACCGCGGACCGTATTCGCACCACGGCATGCTCATGCTGCCGTCGGGGAGCTTCTCCCCTCCGCGCCAGCGGAACCATCCCTCGCAGGCGTCCTTGCCGACACTTTCGGGAAGGGCGGCGAGGACCGCGCGGAGTTCGGCGACGGTCACAGCCGCGAGATTTCGAGCGTGCTCGGAATGAAAATGTCTTCGATCGCGAATTTCTTCTTGCCGGAAAGCCCCTGCTCGTAGTGGTACTGCAGGAAGGCTTCGAGCGCCGTCTTGTTCTCCTTGGCGCCGTAAGCCCAGAAATCCTTGCCCATCAGCGCCATCGTGTCCTGCACTTCCTGGCCGAGCCAGGGCAACGCGATCTTGAGCGCCGCCATCTGCGTCAGCTCGGGATAGGCGAGGTCTTTCGCTTGCAGGAAGGCCTTGTAGACGCTGGTGGCCAGCCACGGGTTCGCGTCGACGAGAGTCTTGCGGATGCCGACGACGTGCATCATCGGGAAGATGCCGGTCTTCCTGAAATACTCTTTCTCGGCGCTGCGGAAATCGGGGAACAGGCGCGCGACGTTCGGCGAGCGGCCGAGGCAGGAGGGCGCACGCGCCGAGACGATCGCGTCGATCTCGCCCGCTTCGAGCATCGCGTTGAGCGTCTGGCCTGGGCCGATCGGCTCGAGCCGGATGCTCGGCGGCAGCGTGAACGGCACCTTCTCGGTGCGGCCGGGCTCTTCGATGCCGCCGTTACGCCACGACATGCTCGCGGTCGGCACGCCGTATTCGTGCTCGAGGATGCCGCGGATCCAGACCGCCGCGGTCATCTGGTATTCCGGCACGCCCACGACCTTGCCTTTGAGGTCGGCCGGCGAGCGGATGCCGCGGTCGGTGCGGATGTAGATGCCGGAATGCCGGAACACGCGGCTCACGAAGGCCGGGACGGCGCGATAGGGCAGGGGAATTCCGAGATCGCGCTCGCGCGAGAGCGAAAGCAGATAGGTGCTGAAGGAAAGCTCGCAGGCGTCGAACTCCGCGCTCTTGAACGCGCGGAAGAACGTCTCTTCCACCGCGAGCGGAAGATAGTTCACGTCGCAGCCCTCGACCTTCACGCGCCCGTCCATGATGGCGCGCGTGCGGTCGTAGTCCCAGCAGGCGATGGTGAGCGGAAGGGCGGACATCGCGCTCACGCCGCCAGCTTCGCCTGTTCGTAGTCGAACGCGATCGGCGTCACGTCGCCGGCATGGATCTCGCGAATGCGCTTCTCGGAGAGCGGCTTGCCGAACTGGTCGTTGCGCATGAGGATGCGCGACTTCAGCTGCTCGGTCGTGATCCGCTCGAACAGCGCCCAGTCCGCGGCCGACAGGCCCTCGCGATCGAGGCCGACGATGCCCTTCAGCATGTGGCCGAACTCGTCGTCGTAAACCTTGGCGCAGGCCTCGGCGATGATGCCGTCGCGGCCTTCGTGCCCGGCCGGATTGGCGGAGAGCTTCATGCCTTCGCTGAACAGCGTGCAGTATCCGCCCTCGGTGAACTTGCAGGCCCGCTCGCCGAGCGCGCCGTATTTCGTGCGGTGCTCGTGGCGGACCGCGCCGAGCGCCTCGTCGGCCTTCCAGCCGGTGTTCTTGACGAGGCGCGGATTCATCTTCGCCTCGCCCGGCTTCAGCATCGCGTCGTAGGCGTCGGCGAACGCGCAGTAATGCGCGAACTCGGCCCACAGGCCTTCGGCCTCGTCGAGCACCGCGTGGCGGTCGACCTCGAGGTCGATCTTGGGAAACATCCCCTCGAGCCGCTTCAGCGTGCCCAGGAACAGGCCGTCGGACGGATGGCCGATGACCACGCTCCACACTTCCTTGTAGCACTGGTAGGCGAGCCACTGCTTGTCGGTCGCGCGCGTGCGGCCGCTCCAGGTCCAATAGGTGCGGAAGACTTCGGCTTCGCCGGCCCAAAGGCGCGCATTGGCCTCGATGACGCGGCGGAGATTGTCGCTGATGCTCATGGTATTTCCTCCCGGTTCGATTTAACGGCGCGCGCCCGCACTTGTCACGCCGGGCGCCGCATGGCGCGAATGCGCAGGCCGCGGAGGCGCGCGCTGCGCGCCGCTATGCGCTCTGCGCCTTCCATTCCGCCGCCACGGCCTTGCGGTCGAGCTTGCCGCGGTCGGTCTTGGGCAGGCCCGGCACGATCGCGATCCGCTTCGGCGTCTTGAAGGCGGGCAGATGCCGCGCGCAATGCGCGAGAATCGCTTCTGCCGTCAGCGTGGCGCCGTTCCGCAGCACCACCGACGCCACGACCTCCTCGCCGTAGATGCGGTCGGGCATGCCGACGGCCACGGCTTCGGCGATGTCCGCGTGGCGCATCAGCACCGCGTCGATCTCGAGCGGCGAGATGTTCACGCCGCCGCGGATGATAAGGTCTTTTTCGCGGCCGGTGAGGTGCAGGTAGCCGTCGGCGTCGAAAAAACCCATGTCGCCGGTCAGCACGCGCCCCACCGCGTTGACGCGGATCGCGCCGTCTTCGCCGATGTAGCGGAATTCTCCGTCGGGATAGGCGCCCACCTGGACGTGGCCGATCTCGCCGGCCGGCAGCGCGTTGCCGTCGCGATCGACGACCGCCGCGCGCAGATAGGGCAGCGGCTTGCCGACCGAGCCGTAGCGCTTCGTGCGGTCCGTGCAGCCGGAGATCCAGCCGGTCTCGCTGGAGCCGTAGCCCTGCGCCACCGGAATGCCGAAACGATCCTCGAAGCGGCGCCACTCCTCGACCGTGAGCGGCGCCGAGCTCGAGGTTACGAAGCGCAGATGCGGCAAGTCCGTGGAGCGGACGGTATCGTCGCCCTGCAGCAGCATGCTGAGCACGGTCGGGTTGCCGGTCGCGACCGTCGCCTTGTACGCGGCGATGTCGGCGAAGAAACGGCTGCGCGAAAACTTGCGGCCGAGCAGCAGCGTGGCGCCCACCGAAAGCGTGCCGAGCGCGCTCAGCATCTGCGCCGAGGCCCAGTTGAACGAGCGGTAGTCGTAGACGCGGTCGTCCGGGCCGAGACCGAATGCCTCGGCCGTCGCGGCCGAGTTCGGCAGTAGTTCGCGATAGGTGAGAATCACGCCCTTGGGTCGCGCGCTGGTGCCGGAGGTGAAGAAGATCACAGCGTCGTTGCGGCAGGCGGCGGGGTCGGCGGGGAGCGTCGGCGGCGCGGGCGGAGCGGGCGCGAGGTCCGCGAAGAAGCCTTCGCCGCCGGCCTCGGCCCAGCGCCCGAGCGGGCGCCATTCGCCGCCGGTCCGCGCGATCAGCCCGCCGAGGTCGAGGCCGTCTTCGAACAGCACGAGGCGCGGCCTCAGGGCCGGCAGCAAGGCGTCGAGATAGGCGCGGTTCATCTCGAGATGGACCGTGCAGATCGTGGCGCCGGCGTAGAGCACGCCGGCATAGACGGCGAGGTGCTCGAGCGAGTTGTTCGCGAGCAGGACGACGCGGTCGTTGGGGCCAATGCCGCGCGCCGCGAGATGGCCGGCGATGCGTGCCGCGAGCCGCGCGAGCGCGCCGTAGCCGAGCGCCCGCCCGTCTTCGACGGATACGAGATAGGGCTTGTCGGGATGCGCGCGCGCCGCCGCGGCGAGCCAGCCGCGCAGCAGGGCCGGGCCCTGCGCGGGCGCCGTCTGCGCGGTGCCTGACGCCGCCGCGATCCGGGAATCCTGCGGCGCGATCATCAGCGCCTGTACTTGTCGAGATTGCGGGTCATGCGCAGGATCACGTCGCGAAACAGCTCGAACTCCGCCTGTGTCACGTCCTCGCGCGCCTGCATCGTGATGTGCCGCGCGACCGGCAGCAGGCGCGCCTTCAGCTTCTTCGCCTTGGGCGTCAACCACACCTGCGCCTTCCGCTTGTCCTCGGCGCTGCGCTCGCGGCGCACGAGCCCGGCCTTCTCCATGCTCTGCAGCGCGATCACCGTCGTCGGCTCCATCATGCCGACGCTCTCGGAAAGCTCTCGTTGCGAAATGCCGTCCTTCGTCCACAGCACGCGCAGGAAATACCATTGTCCGCGCGTGACGCCGAACGGCGCGATGCGCTTCTCGATCAGGCGCTGGAACGCGCGGTGCGCGTCGCGCACGAGATAGCCGGCGCTTTCTTGCGGCGCGAAATCCGCCGTCTTCGCCGTGTCTCCGCCCTTCATCGCCTTCTTCGTCATGCCCGCTCCCGGCGCGGCTTTCCGGCCCCGGCGTTGACAGGCTCCGGCACCGCTGCCAATATTACTTAGAAATCTACCTAAATGGAACAGGGTCGTGCGCGCGGGTCGCGCACCGCCGGTTCCCCCGAGTGGCCCAGCAAGTCCGAGAGACGGGAGGAGCGACCGTGAACGTTGTGGTCAAGAAGAGCGATGCGAAGCCCGAGCCGAAGACGAAAGAGGTGCGCGATCTGCGCACGACTCTCGCCTGGCTCAAGACCCAGGGTGACCTGATCGAGACCGACAAGGCGGTCGATCCCGATCTTCAGGTCACGGGCCTGCAGAAGCACCTGGACGGCGCGTGCCCGGTGCTCTTCAACAACGTGAAGGGCAAGCCGAACCACCGCGTGCTGACCAACCTGTTCGGCGACATGAACGTCATCAACAAGATGTTCGGCTGGAAGGACGATCCGGCGCGCGTGCGCGCGATCGCGCAGGCGTTCCGGAAGCCGCTGCCGCCGGTCGAGATCTCGCAGAAAGAGGCGCCGGTCCAGGAAGTCGTCATCGAGAATCCGAAGAACGTCAACGACTACATGGTGCCGATCCGGCACACGACCTACGAGCCGGAACTCACGGTCGGCTCGGGCATCCGCTGCGTGACCGGCCGCCATTTCGACGGCGGCTCGGACCTCGGCTACAACCGCATGAACTTCCGCTGGGGCAACGTCGGCACGTTCCAGATCTCGCCCGGCTCGCACATGTGGCAGGTCGTCAACAAGTTCTACAAGGAAGGCGAGCGCGTCCCGATCACGATGTGCTTCGGCGTGCCGCCGGCCTGCACGCTGCTCGCGGGCGCGGGCTTCGACTACGCGATCCTGCCGCAGGGCTGCGACGAGATCGGCATCGCCGGCGCGGTGCAGGGTGCCCCGATCCGCCTCGTCAAGGCCCGCACGGTGGACGCGATGGCGCTGGCCGACGCCGAGGTCGTGCTCGAGGGCTACGTCGATCCGCGCGACCGCCGCTTCGAGACGAAGGAATCGGAAGACGCCGGCATCCAGGGCCGCTTCCATTTCCATCCGGAATGGGCCGGCTACATGGGCAAGGCCTACAAGGCGCCGACGTTCCACGTCACCGCCGTCACGATGCGCAAGCCCGAGGGCAAGCCGATCATCTTCGCGCTCGGCGTGCACACGCTCGACGACCACAACATCGACACGACGGTGCGCGAGGCGGCGATCTTCGAGCTGTGCGAGCGCCTGCAGCCCGGCATCATCCAGAACGTCGTCATCCCCTATTCGATGACCGACTGGGGCGGCTGCATCATCCAGGTGAAGAAGCGCCACCAGATCGACGAGGGCTGGCAGCGCAACTTCCTCTCGGCGATCCTCTCCTGCTCGCAGGGCATGCGGCTCGCGATCGCGGTCAGCGAAGACGTCGATCCGTACTCGATGGACGACATCATGTGGTGCCTCACCACGCGCGTGAACCCGCAGACCGACATCCTCAACCCGATCCCGGGCGGCCGCGGCCAGACCTTCATGCCAGCCGAGCGCATGACCGCGGGCGAGAAGCAGTGGACCGCGTCCAACACGCGCTTCGAGGGCGGCATGGGCATCGATGCGACGGTGCCGTTCGGCTACGAGAGCGACTTCCTGCGCCCGGTCTACCCGGTGGACAAGGTGAAGCCCGAGGATTTCTTCACCAAGGCCGACATCGAGAACGCCAAGAAGCGCATGCAGGGCTGGGTGCTCTCGCTCGCGCGGACCGGACGCTAGGCCGATTCCGACGCCCCGGCCTGCCGTCGCCGCGAAGGCGGGGGCGGCGGGCCGGCGTCGACGAAGCTCGAGCACGACAGGGCTGATTTCGCGGAACGGCTCGTGCTACGGTGACGGCGAGGACCAAGAAGGCCGCGAGGCCGGGAAAAAAGGGAGGAGACCATGACGAGCGTGATTTCGCGCCGGCTGTTCGGCGCATGCGCGGCCGCGGCCGTGCTGGCGGCCGGAGCGGCGGCGGCGCAGGACACGATCAAGATCGGCGTCATCACCGACAAGACCGGCACCGCCAAGTTCTACGCGGAGCCGGTGACCGAAGGCTCGATGCTCGCGGCCAAGATCATCAACGCGGCCGGCGGCGTGCTCGGCAAGAAGATCGAGCTGCTGATCGAGGACGACCAGAACAAGCCCGACGTCTCCGCCACGGTCGCGCGCAAGCTGGTCGATGCCGGCGTCGTCTTCATCCTGTCGAACACCAGCACCACGGCGACGCAGCAGCAGCAGACCGTGAGCCTCGAGACCAAGACGCCGCAGCTCACGCCGTCGAACTCGGGCGAGACGCTGACGACCCAGATCGACAATCCCTACTTCTTCCAGACCGGGCCGCTGTTCTCGTACCAGATCAACACGCTGCTCTCCTACACGCGCGCCAAGCAGTACAAGCGCGTCGCGCTGATGACCGACAATTCCGAGCTCGGCCAGCTCGTCGCCAAGTCGTTCAAGGCGGGGCTCGAAAAGGCCGGCGTCCAGGTGATCGTCGAGGAAGTCGTGCAGCGCGGCGCCACCTCGGCCGTGCCGCAGATGCAGAAGGTCCGCGCCGCCAATCCCGAAGCGATCTTCCAGGCCGGCGTGCTCGGGCCGGAGATGGTGCTGTTCTTCCGCGCCTACCACCAGCTCGGCATGAAGACGCCGATCCTCGGCTCCTACAACCTGTCCATCCCGCTCTATCTCACGATGGCCAAGGACCTGATGGACGGCATCGTCATCGTCGACGCCTACGACCGCGAGAAGCCCGAAGTGAAGGCGTTCGAGGAGGCGTTCCAGAAGGAGTACGGCCGCCCCGCCTTCAATCTCAACGCCTACGGCTACGACGGGGTGCGCTTGGTCGTCGACGCCATCAAGCGCGCGGGCTCGCTCGACAAGGAGAAGATCCGCGCTGCGATGCAGGCGACCAAGGACTTCCCGGCGACGATCGGCGCCAAGGGCATGAAGTACACCTTCCCGCCGGGCAAGCGGACCGGCTTCGACCCCGAGGGCGTCGTCGTCCGCCTGATCGAGAACAACGCGCACGGGCGCGTCGTGCACGCGGGCCAGAAATAGCGGCATCCGTGGCGAAGGGCGGGGGCGGCCGGAAGCGGCCGCCCCGTCGCGCGTCCGTCGATCATGTCGGATATCCTGGAGCTGCTGGTTAGCGCCGCGTCGTCGGGCTGCATATACGGTCTCGTCGCGCTCTCCTACCTCGTGATGATCCGGCCGACGGGGATCATCAACTTCGCGGTGGGCGAGTGGGCGGCGGTCGGCCTGTTCGCGGCGTTCTTCCTGCTGACCAATCGCTGGCTGCCGCTGCCCTACGCGCTGGCGCTGATCGCCGCGGTGGCGTTCACGGGCCTGATCGGCTGGGGCACCCAGCGCATCGCCGTGCGTCCGCTGGTGGAAAAAGGCGCGCCGATCCTGGGGCCGATCCTGGCGCTGCTCGGCATGCTCGCGATCTTCCGCGAGTCGATCTCGCTGATCTTCGGCCCCGATCCGCACAATCTGCCGGCGCCGTTCGGGTTGCGCCAGGTCTCGCTGGGGCCGTTCGCCGGCACGCCGCGCGACTTCTTCATCATCGGCTGCACGGCTGCGGTGTTCGTCGGCGTGTGGCTGTTCTTCGAGCGCACGGTGTGGGGCAAGGCGTTCGAGGCGGTGGCGCTGAACCGCAAGGCCGCGGCGCTCATGGGCATCAACCTGCGCCGCGTCACCGTCGCTGCGTTCGTCGGCGGCGCCGCGATCGCGGGCTTCGCCGGCGTGCTCTATTCGCTCACCGCGCCCCGCGACTTCCTGATGGGCCTGCCGCTGGCCGTCCAGGGCTTTTCGGCGCTCGTCGTCGGCGGCGTCGGGCGCGTCGAGGGAGCCATCCTCGGCGGCATGATCCTGGCGCTGGCCGAGCAGCTCACGGCCCGCTACGCCGACCAGATCGGCATCCCCTCCGGCATGTCGCTGGGCGTTCCGTTCCTGCTGATGATCGTGTTCCTGCTGGCGCGGCCCACCGGTCTGCTGCGGCCCAAGGAGGCGGCGGCGTGACGCGCGCGGCGCCCTGGCTGGCGGCGGCGGCGGCGATGATCGCCGTCGCCTTCCTGCTCAAGGATTTCGGCTACTATTCCGATCAGTACCGCAAGCTGATGCTGTGGGTGGCGCTCGCCCTCGGCTTCAACTTCCTGTTCGGCATCGCCGGGCAGGTGGCGTTCTCGCATTTCGCCTTCTACGGCATCGGCGCCTATGCGGTCGTGATCCTCACCTTCAAGGCTGGGCTGCCGCTCGGCGCCGCCGTCGTGCTCGGGCTGGCGCTGTGCGCGGTTCTCGCCATCGCCGTCGGCATCGCGGCCACGCGCCTCGAGGGCTTCTACCTGGCGCTGGCCACGATGGCGTTCGCGCAGCTCTTCCTCGTCGTGCTGACCGAGGGCGGCGTGGTGACCGGCGGCGCCGGCGGCATCGCCAACTACCGGCTGCCGGCGCTCGAGGTCGGCGGCCGGCGGTTCACGCTCACCGGACCATACTACACGAGTCTCATCGCGCTGGTTCTGCTCGCCACGTTCTTCGTGTTCTGGCGGCTCGACCGCTCGTATTTCGGCCGCGCCTGCCGGGCGATCCGCGACAATCCGGAGGCTGCGGCGGCCATGGGCGTCGACGTGGCGCGGACCAAGATCGTCGTCTTCACCGTCACGAGCGTGCTCGCCGGCGCGGCCGGAATGGCCTACGCCTTCGTCGACAACATCGTGAATCCGCCCGTCTTCGGGCTGGAGAACGTGTTCCTGCTGCTGTTCATGGTCATCATCGGCGGCAGCGGGCGCCACGCCGGCGCCGTCGTCGGCGCGATCCTGCTCTACATGCTGCCTTACGTGCTGACGCCGCTCATCGGCCACCATCAGGCGCTGGTCTTCGGCATCGTGATGGTGGCCGCGATGCTGTTCCGGCCCGACGGGCTCGTCGGCGCCTACGACCGGCTGCGCGCGCGATACGGGCGGGGGGCCGCGTGAGCGCGCCGCCGCTTCTTTCGGCCCGCGGGCTGACCAAGCGCTTCGGCGGCCTGGTGGCCGTGGACGGCGTGGATTTCGACGTCTTCGCCGGCGAGATCCTCGGCCTGATCGGCCCCAAAGGCAAGCCGATCCACGGCCTCAGGCCGCACGATGTCGCCGGTCGCGGCATCATGCGCACGTTCCAGCACAACATGCCGTTCGCCGGCATGTCGCTGATCGACAACGTCCTCGTCGGCTGCCATCGCCGGATGCAGAGCGGCCTGGCCGCGCTCGTGATGGGCTCGCGGCGCGCGGCGGCGGAGGAAGAGAAGGCGCGCCGGCGCGCGGCGGAGCTGATCGGCTTCGTCGGCCTCGGCGACGTCGCGGACACGCCGGTCGTCAACCTCTCCTTCGGGCAGGGCCGCCTGCTCGAAGTCGCGCGCGGCCTGGCCGGCGAGCCGCGCCTCATGCTGTTCGACGAGCCGGCCGCCGGGCTGACCCCCGCCGAGGCCGAGCGCCTGTCCGACATCATTCGCGGGATCGCCAAGCGCGGCATCGCGGTGTTGCTGATCGAGCACGACATGCGCTTCCTGCTGCCGCTGGCCGAGCGCGTCATCGTGCTCAATTTCGGCCGCAAGATCGCGGACGGGACGCCCGACGCGATCCGGCGCGATCCGGCCGTGGTCGAAGCCTATCTCGGCGAGGCCTCGACGATCGGGGCGGGCGAGGAGGCGGCGCGTGCTTGAGCTGAAGGGCGTCTCCGGCGGCTACGGCGCCGCCAACGTGCTGGCCGACGTCTCGCTGTCGGTCGGCAAGGGCGAATCGGTGGCGCTGCTCGGCCCCAACGGCGCCGGCAAGTCCACGCTGATGGCGGCGATCACCGGAACCCTGGTGCGCCGCGGCGGCGGCATTCTGCTCGAGGGGCGCGATCTCGCGCCGCTCGCCAGCCACGACATCGTCGATGCCGGCGTGGCGCTCGTGCCCGAAGGGCGCCAGATCTTCGCGCCGATGTCGGTGCGCGACAATCTCCGCCTGGGCGCCATCCGCCTCGGCGCGCGTCCGGGCCACTCGCTCGAGGAGCGCTACGCGTTCGTCTTCGACCTGTTCCCGCGCCTCAAGGAACGCGCCGGACAGCGCGGCGGCACGCTGTCGGGCGGCGAGCAGCAGATGCTCGCGATCGGGCGCGCCCTCATGTCGGCGCCGCGCCTGCTGCTGCTCGACGAGCCGTTCCTCGGCCTCGCGCCGCTGATCGTCGTCGAAATTCGCCGTGCGCTGGCCGCGTTGCAGGGCAGCGGCCTCACCATCCTGCTCGTCGAGCAGAAGATCGACGTCGCGCTGGCGATGACGCGGCGCGCCTATGTGATGATCAAGGGCCGCATCGCGCTGCACGAAGAATCGGGCGCGCTCGCGCGGCGCGGCGATCTCGCCAATCTCTATTTCGCGCTGGCGGCGAAAGCGGAGTGAGCGCGCGGCTGGGCACAGCCGTGCCCGGTCCGGCAGCGCGGCCGCCCCGGCCGGCCAAGCATCGTCGGCCACGGAACGGCCGGCGATGCGAATTTTTCTCATTCGCGGAGCGATGCAACGCGCGGGGGACTTTTGCCGGCCCCGGCCGCGGCATATTCTGTCGGGCGAGGATCGATCGTGAGGAGGCGGCCATGGAAGGCGGCGTAGCCGGCAAGCGCGTCACGGCGGTGAAATCGCTCACACGCGGCGTGCACCATCTGGCACTGTGCACGGACGACATGAAGAAGACGACGGAGTTCTACACCCGCGTCCTCGGCATGCCGCTCGTCCACGCGATGAAGGTTCCGCATGGCCTCGGCACCGGTCCGGGCAATCGCGGCAACCCGCCCTACGAGGACATCCGGCACTACTTCTTCGACATGGGCAACGACAGCCTGCTCGCGTTCTTCGAGATTCCGCCGGGCAAGGAGCCCAAGGCGAACCGCAACGCGATCGGTGCGATGCAGCATTGCGCGTTCGTCGTGACGCCGGCGCGGTTCAAGGATATCGAAGCGCGCCTCAAGCAGCACAAGATTCCGTACAACGGGCCGATCCCGCAATTGCCGGGGCTGCTCGGCATCTATTTCTACGATCCGAGCGGCTTCCGCCTCGAGTTCGCCTGCCAGCCGGAGGATGCGGACGCGCCGGCGGTGATCCCCTGCGTCACGCAGACCAAGGCCGAAGCCGCGCGCGAGCTCGCGACCATGCCGGGCGCCGATTCCGCCTGGATCAAGGAGATGACCGGCGCGCTGCCGGACTGACGCCGCCGCCGCCCGCGTCCGCCGATGCAGTGCGCGCCGCGGCGTGCGTGGGCGCCGATTCCCACGGGCTGAGAAATCGCGGCGCCGCGCTTGAGAGCGTGGCCGGGCGCGCCTAGAATCGCGGCAAAACACGTCGAATGCGAACGAGAGGGAGGAATGATGGGCGCACCGCCATTTCGCGCGGAGCATGTGGGCAGCCTGCTCAGGCCCGAGAAGCTTTTGAAAGCGCGCGCGGCGATCGAGGGCGATCAGTATCGCACCGTCGCCAAGTCCACGATGTACGCCGAACTCAAGAGCATCGAGGACGAGGCGATCCGCGACGCCGTGAAGCTGCAGGAACAGGCCGGGCTCCAATCCATCACCGACGGCGAGTTCCGCCGCCGCTCCTGGTATCAGGATTTCCTGCTCGCGCTCGGCGGCACCGCGATCACCTTCGTCGACGCCAGCAGGACGATCTCGGCCGCGATGCCGTTCGAAGACGCCGGCGGCGTCGAGAAGCTCCCCGGCCATCTCGTGCAGGTGACCGGCAAGCTCACGCGCAAGGGCGGGATCTTCACCGAGCCCTTCAAGTATCTGAAGTCGGTCACCGCGCGCACGCCGAAGGCCACGCTGCCGGCGCCGACGATGCTGCATTTCTGGGGCGGGCGCCCGGCCATCGACGCCAGGGCCTATCCCGATCTCGACGCGTTCTGGAACGACGCGGTCGAGATCTGGCTCGCGGAAATCCGCGACCTGCACGCGCTCGGCTGCACCTACGTTCAGCTCGACGACGTGACGTGGCCGCTGCTGTGCGATCCGCGCGGGCAGGAGGCGGTGCGCAAGCGCGGCGAGAATCCCGACAAGATCGTCGAGATGTACGCCGACGTGCTGAACCGCATCGCCGCCGGCGTGCCCAAGGGCGTGACCCTCGGAATGCACATGTGCCGCGGCAACAACCGCGGCAAGTGGATGGGCCGCGGCGGCTACGAGTACGTGAGCGAGGTCCTGTTCCGCAACGTGAACATCGACACGTTCTTCATGGAGTACGACAGTGACCGCGCCGGCGACTTCCGCCCGCTGCGCCACGTGCCGAAGGGCAAGACGATCGTGCTCGGGCTGGTTTCGACGAAGACGCCGGTGCTCGAGAGCAAGGAACAGCTGAAGCGCCGCATCGGCGAGGCCGCGAAGCACATGCCGCACGACCACCTCTGCCTGTCGCCGCAGTGCGGGTTCGCCAGCAACTTCATGGGCAATCCGGTCACGATCGAAGACGAGAAGAAAAAGCTCGCCCTCGTCGTCGAGACCGCGCGCGATGTCTGGGGCAGCGCCTGAGCGCGGGAGGCCCGGCGCGCTACACCGCCACGGGATAGGAGCTGAAACCGCGATGTCGCGCGCGTCGCCGCCGCGTGGGCGTGCCGTCCGGGCGCAAGGCAGGGTAGCGCGCGATCAGCCGTTCGAGCGCCACGCGCGCTTCGAGGCGGGCGAGCGCCGCGCCGAGGCAGACGTGGATGCCGTGGCCGAACGCGAGGTGCCGGTTCGGCGTGCGGCCGATGTCGAGGCGATCCGGCTCCGCGAAGGCGTCCGGATCGCGATTGGCGGCGCCGTTGGAAATCCAGACGAACTTGCCCGCCGGAATCGGCACGCCTTCGATCTCGAGCGGCTCGCGCGGCATGCGTCCGCCGATCTGATTCGGGCTGTCGAAGCGCAGCATTTCCTCGACGGCCGCGGCCGCGAGCCCGGGTTCCCGCTTCAGCCGCTCCCATTGGTCCGGGAAGCGGAACAGCGCGTCGATCCCGTTGCCGAGCAGGTTCGAGGTCGTTTCGTGGCCCGCATTCAGCAGGAACGCGGCGTTGTGGAGGAGATCCAGCTCGGACAGCTTCTCGCCGTCCTGCTCGGCCGCGACCAGCAGCGACATGAGATCGTCGCCGGGGTGCCGGCGCCGGTCGTCGGCGAGGCTGCCGAGATAGGCCTTGAAGTCTTCGACGACGGCGTTGCCCTCGGCGACCTGCTCGGGGCTGGGGCGCGGCTCGAGGCTGCCGGTGACGCCGGCCGACCAGCGCCGGAAGCGCCGCCGTTCGCCGGTGGGAACGCCCATCATCGCCGCGATCACGGTGAGCGGCAGCAGGTAGGCGAAGTCCGCGATGAGGTCCATCCCGCCGCCGACGACCGATTCGTCGAGCAGCTCGTCGACGACGCTCGCGACGCGCGGCTCCCACACCGCCATCGCGCGCGGCGTGAAGGCGTGGGCGACGAGCCGGCGGATGCGGGTATGGTCCGGCGGGTCGCGGAACACCATGACGTGGATGTTGTGCTCGGCGATCGGCGTGTCGCCGAGGCGCGCGCGCCAGGCTTCGCGCTGGTCGGAGCTCATGCGCGGGTCCCGCAACACCTGCTCGACGTCGCGATACCGGGTGACGAAGACGGTGCCGTCCGGATTGCGATGCACCGGCGCTTCGCGCCGCAGCCGGGCATAGGTGGGGAACGGATCGTCGAGGAAGCGCGCGTCGAGCGCGGACAGATCGAACCGCGCCGGGTCGGCGGCCCACTCGCCTGGTGCTATGGTCGTAGCCATTCTCGGCTGCCCACGTGTTTGAACATATGTTCAAAATAGTACCGGACTGCTAGCTTGGACGGCAATCGAAACGGCGGAAGCGCCTGACAGGGAGGACGAGCATGAAACTGAAATGGGAACCGAGCCGCAGAGTGTTTCTGGGGGCGGCCGGCGCATTCGCGGCAACCGCCGCGGGTGGCTGGAGCGCGCGCGCGCAGGGCAAGGAAGACTTCAAGATCGGCGCGATCGCGTCGCTGACCGGCCCGGCCGCGGCGTTCAGCAAGGACTACGCCGACGGCTTCACGGCCTACGCCAAGGCATGGAACGCCCGCGGCGGCTACAACGGCCGCAAGATCGCGGTCGAGCTGCTCGACGACGAGACCAACCCCGTCAACGCGGTCAACGCGTTCCGCAAGCTCGCCTCCGACGCCAAGACCGGCGCCATCTGGACGGCACTCGGCAGCCAGACGGCGCTCGGCATCAAGGCAATCGCCTCGGAGTTCAAGGTGCCCGTGATCTCGGGCGGCGGCGTCGATGAGCTGGGCCGCCCGCCCGATGCGTGGTTCTTCAAGGTGGCGCCCGGCGCCAGCGACTTCATGAAGGGCACGGTCGCCTATGCCAAGGCGAAGGGCTACAAGACCGTGGCCTCGCTCAACGCCACCGACGCGTTCGGCCAGTTCGAGGCGCGGCGCTTCAAGGAATTTGCCGAAGAAGCGGGCCTGAAACTGGTGGCGGCCGAGACCTTCGCCATCACCGACACCAATTTCGCCGCGCAGCTCGTCAAGATCCGCAACGCGAAGCCGGACTTCTTCTACAACGGCTCCACCGCCAATCCCGCGATTCTGATCTTCAAGCAGTCCAAGCAGCTCAAGCTCGAGATGCCGATGGCGGTGTCGCTCGCATCCGTGACCGGGGCGTTCTTCCAGGGCATCGGCGGCCGCGAACAGGCCGAGGGCATCCTGGGGCTCATCCCGACCGGCGCGCTCGCCGCCGACATCGGCGGAGACGTGACGCGCATCTACAAGGAGTGCGTCGACGCGCTCGGCAAGCCCGCGCTGCTGTTCCACACGCTGGGCTGGGACACGGCCCTCATCACCGAGCATGCGATGAAGGCCTCCGACGGCACGCGCCAGGGCGTGCGCGACGCGCTGGAGAAGGCCAAGGACGTGCCGGCGATCAACGGGCCGTTCACGTTCACGCCGACCGACCACATCGGCCAGGACATTCGCGGCCTGGTGATGGCTCAGTTCAAGTCGGGCAAGTGGGTCAAAGTATAAGCCACCCTTCGGCCGTGCCGGGGCGCCGCCGCAGCGGCGGCGCCCCCTGACGGCGGCGGTGCCCGCTTGGATTTCGCCACCTTTTCCCAATTCGCGCTGTCGGGCCTGACCACGGGGTGCATCTACGCGCTCGTGGCGCTCGGCTTCGTGCTGTGCATGAACGTCTCGGGCGTCATCAACTTCGCCCAGGGCGAATACGTGATGATCGGCGGCGTCGGCGCGGCGCTGCTCGCCGCCTACGGCCTGCCGCTGCCGGTGGCCATCGCCGGCGCGGTCGCCGCGGGCGCGCTCCTGGCCGTGGCCCAGGAGCGCCTCACCCTGGCCCCGGTGCGCACCGCGCCGCTGTTCATCCAGGTCACGATCACGCTCGGCGTCGCCGCGATTCTGCGCATGGGCGCGGTGGTCGTGGGCGGGCGCGATCCGCTCACGGTCCCACCGCTCACCGGAGACGGCGTCGAGGAGATCCTGCAGGCCGTCGTTCCCACCCAGACGCTCTGGGTGTGGGGCATGACGGCGCTGCTGCTCGCGGCCTCGTTCTGGCTGCTGATGCGCACGGACCTCGGCCGCGCGATCCGCGCCTGCTCGATCAATCTGCACGCCGCGCGCCTCATGGGCATCGAGGCGGAGCGGCTCACGCTCGTCGTCTTCGCGCTGTCCGGCGGCACCGCGGCGCTCGCCGGCGCCGTCGTCGCGCCGATCACGCAGGCGAACTGGCTCGCGGGGCTGGAATTCGGGCTGAAAGGCTTCATCGGCGCGATCTTCGGCAATTTCCGGTCGCCGGGCCTGGCCGTGGCGGGCGGCCTCGCGATCGGCGTCGTCGAATCGCTGGCCGCCGGCTACGTCTCGTCGGCCTACAAGGACGTCGTCGCCTACGGCGCCCTGCTGATCTACCTGTTGCTCCGCGGCGGGGTCTTCGTCACCGGCCGCGCCGCGCTCGCGCAGTCTTCGCACTAGGTTCGCGATGGGCCAGGTGCTTCGCGGGCAGCAGGGGGCGGCGATGGCGGCGTTCGTCGCGATCGTCGCGGCCTACCCGCTGATTTTCTCGAACGCCTACCTGATCGGCGTCGGCATCGCCGCCGGCGCCATGGCCGCGGGCACGGTCGGCTTCGTCCTGCTGATCGGCTACGCGCATCAGCTGGCGCTCGGGCAGGCCGCGTTCTGCATCGTCGGCGGCTACGTGAGCGCGCTGGCCACCACGCGCTGGGGCTGGGATCCGCTCGTGGCACTGATCGCCGGGGCGCTGCTGGCGATGCTGCTCGCCTATGCGATCGGCAAGCCGATCCTGAAGCTGCGCGGCTTCATCCTCGCGATGGCGTCGCTCGCCTTGCAGCTCCTGCTCATCGCCGTGCTGCAGGAGCAGGAATACACCGGCAAGGCGCTCGGCATCCCGGGCGTGCCGAAATTCGGCGTGTTCGGCATCAGGCTCGACAGCGATCTCGCCTTCTACTACGTCACCTGGGCGTTCGTTCTCGCGGCCATCGTCGTCGGCCTCAACATCAACGCCTCGCGCGTCGGCCGCGCGCTGAAAGCCATCGCGTCGAGCGAGATGGCCGCGAGCTCGGTCGGCATCGACGTCACGCGCCACAAGGTGCAGATGTTCGTGATCAGCGCCGGCATGGCGAGCATCTCGGGCAGCCTCACCGTGCACTATCTGCGCGTGATGGGCCCGCACATCTTCGATTTCGCCTACAGCCTCAACATCGTGACCGCCGTCATCGCCGGCGGCCTGATGTCGATCTGGGGCGGCGCGCTCGGCGCCTCGATCTTCATCGCGATCCGCGAGATCGTGCGCAATGCCGGCATTCCCTATCTCGAATCGATCGTTATGGGCGTGCTCACCTGCTTCGTCCTGATCGCGTTTCCGCGCGGCTTTGCCGGCCTCGTCGCCGGCGCTGCACGCAGGCTCGCAGGCGCGCCTGCCGCTTCGGCCGCCGCCGGCGCATCGCCGGCGCCGCGCGTCGAGGCCGAGGCCGCTCCCGCGGCCGGGGCGCTCACGCTGTCGGGCGTCTCGAAATCGTTCGGCAATCTGCGGGCGGTGTCCGATGTCGGCTTCGCGGCGCCGGCCGGCGCGATCACGGCGCTGATCGGGCCGAACGGGGCGGGCAAGACGACGCTGTTCAATCTCGTCTGCGGCTTCCAGCCGCTCGACGGCGGCGCCGTGGCTTTCGCCGGCCGCGACATCGGCACGCTGCTGCCCAACGAGATCGCCGCGCTCGGCATCGGCCGCACGTTCCAGAACCTGCAGCTCTTCGGCAACCTCACGGTGCTCGAGAACGTCATGTGCGGCGCGCACCGCCACACCGCCGCCGGCATCCTCGAAGTGTCCGCGCGCCTGCCATCGGTCGGCCGCGAGGAGGCGGCGACGCGGGCGCGGGCGCTCGAGTGCCTGCGCTTCGTCGGGCTCGAGGCCGCCGCCGGCCGCTATCCGTCCGAGTTGCCGTTCGGCCATCAGCGGCTCGTCGAGATCGCGCGCGCGCTCGCGCTGAAGCCCGCGCTGCTGCTGATGGACGAGCCCGCCTCGGGCCTCAACGACACCGAAACCGAGCGCCTGGCCGACCTGATCCTCGCGATCAACCGGCTCGGCGTCACGATCCTGCTGATCGAGCACGACATCCGCTTGGTCATGGGCGTCGCCGACCACGTCGTGGTGCTGCACCACGGCGAGAAGATCGCCGAGGGTCCGCCGGACGAGGTCCGCCGCGACCCGCAGGTCGTTTCCGCCTATCTGGGGCAGTGAGATGGCGCTGCTCGAACTCCGGTCGGTGACCAGCGGCTACGGGCGCAGCGTCGTGCTGCGCGACGTCTCGCTGGACGTGAAGGCGGGCGAGATCGTCGCGCTGATCGGCGCGAACGGCGCGGGCAAGAGCACGCTCCTCAACACGATCATGGGCGTCGTCCCACTGATGGGCGGCGCCGTCGCCTTCGACGGACGGCCGCTCGCCCGCATCGCCACCCCCGCGATCGTGCGCGCCGGCCTCGTCCAGGTGCCGGAGCGCCGCCAGCTGTTCGGCACGATGACGGTGGAGGAAAACCTCCGCATGGGCGCCTATGTGCGCGAGCGCGGCGAGGTGTCGGCGCTGCTCGAATCGCAGTACGCGCTGTTCCCGATCCTCCGCGAGCGGCGCGGGCAGGCGGCCCAGACCTTGAGCGGCGGCCAGCAGCAGATGGTCGCGATCGCCCGCGCGCTGATGGCCAAGCCCAAGATGCTGCTGCTCGACGAGCCCTCGCTCGGCCTCGCGCCGCTGATCGTCCAGCAGATCGTCGATCTGATCGTCGCGCTGCGCGGCCGCGGCGTCACCTCGCTGGTCGTCGAGCAGAACGCGAAAGTGGCGCTCGCGCACGCCGACCGCGGCTACGTGATCGAGACCGGCCGGATCGCAACCAGCGGCACCGCCGAGGCGCTGCTCGGCGACGCGGCGGTGCTCGAGGCCTATCTCGGTGGGGCCGACGTGGGCAGTAACTCGATGGAAGAGCGCATCCGCGCGAAGAAACTTGCGATGCGCGGCGACTCGGGGCAAAAGGCCGGGCCCCAGACGATTCGAGGATCGCGACCATGACCGTCCAGACGCGGCTGAAGCCCCCGTTCCGCGCCGAGCACGTCGGCAGCTTTTTGCGTCCGCAGCGCCTGATCGAGGCGGCGCGCGCGCACAAGGCCGGCAAGCTCGACGAAGCCGGCTTCGCCAAGGTGCAGGACGACTGCGTGCGCGAGATCGTGGCGTTCCAGGAGAATCTCGGCCTGCGCTCGATCACCGACGGCGAGTTCCGCCGCCGCGGCTGGTCGGCCGGCTTCATCGATTCGGTCGAGGGCTTCGGCCTGCGCGACGGCACGCTCGGCTTCCGCACCGAGACGCAGATCGTCGGCGTCGCAGCCTCGCCCTATGCGAAGAGCAAGCTCCGGCGCAAGCACCGCATCGTCGCCGACGACTACAAGTTCCTGAAGACGGCGGTGAAGAAGGGCACGCCCAAGGTCACGGTCGCGTCGCCGCCGGTCATGCACTATTTCCTCGGGCCCAAATCCTACGAGACCAGCGTCTACAAGGACCGCGAGGCGTTCTTCGCCGATCTGGTCAAGATCTATCAGGACGAGGTGGCCGATCTCGCCGCCGAGGGCTGCACCTACCTGCAGCTCGACGACACGGCGCTGCCGTGCAATTGCGACGACAAGGCGCGCCACGACGTGGTCGCGCGCGGCGAGGACCCCGACGAGCTGACGCGCACCTATGCGAAGCTCGTCAACGCGTCCATCGCCAAGAAGCCCACGTCGATGACCGTCGGCATCCATCTCTGCCGCGGCAACCTGAAGGGCGCGTGGATGGCCGAGGGCGGCTACGACCCTATCGCCGACGTGCTGTTCAACCAGGTGAACGTCGACGGCTATTTCCTCGAATACGACACCGACCGCGCCGGAGACTTCAAGCCGCTGCGCTTCGTGCCGAAGGGCAAGGTGGTGATCCTCGGCCTCGTCAGCACCAAGACGCCGGCGCTCGAATCGAAAGACGAGCTGAAGCGCCGCATCGACGCCGCCGCGAAATACTGCCCGCTCGACCAGCTCGCGCTCTCGCCGCAATGCGGCTTCTCGTCGGGCGGCGGCAGCGGCCAGGTGGTCGACGAGACCGCGACGAAGAAGAAGCTCGAATTGATCGTCGAAGTCGCGCGCGAGGTGTGGGGCAGCGCATGACGCGCGGCACCGGCCCTACATCAGCCTGACGAGCACCGTCGCCAGCCCGGGCACGGCCACGATCGCGAGCAGCACCGCGAGCACGATCAGCGTGAACGGCGTGGCCGCCGCCCACACCTGGCGCAGCGAGATCTCGGGCGGCGCCACGCCCTTCATCACGAACAGCAGGAGCCCGAACGGCGGCGTCAACAGCCCCACCTGCAGCGAGATCAGCAGGATCACGCCGAGCCACACGTGGTCGAACGAACTCGGCCCCAGAAGGTCGTTCGCCAGCGGCATGAAGAACGGCAGCGTGAGCAGCATCATGCTCACCTGGTCCATGAAGCAGCCGAGCACCACCAGCACGCCGATCATCACGAAGATCGCGGTGTATTTCTCGAGGCCGAGCTTGCCGAGCGCCGCCAGCGCACCGTCGGTGGCGCCCGAAAAGGCCAGGATCTGCGCGAAGCTCGTCGAGGCCGCGATGATGAAGAAGATCATCGTCGTCACCACGGCCGTGCCCTTGAGGCAATCGATCAGCGTCTTGAGGCGCAGCGCGCGGTAGGCGAGCGCGAGGATCACGGTGGCCAGGCAACCGAGCGCCGCCGCGTCGGTGGGCGAGGCGATGCCGCTGAACATGCTGCCCATCACGACGACGAAGATCAGGAACAGCGGCACGACGTACTTGAAGAATGGCAGCCAGCGCTCGCGCGCGGAGAGGCGCTTCACCTCGTAGGCCGGCGCCAGCGCCGGATTCGCCCGGCAGCGCACCACGATGTAGGCGATGAACAGCACGCTCATGATGAGGCCGGGCAGAATGCCGGCGATCAGCAGGTCGGCGACCGAAATCTTCACCTTGCTGACGCCGCTCGCCAGCGTCGCGAGCAGAACCGTGAGCGCCGAGGGCGGGATCAGCATGTCCACGCCGCCGATGGCCATGATCGGGCCCATCGCCATCGTCGGGTGATAGCCGCGCTTCAGCATGTCGGGCAGCAGCGCCTGGCCGAGCATTGCCGTCGTCGCGATCGTCGATCCCGAGAGCGCCGAAAAGACGGTGCCGCCGGTCACGGCGACGACCGAGAGCCGCCCCGGCACGCGGCTGATCAGCCGGTCGATGGCGTCCACGGCGCGGAACGCGATCCCGGTCTGGAGCAATATCTCGCCCATCAGCAGAAACAGCGGGATCGGCGCGAGGTTGAAGTTCGCGATCGAGGCCATCGATCCGCGCATCAGCGAGACCAGGCCCGCCGCGCCGCCCAGGAAGATGAGCGCGCCGGCGATGTTCGCGAGCAGGAACGCGAACGCGACCGGCAGGCCCAGCGCCATGAAGGCGCAGATCATGCCGAGCATCAGGACGAGGGCCGAGATCCAGTCCATGGCGTCAGATGCTCGCCCGCTTGGCGGGATCGTAGTCGTCGGAAACGACGCCGCGCACGCGCGCGATCCGCAGCGCGAACTCGATCGCCAGCAGCGCGCCGGACACCGGAATCGGCAGCAGCAGCAGCCACTCGTCGAAGTTCCACGTCTTGCGCGCGACGAGGTCGCTCGCCCAGGCGTCGGCCACGGCGGCCGCGCCGTACCAGACGAGCACCAGCGCCACGCCGAGGCCGACGAGATCGACGAGCTGCTCCAGGCGAACGGCATGGCGCTTCGGCAGCGCGGTCAGAACCGCGTCGACGCGCACGTGCGAGCCGAGCCGCAAGACCCACGGCGCCGCGAGATAGGTGCCGGCATACATCGCGTATTCGGTCAGCTCGATGAGCCAGGGCAGCGAACCGATGCGGAAATTGCGAATTCCGATGTCCACGCACATCAGCGTGATCAGCACGCCCAGCGTCACCGCGAAGATCGTGCTGAAGAGTTCGAGGACGAAGGCGAAGAGCCTCAACATACCCGCTCTCCCCTTGGGGGAGAGGATCTGGGAGCGAGGGGCGAGGGGGCGGCGCTGGCGCCAAGAACGGCTCGCGGCGCCGCGCCCTCACCCCTTTCCCCTCTCCCCCAAGGGGAGAGAGGGATTTTCGCGCCCCACTCCACCGGGCGCTAGTTCTTCTTCGTGAAGAACTCGCGCAGCTTGGGCCCGTGCTCGGGGCTGGCCTTCACCACCGATTCCCAGCCGGCGTCGCGGATCACGGCGAGGTACTTCTTCTCGTCCTCGGCCGAGAACCGGATCACCTTGATGCCGGCCTCTTCCTGCTTCTTGCGCTCGGAGTCGTTCACCGCCTTGTCGGCCGTGTCGGTCTCGATCGCCATCGCGATGTCGGAGAGCAGCTTCCGCTGGGCGTCGTTGAGCTTCTTCGTCCAGACGTCGAGGTTGACGAGAAGCTGCAGGTCGACGTTGTAGAAGCCCGGGTCGACGCGGAACTTCGTCACCTTCTGCCACGAGAAGTCGAAAATGCCGCGCGCCGGCCAGCCATAGCCGTCCACCGTGTTGCGCTCGAGCATCGTGTAGATTTCGGGCGGCGCGGAGGTGACGGCGGTGCCGCCGAGCTTCTCCACCATCGCGCGGTAGATCGGCGTCACGCGGATCTTGAGCCCGGTGAAATCCGGCTTCTTGATCTCCTTGTTCAGGTAGATGTGGAACTCGTCGTAGCTGTACAGGCGCGCGAGGTAGTGCGCCTTCATCTTCTCGTTGTGGATTTTCTCGACATAGGCGAGGCCGCCGTTCTTGCGCAGCTCGGCCATCGGGATCTCGAGCAGTTTCAGCGCATCGGCCTCCGGCACCACGTTGGTGTAGTAGGCGCCGGTGTTGCTGATGATGTCGACGAGGCCGTCGCGCAGGCTCTTGCCCACGTCGAAGGTCGGCATCACCTTGGGCGCGCCGCCGAGATAGTTGATGCGGACGAGGCCCTTGCCCTTGTCGTTCACCTGCTTGACGAAGGCCTCGAACTTGCTCGAATACGCCGTGCCCTCGGGAAAGCCGCTGGCTCCCTTCAGCACGACCTCCTGCGCGAGCGCGGACGTGGCGAACGCGGCCGCCAGCGCGACGCCGGCGGCGATCCGGATAGCCATGGAAAATCCTCCCTCGTTTCGAACGCGATGACGTTGTAACGCGCCGCGCGGCCCAGGCAAGCGTTTCCCGCGGCGACCGGGCCGGGCGAAACGCCCCTATTTCTTCGTCAGCAGCTCCTTGAGCCTGGCGCCGGTCTCGGGGCTGGTCTTGATCACCGCGGCCCAGCCGGCCTCCTTGGCCGTGTCCGACCACTTCTTGGCTTCGGCGGGCGGCAGCTGGATCGCCTTGATGCCGGCGGCCTCCTGGCGCTTGCGCTCGGCGTCGTCGAGCGTGAGGCGCTCGCCGGCGCGCGCTTCGACGACGGCCATCGCCTCCTGCATGATCTTCTGCCGCTCGACCCCGAGCTTGTTCCAGACGGCGAGATTGACGAGCGCGTGCAGCGCGGCGCTGTAGAACGACGGCTCCACGCGGTACTTCGTCACCTTCTCCCACGAATAGTCGAAGATGCCCGAGGTCGGCCAGCCGTAGCCGTCCACCGTGCCGCGCTCCATCAGCGTGTAGACCTCGGCCGGCGGCGAATTGATCGCGGTGCCGCCGAGGGCCTCCACCATGGCGCGGTAGATCGGCGTCACCCGGATCTTGAGGCCCTTGAGGTCCGCCTTCTCGATCGGCTTGTTGAGATAGATGTTGAACGAGATGAAATCGAGCGTGTTGCCGAGGAAATAGGCGTTGGCCTTCTCGTTCAGCAGCTTGTTCATGTAGTCCCAGGCGCCGTTCTTGCGCAGATCGGCGATGCCGAACTCGGCCAGCTTGAACGCATCGGCCTCGGGCATGACGTTGGTGAAGAACGCGCTGTTGGCGTTGGCCATGTCGACCACGCCGTCCTTGAGGTTCTTCACCACCTCGAACGGATTCATGATCTTCGGCGCGCCGCCGAGATACTGGACCTTCACCTTGCCGGCGCCGCGCTTGTTGATCTCGGCGATCAGCGCCTCGAAGCCGAGCGAGTCCTTGGTGCCCTCGGCGAACGAGCTGACGGCCTTGATCGTGATCTCCTGCGCGAAGGCGCCGCCGGCGAATGCGGCGGCCAGCCCGGCGAGTGCGAGCGTGCGAATGCGATGCATCGATGTCCTCCCTCTCTCCGCCGGGAGCATAGCGGGCCCGGCGCCGAGCGGGAAGCGAGCGTTGCGACGGGCCGCCTCAGCGCCAGGCCGGCGGGCGCCCGGCCGCGAACGCGGCCTTCGCCTCGGCGAAGTCGGCGCCGGCGAACACCTCGCCCTGCAGCTTCATGTAGAGCGCGAAGGCCTCGTCGAAGCCGAGGTCGAAGCTGCCGTTGAGGTAGCGCTTGGTCGCCCGGCCTGCCTGGCCGGCGCAGGCGAGGTAGTCCGCGAGGATGCGCTCGAACGCCGCCGCGGCGCCGTCCTCGGGCACCAGGTGGTCGACGAGGCCGATGCGATGCGCCTCGGCGCCGTCGATCAGGTTGCCGAGCAGGCACAGCTGCTTCGCGCGGCCGAGGCCGATGTGGCGCGCGAGCCGCCACGGCCCCATGCTCGGAATGAGTCCTTCCTTGACGGCGGGCAGCCCGCACTTGGCCGAGGGCGTGGCGACGCGGATGTCGCAGGCGAGCGCGAGCTGGAGCCCGCCGCCGATGAAGTATCCGTGCAGCAGGCACAGCACGAGCTTGTCCATCGTCTCGAGCCGGTGGAGGAAGCGCTCCCAGGGCTCGAGATAGTCGTGGCCGATCTCGCCGCGCGACAGCGCCTTCAGGTCGATGCCGGCCGAGAAGGCGCGCCCGGCGCCGGCGAAGGCGACGACGCGGATCGCCGGGTCCGCCGCGATCTCGGCGGCGATCGCGTCCATTTCCAGCACCATGTCGTGCGGCATGGCGTTGAGCGCGTGCGGGCGGTTGAGCGTGACGCGCGCGACCTTGCCCTGCACGGCGAACAGCATGGACTTGTATTCGGCCATCTCCGGCACTCCTCCGGCGCATGCGCTTCCGCCCTGCGCCCGCGCAAGCTAGACATCGGCCGCCGGATCGGTCCAATTCAATTTCTCGATCCGGCGGATCGAGAAACGTTATCGAGCGCGGCAGCGGGGAGGGAACGGCATGGATCTCGGCATCAAGGGCGAACGCGCGTTGCTGCTCGGCGGCACGCAGGGGCTGACCTTCTCGGCCGCGAAATTCCTGCACGAAGCCGGCGTCGCGGTCGCGCTCAACGGCCGCAACGCCGAAAGCGGCGCGGCCGCCCTGGAGGCGCTCGGCGCCGGCGCCGCGTTCGTCCAGGGCGACGTGGCCGACCCCACGCAGGCTCCGTTCATTCACGAGCGCGCGGAGAAGGCGCTCGGCGGTCCCGTTTCGATCCTCGTCACGAATGCGGGCGGGCCGCCGCCGGGCCAGTTCCTCGAGCACGACGAGGCCGCGTGGCTCAAGGCGCTCGAAACCAACATGCTCTCGGCGCTGCGCATCACCAAGCTCGTGCTGCCCGGGATGATGGCGCGGCGCTGGGGCCGAATCGTCAACGTCACTTCGTTCTCGGTGCGGGAGCCCTATCCCAACCTCGTGCTTTCGAACGGCGCGCGCGGCGGCCTCACCGGCGCCATGTCCACGATCGCGCGCGAGGTGGCCGCGTTCGGCGTCACCGTCAACAGCGTGCTGCCCGGCCTCATGGACACCGGCGCCCTGAAGCGCGTCTACAATCAGCAATCGCTGCGGCAGAACATCAGCGTCGAGGAGGCGCGCCGCCGCATGGCCGAATCGGTGCCGACGAAGCGCCTCGGCGAGGCCGACGATTTCGGTCCCGCGGTGGCCTTCCTCTGCTCGCGCCACGCCGGCTACATCACCGCGCAGAACCTGACGGTGGACGGCGGATTGGTGCGCGCGGTTTTGTAGGAGCGAACGCGGGGCGCGCGCGAAAGCATCGTTTCGATGCGTTCTCTGGACCGCCGATTTCGGCTATCCTGACCGCATGTCCGAAGCCGCAGCCCTGTTCTCCGCCCTGCGCGAGCGCGCCGATGCCGGCGTCGTCGACGCGATCGAGCGCCACGTTCGCGAGGCGCCCGATCATGCGCTCTGCCGAATCAACGTGCTCGATTTCGCGAAACGCTATGGCCTCGACGAAGAGCGCGTCATCGCCGCGTTCCTGCGGGCGGCCCGGCTCGGCGTCTTCGAGCTGTCGTGGAACGTGCTGTGCCCCGGCTGCGGCGGCGTGCTCGGCGCCAGCGCCACGCTCAAGAGCGTCCACAGCCACGAATACAATTGCGCGCTCTGCGCCGCCGGCTACGAGCCGACGCTCGACGAGATGGTCGAGGTGACGTTCACGGTCAGCCCGCGCATCCGGCGCATCGCGGCCCACGCGCCCGACGAGCTGCCGTTCTTCGAGTACATGCGCCAGGTGTTCTGGGGCTCGGGCATCGACCTGCCCGGGAACGCGGAGTCCGTTCTCGCCGAGACAACGATCGATTCGGTCGAGCTGCCGGCGGGCGAGAAGGCGATCCTCTCGCTCGCGCTGCCGGCCGAGTTCGTCATCGTGTTCGAGCCGGTGACGCATTCGGTGCAGTTCCTCGACGTGAAGGGCGAGCCGACGCGCGAGCGCCAGACCTTGTCGATCATTCTCGAGAAGGACGCGGCGCCGACGGCGACGCTCGCGATGCGGCCCGGCCCGTTGCGGCTCTCGATCGAGAATCGGACCGGCCGCCGCGTCCTCCCGGCGCTGTGGGTCGCCGGCGACGCGCTCCACGACCTGCTTGGCCGCCGCAAGCCGTTCCTCACCGCCAAGCGCCTGCTCAGCAACCAGAGCTTCCGCGAGATCTACGGCACCGACGCGCTCGACGCCGACCAGCGCCTCAAGATCACGAGCCTCACCTTCCTGTTCACCGACCTCAAAGGCTCGACCGAGCTCTACGAGCGGGTGGGCGACCTCGCCGCGTTCGATCTCGTGCGCGCGCATTTCCGGGTGCTGAACGACATCGTCGCGGCCGAGGCGGGGGCGGTGGTGAAGACGATCGGCGACGCGGTGATGGCCACGTTCACGACTCCCGACCGCGCGCTCGCCGCGGCCCTGCGCATGCGCGAGGAGATGCGCCGCCTCAACGACGAGCGGAAGCGCGAAGACCTGCTGCTCAAGATCGGCATCCACGAAGGCCCGTGCCTCGCGGTGACGCTCAACGACCGGCAGGACTATTTCGGGCAGACGGTGAACATCGCGGCGCGCGTGCAGGGGCTTTGCACCTCGCGCGAGATCTTGGCCACGCAGCCGGTGGTGAGCCATCCGGACTCGGCGAAGCTGCTGGCCGGCACCGGCGCGGCGCCGGTCGCGCGGCCGCCGAGCCCGCTGCGCGGCGTCGCCGAGCCGGTCGCCGTGTTCGCGATTCCGTAGCGGCGCCCGGGCGAACGCTCAGTCGTCGTCCTCGTAGCGCGGCTTTTTCTTCGGCTTCGCTTTCGGCTTCGGCTTTGTCTTGACCGCCGCCGTTTTCGACTTGGGCGCGGGCTTCGCCTTCGGCGCCGGCGCGTAGGTCTTGGTCGAGGCGGTCGCCGGGAACATGCCGCGCCGCGGTGTCGCGTCCTGGCGTTCGAGGTCGCGGCGGTCAGCGGCACGGCGCGAGGCCGCATCGTCCTGGCGCGGGAAATCCCGCGGAACGGCGTCTTGACGCACGAGAACGCGGCGATCGCCGCTTTCGAGCGCCGCGAGCAGCGCGGCGTTGGCGTAGCCGTCGGCGCACTGGCCGAGCGCCGCTTGCGCGCGCCGGATCGCCGTGCGGCTCTCGCGGCCGATCTTGCCGTCCACTTTGACGTCGCCGTAGCCGCGGCGGACGAGCGCCTGCTGCAGCTCGGCGCGGCCGCTCGAGCCGAGCGCGTCTTCGTCGGGCCATGCGCGCGCGAGGCGGAATTCGCCGCTCCGCAGCGTCTCGGCCAGCATCGTGACCGCCATCGCGTATTCGACGAGCGGGTTGTAGTCCATCACCGCGTAGAAGTTCTGCGTTACCATGAAGGCCGGCCCGTTGCAGCCGGCCGGCAGCAGGATCGCGGTCTGGCCGAGCGAGCCCGGCAGCGGCGCGCCGTTCGCGAGGGTCACGCGCCGGCTCACCCAGTGGCCCACGTCGCGGCGGTTCTCGATGTCGGCCTCCTGGTGGTCGAAATCGGCCGGCAGCCGCACCTCGAAGATGGCGGAGCCGACGCGCGAATCCCAGCGCCCGCGCTGCACCTCGTAATTGGCGATCGAGGCGAAGACGTCGGGCAGCGAGCCGAAAAGATCGGCGCGGCCGTCGCCGTCGAAATCGACCGCGTTCTGGATGTAGGAGGTGGGCATGAACTGCGCGTGCCCGAAAGCGCCGGCATAGGAGCCCTTGAAGCCCCGCTGCACGTGGCCGCGGTCGACGAGAATGAGCGCGCCGAGCAGCTCTTCGGTGAAGAAGCGTCGGCGGCTCGATCCGTGGCCGAGATTGGCGAGTGTCTCCACGACGTCGTGCGTGCCCATGAAGCCGCCGAAATTCGTCTCGACGCCCCAGAACGCGACGATGTACTCCGCCGGCACGCCCCAGCGCGCCTCGACGCGCTTCAAGAGCGCGCGATGGCGATCGAGCAATTCGCGGCCGCGCGGCGAAAGCTTCTCGATGCGGTCTTCGACGTATTTCCGCGTCGGGTTGATCGTGCGCTCGCGATGGTCGCCGCGCGGCAGCGCCGCTTCCTGCGTCGCCATCCCGGGCGGGAAGCGGTCGGTGTCGAGCGCCGAGCGCTGCTCGACGGCGCCGAGCGCCGCCAGACCGCGGCTGCCGATGCCGCAGCGCTGCGCCGTGGACCGCACGCGTCCGACATAGTCGGAGAAGCTCGCGGCCTCGTAGATGTGCCCCGAGGCGGCGCGGCAGCGGTTGAGCTGCTCGGCCATCGAGCCGTCCATCGTGCCCGTGGTGCCGCCGCCGCAGGCGGCGAGCGCCAGCACTCCGGCGAGCGCCGCGAAACGTGCGAGCGGCGCCGGGCGCCGCGTGCCGTGCGTCATGTGGGCCCCCATATCGGCCGGGAATTGCCGCCTATCCCCAGGCGGAACCCTACGTGAATACGAAAAGAATCAATTCTCTATCGATTACGCAAGCGGGAAATCGGGCGTTCCCGGCTCAGGGCTTCGGAGATTTGCGTATGGCTTCCAGTAAACCATATTCGGCATAGCCGTCGGCCGGCAGCCCCGCCTTCTTCTGGAACGCGCGGATCGCGGCGCGCGAATTGGGCCCGAGCTGCCCGTCGACCTTGCCGGGATCGAACCCGCGCTCCGCGAGCAGGCGCTGCAGCTCCTCTTTCTCGCCGCGTCCGAGCTGGCGGTCGCCGGTGGGCCAGGCGCGGGCGATGCGCCCGCCGCCGCGCAGCCGCTCGGCCAACAGGCCGACCGCGAGCGCATAGGAGATCGCGTTGTTGTAGTCGAGCAGCGCGCGGAAATTCTCGCTCGCCAGGAACGCCGGCCCGCGATGCCCCGCCGGCACCAGGATCGCCGCCGCGCCGGGCCAGGCCGGCAGCGGGCGGCCGTCGGCGAGCGTCACGCCGAGCGCGCTCCACTCGGAGACCGCTTTCCGCTGCGTCTCGGCCATCTCGTAGGGGAAATTCGCGGGCAGCCGCACCTCGACGCCGAACGGCGCCGTGCCCTTCCAGCCGCCGACGACGAGGTGGTTCGCGGTGGAGGCGAAGACGTCGGGCAGGCTCGTCCAGAGATCGCGCTTGCCGTTGCCGTCGAAGTCCACGGCCAACTTGAGGTAGCCGCTCGGCATGAACTGGGT
>ERZ761602.2262-NODE-2262-length-30937-cov-6.514053_pt1 | contig 30937 bp, 32 predicted proteins | sample MGYA00512165_ERZ761602 | MGnify/ENA primary metagenome ERZ761602 (study PRJEB28899, sample SAMN02445085) | bioreactor sludge metagenome | biome: EBPR sludge; isolation source: Thorneside wastewater treatment plant | place: Australia: Brisbane, Thorneside...
CAACAGCGCCGAAGGGTTCATCCGCCAGATCATCGGCTGGCGCGAATTCGTGCGCGGGATCTACTGGTGGCGGATGCCGGGCTATGACCGGGTCAATGCGCTGGCGGCTCAGCGGCCGCTGCCATCTTTCTACTGGAGCGCGGATACCCCGATGGCCTGCGTGCGGGCCTGTGTGGAGCAGACCCGCGATCATGCCTATGCCCACCATATCCAGCGGCTGATGGTGACCGGCAATTTCGCGTTGCTGGCCGGGATCGATCCCCATGCCCTGCACGAATGGTATCTGGCGGTCTATGCCGATGCCTATGAATGGGTCGAGCTGCCCAACACCGTGGGGATGAGCCAGTTTGCCGATGGCGGCCTGCTGGCCAGCAAGCCCTATGCCGCCAGCGGGGCCTATATCGACCGGATGAGCGACTATTGCCGGACCTGCGTCTATGACGTGAAGGCCAAGGCCGGGCCGAAGGCCTGCCCGTTCAACCTGCTCTACTGGGATTTCATTTCCCGCCACCGCGAGCGGCTCGCGCGCAACCCGCGCATGGCCCAGATGGTCCGCACCTGGGATCGCTTCACGCCGGAAAAGCAGGAGCAGCTAGGGCGCGATGCCGCCCGGTTTCTGGAGAGCCTTGCCTGAGCGGCAACGGTCGGAACAGTACTTCACACTGTCCCAGTCGCGCGCCCATTTCTTGCGCCAGGCAAAGGGCAGGCCGCAGGCGGTGCAGGTCTCGCTGGGCAGGTCAGCCTTGCGGCGCATTTTCGGCATGGCGGCTATTCCGGCAGGCAGGTGCCGTCCCAGGCATAGAGCCCGCCGCTGTCCTCCGGGGTCAGCCGGTCCAGAACATTCAGCAGGTACCCGGCCGACTGGTCGGGGCTGAACAGCTTGCCCGCCGCAACTCCGCGCTGGAACGGGGCGGACAGGCGGCTGTCGACCGTGCCGGGATGCAGCGCCACGGCAAGGGCCTGCGGATGGCTGCGGCGCAGTTCGATCGCGAAGTTGCGGACCAGCATGTTGAGCGCGGCCTTGCTGGCGCGATAGGAATGCCAGCCGCCGAGCCGGTTGTCGCCGATCGAGCCGACCCGCGCCGACAGCACCGCAAAGACCGCGCGCCGGTCCCGCGGCAGGAGCGGCAACATGTGTTTGGCGATCAGCGCCGGGGCGATTGAGTTGGCGGCAAAGACTTCGGCCATGGCGGCACCGTCCAGCGCCTTCCAGCTCTTCTCGGGAGCGATCCCGCGCGCCGGATCGTGCAGCAGACCGGTAGCGACCAGCACCAGCGCGGGCGGGGCGGGCAGGCTGGCGGAAATGGCGCTGAGCGAGGCCTCGTCGGCCGGATCGAACCGGAACGGGATGACGCCGGGCGGCACATCTGCCGGCTCTGAGCGGCTGCCGCCCCAGACCGAACTGTAGACCCCGGATGCAGCAAGCCGCGCGGCCAGTGCCCGGCCGATTGCCCCGCTGAAACCGAAAACCACGGCGGGGCCAAGACTTGCGGTGTTACTGTCCATTTCCGGCCCCTGCCGCCGGTCATCCGGCGCGGCCACCTGCCGAAACGGGAAGCCGCTGCCGTGACCCAAGAGGCAGCTTGAGCGCGGCAGGCTGGCGGCCTTTAAGCCCGGCATGAGCGCTACCGCCTTGCCCCGTCCCGTTGCCCTTCTCGGCCTCGCCGGGATACTTCCGCAACTGCTGTGTCTGGCCGTGGTGGTGGCCCTGCCGGAATGGCGCTGGGTCGCGCTGGCGGCGGCCTGCTTCTATGCCGCGCTGATCCTTTCGTTCCTGGGCGGACTGTGGTGGATGCTGGCCCTGCTGCGCGGGGAACGCGGGTGGGAGCCATATCTGCTGGCGGTCGCGCCCAGTCTGGCCGGCTGGGCCGCGCTGCTGCCGTGGTGCTTCGGCCTGACCTGGCCGGGGCCGTCGCTGGCGCTGCTGGGCTGCGCGCTGCTGGCCAGTCCTCTGGTTGACCGGCGTCTGGGCCGGCAGCTGGCACAGCCCGCCGGATGGCTGCGGCTGCGGATGATGATGGCCAGCGGACTGGGGTTGACCAGTCTCGCCCTGGCCCTGCTGTTCGCCTAACCGGCGGCGCGGGTCTCGCCTGGAGCGAGGGTGTCGATCACCTGATCGGCCATGTCCACGCCCGATCGCCATGCGCCTTCGATCATCGGCGCGGTGATCCAGTCGCCGCAGGTCCCCAGCCGCAGGCGCGGATTCCACAAGGTGCGGCCGCGCTGGCCATAGGACAGGCCGAAGCGCCAGCGGTGCGCCTTGAGGAAGGCTGGTTCAGGCAGTGTGGCGCCGGTTTCGGCTGCGAAGGCGGCCAGCAACTGCGGGGCGATGGCCTCGCGGTCTTGCTCAAGGTGGGCCTGGGTCCATTCGGCGCTGGCCTGGATCACCCAGCATTCGTGCGGGCCGCGCCCCGGCTTGGAATTGTCGCGCGAGGCCCAGGCGATCGCCCCGCTATCGCGGATGTAGTGCGGCAGTCCGGCCAGCGGCTCGTCAAACCCCGCCATGACCGTCCAGCACGGGCGGGACTTGGCCGCCGCCGCTTCGCGCGCCATGTCGAGATCGTGGAGCGAAACGAGCGGCGCGGCCTGCTCCGCCGGGACAGCGATCACCATTCCGGCAAAGGGCCCGTCGCACAGGCCGGGGCCGGACAGATACCAGCCAAGGCCGTCGGATTCGATCCGCTGGACCTGCGCCGAAAAGCGTACGTCGTGAACCTGGCACAGCGCCGCGACGAGCGCGCCCATGGTCGGCATGCCGACCAGCGCGCCATCCGGGCCGTGGGGCCAGGGCGCGACCAGCCGGGCATCCTGCCAGCGGGCCACCTGTTCGGCAAAGTCGGCGCTGAACGGCTTGAAGTATTGCGCGCCGAAATCCCAGTCGCGGCCATCGACGCTGAGGCTGGACAGACGTCCTCCGGGGCGGCGCCCCTTGTCGAACAGGACGCTGTCGATGCCGCTTTCCTTGAGGCGCGCGGCGCAGGCAAGGCCTGCAATCCCGGCACCGACAATCCCGATCTTCATCGCCCGCGCGTTCCGACCTTAGCCGTGTCCCATCAGCGACAGGACCTCGCGGCGGCTGCTCGGGTTGTCGCGGAAGCAGCCCAGCACCTTGCTGGTCACCATGTCGACGCCGTGGGTGCGCACGCCGCGACCGGTCATGCAGCCGTGGGTTGCCTTGATCACTACGGCCACGCCTTGCGGGCGCAGGTTTTCCCAGATGCACTGGGCGATCTCGGCGGTCAGGCGTTCTTGGATCTGCAGGCGGTGGGCATAGCCGTGCAGCACCCGGGCCAGCTTGGAAATGCCGACCACGCGGTCGGTGGGCAGATAGGCGATCGAAGCGGTGCCGACGATCGGGGCCAGATGATGTTCGCAGTGCGAATGGAACGGGATGTCGCGGAGCAGCACGACTTCGTCATAGCCGGCCACTTCCTCGAAAGTCCGCTGCAGGTGAACCGCCGGATCCTCTTCATAGCCCGAGCAGTACTCCTTCCACGCCCGGCCATAGCGGGCCGGAGTATCGAGCAGGCCTTCGCGGGTCGGATCGTCGCCAGCCCAGCGCAGGATGGTGCGCACCGCTTCCTGTACTTCGTGCGGAACGGGCAGACGGTCGGTCTCTTGCTCGTGCTCGGGCACGAACTGGGTGTTGATCACGTTCATCGCGGATCCCTGCTCAAAAGGGTTTTGCCGGCCGCCAGCGGGAGGGGGTTGGGTAGGGTCTGGCGACCGGCACTATTGAACTAGGCTTAATGCTCCCCATCTGCGATATGGCCTTACGTGCAGTGAGATAGACCGCAGGGTGACGATGGATCCGGAAGAGCTGATTTCCAACAGCAAGGTTGCCGCGGTGGTCAGTGATCCGCGCCAGAAGGACAACCCGATTGTGGCGTGCAACCAGGCCTTCATGGACCTGACGGGCTACCCTCGCGAGGAGATTGTCGGGCGCAACTGCCGCTTCCTGCGCGGCGAGCGGACCGAACCGGAACAGACCGCCATGCTGCGCGAGGCCGTTGCCGAAAGCCGCCCGGTGATGGTTGAACTGATCAATTACAAGAAAGACGGCACCCCGTTCCGCAATGCGGTGATGATCGCCCCGCTGTTCGATGCCAAGGGCGACCTGACCTATTTCCTCGGCTCGCAGATGGCGATCGACGATAGCGGCGCCAGCCGGCACGAGCAGGCCCGCGCGCTGGTCGACAGCCTCAGCCGCCGCCAGCGCCAGATTCTGGAGGCGCTGGCCAAGGGGCGTCTCAACAAGCAGATCGCCTATGAGCTCGACCTGACCGAGCGGACGATCAAGATGCACCGCGCCGCCATGCTGCGCGGGCTGGGCGTGCGGACCGTGGCTGAAGCGATCCGCATCGCGATCGAGGCGGGGTTGTAGGGATCGGGCTGCGGCCCCGGCGAGGGGGCCGACCAGTCAATGCATCCGGTTGACGGCGAAGCGGGCCAGGTCGCGTAGCGGGGTGGCCTTGGGCCCGAACACTGCCAAAGCCTCGTGGCAGGCATTCTCCAGCTGGCTGGCCTGGGCGGCCGCGCCTTCCAGTCCCAGCAGGCTGGTCGCGCTCTTGCGGCCGGCTTCGGCATCCTTGCCCACCGCCTTGCCGACCTCTTCGGCATCGCCAATGCTGTCCAGCATGTCGTCACGGATCTGGAAAACCAGCCCCAGGTTCTCGGCAAAGCGCAGCAGGCGGGCCAGCTCCTCGGCGCTGCACGGGCCCAGCATCGCGCCGGCCTCCACCGCATAGCGGATCAGCGCTCCGGTCTTGCGGCTTTCGCACTGGAACACGTCCTCGGCGCTGGGCCGGGCCGGGGGATAAAGATCCATCATCTGCCCGCCGGCCAGGCCATCCTGACCGACCGCGCGGGCCAGCGCCAGCACGAGGCGGGCGCGAATGGCGGGATCGGGGTGGGTCGCATCCTCGGCCAGGATCTCGAAAGCCAGCGCCAGCAGGGCATCGCCCGCCAGCACGGCGGTGGCTTCGTCGAACTTGCGGTGCAGGGTGGGGCGGCCGCGGCGCACGTCATCATCGTCCATGCAGGGCAGATCGTCATGGATCAGCGACTGGGCGTGAACGCATTCGATCGCCGCACCGATGCGCAGGGCCTGGGCGTAGGATCCGCCGACCAGATCGGCCACGGCTGCTACCAGCAGCGCGCGGAACCGCTTGCCCGCGCCGATGGTGGCGTAGCGCATTGCCTCGGCCAGCCGCCGGTCCCGGTCCCGGGCATGGCCGATCGCGGCATCGAGTGCCTGATCGATATCCTGGCGCAGGCGGGTCAGCCGGTCCTCCAGCGATCCGCCCAGTGTGCCGATGTTGAGCGCATCCAGCGAGACGGGGCGAAACCGCACCCGTTCGACCTCGCCTTCGGCTTCCTCCAAGGCATAGCCGCGCGCGGTCAGCACGGTGCAGACCTCGGCAATTGCGGTTTCGGGCGTGGAGGCGGCAGCGGTCAGGCCGATCGTCCGGGCCCGGGCGAGCACGTCCAGCGGGACATCGTCGCCGCCGGAAATCAGCCGCGCATCGGCGCAGCCGGCGGCTTGCGCCACTTCGACCAGCCGGCGCGCGTTGGAAGACATCGTGTCGCCCACCACCAGCACCAGATCGCACTGCCGGGCGAGCGCTTCCACCGCCTGCTGGCGGTTGGTGGTGGCATAGCAGATGTCGCTGGCGCGCGGCCCGGCAACATCGCGAAACGTGGCCTTGATCGCGGCGATGGTGGCATCGGCATCGCGCATCGCGAAAGTGGTCTGCACGGCATAGGCGACCGCGGTGTTGGGCGGCAGGTCAAGGGCGGCCAGATCGTCCGGGCAGGACACGACCGACACCGCGCCGGCCGGAACCTGACCGAGCGTGCCGACCACTTCGGGGTGCCCGATATGGCCGATTAGCAGCACATGCCGGCCGGACCGGTACCAGGCCTCGACCTCGGTATGGACCTTGCCGACCAGCGGGCAGATCGCGTCGATGACTTTCAGGTCGCGGCTCTGCGCAGCATGCTTGACGCTGCGGGCGCTGCCATGGGCGGAAAGGATCGCAACCCCGCCTTCAGGCACTTCGTCCACTTCCTGCACGAAGACCGCGCCCATTCGTTCAAGCCGTTCGACCACTGCGGTGTTGTGGACGATGGCGCGGCGGACATAGACCGGCGCGCCGTGATGGTGCAGCGCCTGTTCGACAGCTTCGATCGCCCGCTCTACTCCGGCGCAGAAGCCGCGCGGGTTGGCCAGCAGGACCCGGCCTGCAGACCCGGACGGGGCGGTCTTGGCGGTTTCGGGCGAACTTGCAGCCATGATCTCCCTTTCGCCTGGCAAGTTGGCCAAGTCGGGCCGACCGTGGTATCCGCCCATTGGGACAGGTTGCGAGCCAGCCACCGTCAAGTAGGCCACATTTCATGAAATCGCACAACTCCGCCATTGTCATCGGTTCCGGCTTTGGCGGGCTGGCGCTGGCGATCCGGTTGCAAAGCGCCGGGATTGCCACCACGATCGTCGAAGCCCGCGACCGGCCCGGCGGGCGGGCCTATGTGTGGAAGCAGGACGGCTACACTTTCGATGCCGGGCCGACGGTGATCACCGATCCGGCCTGTTTGGAGGAACTGTGGGCGCTTTCGGGCAGCCGGATGGCTGACGATGTAACTCTGTTGCCGGTCCATCCGTTCTACCGCCTGCTGTGGAACGACGGGACCGCGTTCGACTATTCCAACGTCGATGCCGAACTGAACGCCGAGATTGCCAAGCTCGATCCCGCCGATGTCGCCGGATACGCCCGGTTCCTTGAATATTCCAAGGGTGTGTACGAGGAAGGCTATCTCAAGCTTGGCGCCGTCCCGTTCCTCGATTTCACGGCGATGCTGAAAGCCGCCCCGGCGCTGGCCAAGCATCAGGCCTGGCGCTCGGTCTATTCGGTGGTGTCCGGTTTCGTGAAGAACGACAAGCTGCGCCAGGCGCTGTCGTTCCATACACTGCTGGTCGGCGGCAATCCGATGAACACCAGCAGCATCTATGCCCTGATCCACCGGCTGGAAAAGCTGGGCGGGGTGTGGTTCGCCAAGGGCGGGACCAATGCCCTGGTCAGCGGCATGGTCGCGCTGTTCGAACGGCTGGGCGGCACGCTGCTGCTGGGCGAGAAAGTCACCCGCATCACGCACGAAGGCAAGCGCGTGACGGGGGTGGAAACGGCTTCGGGCAAAGTGCTGACCGCGGAAATGGTCGCCAGCAACGGCGATCTGGTCCATTCCTATGGCCTGATCGAGGGGTCGGCTTATGCCGGGGGCAAGGTCCGCAGCCTGCGCCGCAAGAGCTTTTCACCCAGTCTGTTCGTGGTCCATTTCGGATTGAAGGGCACCTTCCCCGGCATTGCCCACCATTCGATCCTGTTTTCCGACCGCTATGGTCCGTTGCTGAAGGACATCTACAAGCGCGGCAGCCTGGTCGATGATCCATCGCTGTACCTGCATCATCCCAGCGCGACCGATCCAGACATGGCGCCCGAAGGCAAGTCGACGTTCTATGCCCTGGCTCCGGTCCCGCACATGGGCCGCGCGCCGGTCGACTGGGCGGTGGAAGGGCCGCGCTACCGCGATGTCGTCTTGGGCCGGATCCGCGACCTGCTGATCCCGGACCTCGATGAGCGGCTGGACACCTGTTTCCACTACACCCCGCAGGATTTCCACGACGATCTGGGTGCGCACCTGGGCAGCGCGTTCAGCCTGGAGCCGGTGCTGTGGCAAAGCGCGTGGTTCCGCGGCCACAACCGCGATGATCATTTCCCCAACCTCTACTTCGTGGGTGCAGGGACCCATCCGGGGGCGGGGATTCCCGGCGTGGTCGGAAGCGCCAAGGCAACTGCCAGCCTGATTGTGTAATTAGACTGTTCAAATCACACTGTTTTCGGCTATAGGCATTGAAATGCAGTGGTTTTTACTCTTTTTTATCTTTACCGCCACAGTCGTGGCGATGGAACTGTTCGCCTATGTCATGCACCGCTGGGTGATGCATGGGCCGGGCTGGTTCCTGCATGAAAGCCACCACCGTGCCCGCACCGGTCCGTTTGAACTGAACGACCTTTATGCGGCCATCTTCGCCGTCCCGTCGATCGCGTTGATCTACCTCGGCGTCCATGGGGGCTGGGGCGATAGTGTCACTGCAATTGGCGCGGGGATTGCGGCCTATGGCGCGATCTACTTCGGGTTCCATGACTGGATCGTCCACCGCCGCCTGCCGCACCGGATTGTTCCGAAGAGCGAATACTTCAAGCGCATCGTCCAGGCCCACCGGCTGCACCACGTGGTGGAAAGCAAGGATGGCGCGGTCAGTTTCGGGTTCCTGTGGGCGCCGCCGCTGGATGACCTGATGGCCCAGCTGCGTGCCTCCACCATGGCCCGCAAGCGCGGACCCACGCTGCGCGATTGACCATCAGCCGGCGCGGGGCCGGGTCCACAGGCCGCCGCGCGCCGCTGCTGGCGGGCTGGCGACCGACCGCATCAGCGCCTGCACCAGCAGGGCCAGCTTCCCTGCCGTACTGACCCGCACGCGCTGATCCCAGGCCCTGCTGCCCTGCGCTGCAACTTTTTCTCCGATCGTGCCATAGATCCCGTCGGCTGCCAGCACGGCCAGCCGCGAACGATAGGCCAACCGCGCTGCGCCAACCCGGGCCGATGCCCGGTAGGGCCGGGCCAGTTCGACCAGCCGCAGCGCCAGCCGGGCGACGTCGCCGCGCCGGGCCGGATCGGCCAGGTCTGCCTCGCCCAGCCCGGCTTCGGCCAGCCAGGCGGCAGGCAGATAGCAGCGGCCCACTTCGGCATCGGGCACCACATCGCGGGCAATATTGGCCAGTTGGAACGCCAGGCCCAGATCGCAGGCCCGGTCCAGCGTGTCCTGGTCATCCGGGGCAACGCCCATCACCACCGCCATCATGCAGCCAACGGTTCCCGCCACGTGATAGCAATAGCGCAGCAGATCGCTTTCATCCTGCGGCCGCCACTGCGCCGCGTCGAGCGCGAAGCCGGCCAGGTGATCGGCGATGAGGCGGCGCGGCATGGCGGTCTCGCGCGCCACTTCGCGCAGCGCCGCAAAGGGCAGCGGCACCGGAGCCTCGCTATCCAGCGCCAGTGCGGTCAGGGCTTCCAGCTGGGTCTGCATCGCGGCGGCATCGGGCAGGGGGCTGGCGCCCAGATTTTGTGCCGCGTGGCCCAGATCCTGCCCGTCGGTCATGTCGTCGGCCGCACGGCACCAGGCGTAGAGCAGCCAGGCCCGCTCGCGCGTGGCCGGTGCAAACAGACGGCTGGCGGCGGCAAAGCTTTGCGAGCCGCGGGCAATTGTGTCGCGCGCAGCGAGGACTAGGGCGGCACGGTCCATCAGCGCCGCACCAGTGCGCGGATCGCCGCGCCGACCGGCACCGGCGGCTTGCCGGACAGGATCCGGGCCATGTCGGTGTAGCTGGGCTTGCCGGCATAGAACCGGGCGATCCGATCGGGCGGCAGGCGATAGAAGTGGGAAAAGATCCGGTCGCGCCGGTCGGGCGCGGCGGCATGGAACAGCATCCGGTTGAGCAGGCGGAAAAACCGCGTCTCGCGCCAGTGCCGGCGGAACCGGGCGCGGCTCCATCCGGCCAGCATGGCGGCATCGAACGGGCCGGGCAGGCCAGACAGCTCCTCGGCCAGTTGCAGCGCCAGACCAAAGGAATAGCCGGTGGTGGCGTGGAAGAATCCGCCCTTCAGGCCCAGCCGGGGCAGCGGATCGTCCGATGGCCAGAACCGGTCTGGATCGCCGCCGATCAGGATCGGCAGCACACCATGTTCCTGCCGAAGTTCCCGCCCTGCCAACCCGCGCGCGGCGGCCAGATCGCGGACCCGGCCAGCGACCAGCGCGATGTCCAGATCCGGCCCGTTGCTGTAATAGGTGTCTTCCACCAGCACGCGCTGCGCGCTCATCGGCAGGACATAGACGAACCGGTAGCCATCCAGCTGCGGCAGCCGCGCATCCATTACCGTGGCGCAGTCCGGCTCCGGTGCCGTGGCGGCGAATTCGATCCCGACAAACTTCTGCCAGCCCAGCTCCAGGCCCGGCATGGGGCCATCCGGCCCACGCGCGTCGATCACGGCCCGCGCCCTGATTGTTTCCCCGCCGGTCAACGTCACCTCGGTCGGCCCGATATGGCTGGCGGAGGCATTCAGCCGGTATTGGTCCGGGCGCAACCGGGCCCTGACCAGCGCGTCGAGCGCTTCGGCACCGACCGAATTGTAAGCCACCGCAAATTCCCGCTCGCGCCCGGAAAAATGCACCCGGTGGCGCGGCCAGCGCACCGGTTCCAGCGCGGCGACCAGATCGCGCGCGGCGTTCGGCACATCGCTGTCGAAAAACGACCAGGTGTGGTTCCCGCCAAAGCCGGGCCCGGCTTCGATCAGCAGCAGCGGCAGATCAGGGTGGCGCCGGGCCAGGCACAGTGCGGCCAGCGCGCCGGCCAGCCCGCCTCCCACAATTACCACGGGCAAGTCCTGCGCCATCGCCGAACGGTGTAGCGGCTTTGCCGGGCGGGGCCTAGTCACCCCATGGGGCAGCACGTGCGGGCTTTTCCAATCCCGGCGGCTGGCCTATCCATGGGCGATGGATCGCCTTTTGCCCCGCTTCGCCCCGCTTGCCGCCCTTGCCCTGCTGGCCGCCGCCACCCCTGGCCGTGCCGACAGTTCGGCCACGGCCTCGCTGGCGGTGACGGTTACGGGCATCAAGAACGCCAAGGGCGTGATCCGGCTGGCACTGTGCCCGCCCGACGCCGGTTTTCCCGATTGCAAGACCAAGGTCGTGCGCACCGCTTCCCTGCCGATCTCTGGCGGGACGGCCAGCGTGACGCTGACCGGTCTGGTCCCGGGGCGCTATGCTGTCAGCGTGTTCCACGATGCCAATTCGAACAACAAGCTCGATACCTTCGCGGGCATTCCCAAGGAGGGCTATGGCTTCTCCCGCAACCCCGGTTTCAAGCCGCGCGCGCCAAAGTTTTCCGAAGCCGAAGTGCAGGTCCAGGGCACCAGCACGGCCGCGATCAAGCTGCGCTACATCCTGTAACGAATCGTGGACCGCGACCGGCAATGACAGGAATATGTCATTGCCTCAGTGCCATGTTTATGGTCCCCCTTGGCAGTGCGTGACCAATTGAGCGCGCAACCGGGGGATCTGTGATGGAGCATTCCGCTGCAACGGCCGCTGCGCAATCGCGCCGCCAGCTCACCGGCGCCATCCTCGCCATTGCCGCGGTCCAGCTGATTTTCTGGCTGGTGGTCCAGCCGCTGCTGTTCGCCCGGACCGATCCGCCCGAATTTCTCGAGATCCGCAACCCCGCCTATGCCCGCCTGGCCGAGCCCAGCCGGGCCGGCATGGCTGCGGCGCAATACAAGCCGGTCGAGCTGCCTCACGATGGCTGTTGCGGGCCCGGCTACGGCTCGCTCCGGGCCGAGTTCGAACTGCCCGAGGTGCCCGAGCGCGGCCTGGAACTCGCCTCGCCGCGCGGGGTGGACAACATGCATATCGCGGTGAACGGGGCATGGGTCCACGCGCCGGGACGGATCGAACTGCCGGACATCACCTATCACGGCACGCTCAAGTCGGTGATCCACCTGCCGTCCAGTGTCCTGCGGCCCGGCACGAACCGGATCGAGACGATCATGGTCCGCAGCGCCACGCCCTATCTCGATGTCTGGCCCCCGCAGCTCGCGCCTGCTCCGCTGCTGTCCGCGGCCAGCGAGCGCAGCCTGTTCCTGTCCAACCAGTACCGGGTGCTGTCCTATACCATTGCCGGACTGGTCGCCTTGCTGGCGCTGATGGTGTTCCTGCGCTCCGATCAGCGGGCGCTGCCGTTCTGGGGTTTTGTCCTCGCCACGGCCTGGGGACTCAGGACCCATTACTACCTGTGGGCCGATCCGCCGTTCAGCGGCACCGGGCGGCTGGTATACTACTTCACCATTACCAACCTGGTGCCCCTGGCCTGGGCCAATCTGGCCAATGAATGGACCGGAAAGCCGATCCGGCTGGTGCGCTGGGTCGTTACCCTGGCCGGGCTGGGCATGATCGGGACAATTGCCGCCCTGCTGCTGGCCGGGCACCCCAAGGCCTATGATCTGGCATCGCAGATCACCGACCTTGGCGGCATGGCGCTGGGGATCGGGGCGTGCCTGCTGCTGGCCTGGCACATGATTGCCCGGCGCGACGAGCGCCATTGGGAAATGGCGATCCTGGTTCTGGCCATAACCCTCGCCAGTCACGACTTCATCACCCAGTATTTCGAGGCGCGGAGCAACGTGTTCATGGTCAATACCGTGCCCTTGCTGCTGATCGGCTTTGCGGTGGCGTTCTTTGCCCGCAACATACGCCTGTTCCGCTCCGCCAACGAGATCAACCAGTTGCTCGCCAGTCAGCTTCGCGCGCGTGAGGCGGAACTGGCCGAACAGTATGCCCGGCAAGAGGAACTGGCCCGGCGCGAAACCCTGGTCAGCGAGCGTCAGCGGCTGATGCGCGACATGCACGACGGGATCGGCGGCCAGTTGATGAGCCTGCTGTTCGCCGCCCGGCAAAAGGCGCTGCCGCCGGAGGAACTGGCGCAAAGCCTGCAGGGCGTGATCGACGAGCTGCGGCTGATCATCGATTCACTCGATACGGTGGGCGAGACGCTCAGCACCGCGCTGGCCTCGTTCCGGGGGCGGATCGAGCCGCGCCTCAACGCGGCAGGGATCGCCATTGCCTGGTCCAATACCCTGCCGGACGATCTGCCCGAACTGCCGCCACGTTCGATCCTGCAGGTGTTCCGGATCGTGCAGGAAGCGATCACCAACGCGATCAAGCATTCCGGTACCCGCGCCCTAGCGGTGGAGATCGGGCTGGCCGGTACGGACCAGTCGCTGCTGCGGATCCGCATCGCCGATGGCGGCAGCGGCTTCGATCCGGACCGGGCCGGCCCCGGACGCGGACTGGAGAACATGCGCGCTCGCGCAGCCTCGGTCGGTGGCGAACTGGCCATCGAACCTGCCAATCCCGGGATTGCGGTGATCCTGACCGTCCCGATCGAAAGGCAGGCCGGCGCATGACATATCCGCGTCATTTTGCCCTACGTCCCGGCCGTGGCACAATCGGCTGATGCAGACCCAGGTTGCAATCATCGAGGATGACCCGCTGGTGCGCGGCTATCTGGCCGACGTGATCGCGGCCGATGGCGGCTATGCACTGGTCGGAACGGCCCCTTCGCTGACCGCAGCCGAAGCGCTGCTGGGCCGGACAGTGGACGTCTACCTGCTCGACCTGGGCCTGCCCGACGGAAACGGCGCTTCGTTCATCCCCCGGATCCGCGCCGCGGGTGAAGCCAAAGTGATCGTCCTGACCAGCTTTGGCGACCGCGAGACCGTGGTCCGCACCATCGAGGCGGGTGCCGATGGCTATCTGCTGAAAGACAGCACTACACCCGAGATCATCGCCGCGATGGAAGCGGCGCTGGCCGGCGGCGCACCGATCAGTGCGGCAGCCGCTGTCCACCTGCTCGACCGGCTGCGCAGCTTGCCTGCCCCCACGCCCGGCGAAGAGGCGCCGCCAGTTCTGTCCCCGCGCGAGACCGAGCTGCTGCAGCTCTTTGCCAAGGGCTACAGCTACAAGGAAGCGGCGCGGATCCTGTCGATCTCGCCACTGACGGTCGGCAACCATGTCCGATCGATCTACCGCAAGCTCGATGTCCACACTCGCAGCGAGGCGGTCTACGAGGCACTGCGCAGCGGGCGGCTGAACCTGGGCTGACCGCGCCGGGGGCGGCTCCTGACATACCTATGTCATACCCAGGCGCGCGCGCCTGCCTGAACATGCACCGGTATCTCGGTTGCAGTTCAGGGAGTTGTCGATGTTCGCGAAATTCGGCCCGGGCAGTTCGGCCCGCAAGATCCGTAAGGCCGCCATGGGAGGCGCCGCGCTGTGGTGCCTGCTGGCGTCGGGCCAGGCTTGGGCGGCTTGCGCGGTAACCTCGGGCAGCGGCACTGTGGCCAGTCCCGGTGCCAACACCACGATCACCTGCACCAATGCCACCACCGGGCTGGACGTCAATTCCGCCGCCAGCAACGTGACTGTGCTGGTGGACAGCAATGCCTTTGTCCAGGGCAACGCTGGTGACGCGGTAGAACTTACCGGCGACCGCGCCTTCGTGATCCTGAACAGTCTGGCGACGGTCAACGACCTGTCGTTCAACCTGGGCAATTCGGGCGCGACCGGCCCGGTATTGATGGCGCTGAATGGCGGCACGCTGACCAACAACAACGCTGCCAACACCATTTCGCTCAGCGGCAACAGCGTCCGGCTGGTGATTACCGATGGCGGACAGCTGACGACGGCCAGCACGGTTTCGATCAGCGGCAGCAATGCCCTGTTCGAGCTGTCGGGCGGTGGGCGGATCGTTGCCGCGCCTAACCTGACCGGGCCGTTGGTTCAGGGCGGCAGCAGCAACGAACGGTTCGTGCTGCACGGCCGGATGATCGGGCGCGATACCGGCGGGACCATTGCCTATCTCGATGCGGGGGATGGCGACGACACCGTGGTGATTTCAAGCCGGACCGAACTGACCGAGTTGAACACCGCCATTCCCGCTGCCTCGGCGCTCTCGATCAAGGGTGGCGCCGGGTTCGATACGCTGGAAGGCGATGGCGGTTTTGGCGATGGGCAGATTCGCTTTTCGACCACCGATTTCGAACGGTTGCACCTGTACGGCGGGGCAAACTGGCAGATCGAGGGCAGCCACGCCTTTCAGCAGATCTGGATCGATCAGGGTGTCACCCTGACCGCGGCGGATTTCACCTCGCTGGGACAAGCCACCAGCACCATCGATCTGCGCAACGGAACCGGCGGAGCCGGCCGGCTGGTGATCAGCGATGCCGGAACCCACCAGTTCCAGCACAGCCTGACCGGGGATGGCGAAATCCACTTCATCGGCACCGGGGACTATTCCTTTCTGACCGGATCGCCGCAGTTCAATGGCACCCTGATCAACGATATGGCAGTGTTGCGGGTGAGCCATTCGCAGGCCTTCGGGCTGGCCAGCGTGATCAACAACGGCCGGTTGCACCTCAATGACGTAAGCTTCGGCAACCGTCTGTCGGGAAGCGGCCACATCATCGTTTCGGGCACGTCGAGCACTATCACCAATGGCTTCAACAGCATCGGCGGCGTTGTCGAAGTGGCCAGCGGCGACCTGCGCATTCAGGACCTGCGCGCGCTGGGCGGCGGCAATACGGCCAATCCGGCACTGGTTTCGATCGGCGCGAACGGACGGCTGGTGCTGGACATCGGCGGGGGCAGCTTCCCCGATCCGCTTGATCCCAGCCAGGTGTTCCATAACGAACTGAACGGGCCCGGCACCCTGGTCAAGCAGGGCACCGGCGCGGTGGTGATCAGCCGCAACAACCCGAGCTTCTTTGGCGAGACCCTGATCCAGAGCGGCTGGCTGCATGTCGGTCACCAGAACGCGCTCGGCACCGGCACAGTCACCCTGGCCGGCGGCGGTCTCTCGCTGGATGACATTTCGTTTGGCAATAGTCTGGTCGGAACGGGCATCGTCACCAAGGACGGGGCCGGCCGGACCACCATGACCGGGGCAAACCAGGGCCTCACAGCGACCTGGACGGTCAACGCGGGAACGCTGGCCGGCACGTCGTCAGGGAACTTTGGCGGCTCGGGCACGCTCATCTACCTTGGCGGCGTGGCCACGCTTGAGCTGACCAACGCCACCAACCAGAATCTCGACCTGCGTATCTCGGGCTCCACCGGCAGCATTTTCCGCAAGCTGGGTGGCGGACGGCTGACCTTCATCGATACGTTCACGATCGGCACTCTGGCCGTCGATGCCGGGTCGGTCAGGGTCAACCGGGCGATCAATGCCAATGCCGTGGTCGGCAGCGCGGCGCGGCTTGACGGGACCGGATCGATCACCGGCAGCCTGGTCAACAACGGCACGGTCGCACCGGGCAATTCGATTGGCACGCTGACCATCAATGGCAATTACACCCACAACGCCGGATCCGTGCTGGAGATCGAGTTCGACGCAAACGGCAACATCGACCTGCTGGCGATCAACGGCAGTGCCGCGCTGAACGGCGGGACCCTGCGGTTCATTTCGGTTGGCGGTGCGGAAGGCAACGGCGGCACTTTCATGACCGCCAGCGGAGGGATTACCGGAACCTTCGCCACGGTCGACACGGTCGGCGCGCTGCTCCCGCTGGCGGTGATCTATCAGACCAACAGCGCGATCATGGCTCCTTCGGTGCTGACTGCGCGGCCCTCTACCTTCAATGCCCAGTTCCTCGCGGGGGCAGAGACCGCATCGGGTTTCGCCGATCTGACCGACAGCGCGATCCGGCGCATGCCGCGCGGCACCCGGCTGTGGCTGGACGGATTTGCCGGCGATGGTCGCCGCTCGGCCAGCGGGCAGACACTGGCCTACGGGCATGACAGCTATGGCCTTGGCGGCGGGGTGACCTTTCAGCTGGGCGAGACGACCACGCTGGGCCTTTCGGCCGGCTGGGCCCGGGGCGATATCGAGCTGGGCGCGAATGGGGGCGGCGGCAAGCAATCCAGCGTGCTGGGCGGGATCACCCTGCGGCACGACATCGGCGATGCCAAGCTGACCGGCGGGGTCATGCTGGGCAAGGTCGACCAGGACACGGTCCGGAACGTCACTTTCAACGGCTTTTCCGCAACGGTCCGGGGCGAGACCGAATCGACCCTCTACGGGGCCACGGTCGGGCTTGATTTGCCGCTTGGACGGATCGGCAAATGGTCGCTTGGCGCAAACCTGCGGGGCACCTGGATCCGGCAGGACCAGGACGGTTACACCGAAGCCGGCACAAGCCCGCTGCGCCTGACACTGGCCGACCTGTCTGCCGATACGCTGGAAGGGCAGGCCGGTCTCAGCATCGGACGGCACTTTGGTCCGGTTGGCGGAGGCGCCGATTTCAGGGTCGAGTTTGGCGGACGGGTGCTGGGCCTGAGCGGCGACCGGCTGATCCCGGTGAGCTTTGCTGCCAGCAGTGCCGCGGTGGTGTTGCAGGGTGATACCCGTGACAGTCTGCACGGCTATCTGGGGGCGGCTCTCGACATTCCGGTCAGTCGCTCGGCGCAGCTCCACATCGGCTATGCCGGCCAGTTCGGCACCAGCGACCGCCACCTCGGCCGGATCGGTTTCAGCCTTGGCTTCTGACAGGAGAGAGACGATGCGCAAACTTGCCATTCTGGCTGAATTTGCCCTGTTGGCGGGCCTTGGCGGCACAGTTGCAGTGGCGCAGATCCCTGCGGTTGGCGATGTGCTGGGCGGGACCAAGAAGCCCCGTCCCGCCCGGCCGGATCGCGGCGGCAAGCAGGAATTGCCCAATTCCAACCAGGGCACCAGCTTTGCCGCCCCGGCCGCGCCGCAAGGTGCGACGCAGGGGATCACCAGCGAACTGCATCGTCAGAATATCGGCCGGATCGTCTTTTCCGGGCAGGATATGCCGCTCGACCGGATGAACGCGGGCATGTTCAAGACGGCGTTCAGCCTGGGCGACGAGATCTACTTCCGGGTCTACATGGCCGAACCGGCTCCGACCAGGCTCTATGGCCGGGTGGCGGGGATGGACGATCACAACACTGCCTATTTCACGCAGTACAAGATGCTCTTCACGGTGGATGGGCGGCCCTATGAAGTGTCGCAGCGGCCCTGGGGCACGGCCGACGAGTACAAGACCTGGACCACCTGGCGCGGCCAGCTGCTGAGCCGGGGCGAGCGCTTCTTTCCCGGCCAGGAAGGCTTCGGCGAACTGCTTTCGCGCGCGACGCGCAAGGGCGACCTTGGGCCTGGGACCTACAAGATCACGCTGGAGATGATCCCGGTGGTGATCGTCAACGAGGGGACCGGCGGACGGAACAATTTTGTCGAGAAAGCCCGCGGCGCGCCTGTTGCCAAGGGCGAGTTCACGCTGACCGTGACGGCTTCGTCCTACAATCGCAATGACCCCAAGATCTGCGGTGCCCAGGCGGTCCAGTCCAATCCCGCGCTTGAAAGCACGATCCTGTCCCACGCTCGGTCGGTCTGGAACCGGCCAAGCGCCCCGCCTGTCAAGGTCCGCGTCACGCACACCGGCTGGACGATCGTCCGCCATCCGGTCACCGGCATCATCCTGCACCGTCAGATCGACGCCGCAATCCTCTCGCGCGGGGCGGAGTTCTGCGACATCCAGGGTTATTCCTACAGCCAGCCCTATGTCGGCGGCGGCTTTTCGGCGGGGGGTGCGAAGTTCAACGGGGCCGAGACCTACGGCACCTACATCCCCTGTTCCTGCATCGCATAGCTTGAAGGAGAGCATCGATGAACGCCAAGACCCGCCTGCGGCCCGGAGACTTGTGGATCATCGCGGGGATGATTCTGACGCTAGGCGGAGCAATCCTGCTGCCGGTTGTGATTCTGGGGCAGAATCCCGAATTCGCACGGCTCAAGGCTGAGGGCATGGTGGTTCAGGCGACGATTGCCGCCAAGCAGAACGATCTTGTCGCAAGCACGCGTCGCCGCCAGGTGGGGACCTCCGAGAACTTCTATTTCGAAGTTGTGTTCGATCCGGCCAGGGGCGTTCCGTTCGGCCAGCATGGCGCAGCGCCTGACGCGCCGGTGACACCCACCGCGAAGCCCCGCAGCGGGGCGGATATCGTCGCCGGGCTGGATATCGGCAAGCCCAGGCCTGCTGCGGCCGGGCTAGCCGGCGCAGGCGCGCGGGCAAGGCTCAACGCCGGTTCGTTCGAGCGGTTCGAGGCTCACGATACCGGTGACGCCATCAGCGTTACCTATCTGCCGACCGATCCGGGCGGAGCCCGACTGACCGAACTGGTTGAGGACCACGATCCCTTGCCCGGTCAGCTCGGGGGCGGTGCCTTGCTGCTGGGCGGGATCGCCCTGATGGCGTCAGGATTCCGGCGGCGCAAACGGGCTGCGGAACGGGTCTAGGCCGCAAGAGATCATTGATCGAAGAGCTTCGGGCGCAGAACAAGAAAGATGATCGGCGGGTCGGTCCGGTGGGGTGAACACCCGGCCGGGCCGGCTTGCATTTGTGCGAGACAACCCCTTTCCCCTGATCCAGGGTGGGTGATCTGTCCGGACCTGAAAGCTTGATTGGTGCGGTCGAGAAGACTCGAACTTCCACGGGCTTTCGCCCACAACGACCTCAACGTTGCGCGTCTACCAATTCCGCCACGACCGCTAAATCATCGGGGGCAAAAGTGCCGCCCGGGGGGGTAGGAGCGCGCCCTTAGCAAAGGGGGCAGAGGGCTGCAAGCGCGGAAAGCGCCGAAAGGGGCAAGGCTGCGGATGTCCCGGTTGTGGACGGGGCCGACGGGACGGTTGCGGGCTTGGTGAATTGGGCGTTCACCATTGCGCCATGCTCAGCGCGCTCGCCCTGTTCCTGACAGCCGGTGCCCCCGGGGCAGAGTGGCAACTCGATACGTCGGCCCAGCCGCTGGAATCGCGTCCGGTGGTCCGCGCCAGTGCCACCATCCTGCGCAGCGCCACCGCCGCTCCCGTCGCCGGGCCCGGCGAGGTTTACCGGCAGGTCCGCCGCAGCGACAGCGGGCGCGCACGGGTGGAATTCGAATAGCGGTCAGAGCCGCCCGGCCTTGCGCAGCGCGGCGCGGGCCTCCTCGACCAGCCAGGCGGGCGCGCTGATGCCCGGCTTTGATGCCAACAGGATCACCGGCAGCGGATGGCCTTCTTCGAGTGCCAGCCACTGCGAGCGGGTGATGCTGGCGGCGCGGCGGTATTCCTGCCCGTCCGGCCCGCGGTAAGTGAAGGCAATGCGGTGACCACGCGATCCCGGGCCGCCGGGATTGGTGCGGAACTTGCTGACGACGGTGGCGGTCACTTCAACCCCGTCACGGGCCAGCGCGCCGAACTGGCGGCCGCGCCACACGATCATGCCGATCACCAGCGCCAGCGCGATCACGACAAAGAGGATGAGCTCTGCCATGCCGTGCAGCATAGCGCGCCGACGCGATCAGGCAATCAGGCGTTGACGTCGGCGTAATGGCTGGGCGGCTGGATCACTTCCATCCGCTCGGCCAGCAAGGGGCGGAAGCTGGGCCGGCTCTTGAACACCGAATACCAGCCGGCTGCCTGATCGTGGCCGCCCCAGTCCAGCCCGCCAAGATAGTCTGCGACCGAGATTTGCGCGGCGGCGGCCAGGTCCGCCAGGCTCATGGTGGCGCCGGCCAGCCAGGGGCGGTGATCGATCAGGTGGTCGATGTAATACAGGTGCTCGTGCGCCAGCTTCATCGCCTCGCGCAGCACGCGGGAGTCCGGCGACTGGCGATAGACCAGCCGCTTCTTCATTCGTTCGTGCAGCAAGGGTGCGGTGACATCGCCGAAGAAGTTCTCGTCGAACAGGGCCACCAGCCGGCGGATTTCCGCGCGGTTGGCGGCGGTGCCGTTGATCATCGGGTTCTTGTCGACCGTTTCCTCGAAATATTCGCAGATCGCCCGGCTATCGACCAGAGTCAGGCCCTTTTCGCTCTCATGCAGCACCGGGGTGCGCCCGGCCGGGTTGAGGGCGAGGAAATCGTCGCGGCCTTCCCACGGGTTCTCGCGCCACAATTCATAGCCGATGCCCTTCTCGCTCATCAGCAGGCGGACCTTGCGGCTGAAGGGGCACAGGGGAAATTGATAGAGTTGCCACATGGCCGTCCTCAATGGCGAAGCGCGAATCGCGCTTCAACCCGTGACGGGGCAGGGCGGGTAACAATAGGGGTGGAAAACTTCTCAGTGGCCCTTGAACAGCAGCCCTTCGCGAAGGCCCGCTCCTGAAACCACCACTTCGGCCGGCTGGGTTTCCGCCACCAGGGCCGCAAGCAGGGCCGAGGCATCGCCAAGCTGCGCTGCGCGGGTTGAGCTTACACCGGGAATAGCCGCCAGCCTGCGCGGTCCGGCATCGCGGATCAGCAGCTTGAGCGGCTTGGCCAGTACAGCCGGAAACGGCTCGCCCCGGTTGCCGCCCAGACTGTGGACCCGGACCTTGTCGAGCGCGCGCCAGGCTCCGCCGACCAGCAGCAGCTGGCCGCGGCCCTCCATCCGCGTCCACGGGTGCGCTTCGAGCAGCCCCTTGAGTGCGCGGCGCAGCAGCCCGCGCCCGCCCGCGCGGATCGCGCCGACCGGCATGATCCCCAGGCGGAAGGAGGCGCATTCGTGAACCTTGTCATCGGCGATCCGGGCCAGTTCCAGGCTACCTCCGCCCAGATCGGCGACCAGGCCGCTGGCCTGGGGGTGCGAGGCAATCACGCCCCAGGCCGAGGTGCGTGCCTCGTCCTCGCCCGACAGCAGTCGCACCGGCAGGCCCAGGGCGCGGACCTTTTCGAGGAAGGCCGCGCCATTGGCGGCATCGCGGACGGCAGCCGTGGCCACCACTTGCAGGCTGTCCGGCTCGATCAGCCGGATCAGCGCGGCAAAGCGCGACAAGGCCTGCAGGGCCTCGGCCATGCTGCGGCGGTCAAGCTGCCCGCGCGCGACCACCCCGCGGCCAAGGCAGGCCATCAGCTTGTCATCGTAAAGCACTTCGGGATGGCGGCGGCTGCCGCCGAACACGACCAGCCGGATCGAGTTCGATCCGATATCGATGATGGCGCGGCGCGGGGGCTGTTTCACACCCTCCGCGATAGGGCCACATGCGTCGTGGCGCCAGTCCTAACCCTTGCGCGGTGGGGGAAGAACGGTCGGTGAATGGGGCGGCAGCAACGGCAGGCACAGCGCCATCTGTGCATCGGCATGGGCCGCCGGATCGGGTGCGGCGGCGAATTCGATCTGGAGCGCACCGATTTCCTGGCGGAACAGCGGGGCAATCGCCTCGCGGGTCAGGCCGCGCTCGTCGATCAGGCGTACACCGGTGGCAACGAAGAAGGCCTTGCCGCGTTCGTTCAGCGGGGGAAAGCGGTCGGCGCCGGGCACCTTGCGGTCCTGCTCCCCCGCAACCAGCGCGAACAGGGCGGCGCAGCGCACCTGCAGGTCCAGGTTGGGTGCAGCGGGGGCCGGTGCGGCGACGGCAGGTGCGGAGGCAGGCAGGGCCAGCAGCAGGGCGGCGATGATCGTGCGGGTCATGGCTTCATGCCTAATCTTTCCCGCCTGAACCGCAACTGTCGCGATTGACCGCGCCCGAAGCCGCGATACAAGTGGCGAACCGAAACTGAACTGAGAGAGGAGTGCGCCTGTGTACAGCCACAACATGGTCGGATCGAACGATCTGGCCCGGTCCAAGACTTTCTATGACGCCCTGTTCAAGGCCATGGGCGGGAACGAGGCGATTGTCGATGACAAGGGCCGCCTGATCTACATGCACAATGGCGGGCTGTTCCTGGTCACCGCCCCGATCGACGGCCAGCCGGCCACGGCCGGCAATGGCTGCACCATCGGCTTTGCCGTGGACGGGCCGGAACAGGCCCAGGCCTGGCACGATGCCGGCGTCGCTGCTGGCGGCACCTCAATCGAAGATCCGCCGGGCGTGCGCGAAGGCGGCTTCGGCAACCTCTATCTGGCCTATCTGCGCGATCCCGACGGCAACAAGCTGTGCGCGCTGCACCGCATGGGCTGACCTGATCCGGCGTCCCGGCTGCGGCCGGGGCGCCGCTCAGCGCGACAATTGAAACACGGCGTGCTCGGCGCGCCAGTTGGCAGCGAGCGGACCGATCTGACGGTCACCGCTGAGGAACCATTCCCCCTCGATCCGATAGCCCTTGGCCGCCACCAGTTCGCGGAAATCGCGGATCGTTACGTGGTGGATGTTGGGCGTTTCATACCAGGCAATCGGCAGCAGGCGGGTCACCGGCATCCGCCCGTTCCACAGCAGGCTGGCCCGCACTTTCCAGTGGGCGAAATTGGGGAACGAGACAAAGCCCTTGCGCCCCACCCGCAGCAGCTCGTCCAGCACCATGTCCGGCCGCTTGGTGGTTTGCAGGGTTTGCGACAGGATCGCGTAATCGAACGCCGCGTCGGGATAGTCCGACAGGTCGGTATCGGCATCGCCCTGCATCACCGACAGCCCTTTGGCGACGCATTCGGCCACGCCGTGCGGATCCAGTTCCATGCCGCGGGCATCGACCTGCTTGTCATTGCGCAGCGCGGCGAGCAGCGCGCCGTCGCCGCAGCCGATATCGAGCACCCGGCTGCCTGGCGCGACATTGGCGGCGATGATCGCAAGGTCTGGGCGCAGCGCGGTCATTGGTTCAGGAACCCCGCGATGACCCGGTCCTGCGCCGGAACGTCCAGCAGGAAGCTGTCATGCCCGAACGGCGCGGACAGTTCGACAAAGCTGACCGGCGCGCCGGCGGCATTGAGCGCGTGGGCAATGACCCGGCTTTCGGCGGTGGGGTAAAGCCAGTCGGTATCGAAGCTGACCAGACAGAACCGCGCCTTCACCCCGGCAAAGGCCTCGGCCAGCCGCCCGCCATGTTCTTCGGCCAGGTCGAAATAGTCCATCGCCCGGGTGATATAGAGGTAGGAATTGGCATCAAACCGGTCGGTGAAGCTGAGGCCCTGGTGGCGCAGATAGCTTTCCACCTGGAAATCGGCGTCGAAGCCGAAGGTCTTTTCGGTGCGGTCCTGCAGCCGCCGCCCGAACTTCTCGGTCAGTCCCGCTTCAGACAGGTAAGTGATGTGCGCGGCCATGCGGGCAACGGCCAGGCCGCTTTCCGGGCCCTTGCCTTTGGCGTAGTAATTGCCGCCTTCCCACTTGGGATCGGCCATGATCGCCTGCCGCCCAACCTCGTGAAAGGCGATGTTCTGGGCGGAATGGCGCGCGGTGCTGGCAATCACCAGCACGGCGCGGGTCCGTTCCGGCCAGTTGGCGGCGAACGACAGCGCCTGCATCCCGCCCATCGAACCGCCGATCACGGCATGAAGCTGGTCGATCCCCAGGCTGTCGAGCAGGGCAACCAGGGTGCGGACCATGTCGCGGATGGTAATCACCGGAAAGCGCATCGCCCAGGGCTGGCCATCGCCGGCCGGGCTGGCCGGGCCGGTGGTCCCCAGGCATGATCCCAGCACGTTGGCGCAGATCACGAAGTAGCGGTCGGTATCGATCGGCTTGCCCGGGCCAACCGTGCGGACCCACCAGCCGGCCTTGCCGGTGATCGGATGGGGGCTGGCGACATGATGATCGCCGGTCAGCGCGTGGCAGATCAGCACCGCGTTCGATTTTTCGGCGTTTAGCTTGCCATAGGTTTCATAGGCCACCTCGACGCGCTCAAGGCTTTGCCCGCCGTCAAGCGGCAGGGGCTGGGGCAGGATCAGGCTGCCGCCGGCAAGGTTGAGCGCGGGATCGACCATGCCCGACCGATTGGGCGAGCCAGCCCCGCCTGTCAACATGCCCGCCGGGGTGTTGCGGACGGGGCGTTACGGGCTGTCATTTGCGCGCAGGCCTGCTAAGGGCCAGCCGCCATGAACACCGCGCCGCAACCCAAGCCATGGATCGCAGCGATCCACGCCTATGTCCCGGGCAAGAGCGCCGGGGCCGATGGCCGTCCGCTGGTCAAGCTTTCCGCCAACGAGAACCCGCTGGGCTGCAGCCCGCAGGCGCTGGCCGCGCGCGAAGCGGCGGTGCATCCTTCGCTCTACCCGGATGGCGACAGCACGGCACTGCGCCAAGCTGTGGGCAAGCTCCACGGGATCGATCCGGCGCGGATCATCATGGGCTCGGGCTCGGGCGAACTGCTGTACCTCGCCGCCAGCGGTTATGCCGGGCCGGGGGACGAGGTGCTGTTCTCGCAGTACTCGTTCTCGCTTTACGATATTGTCGCGCGGCGTTGCGGCGCCGATCCGGTCGAGGCTCCCGCGAAAGACTATGGCACCGATGTCGATGCCATGCTGGCGGCGGTTACCGAGCACACCCGGGTGGTGATCGTGGCCAATCCCAACAATCCCACCGGCACCTATCTGCCCTGCGCCGAGATCGCGCGGCTCCATGCCGGGCTGCCGGGGGATGTGCTGCTGGTGCTCGATCAGGCCTATGCCGAATATGTCGCGCCGCAGGACGATGACGGCTCGTTGGATCTGGCCGCCAGCCAGCCCAATGTGCTGGTCACGCGGACCTTCTCCAAGGCCTATGGCCTCGCCGGTGACCGGGTCGGCTGGGGTACGGGTTCGGCCGAAGTGATCGGCGTACTCAACCGGATTCGCGGGGCCTTCAACGTTTGCAATACTGCCCAGGCGGGCGCGCTGGCGGCATTGGCGGATCAGGCCTTTGTCGAACATTCCCGCCGGCACAACGCGCGGGTGCGGGCCGATTTCGTCGCCGCGCTGGGCCAGCTGGGCAACCACGGGATTTCGGTGGTGCCGAGCGAGGCGAATTTCGTCATGGTCCTGTTCGAAGGCGCGCTCAGCGCCGAAGCGGCCTATGCCGGACTGGGCGAGGCGGGTTACATCGTGCGGTGGCTGCCCAGCCAGGGCCTGGGCCACGGCCTGCGTATCACGATCGGCACGGACGAGCAGATGGCGGCGATTGCCGCAGTGCTGCGCCAACTGGCGGAGGCGGCACAATGAGCTTTGAACGGATCGCGATCATCGGCCTTGGCCTGCTGGGCGGCTCGATCGGGCTGGCCCTGAAAGAGCATCTGCCCGGCGCCGTGACCACCGGGTTCGATGCCGATCCCGAAACCCGCGCCCGCGCGGCAGAGCGGGAACTGGTCGGCACGGTCTGCGCCAGCGCGGCCGATGCGGTGCGGAGTGCCGATCTGGTGATCCTGTGCGTTCCGGTCGGCGCCATGGGGGCGGCCGCGCGGGACATCGCGGCGCATCTTGCGCCCGGCGTGGTGGTCAGCGATGTCGGCTCGTCGAAGGAATTCGTTGCCAGGGCTCTGGCCGAAGCGCTGCCCGGCGTGGCGGTGATTCCCGCCCACCCGGTCGCCGGGACCGAACGGTCCGGTCCCGACGCCGGCTTCGCCAGCCTGTTCCGCAACCGCTGGTGCATCATCACCCCTCCGAGTGACGCCGATCCGGCGCAGGTCGAGGCGCTGTCCGCGCTGTGGCAGGCGCTTGGCGCGAAAGTGGAGATCATGGACGCGCGGCACCATGACATGGTGCTGGCCGTGACCAGCCACCTGCCGCACCTTATTGCCTATACCATCGTCGGTACGGCCAGCGATCTGGAAGGGGTGACCGAGAGCGAAGTCATCAAGTATTCCGCCGGTGGTTTCCGCGATTTCACCCGCATCGCCGCTTCCGATCCGACCATGTGGCGCGACGTGTTCCTGTCCAACAAGGACGCGGTGCTCGACATGCTGCAACGCTTCACCGAGGACCTGACGGCCCTGCAGAAGGCTATCCGGGTGGGTGACGGGGAGCAGTTGTTCGACCACTTTACCCGCACCCGCGCGATCCGCCGGTCGATCATCGAACTGGGCCAGGACGATGACCGGCCCGACTTCGGCCGCAGCGACCACGGCGATTGAGCGCGGCGGTCAGGCGAACAGGAAGATCCCCGCGACGGTGAACATCACTGCCGTTGCCAGCCAGCCGCCCGCTTCCAACCAGCCCGAAATTGCCAGGTTGCCCATAACCCGCCGGTTGCGGGCGATCAGCATCGTCACCACCATCAGCGGCGGGGCGAGCAGGCCGTTGACCACGGCAGCCCAGTAGAGCGCCTTCATCGGATCGATCGCGGCGAAGTTCAGCGCCAGCCCACCCAGCACGGCGACCACGATCGCGCCATAGAACGACTTGGCCTCGCGCGGTTTGCGGTCCAGCCCTTCGGTCCAGCCAAAGGCCTCGCTGACCGCATAGGCGGCGCTGCCGGCCAGGATCGGCACGGCCAGCAAGCCGGTTCCGATGATCCCCAGCGCGAACAGGGCAAAGGCGAATTCCCCGGCAATCGGGCGCAGCGCCTCGGCGGCTTGGGCGGCGCTTTCAATGTCGCGGACCCCGCTGGCATGGAGCGTCGCGGCGGTGGCGATGACGATGAACAGCGCGACCAGATGCGAAAAGCCCATGCCGACCAGCGTATCGGTGCGGATCCGCCGAAGTTCCGCTCCGGCGGTGCGGTGCGACAGGTGCAGCGGCTTTACATGGCGGCGGTGCTGTTCCTCCACTTCCTGTCCGGCCTGCCAGAAGAACAGGTAGGGACTGATCGTCGTGCCGAAGATCGCGACCAGCGCCATGGCATGTTCGCGATCGAAGGTGAACTGCGGCACCAGCGCGCCGCGAATGGCCTCCCCAACCGGTACTTCGACCACCAGTACCACGCCCACGTAAGCGAACAGCGACAGCGTTGCCCACTTGAGGATCCGGGCATAGGCCGAATAGCTGAGGAATACTTCCAGCAGCACGCTGATCAGCGCGAAACCAGCAGTATAGGCCAGCACCGGGCCGGGGATGACCAGCGCCAGCACCGCGCCCATCGCGCCAAGGTCTGCCCCCAGGTTGATCACGTTGGCAACCAGCAGCAACAGCACCACGGTGCGCAGCAGCCAGACCGGATAGTGCTGGCGCAGGTTCTGGGCGATGCCCTTGCCGGTGGTTGCGCCGATCCGCGCGCAGATCGCCTGGATCGAGGCGAGCAGCGGGAAGCCGTAGATCATGGTCCAGGCCATCGAATAGCCGAACTGCGCACCGACCTGGCTGTAAGTGCCGACGCCGGAGGGATCGTCATCCGCCGCGCCGGTAACGAGGCCCGGCCCCAGCACCTCCAGCGGCGAGCGCTTGCGCTGCTTGGCGGTCACTGCGGGTTAAGCGCGTTGATCGCGGCGTGGACCCGGGCCTCGGCCTCGTCGCGCGGCAGGCCTGGTGGGACAACGTCGACGATCCGGTAAGTGATCACCCCCGGCAGCTTGACCCAGCGGTGATAGAGCCGCCCGGCATCGACCGCGACTGCCACCACCGGTAGGCCCAGCAGCTTGTAGATTCCGGCAAAGCCCGATTGCAGCGGCGGCGCGGTGCCTACCGGCACACGGGTGCCTTCGGGAAAGATCGCCAGCGGCCGGCCCTCGGCCTGGCTGATCTGCTTGGCCGCCGCCATCATGTGGCGCAGCGCCTTTGCGCCCTGATCGCGCTGCACTTCGACCAGGCCATAGCGATCGCCGACCAGGCCCCACAGCGGAATCCGCATCAGCTCCGCCTTGGCGAAGACGCCGGGGTAGGGGAGGAGCTGGGGAATATCGATCGCTTCGAAAAAGCTTTCATGCTTGATTGCCACGAAGATCCGGCCCTCCGGCACTTCGCCTTCGACCACCACGGTCTGGCCCAGCAGGTAGCGCATGCAGAAGCGGTGCCACAGCGACCAGGAATCGACCGCGCGGCGGAACGTCGCCCGGCTGCCCAGCAGGGCGAGGGCGCTGGCGATGACGATGAACACCGAACCGCCGTAGAAGGCGATGTAAAACAGGATCGAGCGGATCAGGGCAATCAACCAGGCCATGATCAGACCTCTACCGCACGCATGACGCTGCGGGCCAGCAGCTTGTGGTATTCCAGGAACAGCATCTTCAGGCTCGGCTGGGTCGGCACTGCATCTGGGATCACGGTGACGCCTTCGGGCACCCGGCTGCGCAGTTCCAGCACGGCGCGGCGCATATGCCAGTCGCTGGTCACCAGCCGGACCGAACGCAGGTTCTGCCCCTTGATCCAGTCGATCGTTTCCTGCGCATTGCTGGCGGTGTTGGTGGCGGCAAAGCCCAGCGTGACGCAGCAGGCCATCTGGCGGCTGCCGATCCCGTATTCGACCGCGAATTCATGCGGTTTCACATTGCGGTCCACGCCCGAAACAAACAGCTTGGGTGCCCAGCCGCTGCGCAGCGTTTCCAGCCCGCGCGCGATCCGTCCGGCCCCGCCGGTCAGCACCACCACGCCGTCGGCGCGCTCTTCTCCGGCCGGCTGCGGCAGGGCGACGGCAAACCAGACGAAACCCAGCGCCCAGGCCAGCAGAATCGCGGAAAGGATGCGGCGGATAACCATGTCAGAGCATCTTGCGCAGCGCGCGCAGCACAGTAATCCGCGCGGTCAGCATGGCCAGCACCAGCCCGGCAATCGGCACCAGGGCGAGCAGCACCCAGTCGATCCAGCCCAACGCGCCGGACTGGACCAGCCCGGCCTCCAGCCCGCCGAACCGCTGGCCCAGGAACAGCACGACGACCAGCCCCAGCGCCAGCCCGACCGCGCCGCCGCCGGCCGCATCGAACCCGACCGCGCGCTGGAACACCCGGGCGATCTGGGCATCGGTGCCGCCCAGCAAGTGGACGATTTCGATCGTCTCGCGGTTGGTGCCCAGCGAGGTGCGCACGGCCAGCAGCACAGCCGCGGCCAGCGCCATGCCCAGCAGCGCAACCAGCGCGAGGGCCAGCCATTGCAGCGAATCGATCGCGCCGAACACGGGCTTCAGCCAGCTGGACTGCGCATCGACCCGCGCCGCCGGGGCAACCTGCCGCACCTGCCGGCGCAGCGCGCCCAGAGTCTCGCCGGTCACCGCCTCGCGCATCCGCACGTCGACCAGCGCGGGAACCGGGATCTGCCCGTCGCCGACCCGCGCGCCGAGCCACGGCTCGATCAGGCGTTCGACCTCTTCCTGCGGCACGATTTCCGCCGTGGTCACGCCGGGGGTTACGCGCAGGGCCTTCGCGGCGGCCTCGGCCTGGCGGTTGCGCTCAACGGGATTTGCTTCGACCACCTGGACCGTCACCCCGCCAGACAGGGCATCGGCGGCATTGCGGGCGGTGTTGCTGAGCGCCAGACCGGCGGCGGCGGCAATCACCGTCAGCGCCACCATGATCGCGATTACCCAAGGCATCGGCCCGGCCAGCCGGCCCTGCGGCATCAGTTCCGGGGCGGACCCGGCGCTGCCGAATGAGGGAAACTTCAGTGCCATGGCTCAGCCCCGCGAACCAAAGCCGCCGTGCGGGCGGGGCGGATAGCGCAGCGCGCCGGTCGGATCGGACAGGCGCCCCTTGTCGAGCCGCATGATCAGCGAATCCGGTACCTTCTTCAGCAGGTGAACGTCGTGGGTGGCCACCACCACGGTGGTTCCCATCCGGTTCAGTGCCTCGAACAGGCGCAGCAGCTTGATCGCCATGTCGGGATCGACGTTGCCGGTCGGCTCGTCCGCGATCAGCATTTCGGGCCGACCGATCACGGCCCGGGCAATCGCGACGCGCTGCTGTTCCCCGCCGGAAAGCTGCGCGGGCAGGGCGTGCATCCGTTCCCCCAGCCGGACCCATTCCAGCATGTCGGCCACCGGCTTTTCGAGATCCCGTTCTGCCACGCCCGCCACCCGCAGCGGCAGGGCCACATTGTCAAAGGCCGAAAGGTGCGGAACCAGCCGGAAATCCTGGAACACCACCCCCAGTCGCCGGCGCAGCAAGGGCAGTTGCTGGCGCGGCATGGTGATCGCGTCGGTGCCGAACATCCGGATCATCCCGCGCGATGGGCGCTGGGCCAGGTAGAGCAGCTTCAGCAGCGAGGTCTTGCCCGCGCCGCTGGCGCCGGTCAGGAAATAGAAACTGCCCGGAAACAGAGTGAAGGAAACGTCGCTCAGCACCTCCCGATCGGTGCCATAGCGCAGCCCGACATTGTCGAACTGGACGATTTCACCGGCGGATGGGTCGGTCATTGCGGTCTGGGACGGTCCGGATGGGTGGCGGGGCTCGGCTCGGGGCTATAGCCGCCGATCCATGTGGAAAAAAGGGGCTTGGGGGGAATGAACCCCCGGTCGATGCTTGCCGCATGGGCGTAAGCCATGCTTAACGCAAGTGTCATGATTATCGCCTGCCCAGCCTGCAACACGCGCTATGCCGTTCCCGATAGCGCGATCGGCGTGGAAGGCCGAACGGTGCGCTGCGCCAAATGCCGCCATTCGTGGTTCCAGGAAGGGCCATCTCCCGAAGCGGCAGTCCCGCCGCCGCCTCCTCCGCCGCCACCGGCCCCACCACCACCTCCGC
>ERZ761602.2263-NODE-2263-length-30931-cov-5.034720_pt1 | contig 30931 bp, 28 predicted proteins | sample MGYA00512165_ERZ761602 | MGnify/ENA primary metagenome ERZ761602 (study PRJEB28899, sample SAMN02445085) | bioreactor sludge metagenome | biome: EBPR sludge; isolation source: Thorneside wastewater treatment plant | place: Australia: Brisbane, Thorneside...
CCATTGCCCTGGCCAATGCGTAGGGAACAGCGGAACGAGTGCGAGAACGTGGTCGATACAGAGTGCCCCGCCGATTGGGGCTGACTTGCTGGCGCGGATAAGGCTCCGGCACCAAGCGGCAGGCAGATCACGGCAGCGGAGAGCCGCGAAAGTAAGTCAGGAATAAGTCAGCGTAATTTCGCATCGCGCTTCGGTTGAAAAGCGAAAACCCGCTAAGTCTTGCGACCTAGCGGGTTAAAAGTGGTGGCTCAGCCCGGAATCGAACCGGGGACACGAGGATTTTCAGTCCTCTGCTCTACAAACTGAGCTACCGAGCCACTTGAGGAACGGGGAACAAAGTCACGGCCCGGGGGAGCGTCAACGGGAAATTCAGCGTAAAGCACCGCGGCCAGCCGCCCGGGCGATGAGACCGTATTGCCGCAGAGGCCCCGCTCACGCCGTGCGGGCCCCGCGCTCCGCGGCGAGCCCGAGATCGAGCAGGTGCGCAATGCGAGCCGCATCGTAGACGCATCCGCCCCAGGTGCCGCCGCTCGCGCCTTGGAGCGCCGCCCAGAGCTGGGTATCGACGGGTACCCGCGGGTCGGGTCGGAGTTGCGGGTGACGGTCGCGCCGGTCGAACTCCGCCGGATCCACGCCGACGATTTCGACCGAGCCGGTCAGGCTGCGGGTGTCGACCTCAAGCCGGATCATGTCGCCGTCGCGCACGCGGGCGATCGGCCCGCCGGCCCAGGCTTCCGGGCTCACGTGGCCGACGCACGCGCCGGTGGAGACGCCCGAGAAGCGTCCGTCGGTGAGGAGCGCGATGCGCTGCCCGTCCTTGGTGTATTTCAGCGCCGACGTGATCTGGTAGGTCTCCGGCATCCCGCAGCCCGGCCCGAGCCCGATCAGCACCATCACGTCGCCGGCCTTCACGCGCGCAGCCTTCACGGCGGCGATGGCGGTGGCTTCGCTCGTGAACACGCGTGCCGGTCCTTCGTGCCGGTAGACGCCGTCGGGGCCGACCAGCTCAGGCGCGATCGCGGTGCTTTTCACCAACGCTCCTTCCGGCGCCAGGTTTCCCCGGAGAAACGTGACCGTGCTCGTGAGTCCGCGGGCGCGCGCCGTCACCGGGTTCATGATCACGTCGTCGGGATCGATGCCATCGAGCGAACGCAGTTTCTCGCGCAGCCGCTGGCGCCGTTCCGAACCCTCCCACCAGGCCAGGTTCTCGCCCAGCGTGCGACCCGACACGGTGCGCGCGCCGAGGCGCAGGAGGCCCGCGTCGCGCAGGTGCAGCATCACCTCGGGCACCCCTCCGGCGAGGAACACCTGCACGGTGGCGAAATGCCTCGGGCCGTTGGGCAGGACGTCGACGAGCCTCGGCACCGCGCGGTTGATCCGCGTCCAATCGTCGACGGTGGGACGCCGCAGCCCGGCCGCGTGCGCGATCGCGGGCACATGCAGGATGAGGTTGGTTGAACCGCCGAAGGCGGCGTGCACCACCATCGCGTTGTGGATGGCGTCGTCCGTCACGACGTCGCGCGTCGTCGTGCCCGCCTGCTCCAGCGCCTGGAGCGCCCGCGCAGAACGCCGGGCGAGATCCCGCCAGATCTCGGCGCCCGACGGATTCAGCGCGCCGTGGGGCAGCGCCAGGCCCAATGCCTCCGCCACGACCTGGCTCGTCGCGGCCGTGCCCATGAACTGGCAGCCGCCTCCGGGCGAGCCGCAGGCCTTGCAACCCATCTCGACCGCGTAGTCGAACGTCACCTCTTCGCGGGCAAACCGCGTCGCGAGCGTCTGCACCTTGCCGGTGTCCTCGGCCGCCTCGGCGAGAAGCGTCACGCCCCCCGGCACGAGCACCGTCGGCAGGTCGGGCGTCCCCGCGAGCGCCATCAGCATCGCCGGCAGCCCTTTGTCGCAGGTCGCCACCCCGAGCACGCCGCGGCGCGTCGGCAGCGAGCGGATCAGGCGCCGGAGAACGACTGCCGCGTCATTCCGATAGGGCAGGCTGTCGAGCATGCCGGCGGTGCCATTCGTGCGGCCGTCGCAGGGATCGCTCACGTAGCCGGCAAACGGGATCGCGCCCGTCTCGCTCAGCGTGCGTGCCGCCTCCTCCATCAGGAGGCCGACCTCCCAATGGCCCGTATGGTAGCCGAGCGCCACCGGCGTGCCGTCGGGCGCGCGGATGCCGCCCTGCGTGCTGAGGATGAGAAACTGTTTCCCGCGCAGGAGGCCCGGTTTCCAGCCCATGCCGGCGTTCTGGGTGAGGCCGAAGAGATCGCCGCTGCTCATGTGCCGCAACTGGCCGGGCTCGAGCGGCAGGGTGCCGGCTGGCCCGGGCGCAGTCGTGCGCAGGGTGTAGATGCGTTCGTCGGGGGAATCGAGCAGGGGGTCCATGCGGGAAAAGCGGATCCGCGGCGGCACGCCGGCGCGGCCGTCAGGGACGGCGCGGCTCGCGCGTGGGCGCGCCGCCGCAGGCGGTCAGGTCGAAACCCCCGATGTCGACGAGCCGCAGCAGGCCCAGGGGGTTGGCGTCCTGGAGTTCGGGCGGGAGCAGGTCGTCGGGCAGGCCCTGGTAGCACACGGGACGGGCGAAGCGCACGATCGCCGCCGTGCCCACCGACGTGAAGCGGGCGTCCGTGGTCGCCGGATACGGCCCGCCGTGGTGCATCGCCGGGCTGACCTCGACCCCCGTCGGGAAGCCGTTGATCACGATCCGCCCCGTCTTTCGTTCCAGCAGCTCGAGCAGCGGCCGCGCGGCGACCAGGTCGGCCGGCGTGCCATGCAGCGTGGCGGTGAGCTGCCCTTCGAGGGCGGCGGCGCAGGCGGCGAGTTCCTCGCCCGAGTCCGCCAGCAGCACGAGCGTGAACGGCCCGAACGCCTCGGTCGCGAGCTCTCCGCGGGCAAGGAAGGCGCGCGCGGGCGCGGTCGCGACGCTCGGCGGCAGCTCGGTGCGCGCCGGCTCGGCCGGGCCGGCACCCTCGGCGAGCGGAGCGACGCCCGGGGTGCCGGTCACGCGGGCGCGGTGGGTGACGAACGCGTCGCGAATGCCGCGGGTCAGGAACGTGCCGGAGGGCGCCGCCCGCACGAGCTCGGCCAGCTTGCCGAGGAAGGCGTCGGTTTCGGGCCCGCGCACGGCAAATATGAGGCCGGGCTTGGTGCAGAACTGGCCGACGCCGAGGGTGAACGAGGCGACCAGGCCCTGGGCCAGCGTCGCCGCACGTTCCCGCAGCGCGCCGCGCAGAAGGAAGACGGGATTGAGGCTGCTCATCTCGGCGAACACGGGGATCGGCTGCGGCCGGGCCGCGGCGGCGTTGAAAAGGGCGCGGCCGGCGGCGTGCGAGCCGGTGAAGCCGACGGCCGTCGCCGCCGGGTGGCGCACGAGCGCGACGCCGAGGGTGGCGCCTTCGCCGTGGACGAGGGAGAAGACCCCCGGAGGCAGGCCGCAGGCGGCGGCGGCGCGCGCGATCGCGCCGGCGACGAGTTCCGACGTGCCGGGATGGGCGCGGTGCGCCTTCACCACCACGGGGCAGCCGGCCGCGTCAGCGCCTCGCGCTCGAAGGGCGACTTGTCGCCGCCCGCCACCGAGAACGCCAGGGGAAAGTTGCTCGAGCCGAAGACGACCACCGGCCCCAGCGGCACCAGCATGCGGCGCAGGTCGGGCCGCGGCAGCGGCTGGCGGGCGGGCAGCGCCGGATCGATGCGGGCGTCGACCCACGACCCCTCTCGCACGAGCTGCGCGAAGAGGCGCAGCTGGCCGCAGGTGCGGCCGCGCTCGCCGGCGAGCCGCCCCGCCGGGAGGCCCGTCTCGGCCTGCGCCCGCTGCAGCAGCGGCTCGCCGAGCGCCTCGATTTCCGCGGCGATGGTATCCAGGAACCGGGCACGTTCCGCGCCCGTTCGCCGGCGGTACGCGGCAAGGGCCTCGGCCGCGGCCGCCATCGCGGCGTCCGCCTCGGCGGCGGCGGCTTCATGGAAGACCGGGTCGAGCAGCGCGGACGTCGCGGGGTTGCAGGCGCGGAACGTCGCGCCGCCGGGTCGGCCGGGGTGGCCGGCGATCAGACTGAATCCGTGCAGTTCCATGGCAGGGTGGTTGGCGGGTGGGGAGCGGGGGAGGCGGAGCCGGCCGGCGGCGGGATCGGAGCCCGGTCACTGCACGGGATTCACCAGCGTGCCCACGGGCTCGATGGTGATCCGGATCTCGTCGCCGGAGCGGAGGGTGAACGCGTCGGGCGGCACCACCCCCGTCCCGGTCATGAGCAGGCAGCCGCGGGGGAACGAGTTCTCCCGGTAAAGCCACTCCGCCAGCGAAGGGAGGGGGCGCTTGATCTGGCCGACGGTGGTCTGCCCCGCGAAGGCGACGGCGCCGTCCCGCCGGATCTCCAGCGCGATCGCGGTCGACGCGGGCGGCAGCGTATCCGTGATCACGAGACACGGCCCCACCGCCGCGCTGCGGTCGTAGACCTTGGCCTGCGGCAGGTAGAGCGGATTCTCGCCCTCGATGTCGCGCGAGCTCATGTCGTTGCCGATGGTGTAGCCGAAGATGCGGCCGGCGGCGTTGATCGCGAGGGTCAGCTCGGGCTCGGGCACGTTCCACCGGCCGTCGGCGCGGATCCGCACCGGCGTGCCCGGGGCGGCCACGCGGTGCGGGGTGGCCTTGAAGAAGAGCTCGGGCCGGTCGGCCTCGTAGACGCGGTCGTAGAAGCTGCCGCCGCCCGCGGTCTTGGATTCCTCCATGCGCGCCGTGCGGCTGCGGAAATAGGTCACGCCGGCCGCCCAGATTTCCTGCGACTGGAGCGGGGCGAGCAGCGCGGCCGGCTCCGGGACGAGCGTGCCGCCGGCGAGCGCCTCGTGCACGCGGGCCGCGGGCGCGGCGGCGGCAAACACGTCGTCGAGGTCCAGCGGCTGACCGGGGCGGAAGAAGGTGTCCGCGCGTTCGACGACCAGGCCGCCGGGAGTGGAAAAGAGGCGCAACATGGGAGGGGAGCGGCGCGTCAGCGGTTCTTTTTCGCGGCCTTGCGCACGTTGCTCGCCGGCACCATGCCCTGGACCGTCCATCCGCCGTCGACGTAGAACGTCTGGCCGGTGACGTAGCTCGATTCCTGCGACGCGAGGAAAAGCGCGGGCCCGACCATCTCGTCGGCTTCGGCGGTGCGGCCGAGCGGGATCATCGCGCCCCACACCTTCCGGTATTCCGGGTCGTCGCGCAGGTTGCGCTCCACGTTGACCGGGCCGGGAGCGAAGGTGTTCACCCGGATGCCGAGCGGCGCGAGCTCGATCGCAAGCTGTTTGGTGAGCCCGTGAATGCCGGCCTTGCTCGTGCCGTAGGCGACCAGGTTGGTGACGGCAAGCTGGGCGCACTGCGTCGAGACGTTCACGATGCTGCCCGCGGTCTTCGTCTCGCGCATCCAGCGGGCGGCCGCGAGGGAGCAGAAGAACGTGCCCTTGAGATTGGTGTCGAGGACCACGTCCCACTTTGCCTCCGTGGTGTCGAAGAAGCTGGCCCAACCGGTGAGGCCGGCGTTGTTGATCAGGACGTCGAGGCGGGGAAAAGCCTTCCGGGCCCGCACGAACATGCGCTCGATCTGCTTCACGCGGGCCAGATCGGCACCGACGATCAGCGCGCGCCGCCCCAGGGAGCGGATTTCCTGCGCGGCGGACTCGGCACCGGCGCGATCCGAGTGGTAGTTGAGGATCACGTCGGCGCCCTCGCGGGCGCAGGCGAGGGCGAGGGTGCGGCCGATGCCCTTGGAGGCACCGGTGATCAGGACGGTTTTGCCGGAAAGACGCATGGGCGGGACGGGCGGTGGAAAGCGGAAGGTTCCTACTGGAGCAAGGACTTGAGTTCGGCGAGGGAAAGTTTCGCCGCCGCGGCATCGCTCGCCTCGAACACGCCGGCGAGCAGCGCGCGCTTCTCCTCCTGCAGCGCGAGCACCTTTTCCTCGACGGTGCCGGCGGCGATCAGCTTGTAGCTCGTCACCACCCGCGTCTGGCCGATGCGGTGCGCCCGATCCGTGGCCTGGGCCTCGGCCGCCGGATTCCACCAGGGATCGAAGTGCACGACCGTGTCCGCCCCGGTGAGGTTCAGTCCCGTGCCGCCGGCTTTGAGCGAGAGGAGAAAGACCGGGATGTCGGCCGAACCCTGGAAACGATCGACCTCCGCCTGCCGCGCGCGGGCGGGCATCGCGCCGTCGAGGTAGCACGCGGCGATCCCCTGGGCCTCGAGCTCGGCGCGGAGCAGGCCGAGGAGCGACGTGAACTGGGAGAAGACGAGCACCCGGTGCCCGTCGTCGATCGCCTCGGCAAGCAGCTCGGTGAAGGCGTTGAGCTTGGCCGAATCGGCGAATCCGGCGGCGGGTGCCGCCGCCCTCGGCTCGTCGCGGGCCGGCGCGAGCCGCGGATCGCAGCAGATCTGGCGCAGGCGCAGCAGTTGCGTCAGGGCCGCGAACTTCAACCTTGCCTCGCTGGCGCCGCCGGCCTCGAGGTCGAAGAGATCGCGCTCGGACTGCTCCTGCGCCTCGCGGTAAAGCCGCGCCTGCGGAGGGGTGAGTTCGCACCAGAGGACGTGCTCGAGCCGGGCGGGCAGCTCGGGCGCAACGGCCTGCTTGGTGCGACGCAGGATGTAGGGCGCGGTCTGCGCCCGCAGCCGCTCGTCGTACCAGGCGCGCTCGTCGCCGCGCAGACCGGCGGGGATCCGCGGCAGGTAGCCGGGGAGGAGGAATTCGAACAGCGAACGCAGGTCGTCGAGCGAGTTCTCGAGCGGGGTGCCGGTGAGCAGGAAGCGCGCGCGGGCGGGGAGGGAGCGTAGCGCCGCCGCATTCTGCGACCGGCGGTTCTTGATGTGCTGGGCCTCGTCCGCGATCACGGTGTCGAACTCCATCGCGGCGAAGAGCGCCTGGTCGCGCGCGACGGTGCCGTAGCTCGTGATGATGAGATCCCAGTCGCCGGCGGCGGCCGCGGACGCGAGCCGGCGATCCCCGTGGTGGACGAAGGTGCGGAGCTGCGGCGCGAAGCGCACGGCCTCGCGGCGCCAGTTCTCCAGGAGGCTGGCGGGGCAGACCACGAGGTGGGGGCCGGCGCGCGGGGGAGCGGCGGTCCCTGTGCCGGAACTTCGGATACCCGGGGGCGCGGCGGCGGCTTCCTCCGCCCGCAGCGCGGCCAGGAGCGCCAGCGCCTGCAGCGTCTTGCCGAGGCCCATTTCGTCGGCCAGGATGCCGCCGAGCCGGTGCCGGTGGAGGTGAAGCAGCCAGGCGGCGCCCAGCCGCTGGTAGGGGCGAAGCAGGGCGGCGAGCGCCGGCGGCACCGGCGCCGGCGCGAGCGCGGAAACCTGGCGCAGCGCGCTCGTGCGGCTCTGCCAGGCGGCGGGCGGCTGGAAGCCCGGCGAGAGCGCCTCGAGGATGTCCTGCGCCTCGGCGGCGCGGGCGGCGCCGATCCGCTGCGTGCGGCGCGGCGCGAGGCCGGCCTGCGGATCGCCGCTCAGGGCGCGCTGGGCCCGCGCCAGCCTTTCGAGTTGCGCCGCGTCGAGCAGATAGATCCGGCCGTCGCACTCCAGGTACCCGCGGTTGCCCGCGACCGCGGCCCGCACGGCGGCCTCGTCGGCCGCTCCCGCCTGCAGGGCGAGGGTGACGGAGAAATCCTCGCCTGCCGGCACGACCGTGGCCGCGATCCCGGCGGCGCGCAGATGCGCGGTGTTGCGCTCGAAGCTGGCGGTGGCGCGCGCGCCGAAATCGCCGCGCAGGCGCGCGAGGTGCGCCGCGAGGAAGTTCAGCACCTTGTGGCGGTCGCGCAGCCACCACCGGCGGTTGGACGGCTCGAGGGTGAAGCCGTTATCCTTGAGGAGGGATAACGCCTCCGCATACCGCGGGTGCTCGCGCGACGGCAGGGCGATCGCGAGGAAGTGCTCCGAGCCGTCGAGCTCCAGCGGCGCCGCGCTCGGGACGCCCCGCGCCGGGGGCGCCGCCGGGCCCGCCGCGGGCGCGCCGGACGGCGCGGGCGCGGCGACGAGGTCGGCGTGGCGCCAGGCGACCGGGCGTCCTGCCTCCATGAATACCGGTTGCGCGCCCGCCGCCGCGGCGAGTTCCCGCAGCTGCGCGCGGGTGAGCTGGATGAAGGCCGGGGGCCGGGCGCCGCCGCACCACCGCTGCAGCAGCGCGAGCGCCGGCAGCAGCGCGTCCGCGGGCGCCTGCTGCAGGTCCACCTCCACGCGCAGCGGCACCGCGTCGCGCGCGGCGGCGGCGGCCAGGTTGGGCGGGAGGTGCAGGCGGAGCATGCGGCGGCGGAGAAGGAAACCGGCCCGCTGCAGGGTGCAATCCGCCGTTCGAGCAAGATGAGAATTGCTGTCAGAAACGGCGACACGTGTCAGGGCGCCTTACACTTCGGTCTGTCCGACGGGGGCGCTACGTACGCCCTGGCGCCGCGGGCGTGGAACTACGTACGCGGCCTAAAGCGCGGAGCGATCCGGTTTAGCGCCGGGGCAGGAGGCGAATCTTAAAAAAGTTATTCACAACGGTGCACAGAGCACGGTTCGTGCGGTCGTGGGCGGCGCTGTGAGACTACCATCCTTGCCCCCGCTTCGCGCCGCCCACCCCTTGGCGGCGCTCGTCTTGCTCCTCTCGGCAGCGGCCCCGACTGCCCACGCGGCAAGCCGGTGGGCCACCCTCGAAGCCATTCACAAGCTGGAGAATCCGGAAAACTCGCCGAAGCCGGGCCGGTTCGGCGAGCTGGGTGCCTACCAGTTCCGGTCGATGACCTGGCGCATGCATACGTCGATCCCGTTCCGGCAGGCGATCGATCGCGAGACGTCTGACGCCGTCGCGGTGCTCCACTACGAATGGATCAAGCGCGGTCTCGAGGCGGCGCGGAAGCCGTCGACGCCCTACTACATCGCTCTGGCCTGGAACGGCGGTCTGTCGGCCGCAATCTCGGGGCGGGCGCCGCGCGCGGCCCGCGATTATGCGCAGCGCGCCTCGAACCTCGCCGCCACGTACGAGCAGGCGCGGCAGCGCGAGCAGGAGATCGCCCGGCGGATCGCCGAGCAGCAGCGGCAGCTCCGCCAGCTCTTCGTGACCGACGTCTCCGTGGCGGCCTCCGTGGCCGCGGCAGTCGGCGCTCAATAGCCGCCCGGCGCGGCGGAGGTCTTTCAGTCCCGTCCGGCGGCCCAGAGCAGGCCGCGGGCAAGCAGGGTGACGAACACCGGGTCCTGCCAGGTCACGTTGCCGTGGCCGTAGGTGGTGCCGAACACCCGCGTGCCATGGTAGGAGTTGGTCCAGATCACCGCGTGGTCCCGCCCGTCCTTTTCGCTCTTCGACGTGGCGAGCACGCGCGTGCCGGGCCACACTTTCTCGATGATGTAGAGCTCGTCGCGCGGCGTGACCCAGTTTTCGGGGAAGCCCTTCAGCGCGGGATGCGCGGGATCGAGCACCTTGACCGGGTACGCGCTTTGGTGGTCGTGACGCCGGCTCGTGACGCCAAGGAACTCGCGCCAGTCGTCGACGGCCGCCGCGCGGTAGCTGTGCATTGCGCAGTGAATGACCACGGCGGGCTTCCCGGCCTTGTGCGCCGCCGTGATCTTCCGGATGTAAGCCGGATCGGCCGTGTTGGCGAAGCACTCGTTGTGCACGACGACGTCGTAGGGCTTCGCCCAAGCCGGGTCGTCATAGAGCGCGATCTGCGCCTGCGTGCCGGTGCCGCCCTCCTTGACCACCGTCCACTCGAACGTCCCAACCTGCCGGGCGCCGTCCATCAGCGCCCGGGCCTGCAGGTCATATTCGTGGCAGCAGCCGCCGGTGACGAGCAGCGCGCGGATCGGAGCGGTGGCGGCGGAGGCGCTGGCCGCGAACAGGAGCAGGAGGAGGAAGCGTGACATGGGGTGAAAAAGCCGGGGTCGGGGGCGTGTAGGGGAAAAGTGAATGCAGCGGCCTACATTCCGGGGAAGCCGCCCTTGCCGCGCATGGCCTCCATCTGGCGCATCATCTTCTTCCCGCCGCCGCCCTTCATCATCTTCATCATCTTCTGCATCTGCTGGAAACTTTTCAGCAGCTGGTTGACCTCGACGATCTTCACGCCGGCTCCGTTGGCGATGCGCTGGCGTCGGCTCCCGTTGAGGAGGTCGGGCTTGCGCCGCTCCTCCCGGGTCATCGATTTGATGATCGCCTCGGTGCGCGCCATCTGGCGGTCGGCGCCGTCCGGCAGCTGCACGCCGCTCATGCCGGGCACCATGCCGAGGATGCTCTGCATCGAGCCGAGCTTCTTCACCTGCTGCATCTGCGCCAGGAAGTCCTCGAGGTCGAACTCCGCCTTGCGGAGTTTCTCCGCCATCTTCTCGGCCTCCTTGTGGTCGATGGCCTCCTGGGCCTTTTCCACCAGCGACACGACGTCGCCCATGCCAAGGATGCGGGAAGCCAGGCGGTCGGGGTGGAAGGTTTCGAAGTCCGTGGTCTTCTCCCCCGTGCCGATGAACTTGATCGGCACGCCCGTCACGCTCTTGATCGAGAGCGCGGCGCCGCCGCGGGTGTCGCCGTCCAGCTTCGTCAGGATGAGGCCGGTGAGCTGCAGCGCGTCGTGAAAGGCCTTGGCGACGTGGATCGCCTCCTGCCCGAGCGCGCCGTCGGCGACCAGCAGCACCTCGTCGGGCTGCACGCGGGCACGGAGCCGCTTCACCTCCTCGATGAGGTCGGCGTCGATCTGCAGCCGGCCCGCGGTGTCGAAAATGATGCAGTCCGCGGTCGCCTGTTGCGCGGCGGTGAGCGCGGTGGCGCCGATGGCGGGCACGTCCTTCGAGGTGCGATCGGCGTAGAAGCCGAGCTCCTCCTGCCGGGCGAGGATTTCGAGCTGGTCGATGGCCGCCGGCCGGTAGATGTCCGCCCCCACGACGAACGGCCGGTAGCCCCGTTTCTTGAGCAGCCTGCCCAGTTTCGCAGTCGAGGTGGTCTTGCCGGAGCCGTGCAGACCGACCATCAGGATCTTCAGCGGGCGGGCGGTGGAGAGCTCGGTGGCGCCCTCACCGAGCAGTTTCACCAGCTCGTCGTGGATGATCTTCACGACCTGCTGGCCGGGGGCGACGCCCTTCAGCACTTCCTGGCCGACGCACTGCTGCTGGACGCGTTCGACGAACTCCCGCGCGACCTTGAAATGCACGTCGGCGGCGAGCAGGGCGGTGCGGACCTCCTTGAGGGCGTCCGCCATGTTTTCCTCGGAGAGCTTGCCGATGCCGCGCAGGTTGCGCAGCGCATTGCCGAGTTTTTCGGTCAGGGATTCGAACATGGGAGCGCACACCGTTGGGGCATTTCGCGCGGTGATGCAACCCGGCACTCGCGATCGGAAGCGCCGTCCGTCGCGCCGGCGCGAATGCGCGCGGGCGGCGCGTCAGCGGCGGGCCGGTCCCGCGGGCGAGAAGCCGGCCGACAGCACGCGGTGGACGGCGCCCACGATGCGATCCTCGACGTCCGGAGTCAGGCGCGCGGGCAGGCCATAGTAGTCCATGGCATCCTCCGCCTCGTACCCGCCCTCGGCGAGAATGCGGGTGGACGGGATGTAGCAGGGCACGTGGTTCGCGTAGGCGTTGATCCAGACGCGATCCGCGCCGAGTTCCCGCTTCAACCGCAGGGCATAGTCCACGACGACCTCGCCGCCGAGGAAGACCAGCGCGAGATCCCGTCCGAAGGCCCAGGCCTGGACGGGATAGCGGATGGACGTGGGCAGGGGGCGGCCGGCCTCCAGGGCCCGCAGGTGCTGGGTGGCCGCGTATGCGACGGGAGGCCTGCCCTGGCGCCGCTGTTCGAGTTCGGCGCGCGTGACGGTGCGGGCGAGCGGAATCTCGAGCGTTTCCCACCGGGCGTGCGTGGGGGCGCCCAGCGGCTTCATCGGGCCGGCGAAGAGCCGGGCCACTTCGCGGGCGATGGTGCGGCCGTGCGTCGCCACTTCGGGCAGCCCGCGCGGCTGCGGGTCGGCGTCGGCCCCGCACCCGATCGTGACCAAAGCCACCGCCCCGCCGTGGTCCGCCTCGATGCGCGTGGCGGCGTCGCCCGCCCAGTCGGCGTGGACGAAGTTCTCGCCGCCTTTCAGCACGGTGCAGTGGCAGGCGTAGTTCACCAGCACGGCGCGGACGGAGCCGCTAGGGTCGGCCGCGCGGAGCACGGGCAGCGCGTGGTCCACGGGACCTCCGGGCGTGGCCGTGTATCCCTGGTGGCGGCCCTCGACGATGCGACGGCGGTTGACGGCGAACTCCGCCCGGCCCTGCGCCCAGGCCAGTTGCGCGGGGCGGCGGTCGGCCAGCGCCGCGAGCGCGGCCGCGATCATCCCGTCGCGCAGCCGCGTGGTGAAACGGTCGATACGGGCCGTGACGTCGGCGGGCAGGTCGCGCGAGAACATGAAGGGAATCGTCCCGGCCACCGCGGGGCCGTTGTGCTGGTGCGTGGCGCAGACGGCGATGCGGGGGCGGGTGATGGCAGGGTGGCGGGCCTGCACCGCCTGCGCGACGGCGTCGCTCAATTCCGCGCTGACCGCGATGACGTCGGCGTTCACCAGCACCACCGCGCCGTCCGCGTCGGCTCCGATCGCCACCGCCCGTGCGTGGAGCGGAGCGACCACGCGGGTGGCCTCCTCGGCGCGCTGCTGGTAGCCCGCGAGCTGGATGGGGAGTTCGGGCGTGATCTCGATGCGGGCGGTGCCGACCGGGACGGGCGGGGCGGCCTGCGCCGGCGGAAGCGCCGGAAACGCGAACGATAGACCGAGAGCGGGCAAGAGGCGGGCGAGGGATGACATCGGGGCGCGCCTCCGGGCGCGGCCGCGCCGGCGGGGTTGGCCTTCGGTCTGAAGCCGCGGCGCGGGCGTGTCAAAGCCCGTGAACCCGGTGGCGGCGGGCGCAACTTAGTCCTCGTCAAATCCACCCGCATCCCGGATAACCGCGGCCTCTATGAACCCTGTGCTGAAGCTCTTGATCGACGGCGGCAGCCTCTCGACCGGCCAGATGGCGGCGGTCCTGGGGTTGTCCGATGCGGAGGTTAATCAGCACCTGGATCAGCTGAAGAAGGATGGAATCTTTCTCGGCTGGCGTCCGGTGCTCGACCTTTCCCGCGAGGCCGCCGCCGCCGCCGCCGTGCGCGCGGTGATCGAGGTGAAGGTCACGCCGGAGCGCGGGGGCGGTTTCAACCGGTTCGCGGAGCGGATCGCGCGGTTCGACGAAGTCGAGTCGTGCTACCTGATGTCCGGCAGCTACGACCTGCTCGTCTTCGTGAAGGGCGCATCCCTGCAGAAGGTTGCCAGCTTCGTCTCGGAGAAACTCTCGACCGTGGAGGGCGTGCTCTCCACCTCGACCCACTTCATGCTGCGTTGCTACAAGGAGCAGGGCTTCCTGCTCGAGGGCGGCGAGGCGCAAACCACGCGGCTGAACGTCGCGCCCTGACCGCGAAGGACCACGCACCATGAGCACCGATCCGAAACGATGGGTGGCGGGACACGTGTCCACGCTGCCGAAGAGCGGCATCCGCGACTTTTTCGAGCTGGTCGCGAAGATGAAGGGGCAGGACGTGATCTCCCTGGGCGTCGGCGAGCCCGACTTCGTGACGCCCTGGCACGTCCGCGAGGCGGCGATCTACGCCCTCGAGCGCGGCAAGACCTACTACACCTCCAACCTCGGCCTGCTCGAACTGCGCCGGGAAATCTCGCGGTACGTCGAGGAACACTTCGGCGTCGCGTACCGGCCGGACGACCAGGTCATCGTGACCGTGGGCGTGAGCGAAGCCCTCGACCTCTGCTTCCGCGCCTTCTGCAACCCGGGCGACAAGGTGATGTATCACCAGCCGTGCTACGTCAGCTACCATCCGAGCATCTCGCTCGTCCACGGCACGGGCATCGCGGTGCCGACGTACGCGCGGGACAACTTCGCGCTCACCGCCGAGGCGTTGCGCGCCGCCTGGCAGCCGGGCGCCAAGATCCTGATGCTGAACCTGCCGTGCAACCCGACCGGCGGCACGTGCACCCGGGAGCAACTGGAGAAGATCGCGGACTTCTGCCGGGAGAAGGACCTGCTGGTGCTCAGCGACGAAATCTATTCCGAGCTCACCTTCGAAGGCACGCACACGAGCATCGCGAGCTTCGCCGGCATGGCGGAACGCACGATCTTCCTGCACGGCTTCTCGAAGGCGTTCGCGATGACGGGCTGGCGCATCGGCTACGCGTGCGGCCCGGCGGTGCTGATCGACGCCATGATGAAGGTGCACCAGTACGCCATGATGTGCGCCTCGATCATCGCCCAGGAAGGCGCGCTCGAGGCGCTCAAGCACGGCTGGGACCAGGTGCTCAAGATGCGCGAGCAGTATCACCGCCGCCGCGACCTGATCGTCCGCCGCTGCAACGAAGCGGGTCTGAAATGCCACCTGCCGCGCGGCAGCTTCTACGCCTTCCCCGACGTCAGCCCGACGGGCCTGACGGAGAAGGAATTCGCGGTCGGCCTGCTCGAGCAGGAAAAAGTCGCCGTCGTGCCCGGCACCGCCTTCGGTGAAAACGGCCGCGGGCACGTGCGCGCCTGCTTCGCCACCGCCTACGACCAGATCATCGAGGCCTGCGATCGCATCGATCGCTTCGTCCAGCGCGCGGGCAGGGGGCAGGGGGCGAGTGGCTAGGGAAAGGCGGAAACACCTCGTCGTTTTCGCCCGTTCCGCACGCCACGAGCCACCGAGCCGAATCCACGGGTCCGCGCCTCCCGCCCAACGCCTCCAGCCTCCCTTCGCCCATGTCCCGCATCGTCGCCATCGTCGGTCGTCCGAACGTCGGGAAGAGCCGTCTCTTCAACCGGCTCGCGCGGAAGCGCATCTCGATCGTGCATGACCAGCCGGGCATCACGCGCGACGTCATCTCGGCCGAGGTGGCGGACGGCCAGTACACGCTGCTCGACACCGGCGGCCTGGGTTACAAGGGGGTGGACACGCCGGCCGCGCTGACCCGGGCCTCGGAGCAGCAGGTGGACTTCGCGGTCGCCGCGGCGTCGCTGATCCTGTTCGTCGTCGACGGGCTCGCGGGACTGTCCGGCCTCGACGAGCGCATCGCGCAGATGCGGCGCCGGAGCCGCAAGCCGGTGCGGCTGGTGGTGAACAAGGCGGACTTCGGCGATGAGAAGGTGGCCCTCGACGAGGCGTACCGGCTCGGTTTCGGCGAACCGGTCCGGGTGTCGGCCGAGCACGGGCGGGGCGAAGCCGACCTGCGGGCGGTGATCGCCGAGGCGCTCGGCCCGGTCGCGCCCGAACCCGCCGGCCCGGTCAAGACGGCCGCCGATCCGCTCTGCGTGTGCTTCATCGGCCGGCCCAACGTCGGCAAGTCCTCGCTCAGCAACCGGCTGCTCCAGAGCGACCGGCTGATCGTGAGCGACGTGCCGGGCACGACGCGCGACGCCATCGAGCTGCCCTTCCAGTTCGTCGGCCGTGACGGGCGGTCGTATCCGTTCAAGCTGATCGACACCGCGGGCATCAAGGCGGCGACGAAGCTCGCCTCGCCGGTGGAGTATTTCTCGCGGCTGCGGTCGCTCGACGCGATCAAGCAGACCGACGTGGTTTTCCTCGTGCTCGATGCGCTCGAGGGCGTGACGCAGCAGGACAAGGCGATCGCCGGCGAGGCGATCAAGGAGGGCAAGCCGATCGTGCTGGTCGTGAACAAATGGGACCTCGTCCAGCGGGCATTCAAGGAGCGCGGCGGCTTCGAGCCCTACAAGAGCGAGCGCGATTACCGCGAGAAATACGAGGCGGCGCTCTTCGACCGGTTGTTCTTCACGCCGGGCTCGCCGCTGATCTTCGTCTCGGCCCTGAGCGGCTACGAGGTCGACCGGATGTTGAACGCCGCGGTGAAGCTCAACCGCATCCTCGACAAGAAGCTGCCGACGGCGAAGTTGAATCAGGTCCTCGGATACCTCGCGGAGCGCAACCCGCCGCCCGCGGTCGGGGGGCGCCGTTTCCGGATCTACTACGCCACGCAGACCGGACACCGCCCGTTCCGCATCCGGATCTTCTGCAACCGCGAGGAGAAACTGACGGAGCAGTACCGCCGCTACCTCGAGGCCGGCCTGGTCGAGGAGTTCGACCTCAAGGGCTGTCCGATCTATTTCGACCTCGTGGGCAAGCTGCGGGACGAGACGCGCGGCAGCCGCGGCGGCGGCCATGCCTCGGCCGAGCACCGGGCGAAATGGAAGGTCGCCGAGGACGAGGGCGTGGCGGAGGATTAGAGCGCCGAAAGCAAAGGCGTAGCCGCTCGGATCGGAATCCCAGACGCGAAGGATAGCAAAGACTCGCGCAGGAAAACTGGGCGAAACTTCGCGTTCATTGGCGACTTTGCGTTTGGGTACGGGCGATCGAAATATCCCCTGCTCCAACGAGCACCGCGTCGCTTCGTCAGCGCCGCGACCGGGACGGGGAGCAGCTTTCGGGCAAGCGGGGATGCCCGGCTTGAGACGGCTGGAGCAGCCGCCCGGCCACCCGGCGGCGGCGCTACTTCTTTCCTCGTTTCTGGCGGTACTCGTCGCTGGCTTGGATCGAGGCGCGGACGTCGCGTTCGCTCCAGCCCTTCTCGCGCATCAGGCGCTCGAAGTTGGCGTATCCGCCCGCGTCGGGTTCGCGCCCGAGCAGATCGCGGTAGGCACGCGTGATGGCGCCGTGAATGTGGCTGTTCCGGCCTTCATGGCTGCGCCGGAGGTCGGCGCGGATCTGCCCCTGCGTCCAGCCTTCGCGCCACTTCGCCTGGTAGTGCGCCAGGCCTTTCGGGTCGGGTTCGCGGCCGAGGACTTCGCGATACATCCGGGCGATCGCCTGCTCGGGATTGATGGCGCGCGCCTCCCCGCTCCGCTGCAACTGCTCGATCATGCGCTGCTCGGACCAGCCCTCGTGGAGCAGCCGCTGCGTGTAGGTGCGCAGGCCCTCGGGGTCGGCGGGGCGGTCCAGCACTTCGCGAAAGGCGCGCTGGACCATCAGCTCCGCGGTCCGGCGATCGAGCCGCGGGATCACCACCGGCGGCGGGGGCGGGGGCACGACCACCACCGGCGGCGGCGCCTCGACCACGCGGGGCGGAGGGGCGGTGACGACCGTCCGGGGCGGACCGCTCACGGTGACGGATGCGATGGCCCGGTCCCAGGATTCGGCGGCGGTGCGGCCGGCGGCATAGAGGTCGGGAATGTCGCCGGTCACGTCGAGCCGCTGCCCGCTGAAACGGGGACCACTGTAGACCGTGGCCCGGGCCGCACCCTCGAGCCGGACGGAGGAGATGGCGAAGGCCCAGGGGCGGCCGCTGGGCCGCTGCAGGCGCGCGAGATCCTCGACGGTGGCACCCGCCTCGATGGTGAGCGCTTCGCCCTTGAAGTTGGGCTCGGTGTAGAACGTCACCCGGTCCGCGCTGAGCGGCGCCGGCTGTGCCCACACTCCGGCCGCGCCGAGCACGGCGGCGAGCAGGCCGGACAGGATCCCAGGGGCGCGCCGGAGCATGTTGGAACGGGAGTGCGCGTCAGGCGCGGCGCCCCTTGAAGGTGAGTTCCGCGATCCCGCTCTTGTCGAGTTCGCCGAGGCCGAGCGCGACCATCCGGTCGTACTGCTGCTTCGTCGCGCCCGCGAGCGGGAGGTTGAGTCCGGACTGCACGCCCAGCACCCAGGCGATGGTCGAGTCCTTCGCCGCGTGGGCGGCCGAGAAGAAGCAGGCGTGGTCGCGGTTCTGCATGTCCTCGCCGTCCGTCTTGAGGACTTGGGAGTTCGCCCCGGTTTGCAGGAACACTTCGCGCAACATCGGAAGATCGAGCCCGAGGGCGGCACCGAGTCCGAGACCCTCGGCGAGGGCCGCCGTGTTGATGTTCATGACCATGTTCACCAGTGCCTTCACCTGCGCCGCCTGGCCGGTGGAGCCGATATAGCGCAGCGCGGTGCTGAGCTTCTCGAGAATGGGCTTCACGCGCTCGAAGGTGCTGCGATCGCCGCCGCACATGAGGTAGAGCGTGCCATTGCGGGCCTGGGGGATGGACGACGCCATGCACCCTTCGAGGCTGACGGCGCCGGCGGCGCGGGCGCGCTTCTCCACTTCGACGTGCGTGGCAGGCGTGATGGTGGCGCAGTTGACGAAGACCTTGCCCGTCGCGCCCGTCAGCAGCGAGTCGCCCTCCCGGGCAAACACCCCGAGCTGGGCCGCGTCGTCGGTCACGACGGTGAAGATCACATCGGCGGCAGCCGTGACCTCGGCGAGCGTCCGCGCGTGCCGGGCGCCGATTTCCTGGGCGAGCCCGGCGGCGGAAGGGGCGTGGACGTCGTACACGGCGGTGACCGCGTAACCGCAATCCTTGAGGCGGCGCGCCATGTTGGCGCCCATGCGACCGACACCGACGAAGGCAATGGATTCAGGCATGATGACTTTGGGTTTTGACGATGGGGGTGGAGATGAAATTCAGCGCGCGAGGAAAGGGTTGTGCTGCTTTTCCTGCGCGAGCGTCGTGAGCGGCCCGTGGCCGCAGGCGAGCACCGTGTCGCGGGGCAGCGTGAGCAGCTTCTCGCGGTTGTGCCGGTGCTGATCGGCGAAATGCGTCGCGCTTCCGCCCATCGAGCTGGCGAACAGCGCGTCGCCCACCACGGCCAGCGGCCAGCTCAGGCCGGTGATGAAGAACGTGGTCATGCCGGGAGAGTGGCCGGAGGTGAGCAGCGTCTTCACGGCGAGCGCGCCGACGTGAAAGTGGGCGTTTTCCTTGAATGTCTTCGCCCCCGCGTGCGGGGCCGGCTCGAGTTCGCTCGCCCAGACCTCGGCGCCGGGCGACGCCGCCAGCCGCGCCAGGTCCGCGATGTGGTCGGGGTGGGTGTGGGTGATGAAGATATACCGCAGCGTCAGTCCCTCGGCGCGGATGAGGTCCAGCATGGCGGCGCAGCTCGCGCCGGTGTCGAAGGCTGCGGCGATGCGCGCGCGCGGATCCCAGATCAGATAACTGTTCACGGTCATGTCCTCCCAGGCGGTGTTGAACGCCGCGAAGCCCTTGGGAAACACCGGCAGTTGCGGATACCAGCGCTTGTGCGCGAGGTCCTCCAGCGCGGCGGGGGAGAGTTTGAGGTGCCGCGCCACGCGGCGGATCACGGCATCCCTGGGTTCTCCCGCCTTGACGGTTTGCAGGTCTTCGAGCGAGACCTCGGCCCGCCGCGCCAGGTCCTCGTCGCTGATTTTCCAGCCGCGCTGGGCCTTGTTGATGACGTCGTTGAAATTATCCTCGAGCGGAATGCGGGCCATGGGGCGAGTAAACGGTTCCACGAGGGCCCCGCAAGTCGCATGGCCCGGGCTGGTTGGCCCGGGTTCGCGCGGCCGCCGGGCGGAGTCCCGGGAAAACTATAGCCGGCCGCGCGCCGGGTGTTTCCCGTTGCCAGCGGTGCTGCCGGCACGCTTTGCTCGAATTTTATGAGCACTCCTTCGGATTATTTATCCTCGCTTTATTCTCTCGGCGGCAAAGTCGCCGTCGTGATCGGCGGCACCGGCGAACTCTGCGGCGCGATGGCCGAAGGGCTGGCCGGGGCCGGCGCCGAGGTCGTGCTGGTGGGCCGCAACGAAGAAAAGGCGCGGCCGCGCCTCGAGCGGATCGCGGCGGCGGGAGGAAAGGGCTATTTCGCCGCGGCGGAGGCGAGCGAGAAGGCGCCGCTGCAGCAATTGCTGGACGCCGTGCTCCAGCGCTCCGGCCGCGTGGACATCGTCGTCAACGGGGCCGGCGTGAATTCCGCCACTCCCTTTCTCGATATTGCCGAGGACGAGTTCGAACGGATCGTGAAGATCAACCTCAAGGGCGTGTTCCTTGGCTGCCAGATTTTCGGAAAATATCTCGTCGATCGCGGCGAGGGCGGGTCAATCATCAACCTCGGGTCGATGTCGGGCATCGTGCCGCTTTCGCGCGTTTTCACGTACTCGGCTACAAAGGCCGCGGTGCACAACCTGTCGAAAAACCTCGCGCGCGAATGGGCCCCCAAGCGGGTGCGTGTAAACACCCTCGTGCCGGGATTTTTCCCGGCGGAGCAGAATCGAAAGATTCTTTCGCCAGAACGGGTTGCGTCGATCCTGGGGCATACGCCGATGAAGCGGTTCGGAGAGGCGCGGGAGCTGGTGGGTGCGACGCTATTGCTCGCCAGCGACGCGGCGGGAGGCTTTATCACCGGGTCCGAGATCGTGGTGGATGGCGGATATCACGCCATGACAATATAGTCCTTTTTCGCACCCGAACGTCGCTACTACGGCTTGCTATAAGGGAAGCGGCGGTCCAGCCTATCCGTATGGTTACTGACAAAATCAAAGAACTCGAGGCCACGCGCGCGAAGCTGGCTTCCCTGGAGCAGTCGGTGGCGGACGAGATGAAGAAGGAGCTCGCCGGGCTGCCGGCGAGTTTCGGCTTCGATTCCGCGGAGGCCTTCATCAAGGCCGTGCGCGAGGCCACCGGCGGCCGCCGGGGACGCCCGAAGGGCCGCAAGGCGGGCGGAAAGAAGGCCGGCGGCAAGCCGGCCCGCCGCCGCCGCGCCGTGATCACCGACGAAACCCGCGCCCAGGTGAAGAAGCTGGTCGACGCCGGCAAGACCGGTTCGGAGATCGCCAAGGAGTTGAAGATCTCCCTGCCGAGCGTGCAGAACATCAAGAAGGCGCTGGGCCTGGTGAAGTCCCGCTAAGCGCGGCGACCCTGCTCTTTCCTTCCCGCCTCCGTCCCTCCCGACGGAGGCTTTTTTGTTCTGGCGCCATCGGTGAGGTCGGAGGGAGGCTGCGGCCATGTCCGGACCCTTCATCCAGGCCAACACCAACGGGCGCCTGCACTCCGCCGCGGAGCCCTCCCTGTCACCGCTGAATCGCGGGTTTCTCTACGGTGACGCGATCTATGAGGTATGGCGGACCTACCACGGCGTCGTGTTTGCCTGGGAGGAGCACTTTGCGCGGCTGGAACGCTCCGCCGCTGCGCTGCACCTCGAGCTGCCCTGGAGCCGCGCTGAAATATGGACGGAGATAAAGCGGACCGTCGCGGCGTATCGTCTGGCATCGTCGTCCGGAGGAGATGTGTATATCCGGCTCCAGGTTTCGCGGTGTGCCGGGCCAATCGGGCTCGACACCGCGCTGGCCGACCGGGCCGACTTCGTTCTATTGGTACAGCCGTGTCCCGAAAATTCGGCGGCGATGCTCCGGGATGGCGCGCGGCTCGCGGTGGCGCAGACGCTCCGGCGCAACCCGATCGCCAGCCTCAGCCCCGCGTGGAAGACCGGGAACTATCTCAACAACGTGCTGGGGCTGCGGGAGGCGCGCGCCCGCGGCGCCGACGAGGTGCTCATGTTGAACCTGGCGGGCGAGATCACCGAGGCCTCCACGTCCAACGTCGGCTTCGTGCGCGACGGCCGCGTGCTGACGCCGCCGGTGGAGGCGGGCATCCTCGAGGGCATCACGCGCGGCTTTCTGCTCCGTGAAGTGGCTCCGGCCGCGGGAGTCGCCGCGCGCGAGGCCGTCATCCGGCCGGAAGACCTCGCCGGCATGACCGAGTGCTTCCTGCTGTCGTCGACCAAGGATCTCACGCCGGTGGGAGCGATCGACGACCTTCGCTTCAAGGTCGGCGCCGATACGATCACCGCCCGTCTCAAGGCCGCCTTCGCGCGGCTGGCCCGCGCCTCGGCGGACGCCCATCCGGAGTTGCGGGTGCCATAAGCCGGAATGATGCCGTGGCGGTGGAGCCGCCTGTCCCCAGGCGGCTGACGTGCGATGGACCGGTCCGCAGCAGCTTGAGGACAAGCTGCTCCACCTTCAGTGCGGCCGTTTTCACGGCTGAGTTGAAGGCCAACCGCATGAGTCCGGACAAGTCGCCCCGCGGCCCCTCAATACCGCGGCATGCCGGGCTCGATCTCGCGCGCCCAGGCGTCGATGCCGCCGGCGATGTTGCTGACCGCGGTGAGCCCGCGGGCGCGGAGAAACTCGGTCACGCGCTGACTCCGCCCGCCGGCGTGGCAAAGGATCAGCAGGTGCTGGTCGCGCGGCAGGGCGTCGACCTGCTCGGGGATCTGCCGCATCGGGATGTGCCGGGCGCCCTCGACGCGGCAAAGCTCGAGTTCGAACGGCTCGCGCACGTCGATGATGAGCGTGCGGTCCGGCGCGGACTGGCGCAGGCGGTGAGCCTCGGCAACGGATACTTCAAGCGGAGCGTCGTGGTCGGACATGAGAGGGGAAGGCGATGCGGCGGGCGCGCATCCGGAGGAGTATCGCTCCGGCTCGATGCGACGGATGACCGGCGCGGTGCCGCACGCCGCGCACCCGGGATCGCGCGGCAGGGCGAGCGTCTGGAACTGCTGGCGCAGGGCGTCATACGCGAGCAACCGGCCCCGCAAGGCTTCGCCCACGCCGGTGATCACCTTGATCGCCTCCAGCGCCTGCAGGCTGCCGATCACCCCGCACAGGGCGCCCAGCACCCCGGCCTCGCCGCAACCGGGCACCGCGCCCGGCGGCGGCGGCTCGGGGAACAGGCACCGGTAGCACGGCCCGCCCGCCGCCGGATCGAAGACCGCGACCTGTCCGTCGAATTTGAATACGCTGCCATACACCAGCGGCCGGCGCGCGAGCACGGCGGCGTCGTTGTTGAGGTAGCGCACGCCAAAGTTGTCGGTGCCGTCGACGATGACGTCGTAGCCGGAAAAGAGCGCGACCGCCTCCTCCGGCGTGACGCCCCGCTCGTGGGCGACGACGCGGACGAAGGGGTTGACCGCCTGCAGCCGCGCCGCGGCCGAGGCGACCTTGGGCTGGCCGACCGACGCGGTGTCGTGCAGGAGCTGCCGCTGCAGGTTATGCTCCTCGACGCGGTCGAAGTCCGCGATCCCCAGCGTGCCGACTCCGGCTGCGGCCAGGTACAGTGCCGCCGGGCTGCCGAGGCCGCCTGCGCCGACGACCAGGACGCGTGCGCCGGCGAGCCTGCGCTGGCCGGCCACCCCGATGCGTTCGAGCAGGATCTGCCGGCTGTAGCGGCTCAGCTCCGCGGGCGAAAGTTCGGGCTGGTCGGCCATCGCGGCGAAACAGAGCCGGATCGGTCCCGCGCGCAATTGAAATTGCGCCGCGCGCGGCCGCGCGCCGGTATGACGCGATGCGTTGTCTGGGCATCGATTATGGCACCCGGCGCATCGGGCTGAGCTACGGGGACGAACTGGGCGTCGCCACGCCGCTGCCCGCCCTCACGGAAGCCGACCCGGCGCGGCGGTGGGCCGCGCTGCTCGCCACGATCGCGCAGCGCCGGATCACCGATCTCGTGCTGGGCTATCCGTTGAACATGGACGACTCGGTCGGCTTCAAGGGCCGGGAGGTCGAGGCGTTCGCCGCCCGGCTGAAGGCCGAGACCGCGCTGCCGGTGCACCTGGTCGACGAGCGCCTCACCAGCTACGAAGCCGAGTCTACGATCGCGAAGGGACGGCGCCGGGACGTGCGCGCGAGCGGGATCATTGATTCCCGGGCGGCGACCCTCATCCTGCAGGATTTTCTCCTCCAGAAGCTCGGCCACCCGCCGCCGGAGGAGGATCGCGCGTGAGTGCCGGCGAGGCTCCGCCAGCGTCGTCTCCGCCGCAGCGGTGGAAATGCGTCTGCGCCTACGACGGCACCGCGTTCGCCGGCTGGCAGAGCCAGGCCGGCGGCACCGCCATCCAGGACGTGATCGAGGCGCGGCTCGCGCAGATTTTCAAGGTGCCCGTCCGCGTGCACGGCAGCGGCCGTACCGACGCCGGCGTTCATGCCCATGGCCAGGTCTTTCATTTCGACGCCGACTGGCCGCATGGGGCGGACAGGTTGCTCGCGGCGCTGCGATTCCTTCCCGCCGGCATCCAGATCAAGTCGGTGCGGCCGGTGGCGGGCTCGTTTCACGCCCGCTTCGGTGCCACGGGCAAGCGATACGAGTACCACGTGCACCTGGGCGACGCCGATCCCTTCACGCGGCCCTATTGCTGGGTGGTGTCCCGCCCGCTCGACCTCGCGGCGATGCAGGCTGCGGCGCGGCTGCTGCGCGGCCGGCACGATTTCCGGGCCTTCACGGCACTCAACGGACCCGCCCGGGAGGATACAGTGCGCGACGTCACGCGCCTCGACGTCGTGCGCCGGGGGCGCCGCGTCGTGATCACGGCCGAATCGGCGGGCTTTCTCTACAAGATGGTGCGCAGCCTCGCGGGCGCGCTCGTCGCGGTCGGCGAGGGCCGCCTGACGCTCGAGGGCTTGCGCGCGCTCCGCGATGGCGGGAAGCGCACACCGGTGGTTCAGACCGCGCCGCCCCAGGGACTTTTCCTGAGGCAGGTCTTTTACGGTCGGCGCTCGGGCGGGCACGGTCCCGCCCGAAAAAATCTGCGCGCGGAATGAAGTTTCCTCCTCGCCGTTGCGGGAAGTGTCGATAGGATCAGTGCCGTCGGCACCGCATGGGGCGGCGCCGCGGCTCAACCCTTCGATCCTCTGCCGGGTGCGCTGTGCTCGCGCCACGTTTCTCCGGCTGGCCGTCGTTCTGGCCAGCCTTGTCATCCGCCTCGGCGGCGAGCCCGGTGCGCGGCCCGATCCGGCCGATGCGTCATGGCTCGACGACCTGCAGCGGCGCGCGGTCCTCTACTTTGTCGAGCAGGTGGATCCCGGCACGGGCCTGGTGCGGGATCGCGCGCCGGTCGACGGCGGGACTTCCCGTGCGCCCTCGAGCGTGGCCGCCACCGGGTTCGGACTCTCGGCCTGGTGCGTGGCGGAGGCGCGGGGATGGATGAGCCGGGAGGAACTCCTTCGCCGGGTGCGGGGCACGCTGCGCTTCCTCGCGGACGGGCATGCGCACGAGCGTGGCTGGTTCTACCATTTCGTCGATGCCACCGACGGCCGCCGCGTGTGGGCCAGCGAGGCGTCGACGATCGACACGGCGCTGCTCCTGCAGGGAGCGCTCCACGCGCGGGAGCACCTGCGCGACCCCGAGGTGAGCTGCCTGGTCGATGCGATCTACGCGCGGATCGACTGGCGCTGGGCCCTGAACGGCGGCACGTCGCTGGCGCACGGCTGGCGTCCGGAGGACGGGTTCATCCCCCATCGGTGGGACAGCTATGCGGAGCTGCTGGGGCTTTACCTGCTCGGCCTCGGGGCACCCCAGGGAGCACTGCCGGTGGAGAGCTGGGCGGCCTGGCGACGCGCGCCGGTGATTCGGCAGGCAGGGCGGACTTTCATCCACTGCGGCCCCCTGTTCACGCATCAGTATGCACATGCCTGGTTCGATTTTCGGGGCCGGCGGGACGGCGCCTTTGACTACTGGCAGAATTCCGTCGATGCCACCCTGGCCCAACGGGAATGGTCGGCGGCCCAGAGCGCCCGTTTCCCTCGTTGGTCGCGCGAGGTGTGGGGGCTGACCGCTTCGGACAGCGCCGCGGGCTACAAGGCCTGGGGCACGCCGCGCCCGGGAATCACCGGGGACGACCAGAGCGACGGCACCCTGGTGCCGAGCGCGCCGGGCGGTTCGCTGCCGTTTGCGCCGGCGGAGTGCATCGCGGCCCTGCGCGCCCTCCAGGCGGTGGGCGGCGAGCGGGTTTGGGGCCGGTATGGGTTCGTGGATGCGTTCAATCCTCACACCGGGTGGGCTTCGCCGGACGTCATCGGCATCAGCGTCGGCGTGACGCTGTTGATGGCGGAAAACCTGCGCACGGGTCTCGTCTGGCGGAGTTTCATGCGCGCGCCCGAAGTCGGGCGCGGGCTGAAACGCGCGGGCTTCTCCGAGCCGGATGCGAAACTAGCGGTGCCGGTTCTGGCGACCGTCGGCGCCGGTCCGTAGGCGCGGTCGAGACGGACGCTGGGGCGAGCTGCCGGTCTCAGCCGGACTGATGCGTTGGCCTTCAAATCAGCCGTGAGAACGGCCGCACGGAAAGGTGGAGCAGCTTGTCCTCAAGCTGCTGCGGACCGGACCATCGCCCGTCAGCTGCCTGGGGACAGGCGGCTCCACCGCAATGGCATCGTTCCGGCTCAGATCAGGCCGAGCTTCATCTTTCCCTCTTCGGAAATCATCTGCTGGTTCCACGGCGGCTCCCAGGTGATGCGCACGTCGGCGTCGGTCACCCCGGGCACCGCGAGGATCTTCGACTTCGCATCCTCGGCGATGGCGGGTCCCATGCCGCAGCCGGGGGCGGTGAGGGTCATGGCGACGTTTACGCGGTACCCGGCGGGATTCTGTCCGGCCAGTTTCTCGACCTCCATGGAGTAGACGAGCCCGAGGTCGACGATGTTGACGGGGATCTCCGGGTCGAACACCTGGCGCAACTGGGCCCAGATCGCCTCCGGGTCGGGCGCTCCGTCGGCAAGCGTGGCGGCGGAGACCGTCGTATCGCTGACGGACTCGCCGAGGGCGTCGCCATCCTTGCCGTCGATGCGGAAGAGGCCGAAATCGGTCTGGACGGTATAGCTGCCGCCCAGGGTCTGGTGGATGAAAACGCGGCCGCCGGCGGGCAGCGTCTGCTTGTCGCCGGAAGGGATCTGCGTGGCGGTGACGTCGCGGGAGAGGGTGCGTTCTCGGTTCATGGCGACAGTAGTAGCGAGTAGCGACTAGTGAGTAGCGGGTTGCGAATGGGACCAGCGGTGAGGGAGTCGAGGGCGAGGAGAGTCATGCTCGCTGTTCACCTCCCGCTGCTCGCTCCTTCCTATTCAAACTGCGTTTCGATCAGCGCGCGCAGCGCCGCGTGGAGCTCATCGTCGGTGAGACGATTCAGGACTTCCTCGAAGAAGCCGAACGTGAGCAGCTTGTCGGCGGCCTCGCGGGGGATGCCGCGGGCCTGCAGGTAGAACTCCTGCTCCGGATCGATCCGGCTGCTCGTCGCGCCGTGCGTGCAGCGGACATCGTTGGCCTGGATCTCGAGGCCGGGGAGCGAGTTCGCCTCGGCCTCCTCGCTCAGCATGAGATTGCGGTTGCTCTGGTAGGCATCGGTGCGCTGGGCGTCGGGATCGACGACGATCAGCCCGGAGAAGATCGTCTTCGCCGTCTGCCGGAGGGAATTCTTGTAGAGGAGGTCGGACTTGGTGTCCGGCGCCTGATGGATCTGCAGCGTGCGCTGGTCGAACTCCTGCGAGCCGTCGGCCACCGTGAGCGCGAGCATCTCGGACAACGCGCCCGGGGCCTGGAGCTGGGAGAGCGACTCGTGGCGCGATTGACGTCCGCCCAGGTGCAGGTTGAGCGACTGGACGCGGGCATCGCGTCGGACGACCGTGGAGTTGAGCTGCAGCGAGAGCGTCTCGTACGACCAAGCCTGCGCGCCGACGTACGTGAGCTGCGCCCCGTGGGCGGCGTACAGGTCGTTGGCACCGCAGGCGAAATGGGGGAGGGCGGCCGCGGTGCCGGGCAGCGAAAGCCGGGCATCGGCGTAGAACAGGTCGATGACCGTCGCCTTCGCGTTCTCCTCCGCGATCACCAGCGTGTGCGGGAAGATCGCCGTGGCCGGACCGGTCACCCGGTGGTGGATCACGATCGGGCCGGCGAGCTCCACGCCTCGCGGCACGTAGACGAACGCCCCGTCACGCACGAACGCCGCGTGCAGGGCGGCGAACTTCTCCGAGCCGAGCTTCTGCGGCTGCGCCATGAAGTGAGCCTTCAGCAGTTCGGGGTGGCTCGCGGCGGCCTCGGTGAGGGTGCTGACGACCACGCCGGCGGGGCGCGGCGTCGTGGCGCGGGCGGAGAGGTGATTGTTCGTGAACGCCAGGTCCGGCCGCGCCAGCGCGGCGGGCAGGTCGGGGATCCGGTCATCGGCCTGGGTGGCCTCGGCGGGCGTGCCGACGTGGAAGCCGTCGAGCGTCAGGCCCTGGAGGCTGGAGAAACGCCACGCCTCGTCGGTGCGCGCCGGGAGCGGCAGCGCCGCGAACCGCTCGTACGCGGCGCGCTTGCGCTCGAGCCACCAGGCCGGGGCGCCGTCGAGGCTGGCGAGGTGCGCGGCGAAGGCATCGGCCGTGAAGCTCCCGAGCGGGGAGCGTGCAGTGGAGGAGGGTACGGAAGCGGACATGTTCGTCGGGCGGGTGGGCGGTTCAACCGACGCTGCCTTCCATCTCGAGGTCGATCAGGCGCTTCAGCTCGACGGAGTACTCCATCGGAAACTGCCGCGCGAGGTCGTTGACGAAACCGTTGACGGCGAGACTCATCGCCTGCCCCTCGGTGAGGCCGCGCTGCTGCATGTAAAAGATCATTTCCTCGTTCACCTTCGAGACGCTGGCCTCGTGCTGCACGTAGTTGCGGTCGCCGCGGACGGTGATGGCGGGGTAGGTGTCGGTGCGGCTGTTGGTATTGATGAGGAGCGCGTCGCACTCGGTGTTGTTCTTGCAACCCTTGAGGTGCTTCGGGATGTGCACGACGCCGCGGTAGGTGCTGCGGCCCTGGCCGACGGAAATCGACTTGGCGACGATGTTGGAGGTCGTCTCGTCGGCGGCGTGAATCATCTTCGCGCCCGTGTCCTGGTGCTGGCCATCGTTGGCCAGCGCGATGGAGATGACCTCGCCGCGCGCCTTGCGGCCCTTCAGCACGACGCCGGGGTACTTCATCGTGAGCCGGCTGCCGATGTTGCAGTCGATCCACTTGATCTCGGCCTCCTCGTGGGCGACCCCGCGCTTGGTCACGAGGTTGAACACGTTGTTGGCCCAGTTCTGCACCGTGATGTACTGGATCTTGGCGCCCTTGAGCGCGACCAGCTCGACCACCGCGCTGTGCAGCGTGGAGGTGGAAAACTTCGGCGCGGTGCAACCCTCCATGTAGGTGACCTCGGAGCCCTCGTCGGCGATGATGAGCGTGCGCTCGAACTGCCCGAAGTTTTCCGCGTTGATGCGGAAGTAGGCCTGGAGCGGCTGGGCGACCTTGACGCCCTTCGGCACGTAGATGAACGAGCCGCCCGAAAACACCGCGCTGTTGAGCGCGGAGAACTTGTTGTCGCCCGTCGGGATCACCTTGCCGAAGAATTTCCGGAACAGCTCGGGGTGTTCGCGCAATCCCTCGGTGGAGTTGACGAAGATCACGCCCTGCTTGGCGACGATGTCCTTGATGTTCGAATACGCCGCCTCGGAGTCGAACTGTGCCTCGACGCCGGCGAGGAACTTCCGCTCCTGTTCCGGGATGCCGAGCCGCTCGAAGGTCTTCTTGATGTCGTCCGGCACCTCGTCCCAGGTGCGCTTCGGCTTCTGGCCCTGCGCGAGGTAATAACGGATCTTGTCGAAATCGATGTTCTCGAGGTCCTTCGTCGCCCAGTGGGTGGGCATGGGCTTCGCCCGGAAGACCTTCAGGGCATTCTGCCGGAATTCGCGGATCCACGGCGCCTCCTTTTTCACGGCGCTGATGTAATCGACGGTCTTCTCCGTGAGGCCGGTGCCGGCGTCGAACTCATAGGCGACGTCATACTGGAAATCGCCCTTGGTCTGGTCGATGCCGGCGACGGGATTCTCGATCGCGACGGGCTCGAGTTCGTTGGAAAGCGTGTCGGTGGTGCGCATGGCGGAACGGGAGGGAGATTGGGCGCGAGGGCGCGGCTCAGGCGGTGACGAGTTCCTTCTTCACCCAGTCGTAGCCCTTGGCTTCGAGTTCGAGCGCGAGGGTCTTGTCGCCGCTCTTCACGATGCGGCCGTCGTACATGACGTGGACAAAATCGGGCACGATGTAGTTCAGCAGCCGCTGGTAGTGCGTGATCATCAGCACGCCCAGGTTGGGCCCGCGGAGGGTGTTCACGCCGTCGGCGACGATGCGGAGCGCATCGATGTCGAGGCCGGAATCCGTCTCGTCCATCAGCGCGAACTTGGGCTCGAGCATCGCCATCTGGAGGATTTCGCAGCGCTTCTTCTCGCCGCCGGAGAAACCCTCGTTGACCGAGCGGGAGGTGAACTTCCGATCGATCTTCAGCATGTCCATCTTGGCGTAGAGCCGCTTGTAGTAGGCGGTGGCGTCCAGTTCCTCGCCCTCGGCCATGCGGGCCTGCTGGGCGGCGCGAAGGAAGTTGGCGATCGAGACGCCCGGGATTTCGCTCGGGTACTGGAAGGCGACAAACACGCCGGCCCGGGCTCGTTCGTCGGCTTCCTTCGCCAGCAGCGATTCGCCATCGAGCAACACATCGCCCCCCGTGACGGTGTAGTCCGGATGCCCCGCGATCACCTTGGCGAGGGTCGACTTGCCGGTGCCGTTGGGCCCCATGATGGCGTGGACTTCGCCGCTGTTGATCGTGAGGGACAGCCCCTTGACGATCGGCTTCTCACCGATGGTGACGTGAAGGTCTTGGATAACGAGCGAGGACATGGACGAAAGAAACGGGTGGTCGGAGGGAACGGGCGGACGAGGAGAGGGGAGGAGCGCGGGCGTGAAAAACGGGTTCTCAACTGCGGCCGTCCGTCGCCTGCCCGCGGAAGGTGATCTCGATCGATTTGGCATCGAAGCCTTCCGGCAGGATCCGGGTGAGCGAGTCGAGCACCCCGGGCGGCAGGTCGATGTCGTGCGTCCGGCCGGTGCTTTCGTCGTGAAAATGCGCGTGCGGCCGGAGATTCGGACAGTAGCGCGTGGGCCCCCGCTCGAAATTCACCGCCCGGACCAGGTCGCACTGCACGAGGGTTTCCAGGCAATTGTAGACCGTCGCGAGCGAAATGGTGGGCAGCTCGGAGCGCACCCGGGCGTACACTTCGTCAGCCGTCGGATGATCGCGCTTTTTCAGGAGAATGCTGTAAACCACTTCTCGCTGCGGGGTGGAGCGCAGGCCGCTGGTGGCGAGCCGCTGCGACAGCGCTTCGGTGTTTTCAGAGGGAGCCATGGGACGGAGGGGCAGCAACCAATTGGAATGGTTCTAAGGCGCAAGTAATAATTGGAATAATTCCAATTCGCAACGGGGGCGTCACGCGGGTCGCCGATTCCTTCGCGGGGCACCGCCGTGAGCGTCGCGGCTTCGACGGGATGCGGTGGAGCCGCCTGTCCCCAGGCGGCTGACGTGCGACGGACCGGTCCGCAGCAGCTTGAGGACAAGCTGCTCCACCT
>ERZ761602.2265-NODE-2265-length-30913-cov-9.411141_pt1 | contig 30913 bp, 28 predicted proteins | sample MGYA00512165_ERZ761602 | MGnify/ENA primary metagenome ERZ761602 (study PRJEB28899, sample SAMN02445085) | bioreactor sludge metagenome | biome: EBPR sludge; isolation source: Thorneside wastewater treatment plant | place: Australia: Brisbane, Thorneside...
GCGGGGGCAGGATTTGAACCTGCGACCTTCGGGTTATGAGCCCGACGAGCTGCCTGACTGCTCCACCCCGCACCAGAAGCTGACCATAGTAGCGTGGAGAAGATTCGATAGCAAGAGCGTGTGTCGGTCAAATGGGTGTTGTTGGTGTCGGTGTTGGAAAAGGCCGAGGCAGACATTCAATGCGGTCGCCGCCCGCGCACTTCCCGCAGCGATGCTCGGCCGATACGGGTGCTGTGGACGGGCGGTGCCGAGGAGCTGTCGAGGATGTTTCGAACGATTGCCCCCGGAACGCCTGCTCTGTATCCAATCCAACACCATCACTAACAGCAACAACCAGCACCAACGGGTTGACCGATCGCAACCCGCAATCGGCAAACGCCGCTAATATCGTTGGCTGGCCATTCCAACTGTGGAGCTGATCATGACTTTGCGCGTAGGTATCAACGGTTACGGTCGTATCGGTCGCAACATCATGCGAGCCGTTTACGAAGCGGGTCGGCAGAACGAGATCCAGATTGTCGCGATCAACGATCTGGGTGACGCCAAGACCAATGCCCACTTGACCCAATACGACACGGCCCACGGGCGTTTTGCGGTCGAAGTCGGTGTCGATGGCGATTCGATCATCGTCGGCGGCGATCGCATACGTGCGCTTGCCGAGCGCGATCCATCCAAGCTGCCCTGGGCTGACCTTGGTGTCGATCTGGTGATGGAATGCACCGGGTTGTTCAACAGCAAGGCCAAGGGCGGTGCGCATCTGGCCGGTGGCGCGAAGAAGGTGCTGCTCTCGGCGCCGGGTGGCAGCGATGTCGATGCCACCGTGGTCTACGGCGTCAATCACGACACGCTGCGCGCAGAGCACACGGTGGTCTCCAACGCCTCGTGCACGACCAACTGCCTGGCGCCTTTGGCCAAGGTCCTGCATCAGGGCATCGGCATCACTCACGGCGTGATGACCACGATTCATGCCTACACCAACGATCAGGTGCTCACCGACGTCTATCACTCCGACCTGCGCCGTGCGCGTTCGGCGACCATGTCGCAGATCCCGACCAAGACCGGTGCGGCGGCGGCAGTCGGCCTGGTGCTGCCTGAGCTGAATGGCAGACTCGATGGTTTCGCCATGCGCGTGCCGACCATCAACGTCTCGGTGGTCGATCTCAGTTTTGTGGCTGCGCGTGCGACGACCAACGACGAGATCGATCAGTTGGTGCAGGCGGCCGCCGACGGCCCGCTGGCGGGCATTCTCGGGATCAATCGCAAGCCGCTGGTGTCGGTCGACTTCAACCACGATTCGCGCTCGTCGGTTTACGACGCCACCTTGACCAAGGTGATGGGCGGAACCCTGGTCAAGGTTTGTGCCTGGTACGACAACGAGTGGGGCTTCAGCAACCGCATGCTGGACACGGCGTTGGCGATGATGCGGGCTTGACATTCGCCGCTTCCTTGCGGCGCATCAAGTCGCGGGGGTATGGAATCGCAGACAACGGCGCCAGTGGCGCCGTTTGTCTTTGTTACAGCTTGTTCCAGGAATGTTGCGGTGCAGCATAAGTGCTTGTTTTGAACGTTAGTTTTGTGTTGCGTTCGGTTGACGGCACTACTTATCATCGGTCTGTCTCAACCCTGTCCCAATTACTGAAAAGGAATCCGCGCATGCACCTCCAGCGGCTCGTTCCACTGGCAATCGCCGGTCTCCTGTTGGGCGCCTGCTCCGGCAGCAGCAACAGCCCGCGGGCCACTCCGCAGCCACCCGCGACGAATACCAATGGTTCGTTCGTCAGCGGCATCATGACCGCACGCTTCGACCCGACGGCGGCGGTGATCCCATTCCCGAACAATTTGTTGAGCCAGGGTTCGCGCGATCTGACGATCAACGCGCCGGTGGCCAACCCGGCCAATTTTGGTGATCCGGCGGTCGCGTTGAATGCGCTCGATGGATTCAGTACCTCCGCGCCATGGACCATGTCGTTCTCGGCAGCGATCGCGCCTGCAAGCCTGGTGGGCGGGAACACGGTGCGCATGTTCGAGGTGCAGATCGTCACCTCGGGTCCGGCCACCGGTGCCGTTCAGCGTGTGGTTCGCGAACTCGCGTCGCCTGCGGAGTTCGTTCCGGCCGTGGCCACGACCGATGCCACCGGGCGTACCCTGGCCGTAGTCCCGACCCGCCCGCTGGAAGAACTGAAGTCCTACATGGTGGTCGTCACCAAGGGCGTCACCGACACCGCCGGCAATAACGCGACGCCTGACCAGACCTATTTCCTCGCCCAGCGCACCTCGCCGCTGGCATCTGGAACCGGTGCTTCTTGTGTATCGCTGGAGCCGTTGTTGCCGGCGAGCACCACTTGCGCGCTGGAGCCGCTGCGTGCCCTGACCAACACCTTCGAGGCGGCTGCCGCTTCGGCTGGCGTCGTGCGTAGCGACATCGTCGTCTCCTGGGTCGCCAATACCCAGGGCGTGACGCCGACGTTGCGCGCACTGCGCACGGTGGCCACACCGAAGACAACGCGTTTCGCGTTCAGCGGCTTGACCACCGCCGCAGCGGGGTTGCCGCCGATCGCCGACATCTATATCGGCACGATCGATCTGCCTTATTACCTGACGGCTCCGGGTACTGGATCGCCAGCGGCGCCGGCAAGCTCGGTGCTGACCGGTTTCTGGAAGGCCGCGCCGGGTGGTTACGTGCCGCCGTTCAATGCGCTCGGGCTCGATCCGACGTCGACCAACGTGACGGTTGCCAATCCATTCCCGGTTGCGACCACCACGGTGACCGTTCCGGTGCTGGTCACGTTGCCCAATGCGGCTTCGGGCCGTGCGCGGCCCGATGCGGGCTGGCCGGTGGTGATGTTCCAGCATGGTGTAACGCGCAACCGCTGTGACATGCTGGCCATTTCGGCAACCATGGCGCAGGCCGGTTTTGCGGTGGTGGCGATCGACCAACCGTTGCACGGCGCTTCGCCGACTTCGACCACCGACGCCTGCCGTCCCTTCCATGTCGGCGGCACACCGTTCGCCCAGCTCGGCGCGCGCGAACGTACCTTCGACGTCGATCTGATCAACAACACCACCGGCGCCCCGGGACCTGATGGTGTGGTCGACGCCAGCGGCGCGCACTCGATCAACCTGCAGAGCCTGCTGACCTCGCGCGACAACCTGCGTCAGGCCGAGGCTGATCTGTCGGTCGTTGCGGTGACTATCCCGACGATGGACGTGAACGGCAACCAGGTGCCGGACTTCGATGGTTCGCGCATCGTGTTCGTCGGTCAGTCGTTGGGCAGCATCGCTGGCACCGCGTTCATGGCCATCGAACCGACGGTGAATGTGGGTGTGCTGAGCGTCCCGGGCGGCCAGATTGCTTACATGTTGAACGGTAGCCCGACCTTCGGCCCGCGCATCCGCGCCGGCATTTCCGCAGGTTCAGGCATTCCGCAGACCGACCCGCGCTTCCCCGGAACGCTGGGACAGTTCCTGTTGATCACCCAGACGGTGATCGATTCGGCTGACCCGATCAACTATGCACGACTGACGGCCAGCGAGCGCATTTTGCTGCACGAAGTGGTCGGCGGTGGAGACGTGTTGCCGGATCAGGTGATTCCGAATACCGTCGCGGGCGCTCCGCTGGCCGGCACCGAGCCGCTGATTGCAGCGATGGGCCTTTCGACGATCACGGCAAGCACCGCCAACCCGAATGGCATCCGTGGCGCGGTCCGCTTCATCAAGGGCGACCATGGGTCGTTGTTGTCGCCAGCAGCTTCGGCAGCTGCCACTGTTGAGATGCAGACACAGATGGCTGCAATGCTCGCCACTGGCGGCACGCAGGTCCCGGTTACCGATTCCTCGGTGATCCGCACGCAGTAATGCTCTCGACGCGAATACCGGATTGACTATGGAGACCACAATGAAGCTCACCGGAACTCCCCGCGCGCCGAAGCACCGCGTGCTCACGGCTGCCGTAACCCTCGCACTGGCTGCGAGTGCCGTGCCGGCGCTGGCAGCCGAATACACCAACGGCGACTTTTCGCTGACGACGTCGCACAATTTCAGTTATGGCATCCAGTCGCGGGTCGAGGAAATCGACAACGACCTGATCGGCAAGGCCAACCTGTTCACGCCAGTGCCGCCGTCGGCGGCCATCCCCACCGGCATCCCGTTCCCCGCGGCCTTGCCGAACGCGACCCAGCGCACGCTGCCAGGTCGTTTCTCGGTCAACAGCGATGACGGCAACCGCAAATGGCAAGAAGGCGACGTTTTCAGCAACGCCATCAAGTGGACCGGCGAACTGGCCTGGCAGTACGGCGAACACTGGGGCGGGTTCATGCGCGCCACCTCGTTCTACGACTTCGAGAACCAGCGCCGCGACGACATTTCCGATCTGGCCAAGGAAAAAGTCGGCAAGGACACCCAGTTGCTGGATTTCTTCGTTTACAGCAACTTCCAGATGGGCGAGGTCGACAGTACGGTCCGACTGGGGCGCCAGGTGGTCAGTTGGGGTGAGAGTACGTTCATCCAGGGTGGCATCAACGTCATCAACCCGATCGACGTGTCCAAGTTGCGCGTGGCGGGTGCCGAGCTGAAGGAAGCCTTCCTGCCGATCGACATGCTGCACACCAGCTTCAGCTTCAACGAGAACCTGTCGATCGAAGCCTTGTACATGACCGAGTTCGAGATCACCGAGCCGGAGCCGTCGGGTACCTATTTCAGCACCAATGACTTCGCTGCGCTGGGTGGCGAGTACGTGATGCTGAACTTTGGCCTGGTGCCGGAGCCGATCGACTTCGCTTCCTGCCCGGCGATTCTTGCCGGACAGAATCCGCTGGGTCTGGATCCGTTCACGCTGGCGATCCAGCGCACCGGAGCCTGCGCGGCCGCAGTGCCGCGCTCAGCAGACCGATATGCCAGCGAGAGCGGGCAGTATGGCCTTGCGATGCGCTACTTCTCGCCAGAACTCAACAACACCGAGTTCGCGTTGTATTACCTGAACTACCACAGCCGTGTGCCGGTGTTGTCGGGTACCAGCGTCACCAACTCCAACGCCAACTCCGCACGCTACTTCGCCGAGTATCCAGAGGACATCGAACTTTACGGTTTCAGCTTCAACACCACACTCGAGAGCACCGGTATCGCGTTGCAGGGCGAGCTCAGCTACCGCCCGAACGTGCCACTGCAGATCGATGACGTGGAACTGTTGTTCACTGCACTCAGTCCGCTGAATTCCATCATTCCGCAGCCGGTCAATCGCTTCATCAGCCAACTCGGCAGCGTGGGTCCCGGCGAGTACGTGCGCGGTTGGGAGCGCCACGAACTGAGCCAGTTCCAGTTCACCGCGACCAAGGTCTTCGGGCCGGAAAACTGGATCGGCGCCGACCAGATTTCTTCGGTGCTCGAAATGGGCTTCACCAAGGTCTGGGATCTGCCGAACGAAAACGTGATGCGTTACCAGGGCGATGGTACCGACACCGGCGGCGGCCCGGATTTCCTCACCGGCGCATTTCGTAACCCGATGACCCTCAACGACGGTTTCGCGACCTCATTCTCGTGGGGCTATCGACTGGCCGCGCGTGCTGACTACAACAACGCCTTTGGCTCGCCGTTCACGCTCTCGCCGCGTTTCGCGTTTGCGCACGACGTCAATGGCACCACGCCGGGTCCGGGCGGCAATTTCATTGAGGACCGCAAGTCGCTGACGGTCGGCGTCGAGGCCAACTACTTGAACGAGTGGTCATTCGATGTCAGCTACACGAGCTTCTTCGGTGCAGGCGATTTCAATCTGATCAACGACCGCGATTTCGTTGCCTTCACGGCGCGATACCAGTTCTGATCTTGTCGACAGGAAGGGAGAGCAACATGACTACGGGTAAAATGCGCGTGTTGGGCGCGATTGTTGGCCTGTCGCTGGCGGCTGGGTTGCAGGCGGGTGTCCCGCAGGCCCAGGCGGATCGGTTGGGCAGGGACTTGACGCCAGTGGGCGCCGAGAAGGCAGGCAACAAGGAAGGCACTATTCCGGCATGGGAAGGCGGCATCACCAAGCCGCCGGCCAGTTACAAGTTGGGCGATTTCCACCCGGATCCTTTCACCGGCGATTCGGCGTCGTTGACCATCAATCAAGGCAACTACAAGGACTACTCGGCGAAGTTGTCGGTTGGCCACTCGGCCATGTTTGCCAAGTATCCGACGTTCAAAATGGACGTCTACCCGACCCGGCGCAGCGCGTCCTATTCCGACCGTATCTACGCGGCAACCAAGAAGAACGCGGTGACCGCCAAGATGATCGGGCAGGGTGCCGGCGTGGAAGACGTGGCCGAAGGCATTCCGTTCCCGATTCCCCAGGACGGCTATCAGGTCATCTGGAACCACAAGCTGAAGTATCGCGGCGTTGCCGTCAAGCGCTGGGCAAATCAGGCTGCGCCCACCGCGAATGGCGCGTTCATTCCGGTACGCATTCGCGAAGAAGTGCTCGGTCTTTACTGGAAAGAAGGCAATACCATTGCCGATATCAACAACGTCCTGACCTATTTCTATCAGGAAGTGCTGGCACCTGCGCGTCTCGCCGGCAGCGTATTGCTGGTCCACGAAACCTTGAATCAAGAGGCTCAGGCCCGCAACGCCTGGGTTTACAACCCCGGTCAGCGGCGCGTGCGCAAGGCGCCAAACGTCGCTTATGACAATCCAGGCACTGCTTCGGATGGCCTGCGCACCAATGACATGTTCGACATGTTCAATGGCGCCATGGACCGCTTCGACTGGAAACTGGTCGGCAAGCGCGAGTTGTACGTGCCCTACAACAACTACAAGATTCACGCCAAGGGTCTGGATTACAAGGACATCATCAAGCCAGGTCACGTCAATCCCGACCTGATGCGTTACGAGCTGCATCGCGTGTGGGTGGTGGACGCCACGCTCAAGCAAGGGTTCCGTCACATCAACAAGCGTCGTACCTTCTATCTCGATGAAGACAGCTGGCAGATCCTGATGGTCGATCATTACGACAGCCAGAATCAGTTGTGGCGTTTCAGCGAAGCGGCGGTCATCAACTTCTATGATCAGCCAGTGCTCTGGACCACTCTGGAAACCCACTACGATCTGAAGTCGGGTCGCTATATCGCCTCCGGTATCGACAACATGGAGACGGCGGTCGATTTCTCGTTCCAGACCTCGCCGGACAATTTCTCACCGCAAGCCCTGCGTAGCCGCGGCGTCCGCTGAGCGATACTGACTGCAGCGCCAGCCGGGGCCGTGTGTCCCGGCTGGCGTTTGCATTTTTGGGTGCACCGGCGCAGTAGCGCTGGCAGGCGCGTTCCGACCCATGAACACGGCCGATTCGAGGGGAAGCGAATGAGGCATCGAGACTCCCGCGACTGGCGGCTTTTGCCGATGGTCGCACTGTTAACCACGATTGTTGCTTCTGCTGCATCAGCGCAGGAAGGAACAACCCCAGCAACCACTTCTGCCACAGTGCCCTGGCCGGATCCGGTGACTGCGCCGGCGGAGATCCTCGACATCGAGCGCATCCGGAAGTCGCTGATGCTGGATGGCGCCAATGCGCGCGATCGTGCCGTAGTGGTCGGCGACCGTGGGCACATTCTCGTATCCGAGTCGCGTTCCGAGTGGCGTCAGGTTCCGGTACCCACCCGTGTGATGCTGACAGCGGTGGATGCGGTCGACAATTCCGTCTGGGCAGTCGGCCACGACCAGGTCATCGTCTTCAGCGCCGATGGTGGACTGACCTGGACCATGCAGCATCATGATGCTTCCAGCGACGGTCCGCTGCTCGACGTGCTGTTTCTCGACGGCCAGCGGGGTTTCGCGATCGGCGCCTACGGCCAGTTCCTCTCGACCGTCGACTCCGGAGCGACCTGGACGGTACAGCGGATCAGCGACCGCACGGCTGCGGCCACCCCCGCAGCGGTCGCGGATGATGATGAGATGCTCGACGACGACTCCGATCTCGCCAGCACCGACATGGGTGAGGACGAAGGCGACCCGCACCTGAACGCGATTGCGCGCACCCGCAGTGGCATGCTGATCGTGGGCGAAGCGGGCGCCACCTACCGCTCGATCGACGACGGTGCCACATGGACTCGCGGCGATCTGCCGTACGAAGGTTCCATGTTCGGAGCGATCGCCCTCGATGACGACAGTGTCGTCACTTTCGGTCTGCGCGGAAATGCCTTCTCCACCAGCGACCTCGGCCTGACCTGGCGAGCGCTGCAAACCGGCACCGAGGCCAGCTTGCTAGGCGGGGCGCCGGTGTCGGGTGGGCGCGCCGTCATCGTGGGAGCCAGCGGCACGGTTTTGTTGCTGCCATCCGGTTCTGGTCAGTTGCGTGGTTACACATTCTCGGATGGTGGCGTGATGAGCGGTGTGCTGCCGATCAGCGAAACCGAGTTCCTCACCTTTGGCGAGAATGGTCTCGCCCCCTACCAGCCTAACTAAGCGGGAGTAAACCATGGCAGGTTTTGGTTCGGGCGCAGATCACCCCGGTTATCCATTGTTGGAACGCCTCATCTTCGGTAACCGCGGCGTGGTACTTGCTGTATTCGCGTTGATCACGCTGGGTTTTCTGCTTGCGGCGAGTCAATTGCGCATCGATGCGGGTTTCCGCAAGCAGTTGCCGTTGCAGCACGAGTACATGCAGACCTTTGTCGATTATGAAGCCGAGTTCGGCGGCGCCAATCGGGTGTTCGTCGCGCTGATCGACAAGAGCGGCAACATGTTCAACAAGGAGTTCTTCACCGCACTGGAGTCGGCTACCGAAGCGGTGAAGGCGATCCAGGAGGTCGATCCGGCGCGCGTGCGATCGGTGTTCACGCCCAACACGCGCTTCGTCGAAATCGTCGAGGGCGGTTTCGCTGGTGGCAACGTGATTCCGTCGGACTTCTCGACGACCGTGGCGGACTTCAATCCGAGCGCCGACGACTTCGAACTTATCCGAACCAATATTGTCAAGGCTAATATTGTCGGACGCCTGGTCGCAAAAGATTTTTCCGGCGCCATGGTGCAGGCGGAACTGATTCCCGAAACGGCGGCACCCGACGGCAAACTGGACTACCAGGCCATCGGCAACAAGCTCGAGGCGATCCGCACACAACTCGAGAACGACAAAGTCACGGTCCACATCATCGGCTTCACCAAGGTCATAGACGACATTGCCGACGGCGCGCGCTCGGTCATGTATTTCTTCTTCGCGACGATTCTGTTCACCTGGTTGCTGCTGTTCATTTACTCGACTTCGTTCAAGCTGGCGACGTTGACGGTGGCGGCCGCATTCGTGGCCGTGATCTGGATGCTCGGGGCATTGCGCCTGATGGGCTTCGGCATCGACCCGATGAACATGCTGACGCCATTTCTGATCTTCGCGATCGCAGTCAGTCATGGCGAGCAGATGATCAACCGCTATCGCGGCGAGATCTTCTTTGGCGGACTCGAGGAAGGCACCCCGGAAGAACTGCAGTCGCGCAAGGGCGTGCCTTCCGAAGAAGCCGCGATCCGCGCATTCCGGCGCCTGTTGATCCCCGGCTCGGTGGCTTTGGCGGCGGGTTGCATCGGCTTCGGCACCATCTTGCTGATTCCGGTGAAGATGATCTTCGAACTGGCGGTGACTGCTACGGTCGGCGTTTTCCTGACCATCTTCACCAACCTGATCCTGTTGCCGATCCTGTTGTCCTATACCAAGCTGTCGAATCTGCCACGCAAACGTGCTTATCGATTGCGCCAGATCACCGCCTTCGATCACATCTGGTTGTTCCTGACCCGATTCAGTCGGCCCGGGACCGCGGCCGTGGTGATCGTGCTCGGGTTGACGGTGTGGTTTTTCGCCCATCAGCATGCCGAAAAGATGATGGTCGGCGATGCCGCGGATGGCGTGGCTGAATTGCGTCCGGAAGCGCGCTACAACCAGGACGCGCGTCTGATCACCGAGCGCTTTGCGCTTTCCACCGACATCATCAACATCATTGCCGAAGTCGGTCCCTTTGCCTGTACCGAGAGCTACGCGGCGATGGAGACCATCGACCGCTTCGCGTGGCACATGCAGAACACGCCGGGCGTGCAGCAGGTCGTTTCGTTGGCGGACGTGGGGCGCATCGTCACCGCGGGCTACAACGAAGGCAGCCTCAAATGGCGCACCATCCCGCGCAACACCGAAGTGATGCGGCAGAGTCTGTCGGCCGTCGAGACCGATTCCGGATTGCTTGACGCCGCCGAGTGTCGGGGCATGCCGATCATCGTCTTCACCGAGGACCACAAGGCCGAAACGATCACTACCGTGGTCGATGCGGTGAAGAAGTTCCGCAGCGAAAATGGCGTCTACGATGTCAACTTCCGCGTTGAGCGGACGGCTGCCGAGGAAGCGGCCGCCGCCAACGGCGAAGATTACCGTACCGACCAGGTCAACTTGCGCCTCGCCACCGGCAGTGTCGGCGTTGCCGCGGCGATCAACGAGACCGTCAGCGCGCTGGAAAAGCCGATGTTGTACCTGCTCTACGCTGCGGTGTTCCTGATGTGCATCCTGAGCTTCAAGAATCCCCTGGCTGCGGCGTGCATCGTGTTGCCGTTGATTCTGGTGACGGCTCTCGGTGAGGCGCTGATGGTCGAACTGTCGATCGGACTCAAGGTCAATACCCTGACGGTGGTGGCGCTCGGCGTCGGCATCGGCGTCGATTACGCGATCTACATCTTCGCTCGCATGCGTGAACTGATGCTGCAGGGCAAGGGACTCAGCCAGTCCTACTTCGAGGCACTGAAGACCACCGGCATCGCGATCTTCTACACCGCACTGACGCTGGCGGTTGGCGTGGCAACGTGGATCTTCTCCGAGCTGAAGTTCCAGGCCGACATGGGTCTGATGCTGACCTTCATGTTTGTGGTGAACATGATCGCGGCCATCGTGTTCTTGCCGGCACTCTGCCGCTGGCTGCTGCGCCCGTTCGAGAAGTCCGACTGGGTACCGCCGAAGAGCTGAACCCTGCCGCGTGCCCTCCGGCATGGAGGGCACGCGGTCGAGCGCGCTGCACGCCCTCCCAGGTGCGCCGATTGGCGCAGCAATCCTGTGGGGGCCCTGCCTGGTGCCTTGTGCCCGCACACGGGGAGCTGTACCTGGTTCCTTCTCCCCGCAAGCGGGGAGCCATTCTTTGATTCCTCTCCCCGCAAGCGGGGAGAGTGGTTCCGCAGGGCCCGGATGAGGGGGACTGCTGACGAAGCGATGGCTCCTTCAGATGAGCCCTCACTCGTCACCTGCGGTGAAACCCTCCCGGATTCCAGTTTGATCAGTCGACTGGGTTCCGACGGTCGCGCGTTGACCGCATGCCCATGCGTGACAGGTTCGTAGCGCGAACATGCGCAACGGCAGGGGCAACCGGGAGGCACACTGAGACGCAACGGCCTGCTGTGTGTGGTCTTCTTTCCTGGTCGTGCCCTCTTGCCCGACGCGGAAACGAGCCGCCCGCTGGGACGGCAATGGATGGGCCGCTCTTGGAGCGGGCATCGATGGAACCGTTCTCGATTTCGTCGAACACGAGGACAGTCTGATCGCCGTTGGGCGGTTCCGCGGTGGCAACGGGGCGTTTTCCCGCGGCGTGGCGCGCTGGACAGGCAGTGGCTGGGAAGCACTCGGCGCCGGACTGGCTCGGGAAGGCTATGCGGTCACCGTGTTCGAGTCGCAGATTGTCGCTGCCGGACCCCAGGGGAGCGACGGCAACGGCGACCCCACCAGCCGCGTCGTGCGCTGGGACGGTGCCAACTGGATTCCGATGGGAAGCGACTTCGGCGGCGACGTCTACGACTTGATCGTCTTCAACGGCGAACTGATCGCCGCCGGCTATCTCAGGTACTCGGGTGCAGTCGTGCTCGAGAACGTTGCGCGCTGGAGCGGCAGTGCCTGGGTACCCTTCGGGCCCAGACCGCTCGGATCGGTGTCCGCGATGATCATCCATGACGGGCAACTGGTCCTTTCCGGATATGACCCCTTCGGCGTCGACCCGCACAACGCCGTACGCTGGGATGGCCGAGGGTGGCAATCGCTGGGAACCAGGCCGAGCTACGAAATGCCGGCGCTGGCCGTCCTCGACAACGTGCTTTACGGCAGCAGCGGCTTTAGCGCTTCACCGTCGGGCAACAGCGTTTTTCGTTGGGATGGCAGCAGCTGGATTGCATTGCCGGGCTTGAATCAGTGCTCGGCCTTGCCGAACAGCGGTACCAGCGACCAGAGTTTCGATAACGAAAAGGTCGGCGTGAGTTTGCGGACAGAACGTTCGGCCGGATCGGGCAGCGCAGGTTCCGGTGTTGTGCTGCCGCGCACCGCCTCGCGACCAAAGCCCTCCTTTCCGAGCCGCGCGGACTCCAGTGCGAATCGGTCCCAGCGCAGAAAATGGGCTTCGGGGACAAAGATCCACTCCATGCTTGGCACGTCGCGGCCGAGCGGATCCCAGTAACGCGCACCGGGCAGCGCGGATGCCTGTAGCCGGGTACGCCCGCGCATGCGGAAGGCAACACCGTCAAAACAGTAAACGATGAATGCATGCCCTTTGATCATCGCGCAGGGTTTGCCGTAGAGGTATCCGACAGACGCCTCGTGGGTGCGCACGAGGTAGTCGCAGATGGTGTCGTAGCGCGTTCGCGCGTTGGCCATGATCAGTTCCCCCTGGGACGGATCGTAACGCAAAGCACGGTTCGATTTCTTCAATCTGCGCGAAGGAATTTCACCTGCAGCCCGGATTGCATCGTCGACGGATGCGCCCGCAAAGATTGTTGCCGTAGTCCACGTTTGCGGTGAAATACTCCGGCGTATGGAATACGAATGCTGGCCCATGGGTGATTCGGCATTGTTGCTGCGATTCGGCAGCAATATCGACCCGCTGGTGAACGCCACCGTGCATAACGCGGCGGCGGCGCTGACGGCGGCGAAGTTGCCGGGTGTGCGCGAGATCGCGCCGAGTTATGCGGCGCTCGTGCTTGTGCTGGATCTGTTGCAACTGCAGCGCGCAGGTGGTGTCGAGGGACTGCAGCAACGAATCCGGCAGACGCTGGCGTCCATCACTGGTGTTGCGCCCGAAGCAGCCCGCAGCGTTGAAATTCCGGTTCGATATGGCGCGGCCGACGGGCCCGATCTCGGGGCTGTTGCCGACGCAGTGGGACTGAGCATCGCAGACGTGATCGAAGTCCATGCCGGGGTGGAGTACCAGGTTGCCATGCTCGGCTTCCTGCCCGGATTTCCCTACCTGCTCGGATTGCCCGAGTGCCTGCACATTCCCCGGCGCAGCAGCATCCGTTCCCATGTGCCGGCGGGCTCGGTGGCAATCGCGGGCGCTCAGGCGGGAATCTATCCGGGGGATTCGCCGGGGGGCTGGCACCTGATCGGACGGACCGGGTGCCGCCTGTTCGATGCCACGTCGCAGCAGCCTGCCTTGCTGCTGCCGGGCGATCGCGTGCGCTTCGTGCCGGTGCGCTGAGTCATGCTTGAACTGCAACGCATCGCCCCGCTCAGCAGCGTGCAGGACGCCGGGCGTTTCGACGGGCGACATCTGGGCGTACCGCAATCGGGACCGCTGGATCAGTGGTCGCATGCCGTCGCCAACGTGCTGGTCGGCAATCGACCACAGGCTGCGGCGATCGAGATCGGTACCGGGCGCAGCCAGTTGCGTTTCGATGCGCCCGCGGTCATCGCCATTACCGGCGCGCGCATGCCGGTGCATTCGCGCGGTGCATCGTTGCCGCTCTGGCGACCACTGGCGGTCGCGGCTGGCACGCTGTTGACCATCGAGCCGGCATTGCTTGGCGCGCGCGGTTACCTCGCGGTGGCCGGTGGCTGGTTGACCGCTCCGGTGCTCGGCAGTCGCAGCGCGCAGATGCGCGGTGAAGGTTTTCCGCGATTGTTGCGGCGCGGCGATTGCCTGCCGTTTTCGCCGACCGCCAGCGCGCAGTGGCCGGCCTTGCCGCTGCCGGATGCCAACCAGGCGCCGAGAATTGCGCCGTGGTGGGCCGACGGCGAGCCACTGCTCGATCTTGGTGCTCTTGCCGCCCTGCGGGTCATCGATGGCAGCCACTTGTCGCTGCTGCGCGATCGACGTGCGCTTTACCTGCAGGATTTCGAACTGACCAATGCGGCCAACCGCATGGCGGCGCCGCTGCGCGGCCAGCCGCTGCTGGTTGAGGACGCCGCGGCACTGGTCAGTGAAGCGGTGGTGCCGGGGACTGTGCAATTGCCACCCGACGGACAGCCGGTGATCCTGTTGGCCGAGGCGCAGACAGTGGGCGGTTACGCGCGCATCGCGCATGTCGCGAGCATCGACATCGCGCGACTTGCACAACGTCGCCCCGGTTCGCGAATCCGCTTCGAGCCGATCAGCGTGGCAGCGGCCCAGCGCCTGTGGATCTGGCGCCAGGAGCGCCTGATGCGCCTGAGTATCGCGGCGCTGGCAAGGCTGCTGGGCCGGTAGCACATCGCTTCGATCGGACTGGAAGAGCCATGGACGCAAGGGACGCAAAGGAAAGCAGAAAGGACGCAAAGCAGGGCGATGAACGGAAGAGCTTATGGAGGGCCAAATTCCTCGCATATCCGGACGACTCACGGGCCGTGCCAGCTCGTTCTCGCAGGACAATCCAGGGACTCCGCCGCATCGCAGATTTCTGGACCTTCGCCAACCACAGCGGTGATGATCAGCGGACTTGATGGGGACCTTCGATGCGTGATCGCTGTGATCTGAATGCCGACCTCGGCGAGAGCTTTGGTGCCTGGCGCATGGGCGACGACGAAGCGCTGCTGGCGCAGATCAGCTCTTGCAACATTGCCTGCGGTTTCCATGCTGGCGATCCGCTGACGATGCAGCGCACCGTGGCGGCCGCGGTGCGTCTCGGCGTGGCGATCGGTGCGCATCCGAGCCTGCCTGACCTGGTCGGTTTCGGTCGTCGCGAGATGCGTGTTTCGGCGGAGGAATTACAGGCGTTGACGGTGTACCAGTGCGCGGCGTTGGACGGTTTCGCGCGCGCCGCCGGAGCGCGTTTGCAGCATGTCAAGGCGCATGGCGCGCTCTACGGGATGCTGGCGCGTGACCGGCCATTGGCGACCGCCTTCGTGGCCGCCGCGGCCAGCCTCGATCGCTCGCTGGCAATCGTCGGGCCGCCGGTCGGCGCCGTGCGCGATGCAGCTCTGGCTGCGGGCATGCGTTATCTGCGCGAAGGTTTTGCCGATCGCGGTTATCTGGCGGATGGCGCTTTGGTCCCGCGTGATCGGACGAGGGCGCAGCTGGAACTGGCCGATGCACGTGCGCAAGGACTGCGGCTGGCGCGCGGCGAGTCGATCCGCGCCGTGGACGGCAGCGTGCTGCAGCTCGACATCGACACCTTGTGCCTGCATGGCGATGGCGCCGAGGCGTTGGAACTGGCGCGGCAACTGCGCGCCGATCTCGATCGGGGCGGCATCGCCGTGCGGGCGCCGTGACCGCCGCCACCTGGTGGGCGCTGATACCGGTCGCCGTCGTCGTGCTCGGTTTTGCGTTGCGCCAGCATCCGGCGCGTGTGGTGCTGTTTGCCGCACTCAGCGCCGGTCTGGTCGGTGGCCTTGGCGTCATCGGCTTGCTGGAGACGCTCGGCAGTGGTTTTCTGAATGCGCGATACCTGCTGCTGATCGTGCTGGCGTTGCCGGTAATCGCGCAGGTGGAAGCGCATGGATTGCGGGTACTGGCCAAACGCGTGGTGGGCGGTTGGCGCGGCGCGCGTCCGGGGCGCCTGCTGCTCGCTTATCTCGCTTTGCGCCAGGGCTCGGCTGCGCTCGGTTTGACCAGCCTCGGCGGTCACGCGCAGATGGTGCGGCCGCTGGTGGCGCCGATGGCGGAGGCCGCCGCCGAACAGGAGGCGCAAGGACTGGACGCAGGCGAGCGCGAGCGCGTGCGCGCGCTGTCGGCAGCCACCGACAATGTCGGCCTGTTTTTCGGCGAGGACTTGTTCCTGGCCTTCGGCGCGGTGCTGCTGATGCAGGCCTTCTTCGCCGAGCGCGGCATCGAGCTGGCGCCGCTGGAAATCGCGTTGTGGGGAATCCCGACCGCAATCCTCGCATTCGCCATCCACGGTGCGCGTCTGCTGTGGCGTGATCGCCAGCGGAGCCGGCAATGACCCTGACGCCATTGTATGTGCTGCTCGGCGGCTATTTCGCGTTGATCAGTTGGCGCGCGGCGACCGATCGACTGCGTCCAAAGGCCGCGCAACGCAGCGCGTTCTTCGCGATTCTCGCAGTGCTGTTCCTGATCGGCGATTTGCTGCCGGCCGCGATTGCCGGCGCGTTGGTGCTGGCGCTGGCAGTGATCGCCGGCTGGGGTTTGCCACAGCAAGTCGCTGCGCCGGCTTCCGGCAACCTCAGCCCCGGCAACCAGCGCCTGTTGCTCCCCGTGCTCGCAATCCCGGCGCTGACCATCGTGCTAACCCTGTCGCTGCCGCATTTGAGCGTCGCCGACGTGGCCTTTTCCAAGCAGGCGGCCGCGCTCTATGGTCTGGCCGTCGCGTGCGTGGTTGCGCTGGCGTTGGCATTGGCGGTCACCCGTCATGAGCCCGGCCTGGCGTTGGCGCGCGGTGGCGACCTGCTGGAGTCGATCGGCTGGGCCGTGTTGTTGCCGCTGCTGCTGGCAGTGCTCGGTACGCTGTTCGCCAAGGCAGGTGTCGGCGATGCGCTGGCGCAGGCGATCGGCACGCTGATGCCGCTCGATGTACGCTGGGTCGCGATCCTTGCTTACGGACTTGGCATGGCGCTGCTGACGATGGCGATGGGCAACGCCTTTGCGGCATTCCCGGTGATCGCCGGCGGCATCGGCATGCCCTTCCTGGTGTCGGTGCACGGTGCCGATCCGGCGCCGCTGGCAGCGATCGGCATGCTCAGTGGTTATTGCGGCACGCTGATGACGCCGATGGCCGCGAACTTCAACCTGGTGCCGGTGGCGCTGCTCGATCTGAACGATCGCAACGCCGTAATCCGCGCGCAGATCCCGACCGCGATCCCTCTGCTTGCCGGCAACCTGATACTGCTTGGAGTACTCTGTTTCCGATGAGCGAGATTCTGCTGACCGGTTTCGACCCGTTCGGCGGCGACGTCCGCAACCCGTCGTCGGAGGCCTGCGCGCTGCTGGATGGCGCGGACATTCACGGCCACCGCGTGCGCGCGCTGTGCCTGCCGACCGCATTCAACGCCGCCGCGCTGCGGGTGTTGCGCGAGATCGCGCGGCGCGAGCCGGCGCTGGTGATCGCCACCGGCCTCGCCGGCGATCGCGCACAGATCACGCCCGAGCGGTTCGCGGTCAACTTCGCCGATGCGCGTATCCCCGACAACCGTGGCCGCCAGCCGCGCGAGCGCGTCATCATCCGCGGCGCGCCGCTCGCCTACGCCAGCACGCTGCCGGTGACGCGCATCGTCGAGCGCCTGCGGCAAGCCGGAATCCCCGCTGCGCCGTCGCTGTCGGCCGGAGCCTTCGTCTGCAACGAGCTGTTCTTCCGCCTGCGTCATGCACTGGAAGGCCGCAAGGTTCGCGCCGGCTTCATCCATCTGCCGTACGCCAGCGAGCATGTGGCCGATCGGCCTGGCGTACCGAGCCTGCCGCTGGCGACCCTGGTTGAAGGCTTGCGGATCGCGATCGAGGCAACCGTACCTGGCACCGAATCACGCCGGTGACGGGCTGCGGCGCACAGCGGTCTGCCTGGGCTTAGTCTATCGAGTCCGACTTGCCTGGAGACCTTGCGATGACCCAGACGATCGAACTCACTGCAGACGACGGCGCGCGTTTCCACGCTTATCGGGCTCGCCCCGAACAGCCCAACGGCCATGGCGTGATCGTGATCCAGGAAGTCTTCGGCGTCACCGCGCACATCCGCTCGGTGGCCGATGGCTTTGCGGCGCACGGCTACACGGTACTGGCGCCGCAGGTATTCGATCGCATTCAACCCGCCGTCGAACTTGCATGCGACGACGCCGGCATGCTGCGCGGGCGCGAACTGGTCGGACAACTCGGTTTCGATGCGCCGCTGCGCGATGTGCGCGCTGCGGCTGACTGGTTGCTCGCGCAGGATTGCACCGCGGTCGGCGTGGTCGGCTACTGCTGGGGCGGCGTGATTGCCTACCTGTGTGCCACGCGCCTCGGTCTGCCTGCGGTCAGCTACTACGGCCGTCTGGTGCCGCAGTTCCTCCACGAACGTCCGCAGGCGCCGTTGATGTTCCATTTCGGCGAACGCGATGCGCTGATTCCGAATGCGATGGTCGATCGCATCGCCACACGCTTGCCGACCTTGCCGCTGTTTCGCTATCCCGCCGGCCACGCGTTCAACCGCCTCGGCGATCCGCACGGCGATCCCGCGTGCGCGGCGCTGGCGAAAGAGCGCACACTGGCGTTCTTTGAACAACATCTGGGGCAGGGCGCACGTGAGTGAATTCGAACTCGATCCACGCATCGTCGGCGACAGCGTGGCCCTGGCAGACCTGGGCTCCATTCACGTGCGCGCGATGGCGCATGCAGCCTGGCCATGGCTGGTGCTGATCCCGAAGCATCCGGGCGCCGTGGAGCTGTACGACTTGCCGGAGGCGGTGGGCAACGAGTTGCAGATCACCACGCTGCGACTCGCGCGTGCCTTGAAGCAGGCGTTCGCCGCCGACAAGATCAACATCGCGGCGCTCGGCAATGTGGTCTCGCAGTTGCATGTGCACATCGTTGCGCGCCAGGTCGGCGATCCCGGTTGGCCGAGTCCGGTGTGGGGTCGCAATGAGGCCGAACTGAGCTCCGAGCAGGCCGAGGAGCGCCTGCTGCAGTTGCGCAACTGTCTGCTGCCATTGGATCAGATCGACCGCTCCATGCCGGGTTTGGCCAGAAACGCCTCGCAGGCGTAGCGACTGCGCAGTTCCTTGGCCAGCACTTCGCGTGCCTTGTCCTCGCCGTGCACCAGATAGACCGGTGGCTTGTCGCGGAAGTGGCCGTACCAGTTGAGCAGACCCTGCTGGTCGGCGTGTGCGGACAGGCCGCCGACTGTGTGGATGCGCGCGTTGACGCGAATGATCTCGTTGAAAATGCGCACCGTCGAATGACCATCCACCAGTTGCCGGCCGAGTGTGCCGTGGGCCTGGTAACCGACGATCATCACATGGGCGCCGTGGCGCCAGAGGTTGTGTTTGAGGTGATGGCGCACGCGACCGCCGTTGCACATGCCGGAGCCGGCGATCAGGATGCAGCCTTGGGCATGACGGTTGAGTTCGCGCGACTCCTCCATCGAATCGACGAAGCGCAGGCCGGGTAGCGTGAACGGGTCGTCGCCATTGCTCCATTGGCTGCGGCCGTCGTGGTCGAACAAGTGCATGTGACGGCGGTAGACGTCGACCACCTTGGTCGCCATCGGGCTGTCGAGGTACACCTTCCAGCGTTTCATCCCCCATTCCTCGTAGTGCTTCGCGAACCAGTACAGCAGTTCCTGGCTGCGACCGACCGCGAATGCCGGAATGATCACGTTGCCACCGCTGGCGCGCGCCGCATCCAGCACTTCGCCGATTTCGTCGATGGTCTGACTGCGCGGTCGGTGCAGGCGGTCGCCGTAGGTGCTCTCCAGCATCACCAGATCGGCGTCGCTGATCGGCGTGGCGTCGCGCATGATCGGCGTGCCGTCCGGGCCGATGTCGCCGCTGAACACCAGTTTGCGTTCGCCCGCACCTTCGTCGATCCAGATCTCGACGATCGCCGCGCCAAGGATATGGCCGGCATCCTGCAGGCGCAGGTGCACGCCCGGAAACAACTCGAATCGCTGATCGTAGTCGTGGCCGCGCATGCGACCGATGGCCTCACCCACATCGCCCAGGTCGTACAGCGGTTCCAGCAGCTTCAGCCCGCGGCGCGCACGCATGCGGTTGGCGTGCTCGACATCGGCAGCAGCCAGACGCGCCGAGTCCTCCAACATCACCCGCACCAGGTCCGCGGTGGCGGTCTGGGTATGGATCTTCCCGGTGTAGCCGCGTTTGACCAGTAGCGGCAGGCGCCCGCAATGGTCGATATGAGCATGGCTCAGGATCACCGCGTCGATGTCGCTCGGGTCGAACGGGAAATTCTCGCGATTGCGCGCATCTTCCTCGCGCCCGCCCTGGATCATCCCGCAGTCGATCAGGATCTTCTTGCCGGCGGCGCGCAGCAGGTGGCAGGAGCCGGTGACTTCACCGGCGGCGCCGAGGAACTGGATCGAGGCCATGTCTTTTCTCGCCGTTGCTGTTTGATTCTGACAATACGACTTCGACAACGTGTAGACGGTTGTCGGTCGTCAATCTGTCGGCGATTTCGCGAAATGCTCTTCTTGTCCACAAGGGACGCAAAGGAAAACAATGTGTTCAGGAGATGAGACAAGGGTAGCAGTGGTTCCGGGCAATTGCCGCATTGCTCCTATTGCGTTCTTTGCGGACAAATGATGTTGTTTCAGCTACTTGCAGCACGGTTGGCGTCAGCGAACTGCGCGCGATGTTCCTGCCGCAATCCGCAGACTGACCCTACGCGCCCACCGCCACCGGACGCGCCGGGTCGGTGATCCAGCCGCTCCACGAATCCGGGTACAAACGCGAGCCGCGCAGGCCGGCAGCGTCCATCGCCAGTCGGTTGTGGCAGGCGGTCACCCCCGAGCCGCACATGTGGACGACCTGATCGGCGCGGGCGCCGCGCAGCAATTGGGTGAACTCGGCGCGCAACTGTCCGGGTTCCTTGAAGCGCCCGTCGCTGCCCAGGTTGTCCTGAAACGGGCGATTGAGGGCGCCCGGGATGTGGCCGGCGACGCGATCGATGGGTTCGACCTCGCCACGAAAGCGCGGTGCCGCACGCGCGTCCAGCAGCTTCGTTGTGCCGTCGGCGAGGCCGAGCGTTAGGGTTGCGGCATCCACCCAGGCATTCGCCGGCAACACCAGGCGCTCGGGCAATCGGCTCGGCGGGTAAGCTGGCGCCGCTCCGGTCTCCAGCGCCAATCCCGCACGCAACCAGGCCGCAAAGCCGCCGTTGAGCACCTTGACCTGAGTGTGCCCGGTTGCTCGCAACAACCACCACAGGCGCGCGGCGAATGCGCCGGAATCCTGGTCGTAGGCCACCACCTGCATGTGACGGGTGATGTCGAGCCGGGCCAGCGATGCTGCCAGCGAGGTCATGCTCGGCAGCGGATGGCGGCCATGCTCGTGCGCCTGCGCGAGGTCGGAAAGATCGCGATTGAGGTCGGCGTAGCGCGCACGCGGCAGGCGCGACTGCTCATATGCACGTCGGCCGGCATCGGCATCGGCAAGGTCGAAGCGGCAATCGATCAGGCGCAGGTTGCGTTCGTGCAGACGCGTCGCCAGGTCAGCGGTCGAGATCAGCGGGGTCGAAGCCATGGCGATCCAGGCGCTCCAGCAGATTCACCAACATGCCCGCGGTGGCGCCCCAGATATAGCGCTCACCGAACGGGAATACATAGTAGCCACGCAGTCGACCGCGAAAGTAGCGTTCTTCGCGTTTCAGGTTGCGCCGATCGAGCAGGAAGCGCAGCGGGACTTCGAATACTTCATCGACTTCGCGGGCGTCGGGCGTCGCCGACACGAGCGGATCGATGATCCCGACCACCGGCGTCACGGCGAACGCGCTGATCGTGCCGTAAACGTCGAGCAGTCCGATCGGGCGCACTTGTTTCGGGTCGATTCCGAGTTCCTCGTGGGTTTCGCGCAGCGCGCCGGCCACAGCGTCGCGGTCACCGGCTTCGATGCGACCCCCGGGAAAACTGATCTGGCCGCCATGTTGCGGCAGATGTTGCGTGCGTTGGGTCAGCAGCACTTGCCAGCCATGCACGCGTGGCACCAATCCGACGAGCACCGCGGCGGGGCGCAGCAGTTGGCCCTCGGGCAACAGGCCGTCGAGTTCGTCGAGGTTGCTCGGCCCAGGTTCTTGCGCGTTCAGCGGCCGCAGGGCTGCCGCGAGTCGGTCGATCCATTCGACACTGCGCATCGGGCAAGCGGCCGAATCAATCACGGAGACGCTCACGCAACGGCAGGACCTCGATCATGATTCGTCGGCGTTCGGCATCCGGCAACTGACCCCAGGCGCCGATCTCGGCGCCGGTGCGCAGGCAGCCGTCGCACAGGCCGTCGTCTCCGAGGGTGCAAATGCCAATGCAGGGCGAGAGCGCAGGCGGGCGGGGCGCGCGCGGGTAGACCATCGAGTTCATGCAGTGAAGTGTATCGCTTGCCACGATTGAAGCGCGCATGAAAGCATCGGTGTCATGAATACGACGCAAATCAATGTGAACAGGCCACCCTCCACCTCAGATCGAGCCGTGGACCGACCAGGATGCTAGCGGTCGCCGGCAAGATCCTGCGCGACTACGGGCGGGTATTGGGCGAAATCGAGCCCGGCTGCGCAGCGCTGCCGCGCTCCGCGCTGCCGCATCCGCGGGGTGCCATCCAGGAAGCCACGCTGCGAGCGCTGGCCATGCTGGATCCGACCGACGATGCGCTGCGCGACGCCTTGATCCGCGGATTCGTCTTCCTCGCCCAGTTCGTCGACGACGCGGATGCCGAACGGGTTGCCGATGGACAGGCGCAAATGGACGCGATGGCGCTCGAAGCTGGCGCAGAACCCCAGTCGCCGCGAGCACAGGAGGCGCTGCGCGTGGTCAACCGGATCAAGGTGGAGATGGAGCAGGCGCTGATCCAGGCCTGTCAAGCGGCAAAGATTCCGCTCTCGCGGGCGCCTTCGTTGTTGCGGTGAAGCAGTGAGTAGTGAGTAGTTAGTAGTGAATAGGAAGAGCAAAGCATTGCCCGGAATGCGGCCGTCTGCTCTTCACTACTCACTACTGAGCGCGGCGCAGCCGCGCGGACCACTCACTACTCACTCGTGTTACTTGACCTCGATCAGCTTGATGTCGAACACCAGCGCCTGGTTCGGGCCGATCGGGCGCGGGCCGCGTTCGCCGTAAGCCATGTCAGGCGGCAGGAAGATCTGCCAATGGTCGCCCACCTTCATCAGCGGCAGCACTTCCTGCCAGCCCTTGAGCACCTGATTGACCTGAAACTTGGCCGGGACACCACGGGCGAAGGAACTGTCGAACTCGAGGCCGGTGATCAGCGAGCCGCGGTAGTGCACGGTGACTTCGCTGGTGGCAGTCGGGCGCGCACCGTTGCCTTCTTCGATGACCCGGTACTGAATCCCGTTCGGCAGCGCGACAATGCCCTTCTTGGCGCGGTTCTCAGTCATGAACTTGGTGCTCGCAGCCATGTTCTCGCCAGCGAGCTTGTTGAACTTGGCTTCTGCTTCACTGCGCAACTTGGTTTCGAGCAGTTCCATCTGCGCCGCCAACTGTTCGCGCGGATAGGCCACTTCCTTGCCGGCAAAGCCGTCCTGCAGAGCGCGGATCACACCATTGAGGTCGATGTCGACGCCGCGTTCCTTGAGGTCGGCGCCGAACTGGTAGCCAATGGCGTAGCTCATCTTCGCCTTGTCCATGGCGACCGGCGGTGCAGCAGCTGCGGGAGCTGCACCGGGAGCCGGTGTCTGTGCCCAGGCGGACAGCGAAAACACCGCAGCGGCAACGGCCGCCAACTTTGCAAATTTCATGGATACCTCCGAAGAAACGGGGATCGCATCGGACCGCCATGGCAATGCTTGCGCGGCGTGATGCGCTGGTAATAGCCGCGCGGATTCTAAGGGAAGCGAAGGTTAAAGGTCACCCCGGTCGGCGCTGTGCTGCATCGGCGAAAGGACGCCGTTCAGGTGCGACATCGCGGCGAGCGGTCATCAGCCATGAGGACCCTCGCATGCGAGCCGAATCCGATCCCCTCCATGGCGAATTCCGCAAACTCGTGGCGATGGTCGCCACCCAGGTTCGGCGTTGTTTGCCGCACCGTGGGCTCCACGCCATTAAAATCAATCACTTGCGGGCTTGGCACGAGACTTGAAATGCCTGTGCTACCCGAACAGGGTATGAATCCACAGGAGAACGCAACATGGGTGTCTTTTCCCGCCTTTCCGACATCATCAACGCGAATCTGAATTCGCTGCTGGACAAGGCCGAGGACCCGGAGAAGATCGTCCGTCTCATGATCCAGGAGATGGAGGATACGCTGGTCGAAGTCCGCTCGGCCGCGGCCAAGGTCATCGCCGAACGCAAGGAACGCGAACGCCAGTTGGGTTTGCTCGACCGCGAGCAGCTCGAATGGGAACACAAAGCCGAACTGGCGCTGCGCAAGGACCGTGAGGACCTGGCCAAGATGGCGTTGTCGCACAAGGCCGCGCTCGGCGACCAGAGCAAGGCCGTGGCGCACGACCTGGTGGTGCTCGGCGAGAACCTGACCAAGCTCAACGACGACATCGCCAAGCTGCAGGCCAAGTTGCAGGATGCCAAGGCGCGCCAGCGCACCATCGTGATCCGCGCGCAGAATGCGCAGACATCGTTGAAGGCTCGCACGCAGATCCATTCGGCCAAGATCGACGACATGCTGAACCGTTTCGACTATGCCGAACGGCGCATTGACGCGGTCGAAGCGCAGGCCGAGGCTTTGGACCTGGGGCGCGCGAAGAATCTGAATCAGGCGTTCGTCGATCTTGAAGCCGAAGATCGCATCAAGGGCGAACTTGCCGCGCTCAAGGCCCGTGTCCAGCAGCCGAAGGGGTAATCACGATGTGGGCGGCACTCGAAGTACCGCTGGTCCTGTTCCTGGTAGTCGTGGTGCCGATCTGGCTGGTGCTGCACTACCGAAGCAAGCGTGCGGCCACTACCGCGACGCAGCAGATCGGCACGGAAGGTGATGTCACCGAGCTGTGGCAGGCGGCTCGGCGCATGGAAGAACGCATCCGGACGCTGGAACGCATCCTGGATGCCGATACACCGAACTGGCGAGGTCGCACATGAGTCGCAGTCATCGATATGGTTATGAGTACGCTTCGGCGAATCAATGGACGGGGGCAGTTTCCATGAACCAGAGCTACAGCCCAAGCCCACGCCTGTACCGCGACATCGACCGTCGCTGGCTGGCGGGGGTGCTGGCAGGAGCGGCGGGTCATTTTGGCTGGAACCTGACCGCGCTGCGCATCGTCACTTTCGTTGCCTGCATGACGCCGATCGTTCCGGTGGTGATTGTGGGTTATGTGCTGGCAGCGCTGATTTTGCCACCCCGGTCGACCCTGCCACCGCCACCGCCGGCCGCCAGCGAATGGCAATCGGCGCCACCGCCGGGCGTCACCGCATCCGAGCTGAAGTACCGGATACGGGAAATGGAGGACCGGCTGCGGGCAATGGAGGCGTATGTCACCAGTGCCCAGTACGAGATCGACCGCGAGCTGAAGCGCGGCCCGAACTGAGCTGATCGGCACAAGCAAAGAACGACGGCCCGCGCGAGCGGGCCGTTGTCGTTAGTGGGGATCGCAATTTTCGTCCGCAAAGGACGCAAAGGACGCAAAGGAAAGCAGGGCTGGGTCAGAGGGTCGAGTACGATGATCCCGCCGCGCGACGGCATTCCTTTTCGCTCTCGTTGGTTTTTTCGCTCTCTTTGCGTTCTTTGCGTTCTTTGCGGACAAAAAAGCTGTCAGCGGCCCACTGCGTCCATGCGCGCCAATACGGCGTACGTCGCTCGCCGCAATTCACATGACCTGCCGCATACTCGCGCCCTTTTCCGCATGGGAGATGAGGCATGTCCGCATTGACTCAGGAAGACATCCGGGCGCTGCTGGCGACCATTGTCGATCCGCACCACGGCGAGAATCTGGTCGCCGCCGGCAGCGTGCGTGGCATCGGTATCGATGGCGCCAATATTGCTGTCGAAATCGGCCTCGGTTATCCCGCCGAGAGCTGGTGCGATACCCTGGCCGGGCAGGTCAAGGCAGTGCTCGAGGCTGATCCGCGCATCCAGCGCGCGGTGGTCGATGTCGGCTGGCAGGTGATCGCGCACAAGGTGCAGCAGGGCCTCACGCCGCTGCCCGAGGTCAAGAACATCATCGCGGTGGCCAGCGGCAAGGGCGGCGTGGGCAAGAGCACGACGGCTGCCAACCTGGCGCTGGCGCTGCAGGCTGAAGGCGCCGTCGTTGGCGTGCTTGATGCCGACATCTACGGCCCCAGTCAGCCACGCATGCTCGGACTGTCCGGCAAGCCGGATACTCGCGACGGCAAGGTCATCGTGCCCAAGAATGCCTACGGCCTGCAGGTGATGTCGATCGGCTTCATGATCGAAGAGGACACGCCGATGATCTGGCGCGGTCCGATGGTGACCCAGGCGCTGCAGCAGTTGCTCAACGAAACCGACTGGCAGGGGCTGGACTACCTGGTGATCGACCTGCCGCCCGGCACCGGCGACATCCAGCTGACCTTGTGCCAGCGGGTGCCGGTATCCGGCGCGGTGATCGTCACCACGCCGCAGGACATTGCCTTGCTGGATGCGCGCAAAGGACTGAAAATGTTCGAAAAAGTTGCCGTGCCAGTGCTCGGCATCGTAGAGAACATGAGTACCCATGTGTGCAGCAACTGCGGTCATGCCGAACCGATCTTCGGCACCGGCGGCGGCGAGCGCATGGCGGAGCAATATGGCGTTGCTTTGCTCGGCCGCTTGCCGCTCGACATGCGTATCCGCGAGGAATCCGATTCCGGCCACCCCACGGTGATCGCCGGACCGGATACATCGATTGCCGCAACTTATCGCGAGATCGCCCGCAAGGTGGCGGGACGGCTCAGTCGCCAGGCGCGCAACAAGTCGATCGGCTTTCCCAACATCGTCATCCAGAGCACTTGACGCGAGTTGGCGCGACACCGCAACAAGTCGGCGATACGGACCTGCGTGACCGCTTCCCGGGCACACACCGAAGGCGCGTCACACTGGATTCTTGCCGCAGCGCGCCTTTGGCGGGCCACGCGCTTGCGCGGCCGCTCTTGATTTTCAGCCCCGAGACGCGCAAGAGCTGCGCCGCAGGCGCGGCGCCCGTCAGCAGCGCAATCGAATCGCGAACGAAAACCACCGCCACTCCCGCAACCAGTGTCAATCGTCACGGATTGAAATTCACGAAATTCTGCTTTGTCGGCGCTATTGTTCGCTCCACCCAAGGCTGTGAGGTTCCGTCTATGTTCGTGCGTGGATTGTGTCTGACGTTGCTGTTCATCGCGGAGGTCGCTGGCGCGGCGACCACCGCTGCCGAACTGCCGGTCAAGGATTTCTGGCGTCACAACGAATTCGATCAGGTGCGCATTTCGCCAGATGGCAAGTACCTTGCCGCGACGGTTCCCGACGAGGAGACCCGCGCCCTCGTGATCTTCACGCGCAAGGATCGCAAGATCACCGGCGTGGCGCGCTTCACCGACAAGCGCCAGGTCGGCGCGTTTGCCTGGGTCAACAAGGACCGCGTCGCCTTCACCATGAGCGATCGCGGCGGCCGTCTGGTGCGGCCGCAGCCGCGCGGCGAGTTGCTGTTCATGCGTGCGGATGGCAAGGACAAGGCCGCCTATGCCGGTGGATCGCGCGGCTCGTTGCTGTCGCGCACGCTGCGCGATGGCAGCGACCACGTGATCGTCACCGACTACCTGCCGAGTCAGCGCCAGGAGCAGGCGGATGTCGTGCTCTATCGGGTCAACGCCAAGACCGCCAAGTCGACGAAAGTGGCGTTCTCGCCGGTGCCCAACGCCCAGTTCACGTTGACTCACGATGGCGAGCCGCGTGTCGCCGCCGGTGCGCTCGGTTATCGCCAGAGCGAAGTGCACTACTACGATGCCGACCTCAAGTCGTGGCGCAAGATCCTGTCCGAGAAGGACAGCGGCGAGACCATGAATCCGTGGGTCATGCACGGCGACGGCAAGCGCTTCTATGCCGTCATCCCCGAGAAGACCGGGCCGCACGGCTTGTATCTGGTCGACCCGAACGGCAAGCGCGAGCTGGTGGCTCGCGACGAAGTTTCCGATCCAACCACGCCGATCATGTCGCTGGACGGCAAGGACGTCATCGGCGTCGAGTTCCGTTCGACGGTGCCGAGGCGCCAATGGCTGATGCCCGACCATCCGGATGCGGTCATCCTGAAGAGCTTGCAGCAGAGCTTTCCCGGCCAGTGGGTGAACTTCAGCAATGCCACCGACGATGGCAAAACCATCGTGTTCATGGTGACCAGCGATCGCAATCCGGGTGAGTTCTTCCTTTACGAGCGCGAAACCAGCAAGGCCACCTACCTCGCCAGCGTGCGCCAGTGGTTGAACCCGGAGCTGATGTCGGAGATGAAGCCGATCCAGTTCAAGGCGCGCGACGGATTGACCATCCATGGCTGGCTGACCCTGCCCAAGGGTTCGGATGGCAAGAACCTGCCGCTGATCATCAATCCACATGGTGGTCCGCACGGTCCCTACGACGACTGGGGTTTCAATCCCGAGGTTCAGCTGTTCGCTTCGCGCGGTTACGCCGTGCTGCAACCGAACTTCCGTGGTTCGGGCGGCTTCGGTCTGCAGTTCCAGGAGATCGGCTATCGCCAATGGGGCGGTACCATGCAGGACGACGTCACCGACGCCACGCTGTGGGCGATCAAGGAGGGCATCGCCGACAAGGACCGCGTCTGCATCTACGGTGCCAGCTACGGTGCCTACGCCGCGTTGATGGGCGTGGCCAAGGAGCCCGACCTGTACCAGTGTGCGATCGGCTTCGTCGGCGTTTACGACCTGAAGACCATGTACAGCCGCGGCGACATCCGCGAGCGCGATTCCGGCGTCGACTACCTCGAGGAAATCCTCGGAAAATCCCAGGATGAACTGGCGATGCGCTCGCCGGCGCGTCAGGTCAACAAAATCAAGGTGCCGGTGGTGATCGTGGCCGGCGGCGAAGACCGCCGCACGCCGCCGAAGCAGAGCGAGATACTGGTCTCCGAACTCAAGGATGCGGGCAAGGGGAACCTGATCGAGGAGTTTTACGTGCAGCCCGGCGAAGGCCACGGCTTCTACAAGGTCGAGCACAACATCAAGTTGTACGACACCTTCCTCGGCTTCTTCGATCGCCACATCGGCAAGAAGGCCAAGGCAGAGGAAGCGGTTGCGGCACAGTAGGCGTTGACGCGGCGCCCGCTCATGCGGGCGCCGCGGTCTACCTCGTTTTGGAGGGCCACGCGCCTGCGTGGCCGCTGTTGAATCGACTACTCGGAAAAGCGGCGCCGCAGGCAGGGTGCCCTCCAGGGCCATGGCGATCGTTACGCCCCCTCGCGCAACCGCCCGAACACCGCTTCCACCTCGCTGTGCACAAACATTACGGCCAGGTCGCCGGGCTGCAGCCAGGCCAGCGTGCACTGCAGCGCTTCGCTGTCGGTCTCGCAATCGACGATGCGCGTGGCGTCGAGGCCGCCAGCGGCGGCGCCCTGTCGCAACAGCGCCGGAATCTCGCCCGGTTCACGCCCGCGCCGGTACTTCGGCATGTCCTTGACGATCAGATGATCCGGACGTTCCTGCGCCGCCAGTTCGCCCAGCGCGCGGATGGCGTCGTCATCACGATCGCCGGCCTGTCCGATCGAGATCAGCAGGCGTCGGCGCGGCAGGCTGCGCGCGGTATTGAAAATTGCCGCAAGACTCTCCGGGTTGTGACCGAAGTCGGCAAGCACCTGCGCACCGGAACGCAGCGAATACAGATTGGCACGCCCGGGATTGTCGTCGACCGAACGCCCGAAGCTGCTCAAGGTCGCGCGGATGGCCGTCAGCGGCAGTTTCAACTGGATCGCCGCTGCCGCTGCAGCCAGGCAGTTGGCGATGTTGTGGCGGGCACTGGCGCCGCCGGGCAATGCGATCTCGTGTAACCCGATGAGGTCGATGCTGCGATGCGGCTGTTCGTAGACCAAACGGCCGGCACGCACCGTTGCCACGCCGCGCAGGGTTCGCGTGCTGCGCAGCGTTGATGGATTGGGTGGTTGCACGGCAAACCAGGCGGTGTCGCGATCGACCCGCCGCGCCTGCTCGCGGCACCATTCGTTTTCGGCGTTGGTGACCAGTACGCCGTGCGGCTTGAGTGCTTTGGCGACCAGGAACTTGACCTTGGCAAGCTGGCCGAGTGTGTGGATGCCCATGTCGTTGAGGTGGTCATCGGCGATGTTGGTGACGATCGCCACGTCGGCGGTGCGCACCGACAGGCCGCGCCGTAGCAGACCACCGCGGGCAACTTCGAGCACCGCGAACTGGGTGTGCGGGTGGCGCAGCACCTTGCGTGCGCCACCCGGACCGGAATAGTCGTCGCGATCCAGAACCTCGCCGCCGACCTCGACCGAATCGGTGCAGCAATGGCCGGTCACCCGCCCGGCGACGGCGGCGATGCGTGCCAGCAGTCGCGTTGTGGTGGTCTTGCCGTTGGTGCCGGTGACCAGCGCGACTGGCAAACGATGACGCACGCCGGGCCAGTCGATGCTGTCCGCATCCGGCACGGCGTCGTAGGCGAACGTCTGCGCGTGGCGGCCCTCACCGATGCTGAGGTCGCCATCGCCGATCAGCAGTTGTGCGTGCTCCCGCAGCGCGCGCTCGCGAAAGGCCACCAGGTTCGGATTTGCGGCGCTGTCGCGCTGTCTTTCCAGCCGCGAACGGATGCGCGAGCGGCGCGGCACGGGATGCTCGATCAGTCCCGACAAAGCCAGTTCCCACGCCCACTCCGCAATGAAGGTCGCGACCATCAACTGGTCGATCGGCGCCTCCAGCGCGCAGTGCAGTGTGGGTTCGAACCAACGTGTGACCCGCGCTGTCTCGCCCCAACCGAGCGCCACCGTGAGGCGCCGTACCTCGCGCCGCCAGCGCGCGCCGAGGTGCGTGCGCATTCGCGGCGGCGGCTGCGTCTCGATCACCGCGCCGGGCCCGTCGAGCAGGATCGTGCGGCCGGTCAGGCGGCGGGTGTCGGTGAGGTAGGGGATGGTCATTGCTGGAACGTAGCGGAAGCGGGTTTCGACTGAAAAACGGGGCTGGGGTCAGCGGAACAGAAAAAGGGGCAGGG
>ERZ761602.2266-NODE-2266-length-30905-cov-8.653128_pt1 | contig 30905 bp, 34 predicted proteins | sample MGYA00512165_ERZ761602 | MGnify/ENA primary metagenome ERZ761602 (study PRJEB28899, sample SAMN02445085) | bioreactor sludge metagenome | biome: EBPR sludge; isolation source: Thorneside wastewater treatment plant | place: Australia: Brisbane, Thorneside...
TTCCGTGGCGGCCCGCGCGGCGAAGGCGGTGGCGATCGTCCGCCCCGGCAGCCGTTGGGCGATCCTCAAGACGGCGTCGTGAAGTTCTTCAACGGCGCGCGTGGCTTTGGCTTCATCACGCCGGATGGCGGTGGCGCCGACGTGTTCGTCCACGTGAGCGCGGTTGAGCGCGCGGGCCTGACTCAATTGGTGGAAGGCCAACGCGTCAACTTCCAGACGCTGCCGGACACCAAGGGCAAAGGCCCCAAGGCCGTGAACCTGAAGCTTCTCGGCTAAGCGCCTGTACGAATAGAGAAAAGCCCGCGAGCCAACTCGCGGGCTTTTTGTTTGCGGCCTATTCAATCGGGAAGAAAATTTCCGTGCGTTCGACGGGATCGGCGGGGTCCGCGCCCTCAGGCTGCGGCGCCGGCGTGGCGATCTCCCAGGCTTCGACGCCCGGGCGCAGCGCGATGCGGTGCGCCTGCCGGAACGCCTCGATGCGCGGGTACATTTCAGGCACCCGCGAGCGCGGCCCGATCACCGTCGCCCGCAGCGCCACGCCGTCCGGCGTTTGGCCCGCGCGCACCCCAACAAGCAACGGCGCCGGGCCCGTGTATGGGAACCCGATGCTGAAGCGAATGACGCCGTCGACGCCGTTATTCGCTGGAAAAACGCGAACAATCGTATTGGGCACGGGCTGCTGCCCGGGGTTTTGGCCAAAAAAGCGATTCAGCGTCTCGACGCCTTGGCTCTCCGCCAAATTGCGATCGGCCAATGTCGGGTTCTGTTTCGCCAAGGTCACGTCCACAAAGATCACGTCCTGACGATCGACAGGAATTTGAACGATGTCGAAGCCTTCGAAGTCCTGCGGCGGCAATTGCTCGGCGCGATCCTTCAAGCGTTCCAACCCGCTGTCGAGGTCGCGCTCGATGGTGCTGCGCATGATCAGGTTCATGTAACGGCAAGGCACGTTGATCGCGCCGTCCGCGCATCGCGCCGACACGACCCAGGCGACGGCTGTGCCGTTTTCGACGCGTTGCAGGTCGATGCGGGAATTGAGCATCGCCCGATCGGTGATTTCGATGATCGTTTCCACCGATTGGTTCTCAATCGAGTCGACGATCCGCATCGTCCCCGCGCCAACCTCGCGCACAGAGCTCGACCACCGCATGGCTTGTCCGGGCCCCGGGTCTTCGGAGATTTCGTACTCCGCGTCCGGATCTCGGGCATTGTACGGCGACCATTCGCGCGCGATGCGCAGATCGTTGATCATCGCGAATACGGAAGCGCGCGGGCGCTCAATCGCCGTGGTGCGCGTGACTTCGAGGGAATTGGGCAGCAGGAAGAACCCGACGCCATAGAGCACGCCCAGAACGAGCGCGACCACGGCCAGAAGTCCAAGAAACCACCTCATGCGCCGCCCCCCTCGCGGTGGGCCGGCTTAACACTCCAGCGAGCGCCCCGCCATGCGCGACCTTGCGCGCTTGCAAAAGCCCCCTCGGCCTCGCGCAAAGCGCGAAACATCGACACGTCAAATTGCGTCATCACCCCACCCCGGCGACGCCGCCCCAGCAGCTCTGGGTAACATAGAGGAAAAGCGGCGTCAGCCGATCTTGGCAGAGGCGCGGATCAGGTTCGCGTCGCGTCCCAAACGCTAAATTCATAAGCGATGCAGCGCTCCATCAATTCACGCCACACTGGTTCGGCTATCCCCCAGGAAAGACCGTGCTTTTCCGCCTCCGCCTCCACGTTGGCGAGCACTTGGTTGATCCGGGCTTCATCGCGCACGGCCTGACGGTTCGGCTTAATGCGCGCGGCCGCGTCCATGTATCCTTGCCGGCGCGCGATCAGAGCCACGAGCATCCGGTCGATTTCATCCACGCCCGCGCGAACCTCGAGCATGCTCCCGCACTCCTCGGGGTCACGGGCGGAAAACACGTGCGTCGGCGCCGGCTTGAGGCGGTGAACCTTATCCATGGCCCCTAACTGGCCCCGCCGCGACCGCCCGTCCAGGGGGTAAGGGGCCGCAGGGTTTTTCAACCGCCGATCAGCACTTTCTCGCCCCCGGCATCATAGCGGGCGATGCGGACGGCGCTCGGTCCCAAACCGGGCATCTGACCCATGAACGCCGCCAAATGCGGCGTCTTGTTGTGGGCGGCCAGCGCCTCCTCGCTCGCCCAGCGCTCGGCGATATGGATCAAGCCGGGCTCGCCAAGGTCCTCGGCGAAGGCGTAGGCAATGCACCCGGGCTCCTGCCGGGTCGCCGCGATCAACGGCGCGGCGGCTTCGCGCACGCGCGCGACGTTTTCCGGGCTGACTTTAAGATATCCTTGGATGACGATCATGGGCCTTTGCTCCTTGGCTTGCGGCGAACGAACCCCATTGAAGACCACATGAGCGGCGCCGACAAACCCGAACTGCCCCCACTGGAAGACTTGCCCGGCGAAGCCGCGCCAGCGCCGGCGCTCAGGGGCATCGAGGCGATCCGCGACGCCTGGAGCCGCCTACCCTCGCGCCCCGGCGTCTATCGCATGCTGGGGGCCGACGGCGAGGTGCTTTATGTCGGCAAAGCCAAAAGCCTGAAACACCGCGTCGGCCAATACGCGCAGGGACGCGCGCACACCAACGCGGTGGCGCGCATGCTTCACCAAACCGTTTCGCTGGAGGTGATCGTCACCGAGACGGAAACCGAAGCATTGCTGCTTGAGACCAACCTCATCAAACGCCTGAAGCCGCGCTTCAACGTGCTGATGCGCGATGACAAGAGCTTTCCCTACATCGCGATCCGTACCGATCACCCGATCGCTTGCTTGCAGAAGCACCGCGGCGCCAAGAGCTTCAAAGGCAAGTTCTATGGGCCGTTCGCGAGCGCCAAGGCCGTCAACGACACGCTCAACACGCTGCAGAAGGCGTTTCTAATGCGCTCCTGCTCGGACGCCACTTACTCGGCGCGCACGCGACCCTGCATGCTGTATCAGATCAAGCGTTGCGCTGGACCATGCGTGAACTTGATCAACGCCGAAGAGTACGACCGCCTGGTGAAAGACGCCTCGGAGTTCCTGGAAGGCCGTTCCGTCGAATTGCAGGATCGCCTCGCCGCCGACATGCGGGAAGCGGCGGAGGCGTTGGAATTCGAACGCGCGGCGCGCCTGCGCAACCGCATCCGCGCCTTGGCGGGCGTGCGCGCCTCGCAAGGGATCAATCCCGCAACCTTCGAGGAAGCGGATGTTTTCGCCCTCCACCAGGAAGGCGGACAGTCTTGCGTGCAGGTGTTCTTCTTCCGCGCCGGCCAGAACTGGGGCAATCGCGCCTATTTTCCGCGTCACAACGCCGAAGAAGGCGCGGCGGATATCCTCTCGGCGTTCATCGCGCAATTCTATGAAGAGCGCGAAGCGCCCAAACTCATACTCAGCAATATCGAGCCAACCGATTGCGCGCTTCTGGAGCAGGCGCTGTCGCTGAAACTGGAGAGCAAAGTCGAAATCCGCGCTCCGCAACGCGGCGAGAAAAAAGACATTGTCGACGCCGCGCTCCTGAACGCACGCGAAGCACTGGGGCGTCGGCTGGCTGAATCAGGCAGCGTGGCGAAGCTGCTCGATGGCGTCGCTGAAGTGTTCGGCCTGAGCGAGCGCCCCGAACGCATTGAGGTTTACGACAACAGCCACATCCAAGGCACCAACGCGCTGGGCGCCATGATCGTCGCCGGTCCCGAAGGCTTCGCGAAAAACCAGTACCGCAAGTTCAACATGGAACGCGCCAAATATCAGGGCGACGACTTCGCGATGATGAAAGCGATGATCGGAAGACGGTTTGCGCGGATGTTGGCGGAGCGACCCTCTCCCCCCTTGTGGGGGAGAGGGCAGGGTGAGGGGGGGCGAGTAGAAGTGGGCGCGAACCCTACCCCCGCCCCGCCAGGGGGCGGGGGAATAGATTTCTCCAAAGAGCGCGACAACGACCCCGCCGACACCAAGTTCGCCGCCCTGCCCGATCTCGTGCTGATTGACGGCGGCGAGGGGCAACTCAACGCGGCGCTCGAAGCCCTCGATGAATTGGGCCTCAAGGGAAAGATCGTCGTCGCCGGCATCGCCAAGGGCGTCGATCGCGACGCGGGGCGCGAGCGCTTCTTCATGCCTGGCCGGGCGCCGTTCCGGCTCGATGAGAAAAGCCCCGTGCTCTACTACCTGCAGCGGCTGCGCGACGAGGCGCACCGCTTCGCCATCGGCGCCCATCGTGGAAAACGGAAAGCCGAGGCGGTGAAGAACCCGCTCGATGAAATTGACGGCATCGGACCGACACGAAAAAGGGCGCTGCTCGATCGCTTCGGCTCCGCGCGGGGCGTGTCGCGCGCGGCGTTAGCTGAGCTGGAAGCAGTGGACGGCGTCAACACAGAACTGGCAAAGCGTATCTATGACTTTTTTCATGGCGACAAATGAAGCCCCAGTTCAATTCGTCATTCCGGGGCAATGCGCAGCATTGAACCCGGAACCCAGGGGCAAACACCAGGGTGGTTGTTCCTGGGTTCCCGATCGCGCTCCGCGCGTCCGGAATGACGACGTTGTGGCGCCGTGAAAATGAACCTCCCCACCCTGCTCACGCTTTTGCGCATCATCCTGGGGCCGATAATCGCCGCGCTCATCCTCTGGGCGGCGAACGTCATGTACGCCGATCCGCTGCTGGCGGGGTTCATCTACGCATTGTGCTTCATCCTGTTCGCGCTGGCGGCAGTGACCGACTGGCTGGACGGCTGGCTCGCGCGCAAGACCGGCGCTGTAACACCGCTTGGCGCCGCTCTCGATCATGCGGCGGATAAGGTGCTCGTCACCTGCGTACTGATCGCGCTTGCCTACGCCGCCCTGCCGCTCAACCTTGTCGCCGCGGCGCTCATCCTTTTGGGTCGCGATGTCGCCATCGCCGGATTGCGCGAAGGTCTCGCCGCGCAAGGCGGACGCTTACCCGTAGGCGGCGCTGGCAAGTGGAAGGCCGCAACGGCAATGGCCGGCGTGGGCGCATTCCTGCTATTTCAGACGACGGCGTTGCTTCGGGCATCAGCGGGTTGGGTGCTGGCGCTGAGCTGGACCGCGCAAATCCTGTTGTGGATCGCCGCCGCTCTCGCCCTCCTCAGCGCGGTTCAGTATTTGGCCGCGCTCCTCCGGCGCGACTAGTCCGGGCGCCCGAACTCAATGATATTGAGCAGGACAATCGCGGCGATGAACACGCCAATAGCGACAAGAGCCATGGAGGCCTAACCCCAAGAAAAATTTCTTGGATGTCGCTTACCCTGATCCGCCGTCCCGGAAAAGAGACGAACGGTCACAGAGCGCGATCAAAGCGACGCCTGACGCCTCTCCTCAACCGGGGCTTCCTCCACCATGGACGGCGCGTCCGGCGCCTTGCGCAGAGCCATGCAGGCCAACGCTAAGTAGGCCGCGCCCTGGGTCAGTCCCTCGCGCCGCGCGAGTTCCGCGAGCTGCTCCGTGATGTCGACGAGGTATGCGCGCGCGTCATAATCCTGGGCCAAGGGCCTCTCCCGAATTGCCTAATGTGAATAACCTCAGGATTCGGCTTGTCTTTACACCCGTCTAGGTAGAGGGGGGCTTGTTACTATATCCAGCGCTGTTGGGTCGCGAGCGCGACCGCCTGGATGCGGGTGCGCACGCCGAGTTTGCGTTTCGCCGTCTCGACATGTTCATGCGCCGTCACCGGGGATATCTGGAGGAGTTGGGCGATCTCCCAATCAGATTTGCCTTCCGCGCAGAGGGCAAGCACTTCGCGTTGACGCTTCGTCAGAGGCGACGGCGGCGGCGACGGTGGCGGCGACGGTGGCGGCGGCGGCAGTAGTCCACTCACCGCCAGCTGATCGTACCCCACATTGGTGAAAGTGACGAGAAACTCGATCGCGCTGTTTTCCGGGCGTTTTTCCGAGAAATAGAACGCCGCTCCACACAAAACGCCTTCGCGGAACACCGGAACCGCAAAGCGCCACCGGAGCTCCTCCAGCAACCGGAAATCGAGAAAACTGCCGCGCCACTCGTCCCCGAGCGATTTCTCCGTCGGCGCCATCTCTCTCGGTTCGCCATCGGCGAGCAATGAGGCGATCATCGTCGTGGCCCGAGGCTGCATGGCCGAAAATTGTTCAAAGCTAAAGGTGAGAGGCAAGCTCTGAAGGATCACCGCCCCCTGGCGCGCGCCACCAGATCCTCGATCTATGGCGAGCGCCAGGCAGTACTTAACCTCCAAGCCCTCAAGCGCGCCGATGAAAATCCGTCGGAGCTCCTCACGCTCAGTCGTGGACCGAAAGCGCGCGATCAGTTCGGCAAAGTCAGGACGCATCCATTCTTCCATCGTAGCTGGCGACCGACGGGGAGGACGACAACCCGCTCTCTATCTGCTCTGCGTTGCGCTCACGCAAGTTTTCGCGGCGGAGGCGAAAGCTCTCAGATGGCAAACTCTTCCGCTGCCCCTCCAAATAGAGGGCGTTACCCGGTTCGCGCCTCCCACTCTCGGCGCAACATTGATACGCGGACGCTGTCGACGCGGGTCCCGTCGGCCAAAGCGAAGACCTCTCGCTCGACGCCCTCGTGCTGAAAACCCGCCCGCGCGTAGAGGCGCCGCCCGCGTTCGTTCAGCGACGAGAAGTGCAAGTGAAAGCGATGGGCTCCAGGCAGAGCGAACACATAGTCTTGCAGCGCCGCCATGGTTCGCAGGCCAATCCCCTGCCCCTGACGGGTTACCGCGATGCGTTTCAGGTAGATGTTGCCGCCGGGATCGTCCAGCGTCTGCAGAATTGCGAACGCGACCTTGGCGCCGCTTTCCTCGGCGACAAGATAGCGGCTGGAGCGCTTTGCCATCTCCGCAGCGTGCTCTTCCGCGCTCCAACGCCCGATAGTCGTCTCGTAACCGGGGAGACGCTCGGTCTTCACAATGAAGGCGATGTCCTCGGCGCTCGCCTCGCGCAAGGTCATGCGGGCTGCACCAGACTCAACAGATTGAGGTCAGGATCGTGGAACCACGCCACCTTGGTTCCATCCGGCGCGCTCCATATCCCCTTGGCGTCCTGCACCAGGAACGGAAACCGCGCGAATGCCACGCCCTTCGCAACAAGCGCATCCACGGCCTTGCCCATGTCCGCGACATCGAACGAGAGCACCGCATAAGGCGCGGGCGCGACCGTGGGCGTGTGGGAGACGCGGATCCGCGCGTTCGCCGTCTCGAAGATAGACGCGAACTGGTCCTCGCTCACGAATTTGAGACCCAGCGTGTCCTGATAGAACGCCTTGGCGATCGCCGGCTTGGTCGTGCCGATCAGGGCCGTGAGCGTGGATTTCGCGAGCATGAGCGCCTCCTTGAGACGGCACTACCCCAACCGCGGATGAAGACCAAAACAAAACCGCCGACCCCAAGGCCGGCGGTTTTCGCTTCAGGTTCTTCTCGCTACTAAGCGCCCTGCGGCGCGGCCCCTCCCCATGGGCTGGTCGGGCGCGGCGCCGACTCGTCATCCTCATCGGTGACAGGCAGGGCCGATGTCGGCGGCAATGGCGCGGGTGGCGTATCGTCGGGACGGTCGAGCTTTTCGCCGGCCATCACCTTCGTGATCTCATCGCCATTGAGAGTCTCGTATTCGAGCAGCGCTTCAGCAAGGAACCTATGTTCTTGCGCCTTTTCAGTGAGAATCCGCGTGGCGCGCGCGTAACCCTCATCGACGAGGCGCTTCACTTCCGAGTCAATCTTCTGCGCCGTCGCCTCGGCGACGTTTTGATTGCGCTGCACGCTCATGCCAAGGAACACTTCGTCGTTGTTGTCACCATAGGCGACATAGCCGAGCTCATCTGAATAACCCCAGCGCGTGACCATGTTGCGGGCCAACCGCGTAGCGGCGGCGATATCCGATGAAGCGCCGGAGGTGACCTTCTCCTTACCGAAAATCAGCTCCTCGGCGACGCGTCCGCCCATCATGACTGCGAGGCGCGATGTCATTTGCGTGTAGTTCATCGAGTACTTGTCGCCCTCGGGCAGCTGCATCACCATGCCCAGCGCGCGACCGCGCGGAATGATCGTCGCTTTGTGAACGGGATCGCTTTCCGGCACGTTGAGCGCCACGACGGCGTGGCCTGCTTCATGCCAAGCGGTGAGTTTTTTCTCGTCCTCGCTCATCACCAAGGAGCGGCGCTCCGCGCCCATCATGACCTTGTCCTTGGCGTCCTCGAACTCCTTGTTGGTGACGACGCGCTTCCCGCGCCGCGCGGCGAGCAGCGCCGCTTCGTTGACAAGGTTGGCGAGGTCGGCGCCGGAGAAGCCCGGCGTGCCGCGCGCTATGGTTTTCAAGTCCACGCCTTGCGCCACCGGCACATTGCGCGTGTGGACACGGAGAATTTTTTCGCGCCCCATCACGTCGGGATTGGGCACCACGATCTGACGATCGAAGCGGCCTGGGCGCAGCAACGCGGGGTCGAGCACGTCGGGGCGGTTCGTCGCCGCGATCAGGATGATGCCTTCGTTTGCCTCGAACCCGTCCATCTCGACCAGCAATTGGTTGAGCGTTTGCTCGCGCTCGTCGTTGCCGCCGCCGAGGCCGGCGCCGCGATGGCGGCCGACCGCGTCGATTTCATCGATGAAGATGATGCAGGGCGCGTTCTTCTTCGCTTGCTCGAACATGTCGCGCACGCGGCTCGCGCCGACGCCGACGAACATCTCCACGAAGTCCGAACCCGAAATCGAGAAGAACGGCACGTTGGCCTCACCCGCGATCGCGCGCGCCAGCAGCGTCTTACCGGTGCCGGGCGGGCCGACCAGCAGCGCGCCTTTCGGAATCTTGCCGCCGAGGCGCTGGAACTTGCCCGGGTCTTTCAAGAACTCGACGATTTCGCCCAGCTCTTCCTTGGCTTCGTCGATGCCAGCGACGTCCTCAAACGTGATGCGGCCTTTCGCTTCGGTGAGCAGGCGCGCCTTCGAGCGACCAAAGCCCATCGCGCCGCGGCCGCCGGCCTGCATCTGCCGCATGAAGAAGAACCACGCCCCGATCAGCAACAGCATCGGCAGGATGCCGAGCAGAATGTCGCCCAAGGTCGGTCCCGTGCGCGGTTGCTTAGTTTGCACCTCGACGTTGGCTTCATCGAGGCGACGGACGATGTCGGCCATCGTGCCGGACGGCAGATAGGTCACGTGCTGCTTGCCGTCGCGGGTGGTGCTCAACAGGGTGTCGCCTTGCGTCTGCACGGCGGAGACGTCGCCAGCCTCAACACGGTTAAGCAGGTGCGAATAGGATAGCTCGCTGGCGCCGCGATTGGCGTTCGGCTGAAGCACCGTGAACAACACAACCAACCCGAGCGCGACAGCGCCCCAGACCAGCAATGAACGGATCGGCATGGCAACCTCAAGCACCGCCCCGCAACGGGGCGCGTTATCATTTCTTCAGCAAGATAGGGACCGCACCCACCGCTGAACACCCCTTATAACAGAGTGCGGTCAAAGGCCGGTGAACGCGCGCGACGAAATGTTCAGGATCGTTTCCCCGCGTTAAGCTTGCCCAAGCAGCTGGCGTACGCGCGCTTCTAGCAGCCATTCGACGCGCCCAGACGCGAGCGGCGCGCGCTCTTGCCCGCGCGTCAGCACGGGGTCGCCCGCTTCTATCTCGATCGACCAGCCCGCGCCGTCCGACGTGACCGCGGCCCGGCGGTCCCACACATAGCTCTGGTTAGCGGGCAAAATCGTCGCCGCGGGCCGTCTGGCCCCGTCGGCCCGTCCTACCAGCGCGCCACGATCGCGACGGATCGCGATGGCGTCGCCGTCCAGTCCCACGCCGGCGCGAGCCCATGCGCCAGCGAGGGTCGCGGCTTTGAAATCCGGCGCCGTCATCAGCGCATCGAGGTGGGCCACCTGGTCAGGCGGCGGCTCTCCCTCGGCGCCGCCCGCTGCCGCGAACAGCGCGGCGAGCGCGCGCTGGCGGACCGACGCCGGCGCCTCCCAGAACGGTGGCCGCACCATGATTGTATCGTCGTGAAACACAGCCGCTTCGCGCACGAGGGCAAACGCGGCGCGATCCAAGGCGTCGGCATGCTGGGACAGGCGCTCGGCGAGTGCGGCCAGCCGCATGGGCTCGAAGCCGGCGCCGCGCAGCCCCTCAAGCGCGCGCCGCGCTCGAACGCGCGCGAACGCCTCATTGACGTTGGCTGGGTCCTCAATCCAGTCCACGCGCCGTTCGCGCAACCACGCCCGCAACGCCCAGCGCCGCGCGCCCAGAAGCGGCCGCGCCAAAACCAGATCGCGCCCCTCCGGCCAAACAGGAACGGGCGTCAGCGCACGCATGCCGGCAAGACCGCGCCAACCAGAACCGCGCGCCGCGCGCAACAACACAGTTTCGGCCTGATCGTCTCGCGTGTGTGCAACGACGATCACGCGCGCGCCGCAATTATTCGCCGCGCCGCACAGAGCGCGGTAACGCGCTGCACGCGCGGTTTGCTGCGAACGTTTTTCTTCTGATTTCCATGACAGCGTCAGCATATCCGCCTGGACGTTGGCGTCCTCGGCGATGTCGACAGCGCGGCGCGCATCATCGGCGGAGCCCACGCGCAAAGCGTGGTCAACGATCGCCGCGCGAATGCGCGAAACGCCAAGATGCTCCACCAGCAGGTGAAGCAGCGCAACGGAATCCCCGCCTCCAGAAAGACCGACAAGGATCGGAGCGCCGTCTCCCGCCGCGCGCTCGATCGTCACCCGATCGAGCATGGCGGTTTCCTCGCGTATCGGACCTTAGGCGGCGCAGTTCGCGGCGCGCGCTTCGCGGGCGGCGAGGTCGCGAACATTGCGTGGCGCGTTGGGATAGCGGCGCGGCAGCGCGGCGAAAGCGCTGCAGCCCTGGCGCGTTTGCCCCATGCCGACAAGCGCCATGCCAAGGCGGACGTGCGCTTCCGGCGCGCGTGGACCGTTGGCGTTGGTCTGCAGGTATTGGACGAAGTTGGCGGCGGCATCAGTGTAATTATTGCGCGCCAGCAGCGTGAAAGCGAACCAGAAGCGCGCATCCGCCGCGTTCGCGTCAGTGGGGTAGGTTTCGATGAAGTCGCCAAAAGCCACTTCCGCCTCGGCATAGCGCCCATTCACCAGCAGCTCGCGCGCCTGGCTGTACTGCGCGACGGGGTCAGCGGGCGGACGTTGCTGCGCAACAGCGCCGGCCGGCACAGTGCCCAGCGTCCCAACGGAATTGCGCTGCGCCTGATTGAGCCCTGATGGCGCGCTTTCGCCGCCCCCCGACAAGGGAGGCTGCGGCGCGGCGGCGTCCGGCGAGGGTTCGCCTTGCGAAAGCGACTGATTGACGCCCGCAAGTTCGCCGACCATGCCGCGCAAGCGCGTGATTTCGCGCTCGGCTTGGTTCAGCTGATATTGCAGCCGCTCATTCTCGGCGGTTGCGTCGCGCAGCTGTGTCTCCAGCTCTTCGATGCGATCCTGGCGCGCGTCCGCTTGACCGAAGGTGGGCGGCGGCAATTGGGTCTGCGCCGACGCTGGCGCCGCAAAAAGAAACCCGGCCGCGACGGCGAGCGCCGCGAGCCGGGTGAGCGAAAGATGTGACCGTTCCATGCCGGGCCGATAGCCGCGGCGTCTGGCTAAATTGAGACGATCAGGAGACAGCGCCAGAAACGATCTGCGTGTGCGCGTTACGGTTAACGCTCCATGCCTCTTCGTTGGCGCGGGGATCGAGCGGGCGCTCCTTGCCGTAAGAGACCGTCTCCATCCGGTTTTGCGCAACGCCGAGCGAAGCGAGATAGTCGCGCGAGGCCGCCGCGCGCCGCGCGCCCAGCGCCAGGTTGTACTCGCGAGTGCCGCGCTCGTCGCAATTGCCGGCGATCAGCACGCGTGTATTCGGGTACTGGCGCAACCACGCCGCTTGGCGCTCAAGCACAGCGCGCGCTTCCGGCGTCAGGTCCGATCGATCATAGCCGAAGAACACCCGATCACCGACAGATACGCGGAAGTCCTCCACCGAACCGGGAACCGGCCCCTGCGGACGTTCCTGGGTGGGCGGCGGCGGCGTGTTGGTGGTCGGCGTCGGATCAGGCCGGCTGGCGCACGCGGAAATCGCGGCGACAGCGGTAAAAGCGATCAAGACCTTGCGCATTGGCTCAATTCTCCCCTCGAACTTCGCGTTCCGTGAACGCCTCTATTCCCCGAAGCACGGACCCTGCAATTGAAATCCTAGCCGGCAATCATGTTCCCATCACGGCAGAAGCGGCGACCAAGCCGGGTCGGACGCGTCTGTCGGTGTTGGAATCTCTCGCAAATTCCGCCCCGTGAGATCGACTGACCAGAGCCGAGCGCCCTGCCCGCGTCCCTCGCGGAAGAACATGATCACCCGCCCATTGGGCGACCAAGTTGGCGCTTCGTCCAGATAGCTTTCGGTTAAGATGCGTTCACCCGAACCGTCGGGGCGCATGACGCCGATCGCGAACCGCCCGCCGCTCTGGCGGGTAAACGCGATCAAGTCGCCCCGTGGCGACCAGACCGGCGTCGCGTAGCGCCCCTCGCCAAAGGAAATGCGGCGCTGGCCTGATCCGTCCGCGTTCATCACATAAATCTGCTGCGAGCCTCCGCGGTCGGACTCGAAGGTGATCTGCGAGCCGTCAGGCGAATAAGATGGCCCAGTGTCAATCGCTGGGTGGTTGGTCAACCGGCTGCGCGCCCGCGTGCGCAGGTCCATAGTGTAGATTTCGGCGTTGCCATTCATATCGAGCGTGAAGGCGACGCGCGAACCGTCCGGCGAGAAGCGCGGCGCGAACGACATGCCGGGGAAGTCGCCCATGACCTCGCGGCGGTTGGTTTCCAGATTGTAGAGAAACACGCGCGGCGCGCCGGTTTCATAACTCAGATAGGTGATCATCTGCGTCGACGGCGAGAACCGCGGCGTCAGCACCATGGCGTCGGGGCCGGTCAGATAGAACGGATTGGCGCCGTCCTGATCCATGATCATCAGACGCTTGACGCGCCGGGTACGCGGGCCGCTCTCGGATACGAACACTATGCGGCTGTCGAAGTAGCCCCGTTCGCCGGTCAGCTGTTCGTAGATTTGATCTGAAATGCGATGGGCGATGCGCCGCCAGTTGTCCGGGGTTGTCGCGTACGAAAACCCCGTCATCTGCTGCTCAGCGAACACGTCGTACAGACGGAAGTCGATCCGGATGCGCCCGTCCGGCAAAGGCGTGACCTGACCGACGACGAGCGCCTGGGCGTCAATCACCTTCCAATCCGCGAACCGCGGCGGCACCTCAAGAGCCTGAATGCGTTCGATAAACGCCGCCCGGTCGATGGGACGAAACAATGCCGAGCGCTCCAGATTCGCGCGCACGACGCCTGCGATGTCGCCGCCCACTTGCTGCGCGGCGGGGCTGGCGCCCAGGAAGTCCACGACCGCGACGGGCATTGGATTGAGGTGGCCTTCCTCGACATTGACCCGCACCTGCGCCTCAGCCGAAGCGGCGAAAACCGCTGAAAGCACAAGCGCCAAAGCAAAGAAGAGTCGTCTCATCATCACGGCTGCTCTCTTTCATTGTGATTGGCGGAGGCCAAAGCGGACCTCCTGCGTGCGCCAGACTTCGAAATACTCGCCCACCGAAGGATCGTTGGGAAGGAACTCATAAGGGTCGCAAACGCGCACAGCGCGCAACGCCCGATTGACGGCCTCGTTCATCAGCGGATCGAACGTGTAGTTCACGGGGCTAACCACGCGCGGCTGTCCAACCAAGCGGCCGTTGCGATCCAATTGCACTTCGACAACCACGATAAGCCGTTCCGGATCGGGCATATCAGCGGTCGAGCGCCAGCAGCGGCGCAAGGCCCGATCCATCAGCGAAGCGACGCGGCTTTCAACCGTCGCGCGCTCTTCCGTGCCCAGGCCGGCGCCGCGCTGGTTGCGATCGGCGGGCGCCCCTTCCTGCTGACGGCGGCCGCGATTCCTCTGCCGATCGATCATGCCGGAGATGTCAGCGAGATTGAAATCGTCATCGTTGGTTTGCGGACGGCGCGGTTGGGGCGTCGGAGACGGCGCGGCAGCCGGTTCCTCGGGGAGTTGTTCTTCCTCCTGGGGCGCGACCTCATCGTCCGCAACCTGCTCAGCCAGGGCGCGCACGTTTGCTTCCGCGCCGAGATCGACGATCTCAACCGGCACGATCGCCGCGCCTTGCACCGGCAATGTCGAGCGCGCTTCCCAGGCAAGCATGGTCAACATCACCGCGCCGGCATGACCGATCAGGGAGACGATGACGCCAGGGCGCATCTCACCGCTCGTCGGCGCGGCGGCGCGACGGCGGGTTGTCGCGCGTGTCGCTGACCAAATCGAGATTGCGGAAGCCGGCCGAACTCAGCATCGCCATGACATCGAGAACGGAGCCGTAGTTGGCGTTGGTGTCGCCGCGAATGAACACGCGACGATCATACCCCTCGTTCGAAATCGCGCGCATGGTCGCCACAAGCTCATCGCGCGAAACAACGGTCTCTTGCAGGTAAATCGTGCCGTCGGCGGCGATGGTGACCGAAAGCGGGTTGGTTTCTGTCTGCGACTGCTTGGCGTCGGTGCGCGGTAGTTCGATCGGCACGCTGACGGTCAGAAGCGGCGCCGTCACCATGAACACGATCAGAAGCACAAGCATAACATCGACGAACGGCGTGACGTTGATTTCGCTCAGCCGTGAGCGGCGCGCGCCACGGCGGGAGCGTCCGTTCCGTCGCGCCGATTGCGCCATGCCTCCGGCCATGGTCAGCGCTCGCCCAGACGCCGCGAGACGCGCGCGGCGATCTCATCGCTGATTGTATCCAGACGGTCGCCAAGGCGATCGAGATCGCCGGTGAATTTGTTGTAGAAAATGACCGCCGGGATAGCCGCGATGAGGCCCATTGCTGTGGCGAACAGCGCCTCCGCGATGCCTGGCGCGACAACCGCGAGGTTTGTTTGCTGCTGAACGGCGATGTTGGTGAAGGCGTTCATGATGCCCCACACGGTGCCGAACAGGCCAATGAACGGCGCCGAAGCGCCGACGGACGCCAGCACGCCGAGGCTGCGGGATGCGCGCCCCATCTCGCGCGCGACTTGCGCTTGCATCAAACGGTCGACGCGATCCAGCATCAACTGAGCGCCTTCGCCAGGAAGCCCGGCGCGGCGCGCCTCGCGGAATTCACGGGCCGCTACCGAAAACACGCGCGCCATGGCGTCGCGCGGGCGATCGCCGCCGCGGTCGTCAAGCTCTTCAATCGAGCGCCCGGACCAGAACTCGCGCTCGAATTTGCGTGACTGTTGATCGAGGTCGCCAAACTGCATCCATTTGTCGACCGCAACCGCCCACGTCCAAACCGAGGCGACCGCAAGCACCAGCATGACCCCTTTGACCACGGGGTCCGCTTCCAGGAAGAGATTGACGAGTGTGATCTGCTCTGCGCCGCTGGCCATGCTCGCTCCCGCTTTCGCGGCGTCCAGGCCGCGCCCCAGCCTCGCTTAGAGCCGGAGGTTTTTGTCAAAAGCTGGACGTTTACGATGCCAAAAAGGGTTTAAGCCGCTCTAACAGCAGCGGCGGCGGCCTTCTGGGCCGACCCGTGAGGCTTATGCAACACGCCTCGACCTGGGCTGTAACCAGCACCTCGCCGCCGCGCCGGATCACCTGCGAGACTTTGATGCGCGGTCCTATGATGGCGTCGTAGGCGGTCTCAACCACGAGTGCGTCGTCGATTCGCGCCGCTTTTAGAAAGGCGATCTCCATCCGGTTGACGGCGAAGGCGATGGGATCGGCCAGCGCCGCCAGTTCGCTGTGGTGTACGCCCGCGACACGCAAGAAGTCGCTGCGCCCACGCTCAAAGAAGCGCAGGTAGTTGGCGTGGTAAACGACGCCGGAAAAATCCGTGTCCTCGTAGTAAACCCGTACCGGCAGGAAATGCGATCGGCCGTCGAAGCGGCCAGAACTGGGCGTGTCGTGGTCCATGCCCTGGGCTTAGCGTGATTAGGCGCGCGCCGAAACAGGCGATGCCCGGCGCGCGCCTTCCCCCTCAGGGCACGACCTTCACATGCGTGCCCGCGTTGTTAGCTTCATTGCCTTCGGCCACGGCGGCGCCCGCATCGGCTGTGACGGTGAGATGATAGGTTCCGGAGCTCCACGCCAGCGCATCCCAGAAGCGCAAACGGTGATTAAACACGCGCCCCGGCGTGAGCGCAGGCACGTTTATGGACACGCGATCGGGAAAAGCGGGATTGGTGTAGGCGGGCATGTACATGGCGGGGATTTCAGCGCACCCCCCAGTGGCTGGCGGCTTGCTGCAATTGAGCGTGACGACGCTGGGCGTGGAAGCAGCGTCGCCAACGTTGCGAACGGAAACGACGCCGTGCGTGAGCCGCGAGGCGATCGGAACCAGATCAGGCGCGGCCGACGCCGCGGTCGACGCCCCCGCGATGCTCAAGAACGCGGCCAAACCAACAAGTGCGTTACGCATATTTCTTCCTCCAACGCACGTCCCTCAACGGCGTTGGCGCCTGGATAGAGATTTGCGCGACGCTCAGCCGTGACGCTTGTCACGCGGCGCGGCTACAACCCGTAGGCAGCCTTCATCGCGGGATCCTTCGCCGCGACTTGGCGCGCGAGGTCGACGATCACCTTGGCTTGCTTCCATGTCGCATCATCCTGCATCTTGCCATCGAGCATGGCGACGCCGGTTCCGCTTGGCATCGCTTCCAGGATGCGGAGCGCGAATTTCACCTCGTCCACATCGGGGGTGAACACCCGCCTTGCGATCGCGATCTGCGATGGATGCAGGCTCCATGCGCCGACACAGCCCATGAGATACGCGTTGCGGAATTGCTGCTCGCACCCTTCGGCGTCGCTTATATCGCCGAAGGGGCCGTAAAACGGTTTGATGCCGTGCATGCCGCAAGCATCCACCATTTTGGCGAACGTGTAGTGCCAAAGGTCCTGCTGGACGGAGGCGCGCTCGCCCTCACCCATATCTTGAGGATTGGGATCGGCGATGACGCGATAGCCAGGATGGCCGCCGCCGACGCGTGTCGTCTTCATTTTGCGCGATGCGGCGAGGTCGGCGGGCCCCAGCGATATGCCTTGCATGCGCGGGCTAGCGCCCGCGATCGCCTCAACGTTCGCCACGCCCTGCGCGGTTTCGAGAATGGCATGCAGCAAGATCGGCTTGGTCAAGCCAAGTTTGGCTTCCAGCAAGGCCAAAAGCTGATCGAGGTAGTGGATGTCCCACGGGCCTTCGATCTTAGGCGCCATGATCACGTCGAGGCGATCGCCCACTCCCGCGACCAGCATGGTTATGTCGTCCAAATGCCAGGGCGAATTGAGCGCGTTGATCCGGCTCCAGAAGCCCGCGCCCTTGAGGTCCATGCGCCCCATTTCGACGGCGCCGACGCGCGCCGCATCCTTGGCGTCGGCGGGGATCGCGTCCTCGAGGTTGGCAAGGATCACGTCAACCTGAGCCGCCACCTCGGGAACCTTGGCGCGGACCTTCTCCAGGTGCGGCGGCACGAAATGGATCATCCGCTCGAGCCGGGTGGGCAGTTCCCGCAGCGGGGCAGGCGCGCCGCTCGCCAGGGGATAGAAAAACTGACGCGGTGGCTTCATGGCGGTCGATTCCCGTTCCGTTCGCACCCGCAGCATGGAGCGGATACGTGCGCTGCGCAATCGGCGACCCTTCGCGGGCGCTTAACCTTGAAGCCGGGGCCGTGAGCGGTATTGTCCGCCCCTTCTTGGCGGGGCGGCCCGCCGGTCGGGGCTGAGCCACCCTTGCGCACCTATCTGGATTTCGAGAAGTCGGTCGCGGAGATCGAAACCAAGATCGAAGAATTGGCGGCGCTCGCCGAAGCTTCGGGCGCCGACGCCATTTCTCAGGGCGTAGAGCTGTCACGGCTCAAGGCGAAAGCGGAAAAACAACTCGCCGACATCTACGCCAAGCTCGATCCTTGGCAGAAAACGCAGGTTGCGCGTCATCAGGACCGGCCGCGTTTTCGCGACTATGTCGCGGCGCTGGTCACCGACTTCATCGAATTGTCCGGCGATCGGAAATACGGCGAGGACGCCGCCATTCTTGGCGGCACGGGGAAGTTCATGGGCCGACCTGTCCTCGTGCTTGGTCACGAGAAAGGCCGCACCACCCAAGATCGCCTCAAGCACAATTTCGGCATGGCGCGCCCAGAGGGCTATCGCAAAGCCGTGCGGCTCATGGACCTCGCGGATCGCTTTTCGCTGCCCGTCGTGAGCTTCGTCGATACGGCGGGCGCCTACCCAGGCATTGGCGCCGAGGAACGCGGCCAAGCGGAAGCGATCGCGCGCTCAACCGAGCGCTGCCTCACGCTGGGCGTGCCAATGGTGGCCGTGATCGCCGGTGAAGGCGGCTCAGGCGGCGCGATCGCCATCGCCGCCGCCAACAAGGTTCTGATGCTGGAGCACTCGATTTATTCGGTGATCAGCCCTGAGGGCGCCGCCTCGATCCTCTGGAAGGACGCCGCGCGCGCGAAGGATGCCGCCACCGCGATGAAAATCACGGCCCAAGACCTTCTGGAGTTGAAGGTCATTGATCAAATCATCAAAGAACCAATTGGCGGCGCGCACCGCGAGGCGTCTGCGGCGGTAGCGACAGTCGGTGCGGCGGTAGCCGAAGCGCTCGACGAACTCCTGCCCTTGTCGCCAGACGAGGTCAGAGCGCAGCGGCGCGACCGGTTCATGGCCATTGGCCGCTTCGAAACCGAAGCGATAAGCGCTTAGCGCTCGTCGGCTACGATTTCGCCATCTCGCATGCGAATACGCCGGTCAGCGGCGGCGGCGACGTTATCGTCGTGGGTCACGCACACGATCGCACGCCCTTCCTCGTGCGCCAGACGCTGGAAGACCCGCACGACCATTTCACTATTCACGCTGTCGAGATTGCCGGTGGGTTCGTCGCACAGAATCAACACCGGATCGTTGGCTAGGCTGCGCGCGATCGCGACGCGCTGGCGTTGTCCGCCGGACATTTGGCTGGGACGCTTGCGCCCTTCGCCTTTTAAACCGAGCGCGTCCAGAAGCAGCGTGGCCCGCGCCTCCGCCTCGACGCGGCTTAGGCGGGCAAGCCGCCGCATCGGAAGCGCGACGTTTTCCATCGCCGTGAATTCCGGCAGCAGAAAATGGAATTGGAACACAAAACCGATCTTCTCCAGCCGCAGCCGCGTTCGCTCGTCGGCGCTCAACCCGCTCGTGTGTGCGCCATCAAGCAGGACTTCGCCCTCGGTCGGACGGTCGAGCAAGCCGAGCAAATAGAGCAAAGAGGATTTGCCGCATCCCGAAGGGCCAAGGATCGCGACGAACTCCCCTGCGTTTACCGAGAACGATACGCCGCGCACCAACGGCACTTCGTCGTCGGCGTCGATCAATGTGCGCTTGACGCCGCGCGCCTCAAGACGCGCGCTCACGCCGCGCCCCGCAAAATGTCGACAGGATCGACTTTCGCCGCCCGCCGCGCCGGCAACCACGCCGCTATGGCGGCCGAGAACATCGAAACGCCGCCAGCGATTGCATACTGGTGAATTCCGCGATCGAGCGGAATGTAGAAGACATCGCCCATGATGCGGAACGGGATCGAGGCAAGAATCTGCATCAGGATTGTTCCAAGCACAAACCCAGAAGCGGCGCCGAGCGCGCCAACGACTACGCCTTCAATTAGGAAAACACGCGTCACGTCATGATCGGCGAATCCCATCGCCCGCATGATCGCGATATCGCGCCGCTTCTCGGTGACATTAGTTGAGATCACGGTGTACACGCCAAAACTGGCAACCAGTAGAATGGCCGAAATCACCGCGTACATAATGATGTTGCGGATAACGAGCGCGTTCATGATGTCGCGCGAGCGCTCCTGCCAGCTCTCCCACTTATAACCCCACTGCGCCTCCAACTGCGCGGCGACCGTCAATGCCAGGTCCGGATTCGGGACCCGGATCTGAATTTGATTGACGATGTTTGGGCGCGCGAAAAGCACCTGCGCGGTTCGCAAAAGCGCGTATGCGGCGCCTTCCGCGCCAGCGCGCGCATCGCTATCTATGAACGCGACAATACGCGCGCGTTGAACCACGCCGACGGACGAGCTGATCACGACCGTGTCGCCGATATTGGCGCCTAGCCGGCGCCCAACCTGAGTTGAGACGATGAGGCCGTTCTGAACGTTCTCGAGATCGGCAAGTTGGCCGCCCACCAAATCCTCATCGAGATCGACGATCTGATTGGCGATGCGGGGATCGACGCCGGTGAGTCCTAACGCCTCGGTGCGCCCGGCGAAGCGAACCGCCACGCCCCCGCTCAAAGCAGGCGCGGCTGACACGCCCGGGATGGCGCGCGCGGCCTCCAACATCGCCGGCCAATCCTTCAGCCCCCGCACCTCATCGCGCGCCCGCAACCCGTGCATCTGCACGGCGCCGTCGCCGAAACGTTCGTTGGCTGGCTGTTGCGGCGGCGCGCGGGCCTCGTCGCGCACGATGATGTGCGGAGCGGAGTCGATCAATGTCCGGATGAAGTCGGTTTGCGACCCAATCATCATCGCCGAGACAGCTAGAAAGAAACCGACGCCCACTGAAACGCCGAGCATCGCAACAATTGTCTGGCGTGCGCGTACGCGCAAATGCGCGAAGGCGATGTGCAGCAAAAGCGCGATGTTCGCACTCATTCGGCCGCGCCAGCGTCGCGCACCCGGACACGCTGACCGTCGCGCAGTCCTTCTGGCGGATTCACGATGACACGCTCCTCGCCCGAGAGCCCATCCTGTATTTCGCTGCGCTGGTCCCCCACCGCGCCAACAACCACCGGGCGGCGGCGCACGCGACTGCCCTCGACCACAAATACCGCATTGTCGCGCACGGCGCCCGCCGGAACGAGAACCGCATTCTCTCTGCGCCCCGCTACTATGTTCGCCTCGACCGTCATCCCCGCGCGCAGCGGCGATGTGGGGTCAAGCCGCAACCGCACGCGAAAGACGCGCGTAGCGCTGTCGCCCTGCGGCGTGACTTCGCCGATGGTGGCGTCAAAGGTTTGATTTGGAAATGCGTCCGCCCGCACAAGCGCCGCTTGATCGACGGCCACTCGGGCGATGTCGCGTTCGTCCAGGTCCGCCGTGACGCGGAGCGAGGCTTCGTCCGCGAGCACAAACAACACGCGATTTGGCGTTGCGAGATCGCCGGGCTCGGCGTCTCGCCGAAGGATGGTCCCGGCGAAAGGCGCGCGGATCGCGTAATCATCAAGCCGTTCGCGCGCCGATCTGGCCGCCGCCTCCGCCGCCGCGCGCGCGCCGCGTGCTTCATCCCATGCCGCCCGCGACGCGAAGCCGCGTTGATACAGCGTCTGCACCCGCTGAGCTGCCAAGCGCGCCGTTGACGCTTGCGCCTCCAGTTGAGCCGCGGTTCCTCGTGCGGGGCCATCGTCGAGCTGCGCCAGAAGCGCGCCGCCGCGGACACGTTGCGCTTCTTCGACAAAAACGCGCTGTATCGGCGCGGTCGCGACCGGCGCGAGGCGCGCCTGCCGCACGTAGTCCACTACGCCCGTGGCGTACACAACGTCCACGGCTTCGCCACGGGTCGGCTGTGCAACCGTCACCTGAGGCGGCCTGAACAAGAAGAAGCCGCCTGCGATCAGCGTGAGTGCGACTGCGCCTAACACAAGACGCGCTCGCGGCGTCGCCAATCGCTCGCGCCAAGTCGGCGCGGCGGCGCGAACCGTCGCATCAATGGCGCCGCGCAATTTCTGGAGCGCGTTCATTCTGACTCCGAACGGCCCCGCAATGGCCACACGCCGAGCCCACAAGCGAGATTGGGCGCGCCGCTCAACGGAGCAAGGCCCTTCCCCTGTTCAGGCAAGGCTCATTCGCTTAATATCAGACTGATTTCCGGAGGTACGCGTCATGAAGGACAATTTGACACGCCGGGGCGTCGCCGCCGGTTTGGGCGCGAGCGTATTGGCGCCGAGCGCCGCATTCGCTCAGAGCAACACCTATTCCGAGCCGGAAATCGTCCAAGCCGCCGAGCGTTTCTTCGGGGCGGGCGCGGAAGGCGTCGCCGCCGTCGTCAGCCATGTTTTTGAGGACCTCGGCCGCCCCAACGCCTACATCGAAGGCGAGGAAGGCTCCGGCGCAATCGGGGTGGGCCTGCGCTACGGCGATGGCTGGCTCCATCGCAAGTCAGGCGGCGACTTGACGCGCGTATTCTGGCAAGGGCCGTCCATCGGGTTCGACACGGGCGGCAATGCCTCGAAGGTTTTCACCCTGGTCTACAATCTCAGCAGCGTGGATCAGATCTTCCATCGCTATCCGGGCGTTGATGGGTCGGCCTATTTTATCGGCGGCGTTGGCGTGAACTACCAAAGACGCAACGGCGTGACGCTCGCGCCAATGCGCGCCGGCGTTGGTTTCAGGCTCGGCGCCAATGTCGGCTATCTCGCCTATTCCAGGCGGCGGCGGCTGAATCCGTTCTGACCACGCTTCACGCGCTTTTGGGTCGCTTTGACGCCGTAATTGTGCTGCGCTGTGCATCCTTACGGGAGGATGACGCATGCGGTGGTTGGCAGGCTTGGCGGCATTGGCGTTCGTCGGCGCGGCAGCGGCGCAGACAGGACCGAAACCTCAGCAGGAACACCGCTTGGAACGCCCTCCGGTGTGGCGCTCGCTCGAACGCTTCGAAAGCGAAGCGGAACTCCTCCGCTACGTGCGCGACGTTCAGAACCTGCAACGAGTCGCGCGAGGCCGGAACGAAACGGACGAAATCATTGTCACCGGCTCGGCCATTCCTCCGCCTCCCCCGCCTCCGCCTCCGCCCCCGGCGCCGTCCGCTGCCGCCGAAGCGAGCGCGCCAGGCGACGCTGTTGGCGCGGCGCCGCTCACCTCGATCACCAACGTGCAGACACAAGGCGTTGACGAAGGCGGCATTGTCAAAATGGTCGGCCGTTTTCTCGTCATTCTCCAGGATGGGCGCCTGTTCGTGGCTGATACCCGCCCCGGCGGGACGCCAGGGCTCGCGCTCACGGGCCGCGCCAACGTCTATCGCAGCGTTCAAGGCGGCGCCGGCGTTTGGTACGATGAGCTGTTGATCAGCGGCAATCGCATCCTGGTCACCGGCTATTCCTATCGTGAAGCCGCCTCCGAAATTACCGTGTTCACGATTGACGACGACGGCCGGCTCACGCGCGAAACCTCCTACTTTATTTCGTCGAACGACTACTACGACCCCGAGAACTACTCGACGCGGCTCGTGAACGGGAATCTGGTCGTCTACACGCCGCTCAATCTGATGAACGTGAACGCGGCACGGCCAATGTCATGGCCATTGATCCGGCGTTGGTTGCGAGACGAGGATCATCGCGCCATCACGACAGCGGGTGTGCGCCTGTTCGATGCGCGCGACATCTACAAGCCGATCATGGAGACGCGGGCGCCCATGGTGCATTCCGTTTCCGTATGCCCGCTGGGCGATGTGCGCGGCGGCGATGAGTTGGATTGCCGCACGACTGGCTTTGTGGGCCCGGCGCAGCGCGAGTTCTTTGTCTCAACGGCCGACATCTACCTATGGGTGACGCCAAACGATTGGCGCGACCAACAGGCGCGAGAGTGCCCGGCCCGCGCACCCGGCGAAGATGGTTATGCTATTCCGGCCGCGCTCTACCAAGTGCCGCTCTCGGGCGAAACGCCGCGCGCCCTGCACACGCGCGGCGAGCCTGACAGCCAACTCGCGATGGATGCGTCCGCCACGGAATTTCGCGCCCTGCTTGGCTGGAACACTTCGGCCTGCAATCGGGACGCAAACGTCGCCCTGCGCTATTTCCATGTTCCATTCAGCGCCTTAAGCACGACGCCCGGCGAAGCGCCGCGGCGCAGTTACACGCGCGTGCCTGGGCTACAGGCCGGCGCATATGAAGTGCGTTTCGCCGACACGCATGTCGTCTATGGCAGCCGTGGCGGGTACGGGTCGTACCCGCCGGATCACGAGCCTGGTCGCTCAGGGTCGGTCGTCGCGGTTTCGACTAGGCAGCCGACGGCTGCGCTTGAGATTCCCACACCGCACCAAATCTTGCGGGTCGAGCGCGTGGGCGCCGACATCGCGCTGACCGGGTATCGCAACGACGATGGCTTGAGCGTGTCGATGCTGGATCTGTCGCAGCGCCCTCGCCTGGCCTCCACCGCGCTGCTGCGCGGACGGTACGAATCAGAAAACCGCTCGCACGCCTTCAACAGCCTTGCGAGGCCGGAAGGCGATGGGCTGATGGGGTTGGCGACGGTCGCGCGCGTCAAGGAAAGCGGCCGATGGGTTTGGCGCTCCACCGCTTCGGACCTCAGCTTCTTGTCCTTTGACGCCGCAGGCCAAATCCAGCGCATCGGCGAACTGACCGCAAATCCCAACGCCGTCGATCCCCGCTATCGCTGCGAGGTCTCTTGCGTCGATTGGTACGGCAATTCCCGCGCGCTCTTTATTGGCGATCGAGTGTTGGCGTTGTCGGGAACGGAACTGATTGAAGGCGCGGTCGAGGGCGGACGCATCGTCGAGCGCCGACGCCTCAATCTCTCGGCGCCGCCGCCGGCTTAGTCATCGCCAGCTCCTTCTTCCTGAGTTGCTTGGCTTCATGGCGTTCGCGAAACTCTTCCGCGAACGCCGACGCGAGGATACCGGTCGGCATGGCGACAATGCCGATGCCCGCGAGCGCGACCAAGCCAGCCGCCACCCGCCCAAGCACGGTCTCGGGGTACACGTCGCCGTAGCCAACGGTGGTGAGCGTCACGATCGCCCACCACATCGCGCGCGTGATGGAGCCGAACGCCGCGGGCTTAGTGTCGCCTTCGATGAAGTAGAGCATCATCGCTGCGATGTAGAGCTGAGCCGCCGCGACGCAGAGCGCCGCCATCAACGGCGCCCAGGCGCGCTTCACGGCGGCGCCCACAATCGCAAACGCCGGCACATAGCGCGCCAGCTTGAACAGGCGAAACAGACGCAACGCACGCAGCGCAGCCAGCCAACCGCCGTGCAGGTGAGGAAGCGCGAGCAACACGATGAGTTCCGGCAAAAACGCGAGAACGTCAAAAATCGTGACCGGTTGCGTCAGGAACTTCAGCCGCCCAGCGACGCCGGCATGGGCCTTGTTCTCCCCTTCGGACCAGAAGCGCAGTGCGAACTCCACGGCGAAGATCAACACAATGGCCGCGTTGAGCTTTTCCAAAAACGGCCGCACCCAAGGCGCGAACGGCGTGTCGGCGCGAATGGCTTCCGTTTCCAGCGCCAGCGCCGCCAAGCTCATCAACACCAGAACGATGATGGTTCCGGAAAAGAAGTTGATGCCGCCGGGCTCGTCCGGCTCAAGCCAGTCGTGAGCGTACGCCTTGATGGTGGCGTGTTTGCGTTTGATCAGCGGCACGCGAACTCTCCCCTCGCGCTTTTCTAGCCGCGCCAAGGCGCGTCCGCCAAGATCGCTCAGTCGGGCGTGGAAAGCTTCAGGCCGACAATGCCCGCTACGATCAATGCTATGCACGCGAGACGCATGACGCTCGCGTTTTCGGCGAACAAGACAACCCCCAAGATCGCGGCGCCGACCGCTCCGATGCCGGTCCACACCGCGTAGGCGGTCCCAATAGGCAGCGCGCGCGCGGCGAGCGCCAACAGGTACATGCTGCCCGCCATGGCGGCGATGGTGACGGCGCTGGGCAGCGGCCTGGTGAAACCGTCGGCGTATTTCAAGCCGATCGCCCAAACGATCTCGAGCAGACCCGCCAACGTGAGCAACACCCAAGCGTTCATGCGCGGCCTCAATAGTGCGCGAGCAGACCGCCGTCGACGGCGAGCACATGCCCGGTGATGTAGGACGCTGCTGGCGAACACAGGAACAGCACGGCCGGCGCGAGCTCGGCGGGTTCGCCCCAGCGGCCGAGTGCGGTGCGCGTCTTGAGCCACGCGGCGATTGTCGGATCGGCTACGGCCGCGGCATTGGCTTCGGTTTTGAAGAAACCGGGCGCGACGCCATTCACAGTAATGCGATGTGGCCCGAGTTCGGCGGCTAGCGCGCGCGTGAGTCCATCGAGTCCCGCCTTGGTGACGCCGTACACGGGATCGCCGGGGTTCGCGATGGCGCCCGCCACGGAAGAGATGTTCACAATGCGCCCGCCGCGTCCGCCCGCGATCATCAGCGCCGCCGCCGCGCGCGCGAACTCGAAGGGCGCGATCAAGTTCGTTTCGACAAGCGCTCGCGCGCTGGGGCTATCGATCTCGAAAAGGCCGCGGCGATCGCGTAGGCCCACGTTGTTGATAAGGATGTCGAGACGGCCCGCTTCCGCTTCGATGCGCGCGAACGCGCGCGTACGTGCTTCTGCGTCGGTTACGTCAAACGCCAATGCTCGCGCTTTTCCGCCATCGGCCCCTATCGCCGCGACGGCTGCATCGACCTTCGCGGCGTTGCGCCCGTTGAACCATACCAACGCGCCGGCGCCCGCGAGCATGCGCGCGGATGCAAGGCCCAACCCCGCGTTGGCGCCGGTGATCAGCGCGTGCTGGCCTGAGAGGTCGAACCCCTGCGTCACGCCCGCGCATCCATCGCGCGCGTGGGCCCGTGGGCCTTGCTCCATGCGATCAGGCGCTTGTCGGACGTCACGAGTTGCGCCCCGAGCCGAACGGATGTCGCGGCGATGAAGCGGTCGGCGGGGTCATCATGTAGATCAGGCAGGCTCACCGACAGCGCGGCGACTGCGCCGTCGAGCGCGACTTCTTTTAGGCCGAGATCAAACAATTCCTGGCGCCATGCATCCACGGTCTGGAGCAATTCATAACGCCCTTTTCGGATGAGCAGCGCGGTCTCCCACACTGAGATCGCTGAAAACTTCGCTTCACCTCTTTCGACTGCCGCCTGTAACGCCGCGCGCGCGCCCGCGCCGAGGTTTTCGCTGCCGCTGCCAAGCCACAGCAGCGCATTGGTGTCGATCAGGAGCATCGGAGGGTCGGCGCTCTAGAGATTTTCTTCGTCCGCGGTCCACACCGATGGATCGACGACGGGCTCATCCAGATCGACTTCTCCAATCGGATAGAGCCGCCCCTTATGCGATCCGAAGATCGGCTTGCGCGCCCGACTCTCTTCGACCGGCCCGAGCTCCGCCACCGGCTTGCCGTTTTTGGTGATGACCACCGGCTCGCCGGTGCGCGCGACCTCGTCCATTAGTGCGAGGCACTTGGCTTTGAATTCCGAGGCGGGCATGGTTTTCGTGACCATGGTCATGACTATGGTCACTTTGGGTGTGGTCGTCAAGTTTCACCGCGCGCGAACGCCGTGCAGGTTTTCGCAGCAGAAATTCGGCTAGTTCTCAGGCGTCTCGCGGACAGACGCCACCCGGAGCGTTCCCCAGTTTCGATAGATCGCCAAGCCGAGCATGACGAGGCCTCCGATCATCACGCCCTGCATGACGACAATGAACGGGACCATTACGACCATCGGCAAAACCATTGTTGCAGGGCTGACCGCTTGCCCGTTCTGGTCAACCCCCGCCGGTGCGAACGAGATGAGAAGACCCATCAAAAGAAACATCGGAACGAAAATCACTCCGGCCCCGATGGCGTACCCAGCCGCCACCGGACCGAACAGCGAGCTTAGCGACAGTTTCCCATCAACCGCTTTGATTTCCACGCCAGCCTCCCAACGAAGCGCCGCACGGTTACGCCTTATGCGAACGTCTGCAAATCGCCCAACTCCACTCCTACCCCCGCAGCACCCCGCTCGTCGCCTTCATCACCGCGCTGACGATTCTAGCGCTTACGGCCTCGATGTCGGAATCGGTGAGCGTCTTTTCACGCGGTTGCAGCGTGACCTCGATCGCGAGCGATTTCTTGCCCGCCGCCATGCGCTCGCCGCGATAGACATCGAACAGCGAAACATCCGCGATCAGCGCCTTGTCGGCGCCGAAGGCGGCGCGCACGAGGTCGGCGGCGGCGACGCCATCGTCGACCACGAAAGCGAAGTCGCGCGTGAGCGGCTGCAATTCAAGCTTCTCCAACGGCGGCTTGGTGCGGGCTTTTGCGCGCGGCGCGGGCAGCGCATCGATGAAAATCTCGAACGCCAAGGCCGGCGCTTCGACATCGAGCGCCTTCAAGGCGCGGGGATGGATTTCGCCGAACACGGCCATGGTCTTGGTCCCGAGCCGCAGCGCGCCGGCCTTGCCGGGCCTCCAGTGCGCGGGAACCTCGACTGAGGTTTGTAGCGAGCCGACGGGCGCGCCGATGGCTTCAAGCACCATCAGCACATCGCGCTTCACGTCGAAGATATCGGGCTGGTGCGCCGCGCGCCAATGCCGCGGCGGACGCGCGCGCCAAACGGCGGCGACGGTGCGCTCCTGACCCGCATCGCTATCGTCGCGATAAATCGGACCCGCTTCGAACAAGCGCGCGTCGTCGAAGCCGCGATCGGCGTTCTTCTGCGCTGCGACAAGCAAGTTCGGCAGCGCCGACGGCCGCATGCAATCGAGGTCCGATGATATCGGATTGGCGAGCAACAGACGCTCAGCCCCGCCGCCGAAGGCTTGCGCATACGCGCGCGGGCAGAAACTCCACGTCACCGCTTCATTGTAGCCGAGCGACGCGCACGCGCGCCGCGCCAACCGCAGCCGGCTTTCGCCAACACTGGCCGGCGGCGCGCGGAACCCGGCCGCGCGCGGCGGCGCGGTTTCGGGCATTTTGTCGTAGCCCTCGATGCGGGCGATTTCCTCGACCAGGTCGGCCGGCCCCTCGATGTCACGCCGCCATGTCGGCGGCTGCACAACTAGGCGCTTGGAGCTCTGGCCCTCGGCGCTTGTCTCGAAACCGAGGTCCTTCAATATGGCGCGCACGCGCGTCGGCTTCACGTCGATGCCCGCGAGCGCGCGCACACGATCGGGATCGAAGGTCACCGGCGCCGGCGCCGGTGGCGGCTCGCCCGCGACAACGATTTCGCTCGCCTCGCCGCCGCAGAGGTCGAGGATCATGCGCGTGGCCAGTTCCAAGCCTGGCACGACAAAGCCAGAATCCACGCCGCGCGCGAAGCGATATTGCGCATCGGAGACAATGCCGGTGACGCGCCCGGTGGCGTGGGTACGCGTCGGATCGAAGTACGCGCTTTCGACGAATACGTCCGTGGTTGCGTCGGAGCAGCCCGTGCTCTCTCCGCCCATGACGCCACCGAGGCCAATGGCGCCGCTCTCATCGCCGATCACGCACATCTCGGGAGTGATGGAATAGACGTTGCCGTCGAGCGCCTTGAAGCTTTCGCCCTCGCGGCCGAGGCGTGCGCGCAACCCGCCTTTCAGCTTCGCCGCGTCGTACACGTGCATGGGGCGCGCGCGATCCAGCGAAACATAGTTGGTGATGTCGACCAGGATATTGCGCGGGCGCAGGCCAACAGCGCGCAAACGCTGCTGTAGCCACGCTGGCGACGGCCCGTTCTTCACGCCGCGAATGAGCCGTCCCGCGAACATCGGACACGCTTCAGCATGCTCCGTGCTGACCTTGATGGGACACGGAAAGCGTCCAGGCGCGGGGATAATTTGCTTGGTCGCGACCTTGCCGAGCCCCGCCGCCGCGAGATCGCGCGCAATGCCGTGAACGCCCAACCAATCGGGCCGGTTCGGCGTTACCTCGATATCGACCACTGGATCGTTGAGGTTGAGCGCTTCCGCGAGCGGCATTCCGACCTTGAGTTCGGGATCGAGTTCCAGAATGCCATCGGCGTCGGTGTCGAACTCCAACTCCGCGCCGGAGCACAGCATCCCGTTCGACACGATCCCGCGCACCGGCTTGGCTTCCAACGTAATGCCAGAGCCCGGAATGAACGTCCCGATCGGCGCGAACGCGGTGACCAGCCCCGCGCGCGCATTCGGCGCGCCGCAAACGATCTCGAGTTGGCCAAGCGCCGTTTCAACCTGACACACCTGCAACTTGTCGGCGTTTGGGTGCTTGGCGGCGGCGATGATGCGCGCAACCGAAAACGCCTTCAGCTTCTCGCCCGCATTCTCAACGCCCTCGACCTCAAGGCCGGTCATGGTCATGCGCTCGACGATGGCGTCGATGCTCGCATCGGTTTGCAGGTGCTCCTTGAGCCATGACAAAGTGAACTTCATGGCGCGCGCTCCGAGCCCCCTCCCCTAGAGGGGGAGGGGGTTAGGGGGTGAGGTGTACAAGTTCTTGAAAGTTGGAGCGCGCGGCGCTTCGGCCTAGCAACTCCGGCGCGAGCACTCACACCCGAGGTGTTCACCCCCACCCCTGCCCCTCCCCTCTCTAGGGGCAGGGGGATATTGCGCGTCTCCAGCAGGGAAAGCGTTCGAAATCCAGGAGTGACAAACGCTGGCCCACGATCCCATGGGTTCCGGGTTCCGCCTTCGGCGGCCCCGGAAAGGCGGCTCTCTGTTCGGTGTGTTTTGTACGGAATTCTCATCGCCGCCGTCCCGCTCGCTCGCCGCGCTTCAAGCGTTCGAACAACCAATTAATGTCGCGCAGCGTCGCGCCCCACTCAGCATCGGCGAGCGCGCTTTCCTGGTTGCACAACAACTCATCCCACCAGCGCGCATACTGCGCGAAAAAGCGGCGCATCAGCCGCTCGTCCAATGCGCCGATCTTCAGCAACTGCGCAGCCTTCTCCCAGAAATGGATGATCGACGCGATCGCCTCGCGCGCCTCGCCCTGCGCGGCTTCATAAGCCGCGGGCACCGGCCCGTGACGTTCCAGCGCCGCGTGCGCCACCTCGCGCACATGATAGAATAACGGATGCTGGAACTCGTTGTAGAGTTCGAGCGTCAGCCGCAGGCGGCGATCGTTGCGCGCGCCCGTCCAGCGCGCGACTCCGCCGAAGGTCGCGCCCATCAACGCGCCCGCGAACGCGAGCATCAGTTGCGAAACGAGTTGGGGATCCATCATTTCCCCCCTCCCCTAGAGGGGGAGGGGGTTGGGG
>ERZ761602.2267-NODE-2267-length-30877-cov-7.620369_pt1 | contig 30877 bp, 24 predicted proteins | sample MGYA00512165_ERZ761602 | MGnify/ENA primary metagenome ERZ761602 (study PRJEB28899, sample SAMN02445085) | bioreactor sludge metagenome | biome: EBPR sludge; isolation source: Thorneside wastewater treatment plant | place: Australia: Brisbane, Thorneside...
GGTCAACATGACCGCCATCGCCGCCGTCGATGCGCAGATCAGACAAATGCGCGAAGCCGAGCGCAACGGGCCGGGCTGAGTCCGGCCCATCGCCGCGCCGCCGTCCTCAGCGCGGAAGCGGGGACGGCTCGGCCGCGGCGGCGGGCGCGGGATCGACCGCGCCTTCGTTCGCCACCGGGCCCGCGGATTGGGCGGCGGCACCGACCGGTGTGGTCGCCTGCATCGCGGCCGTCGTTCCCGCATCCTCGCCGTCGCTGGCGTCCAGCCGCGCGGTGGCGTGCGCGACCGCGTTGCGGTCCAGGCCGGAGACCTTGCAGCGGCGGTCGAGGAACAGGCCGGTCAGGTGTTCGCGGCGGCCGTGCAACTGCGCCAGCCGGCCCATCGCCTCCATGCTTTCCTGCTGCGCCTTCATGTTCTTGTCCATTGCGTCGTAGAGCGCGTCGGTGTTGGGCCCGCTGCGGCCGAGCGAGGACAGCGCGCCGGCCGCCATGCCCGCGCCGGGCACCAGACCCAGCAGGGCGCTGCCGATCCCGCGGGCGCGCTGGCCGCTCATCATCTTCTTCTGCGCCTGGCGCATGTCCTCCTGCATCTGCCGGGACATCTCCATCGGGTCCGGCCCCTTGGGCATCGACGCGATGCGCGTGCGCAGCCATTCCGATTCGGCGAACAACTGCTCGCAACTGGCGTCGGAATCGCTCAGCCGGGCCACGTCCGGCGGTTGCCCGAACAGGGACGGGTCGGGCATCACCTGGGCGGATGCGGGCGGGAGGGCCAGCGCGAGCAGCAGGCCGGCGGAGAGCATCGTGCGGGTGGACATGGCGGCGGGTCTTGCGAAGGAGACGGGCGCCGACTCTAGGCCGTGCACGCCGGCGGCACGACGGCGGGAAGTCCTCCTGCCCGATGGAGCCTGCCGAAAGTCATGCATGCCCGCCGCCGACAGGCAGGCGGCCGCGTGTCGCGTGCCGCGTTCAGCCCACGCGCACGATCAGCTTGCCCAGGTTGTCGCCGCGCGCCAGCCGCGCCAGCGCGTGCGGCGCCTGTTCCAGCCCATCGACGTATTCCTCGTGCCACTTCAACTGGCCGCCGCGCAGCAGCGCGCCCATGTCGCTGAGGAAGGCCGGGTCGACCAGGAACTGCGGATGCAGGCGGCTGACGTCGCGGTGGGTGAACGAGCGCACCACCAGCCGCCGCATCAGCACCGCGTTGAAGAAAGCCGGCAGGCGGTCGCCGGCCAGCGCCGGCCACAGGTCGCCTTCCATCATGCCGCACAGCGGCATGCGCGCGCCGTCGTTGAGCAGCGGCATCACCGTGTCGATGCAGTGGCCGTCCACGCCTTCCATGAAGATGTCCACGCCGTCCGGGCAGGCTTCGCGCAGCCGGTCGGCGAAATCCGGCGCGTGCCGGTCCAGCGCCGCCGCGAAGCCGTACTGCTCGCGCACGTGGCGGCACTTGGCCTCGCCGCTGGTCACCGCCACGACGTGCGCGCCGCGCATCTGCGCCAACTGCCCGGCGGTGGCGCCGATCGGCCCGCTGGCCGCGGCCAGCACCATGGTCTCGCCGGGGCGCGGCCGGCACACTTCGCCCACCGCCGACCAGGCGATGAAGCCGTACAGCCCGTAGATGCCGAGCGCGGTGCTGACCGGTGCCACGCCGGGGTACAGCTTGCGCCGGATCGACGTGGCCTCGACCACCTCGTGGCTCTGCCAGCCGCTGTGGGCCAGCACGTAGTCGCCGGCCTTGAAGCCGGGATGCCGCGCGATCACCACGCGCGACACCGTGCTGCACGGCATCACCTGGCCCATGCCGAGGATGTCGCCGTCGGGCGCGTCCTCCTGCATGCGGCCGGCGGCGCAGATGTCGATGGACAGCAGTTCGGTCTTCAGCAGCAACTGGCCGTTCAGCGGCAGCCGCAGCGGCGCGCGCTCGACACGGAAGCAGTCGGCGATGCCGCGGCCGACCGGCCGGTGCGCCAGCACGAGGCGGGTGTTGGTGGCGGCGGCGCCCTCCGTGGCGCACGGATGGGGGCTGGAGTCGAGCGCCTGCGAGCTCTGGCGGGGGGATGGTGTCACTGGAAACGATCCAAGCGAAGGCTCCTGTCTTCCAGCAAAGACGGACGCACCGCCGCGGGCGGTCACTGCCCGCGCGCCGCATCCATCCTTGCGCCGGTACTCCGCCTCGTACGCTGGGGCGTGCGGATGCACGCATGCCGGAAGTCATGCCCGGCCCCGCGCCTGCGACGAACGCATGCCTGGCATCGGTGAACCGAGTGCAGGGAGAGGGTGTCGGGAAGAAACAGGCCCGCCGGCGGCATCACCGCCGGCGGGCCCTGGCATCGGGGCATCGATGCCTGTCGGACTCAGAAGTCGTAGCCCACGGTGAAGGTCACCGTGCGCGGATCGACGAAGCTGCGGGGGTGCTTGTAGCTGTAGAGCTTGCTGCCGCTCTCGTTGTCCCAGATGTCCTGCACGCGGTAGTAGTCCCGGCTGTTCAGCACGTTCTTCACGATCAGGCCCATCCTCACGCCCTTGGCCCAGCGCGGCGTGTAGTCCAGGCGCAGGTCCAGCGTGGTCGTCCACGGCACGCGGCCGGAGCTGCCGCGCGGATGCAGGCTGTCGTCGATCGAGTACGGGATGGTCTCGCCGGTCTCCGGATCGATGACCTTCGGTCCCACGCCCTCGCCGCAGTAGAACGAGCCCGCGCCGTAGTTGCCGGCCTCGCCGTCCGGGCCGTCGGCCGGATAGACGCCGAAGCAGTTGATCGGCCGCCCGCTCTGCGCCACCAGCGACGCGCCCAGTTGCAGCTCGTCGGTCAGCGCGTAGGCACCGAAGACTTTCAGGCTGTGGCGACGGTCGTTGGGCAGGTAGCCGTAGGCGCCGTCCATCAGGCCGGGGAAGTCGAAGTCCTGGGTGATGCCCGCGTCGTCCTGGGCGATGTCGGACTTCACGTAGCCCTCGGTGTTGCCGCGGCTCTTGGACCAGGTGTACGACGCCTGCATGAACCACTTGTTGTCCCAGGCGCGCTCCACCATGAATTCCACCGCTGTGTACCGGCGCTTGGCGGCCGGCAGGCCCAGCGCGCTGGCGGGAATCACCACCTTGCTCAGCGTGCCGTTGCCGTCCAGGTCCACGTTGGCCGACAGATCGTTGCCCGGATTGGTCAGGAAGCAGTGCGACAGGGCGGTGGCGATCGCGTTGGCCTGCGCGGCGGTGTAGTCGTTCTCCAGCGCCCACGCGCGCGCGCCGTCGCCGGCGCAGAGGTCGTCCATGCCCGCGCCCAGCTTGCGGTACACGGCGCGGACGCCGCCGGTCCACTTCGGCGCGAACTGCCACTGCCAGCCGGCGATGAACTCGTCCTGGTACATCGGTTTCAGGTTGCTGTCGACCACGCTGCGCGGGTCGGCGATCTCGCCGCTGCTGGTGTAGCGGCGCTGGCCGATCTGCTCGCCCAGCACCGGCGTGCCGGTGATCGGGTCGATGCCGGTGAAGGTGTACCACTCGCGCCAGGCGGTCTCGGCGCCGGCCAGGCGCACGTTGGTGTTGGCGTAGACCGGGATGTAGTAGCGGCCGGCGTTGCCGAACACCTTCATCGTCGAGTCGCCGGCGACGTCCCAGGAGAAGCCCAGCCGCGGCGCCCAGGTGTTCCTGATGTCGATGAAACTGCCGCCCTGCGCGTTGAGGTTCTCGAACCCTTCGTTGCGCAGGCCCATGTAGGCGGTGAAGGTGTCGCTGACCCGCCAGGTGTCCTCGATGAACCAGGCGTTGTTGCGGGTCAGGAAGGTGCCGCCGTTCTCCAGGTAGCGCACCCGCACCAGTTCGGTCACCCCGTCCGGAACCGTCGCGCCGTTGTCCAGTTGCGAGCCGGGCGTGGGGTTGGTGTAGGTGTAGAAGTAGCCGCCGGAATACCGGCTGCTGTCCACGGTCTCGTAGCGTTCGTTGTCCAGGCCGAAGCGCAGGGTGTGGTCGCCCAGCACCCATTCGCCGTCCACGCGCCACGCCTTGCGCACGTCGCCGGCGTCGGGGGCGCCGACCGACCAGTCGATCCAGCAGCCGGTCACCGGCACCGGCGCCGTGCCGTGGGTGCGGTTGTCGGACAGGTAGGGGCAGTTCTCGGAGTTGGAGTTGGTCTGGCTGCGCGAGTATTCGCCGCGGCCGTACATCGCCGACAGGGTGAAGTCGTCGGTCAGGTAGCCGGTCCATTTGCCGATGACGTTGTCGCCGCCGGTGATGTTGCGGAAGGTGCCGCCGGCCACGCCGCCGCCGATGCCGTCGCTCTGCTGGTAGCTGATGCCCTTCTCCACCGAGCGGTCGCGGAAAGCGGTCAGCTCCAGGCGGTGGTCGTCGTTGATGTTCCAGTCCAGCTTGACCAGGCCCTGCGGCGTGTCGATGTCGGAGGCGTCGTGGCCGCCTTCGTAGTCCTCGACCTTGTGGTCCTTCTGGCCCTGGAACAGGCCGAAGAAGAACAGCCGGTCCTTGATCAGCGGGCCGCCGCCGTAGACGTTGTAGACGGTCGAGTCGGTCTTGGTGTTGGTGCCGACGATGCGGTACCGGCCGTCGCGGTCGGTGTCTTCGGCGATGGCGCGGCCCTCGGACAGCCCGGACGGGCTCCAGAACACGTTGCCGCCGCCGCTCCATTCGTTGCCGCCGCGCTTGGTGGTGATGTTGATGACGCCGCCCAGCGAGCGGCCGAACTCCGCGCCGTAACCGCCGGTCTTGAGCTGCTGCTCGGCGATGGCCTCGAACGGCACCTGGTTGAACGCCAGGCCGGTGACGATGTTGGTCACGTTGAAGCCGTTGACGTAGTACACGTTCTCGGCCGCCGAACTGCCGCCGAAGGAGGCGACGTTCTTGAAGCGCGAGTCGCCCTTGACCGTGCCCGGCGCCAGCAGCGCCACGCTGGTGATGTCGCGGCCGACCGGCAGGCGGTCGATCTGCGCCTCGGTGAAGATGGTCACCGACTCCACCGACGAGACGTCGATGGGATTGACCGCCGCCGAGCCGACCACGGTGATCGCGTCCAGCGTGGCCGCCTGGCCCGTGGCCACGAAGGACACGTTGCTGCCACTGCCGGTGTTGACGGCCACCTCACGCACGCTGGTCTCGCCGGCGGCGGTGGTGCGGGTGACGCGGTACTGGCCGGGCGGCAGCGCGCCCACGCGGAAATCGCCGTTGGTGCCGACGCTGACCGAGCGCTCCAGGCCGGTGCTCACGTGGGTCACGGTGATGCGGTCGCCTTCGGCCGCCTGGCCGAACACGGTGCCGGTGGTGTTGGACTGCGCCTGCACGCCGCCGGCGAAGCAGGCGCCCAGCGCCAGGCTGAGGGTGGTGATGCGGAACTGCTTGCGGATGCGGCCTCTGTTCATCGTTCCTTTCCGGAGTTTTGGGAAAAAAGCGGGGCACTGACCCGTGTCGCGGGCCAGGGGGCGCCAAGCTAGTGATCGCGGCGGGGTCGCCGCGAATGCCTGTGGTCAGGATGAAAGAACGCGGCAGCCGGAAGTCACCGTGACTTCCGGCAGGGTGCGTGACCGATGGCAGGGGCCACAGGTCATCGTGAAGGATGGTGCATGCGCGGCAGCGGGACGCTGCCTAGTGTTGCCGTGCGGTGCGCGACAGATCGTCCGCGGATTCAAACAAGCACTCCTCTCCATTGGCGGTGCGCCGGTCGGCACATCGCCATTTTTTTTGCGTGCGCCCTGCCGTGGCTGCGCACGGCGACGCCGCCGGCACGGGGCCGGAGCGGAATCCGGGAGTAAAGGTGCGCCGCGGGCGCGCGGCGCGGCGGCGTCAGTCTTCGCCGTCGAGGATGCGTTTCTGCAGGGCGTCCAGGTAGGCGTCCGCGTCGGCGGAGGATTCGAAGATCTCGTCCATCGGCACGGCCTGCACGATCTCGATGACCCGGCGGATCTGTTCCTGCGGGTGCACCACCAGCAGCCGCCCGTCGTGCGGTGCCAGCGCCTTGCGCGCCTTCAGGATGCTGCGCACGCCGGCGCTGCTGATGTAGTCCAGGTGCGCCAGGTCCAGCACCAGCGCCTGCGGGCGCGCGGCCAGCATCGGCGCCAGCCGCTCGTCCAGTTGCGCATGGCTGAGCGTGTCCAGCCGGCCACTGAGCAGCACGTACTGGTTGCCGTTGACCGGCGGATAGACCTCGATCTCCAGCGTCATCGGCCGTCCCCGCGGGCAGGGGCGTGCCGGTGCCGCGTCGCCGTGGCGATTGCGCGCGGCCGGGCGTCAGTCGCGCGCATCGCCGTCTCCTTCCTCGACGATCCGGCGCTGCATCGCGTCCAGGTAGGCGTCGGCCTCGGCGGTGGACGCGAAGATCTCGTTCAACGGCACCGCGCTGACGATGTCCAGCACCTTGCGGATCTGCGGCGGCGGGTCCACCAGCAGCACCTTGCCGCCGTGCGGCGCCAGCGCCTTGCGCGCCTTCAGCAGCGAGCGCAGGCCGGCGCTGCTGATGTAGTCCAAGCCGGACAGGTCCAGCACCAGCGAATGCAGTTGCCGGGTCAGCAGCGGCGCCAGCGCTTCGTCCAGGTCCTCGTAGGTGTGCGTGTCCAGCCGGCCCTGCAGCGACACGCGCTGGCTGCCGCGGCCGGGGGGATGCACGGCGATGTCCAGGCTCATGGCGCGCTCCCGGCCGACGGGATGCTCAGCGTCAGGCGCAGCACGTTGCTGTCACCGATGCGCTCGTAGCTCGCCTGCTCGGCGACCTGCCGCACCAGGTGCAGGCCCAGGCCGCCGGTGGTGCGTTCCAGGATGCCGGCGTCCAGGTCGTCGGGCGGCGGCTGTTCCAACGGGTTGAACGGCGCACCGCTCTCACGGAATTCCAGGGTGAGCAGGCGGTCGCGGATGCCGATGTCCACGCACAGCTCGTGCTGTTGCGCTTCCAGCCCGCTCACGTCGCCGTGCTGGATGGCGTTGCTGGCCAGTTCCTCCACGATCAGGCGCACGTTGCCCTGGATCTCGCGGCTGATGCCGTTGTTGCGCAGCACGGCCTCCAGCGACGCGTTAAGGTCGTCGACGCGAGCCTGCTCACGGGGGATGAAGAGTCGCATCTGCATGCGTGGCCTCCTGGGAGGGGGGAGCTTCGGCGGAAGTGCCGTCGCTGTCCAGTCGTCGCCGGATCGCCAGCACCGTTATGTCGTCCGACTGCGGCGCGTCGCCGGTAAATGCGTGAACCTGCGCGATCAGCCGTTCGCACTGCTCGCGCGCGCTCAGCCCCGGCAGCAGCGTGGCCGGCACGCGCTCGGCGCCGAACGCATGCTCCTGCGCGTCGAAGGCTTCGGTCACGCCGTCGGTGCAGGCCAGCAGGGTGGCGCCGGCCGGCAGCGTGCCGTTCCAGCAGGCGAACGCGGTGCCGGCCTCGAAGCCCAGCAGCGGCCCCGGCCGCACCGGCAGCACTTCGCGGCGGCCGTCGGCGTGCAGCAGCCAGGGCGCGTCGTGGCCGGCGCTGACCAGCACGCAGTCGCCGCTGCGCACGTGCACGCGCCCGCACAGCACGGTGGCGAACATGCAGGTGTCGTTGCTTTCGGCCAGCCGGCGCGAGGCCTCCACCAGCACGTCCTCCGGCGGCAGGCCGCTGCTGGCCGCCACTTCCAGCACGGTGATCGTGCGCGCCATGAACAGCGCCGCCGGGATGCCCTTGTCGGACACGTCGCCGAGCGCGAACCACAGCGTGTCCGGCCCGGTCTCGAAGAAGCTGTAGAAGTCGCCGCCCACGGCGGTGGCCGGCTCCAGCCGCGCATACGCTTCCAGGTGGGTGTGCTCGCGGTCGATCACCCGGCCCGGCGGCAGCATGGCCTGCTGGATCTCGCGTGCGATCGACAGCTCGCTCTCCAGCTTCTGCCGCGCCGCGGTCATGGTGGCGATCTCGTCCAGTTGCGCGCGGATCGAGCCGCGGGCGTACTCCAGGGTGCGCGCCAGTTCGCCCACCTCGTCGCGGCGCGCCAGGCAGGGCACCGGGGTGGCGTAGTCGCCCTGCGCCAGGTGCGCGGCCGAGCGCGACAACTGCTCCACCGGCTGGCTGACGTGCCGGGCCAGCTTGCGCACCAGCAGCATGCACAGCAGCGCCAGCACCGCGCCGACCGCCGCCACCAGCCACAGCGCCTGGGTCAGCCGGCCGACGATGAGGTCGTAGGACTGCGCCACCAGGACCACCCAGCCGGTGTCGCCGACGGGCTCGACCACGGTGTAGCGCTTCTCGCCGCTGACCGCGTCCACGTGGACCTGCTGCAACGGCTGGCGCACGCGGGCGGCGCGGGCGAACGGCAGCAGGTCGGTGCGGCCGGCGCGCTCTATGTAGCCGGCCAGGGTTTCCTGCCGCTCCAGTGGGACTTCCGGGTTCAAGACCAGGGTTCCGGCCGGCGCGATCAGCGATACCCGCCAGCCCGGCAGGTTCGCCAGTGATTCCACCATGCCCACCACGTTGTCCAGCGGCAGGTCCAGGCTGACCATGCCGCGGGTCTGCGCGCGCCGGCCCGGCTCGCGCAGCGGCACGTTGTAGGTGACCATCCAGGCATGGCCGCCGGTGCGGCTGAGGTAGGGCTCGGACCACCAGCCGTGCTGCGAGGTCACGGTGCGCTGGTACCAGCCCTGCTCGCGGAACGGATAGCCGTCGGCGACGAAGTCGCGGTCGCGCCCGTCGGCGGCCACGTAGCGGGCGAACGCCGCATCCTCGCGCGTGCGCGGTTCCAGTATCAGCAGGCCGCCGGCCGCGCCGGGGGTGGCCTTCACCATGGCGCGCAGGGTGGTGGTCAGTTCGTCCGGCGACAGCCGCGCGTTGGCCACCAGGTCGGAGATGCCCTGCGTGGTGATGGTGACCACATGCATCGCGCCGTGCAGCCGCTCGGCGGCTTCCTGCGCGTTGGCGCGGGTGTCGCGGCGCGCGTCCTCCAGGATCATGCGCCGGGCCGACCAGCCGCTGGCCAGCACCAGCACCAGCAGCAGCGCCACATTGACCAGGCCTGCCCACAGGGCAATGCGCGTGCGCAGGCTGCTGCGCCAGTGCGCGGCACCCGTGTCGTAAGGCGCGGTCTTCCCTGGCGCTGCCTGCTGCATTGCCGGCCTCGTGGATCCCCCGGCGGCGATCATATCGCCGATGCCATGTTGCAGCACCGCAAAGGTCTGACTTTGGTGTGGTGCTTGTACGAAACGCACGGAAATGCGCGGTCCATACGGCTGCGTAGCCGCGTCGCCGACGGGTGCGTGCGTTACACTTCCGGACCCGGCAAGAACGATGACGCCGTGCCGCATGCAGGGCGAACGAGGAGTGGGAATGAACTGGTTGAACGACATGTTGCAGAGCGATCCGGACCCGCAGGAAACCCGCGAATGGATCGATTCCATGCAGGCGGTGATCGAGAGGAACGGCGCCCTGCGTGCCCACCAGTTGCTCGAGGGCATGGTGGAGGTGACGCGCCGCGCCGGCGCCTACCTACCGTTCTCCCCGACCACCGAATACGTCAACACCATCGCCCAGCAGAACGAGGCCAAGAGCCCCGGCGACGCCGCGCTGGAATGGCGCATCCGCTCGATCATCCGCTGGAACGCGATGGCCACCGTGGTGCGCGCCAACCGCAAGCCCGGAGACCTGGGCGGCCACATCGCCAGCTTCGCCTCCGGCGCGACCCTCTATGACGTCGGCTTCAACCATTTCTGGCGCGCGCCCAGCGACAAGCATCCGGGCGACCTGCTGTTCATCCAGGGCCACAGCGCGCCGGGCATCTACGCGCGCTCGTTCCTGGAGGGCCGCATCAGCGAGCAGCAGCTCGACCACTTCCGCATGGAAGTGGACGGCCAGGGCATCTCGTCCTACCCGCACCCGTGGCTGATGCCCGACTACTGGCAGACGCCGACCGTGTCGATGGGCCTGGGCCCGCTGGCGGCGATCTACCAGGCGCAGTTCATGAAGTACCTGGAGCACCGCGGCCTGATCGAGCCCAGCGACCGCAAGGTGTGGTGCTTCATCGGCGACGGCGAGAGCGACGAACCCGAGACCCTGGGTGCCATCGCGTTGGCCGGCCGCGAGGGCCTGGACAACCTGATCTTCGTGGTCAACTGCAACCTGCAGCGCCTGGACGGCCCGGTGCGCGGCAACGGCAAGATCATCCAGGAGCTGGAAGGCGTGTTCCGCGGCGGCGGCTGGAACGTCATCAAGCTGCTGTGGGGCAGCTACTGGGATCCGCTCCTCGCCCGCGACACCGACGGCGTGCTGAAGAAGCTGATGATGGAGACCGTCGACGGCGAGTACCAGAACTGCAAGGCGTTCGGCGGCAAGTACACGCGCGAGCACTTCTTCGGCAAGTACCCGGAGACGGCGGCCATGGTCGCCAACCTCTCCGACGACGACATCTGGCGCCTCAACCGTGGCGGCCACGACCCGCACAAGGTCTACGCGGCCTACCACGAGGCGGTGAACACCAAGGGCATGCCCACGGTGATCCTGGCCAAGACGGTGAAGGGCTACGGCATGGGCTCGGCGGGCGAATCGCTCAACCCCACCCACCAGACCAAGAAGCTGGACGACGAAGCCATCCGCAGCTTCCGCGACCGTTTCAACATCCCGGTCAGCGACAAGCAGCTCGAGGAAGCCTCGCAGGTGCCGTTCTACCACCCTGGCGAGGACTCGCCGGAAGTGCAGTACCTCAAGGAGCGCCGCGCCGCGCTGGGCGGCTATCTGCCGCAGCGCCGCCGCAAGGCCAGCCAGTCGTTCGACACGCCCGGGCTGGAGACGTTCGAGCGCCTGCTCAAGAGTACCGGCGAGCGCGAGATCAGCACCACCATGGCGTTCGTGCAGGGCCTGAACATCGCCCTGCGCGACAAGCAGATCGGCCCGCGCATCGTGCCCATCGTGGCCGACGAGGCGCGCACCTTCGGCATGGAGGGCATGTTCCGCCAGATCGGCATCTACGCGCCGTTCGGGCAGAAGTACAAGCCGGTCGACGCCGATCAGCTCATGTACTACCGCGAAGACCAGAGCGGCCAGGTGCTGCAGCAGGGCATCAGCGAGCCGGGCGCGATGGCGTCGTGGATGGCCGCAGGCACCAGCTACTCGGTCAGCGACGTGCCGATGCTGCCGTTCTACATCTACTACTCCATGTTCGGCTTCCAGCGCATCGGTGACCTGGCGTGGCAGGCGGCGGACATGCGCACGCGCGGCTTCCTGCTGGGCGGCACCGCCGGCCGCACCACGCTCAACGGCGAGGGCCTGCAGCACGAGGACGGCTTCAGCCACATGGTCGCCGGCGGCATTCCCAACGTGCGCAGCTACGACCCGACCTTCGGCTTCGAGGTGGCGGTCATCCTGCAGCGCGGCATGCAGAAGATGCTGCAGGAGCAGGTGGACGAGTACTACTACGTCACCCTGATGAACGAGAACTACGCCCACCCGGACATGCCCGAGGGCGCGGCCGAGGGCATCATCAAGGGCATGTACCTGCTGACCGACGCCGGCAAGCCCAAGAAGGGCGAGCTGCGCGTGCAACTGCTGGGCAGCGGCACCATCCTGCGCGAGGCCATCGCCGCGGCCGAACTGCTGGACAAGGACTTCGGCGTCACCGCCGACATCTGGTCCTGCCCCAGCTTCAACGAGCTGCGCCGCGAGGGATTCGACGCCGAACGCTGGAACCGCCTCAACCCCGAAGCCAAGACCCCGCGCAAGGCCTACGTGACCACGCTGCTGGAAGGCCGCCAGGGCCCGGCCATCGCCGCCACCGACTACGTGCGCGGCTACGCCGACCAGATCCGCGCCTTCGTGCCGATGGCCTACACCGTGCTGGGCACCGACGGCTTCGGCCGCAGCGACACCCGCGCCAACCTGCGCCGCTTCTTCGAAGTGGACCGCTACTACATCGCCCACGCCGCCATCGCCGCTTTGGCGAAGGAAGGCAAGATGACCGCCAAGGACGTGGCCCGCGCGATCAAGCAGTACAAGATCGATGTGGAGAAGGCGAATCCGGTCGGGGTGTGAGGCTCTCCTCGCGATGAGATAAAAGAAAAGAGCGGCCTTCTGGCCGCTCTTTTTTATCCGCTAATCAGCGTGGCACGGAAGTTTGTCGGATCGAGCAGGCAGTTGGCTGCAAGGGGTCCCGGCAGCGCGAACATTCGTGGATTCCTGCGAAACGCGAAAAGCCTGTATAGATGGAACTGCTCGGAATTCTCCGCGGAGAACTCAACTTCGTTCGGGCTCACGAAGAAAGGGGTCTCTGCGTCGTACGCGGTAGTTTTTACTTCGATGAACCGCTCGCGTCCGTCAGCATCAAATGAAAGAATGTCGAAGCCAAGTCCGTCGCCCTTCGAGTCTGAAACGTGCTCAATCCTGTCGGATAGATGCCCTGCCCCTTCGTTGTAGAGCCTGCGTGCCTCGAACTCCATGACGAGCCGTTCGCCGGCATTGCCAAGCGAGCGATTGCGCGCTTCGCGCTCCAAATAGTCCCGCTTGATCGCGATACGTTGAGCGACGGTCGCCGATTTATCGCTGACGCGATACGTCAGTTTAGGCGTATTGATAACGAAGCTTGAAAAATCGGGAATCAGAGGCATCTCTGCCGCAGTTTCTACGCTGCGGATAGCTGCTTCATCGAGCACATCGTCTCTCGCAAGGGCTTCTCCGACGGCATCGACCAGCATTCGCTGGATGTTAGAGAGGGGTTTGTAGCCCGATACGGCCTGCACCCCCAGTATGTTGAGGACCGCGCTTATATTGCGGAATTTGTACTCAATGGAAGGGGCATTCCGTGCGGGAAGCTCGCTTGCCAAGTGCCGGATGATGTCGGCTTTGACGAATCGTTGGCCCAGCTCCTGCATCCGCAGCATGCGGAAGTATGCAGTAACCGCGGCCTCTACTTCCGCCAATGACCAGGCTTCCCCGGAAACTCCGTCTTCAATGGCCATGATGCCTACCTCGGGCTCGGCTACCAGGATAGTGGATTCGCTTCAAAAGCACCGCAGCCGACAGGCTGGGTCCTGCCTGCATCGCGCGTTACCGGCCCCGTACCCGCGGTGATCGCTACAATGGCGATGCCAGCGAGCGTCGCCGCCGCCATCGCGTCGCGGCCATTCCTCACGGGAGCTTCCGCATGACACATCCCCTCGCGCCCGCCGGGCGTCTGTTCGCCATCGCTGCCCTGCTCGAAGGTTTCACTTGGGTCGGCCTGCTGGTCGGCATGTTCCTCAAGTACGGCCCAACGGCAAATGACTTGGGCGTCAAGGTGTTCGGGCCGTTGCATGGCGGGGCGTTCCTGTTCTACGTGGTGGCGGCCGCGCTGTCGGCGCTGCGGCTGCGTTGGCCGTGGTGGGCGACGTTGCTGGCGCTGCTGGCGGCGGTGCCACCGCTGGTGACGGTGCCGTTGGAGATGGGGTTCCGGCGGATCGGGTTGTTGGGGGATCGCGCCTGACGCAATAAGGCGATGGTGGGTCGAGGCTCACCCTGCGGAATCCGCGCGTCAGGGTGCCTTGCGCAGTCCGTGCTCCACACGCTCGCACACCACCAGCGCACCGTCTTCGCTGACCGTGCCGCTGGCCTGCACGCGGTCGCCGGCTTTCAGCGATCGCACATCATCCGGCGGCGGCGCCTTGCACAGGTTCCAGCGGGCGGGCAGGTGCGCGTCCACCTGGCCGTTCGTGGTGGCGATCTTCACCACGGCGCTGCCGTCGTAGGTCCAGGGCGTGGTGTCCACGCTGACGATCTGGCCGGTGACGGTGGCTTGTTCGCCGGGCTCGAATGCGCCGGCGCCGGTCGAAGGCGTCGCGCAGGCGGCCAGCAGCAGCGACAGGGCGATGGGCGTGGCGTGGAGAAGGCGCGTGGTGCGCACAGGGGTCGGAACCATGCGGGGTCTCCGGGGAAGGAAACGGGATTGTCCGGGATGGGCGTTACGGCTCGGTCGCGGGTGGCGCCTCTGGCTCGACTTCCTTCGGGCAGCGCGGTATGCCCGAGCCCACCACGCAGGCGATGCAGCATTCCTGCTTCTCCGGCGATTCGCTGCCCGGCGCTTCCTGCACCGGCGGCAGCGCGCCGGGCAGCTTTGCCAGTAGTTCCGGCGACTTCAGCCGCAGGATCGCCACCCAATCCTGTCGGTTCATGCTGCACGCGGCCTCGTTGTCGGGCGTGCACAGGGTGCCGTTGCCGATGCGCGCGGGCAGGCCGCCCCAGAATTCGCCGTTGCGGTTGAGCGGCAGCAGGCGCATGGTCACGCCCTGCTGCACGTTGCCGCCGATGGCGTAGGCGGTGCTGTCGTTGTCGGGGTTGACCGCCACGATGATGTCGCAGTGCATGTCCAGCGGCCCGCCGTTGCGCAGCGCCGGCAGCAGGCCTTCGTGGCCGAAGATGCGGCCGGGCTGGCGCGCGTAGCAGATCAGATCGCCGACCGCGGGCTTCGCCTTCGCCACGTCGAGCACGTCGAAGGCGTTGCTCGCCGGCTGCTGGTAGGCGGCCTGCACGTAGGTGAAATGGCGGCTGGAGCCGCGGAAGCCGGGCACGTTGGCCTGCCGCATCACCCACGAGACGAAGGCCGCCGACCACGGCGTGTCCACCACGAAGCCGCGACAGGCATCCGCGGCCGGGCCGGTCGCCGCACCGTACTGGCAATCGGTGGCGCCGCGGCGATGGCCGATGGCGCCCAGCAGGCCGCTGTCACGCCAGTAGCGCACTACCCGCTGCCAGGCGCGCTCCTGGCCGTCGGACAGCAGCATGGATTCGGCTTCCATCGTCGTCATGCTGGCCAGCCGGCCGTTGCGGTCGATGAAGGGGCGGAACCAGGACAGGTGTTCCTGGCAGGCCACCGCGGCGATGCGGGTGGCGACGTCCGGGGATTGCGTCTGTTGCCAGAGTCGCGGGCAGGCGTCGGCCGCGCGCGCGGCGAACGGAGCGAGGAACAACAGCGGTAGCAACATCCAGGCGCGCATCGTCGACTCCATGGGGGGAACGTCCGTCCTCCGCATCATGCCGCACGCGACGTGGGCGTTGCGCCGCAAGGTGCGGGAGAGGGTGGGGGATCGTAAGCTTGCACGTCATTCCCGTCCCACCGCGGCCATCCATGTCCTTGTTCGCGCGCGCCCTGCTGTTGTTGCTCGCCCTGGCCGGCACGGCGCAGGCCGCCGGGTCCGACCGCCGCATCGCCATCACCATCGACGACCTGCCGTGGCAGCGCATGGGCAGCACGCCGCCGGAGGCGCTGCCGCTGCGCCACGCGCAGTTGATGGCGCAGTTGAAGCAGGCCGGCGTGCCGGTGGTGGGCTTCGTCAACGAAGGCAAACTGGAAGCCGATGGCCAGGTGCAGCCCGCGCGCGTGGCGATGCTGCGCGACTGGCTGGACGCCGGCTACGAACTGGGCAACCACACGCACGGCCACGTGGACCTGCACGCGGTGGGCCTGCCCGTGTACCGGCAGGACATCCTGGACGGCGAACGCGTGCTGCGCCCGCTGCTGGCCGAGCGCGGCCTGGCACCGCGCTGGTTCCGCCATCCCTACCTGCGCGCCGGCCGCACGCCGGAGGACCGCGCCGCGCTGTCCGGCTTCCTGCGCGAGCACGGCTACCGCATCGCGCCGGTCACCGTCGACAACGGTGAATGGGTGTGGGCCTTCGCCTACGCCAACGTGCTGGACGGGCAGCCGGACACGCCCGAGCGCGCGGCCTTGCTGGAACGGCTCCGGCGCGGCTACCTGCCCTACATGCTCAACAAGCTGGACTACTACGAACGCCAGTCGCAGGTCCTGCTGGGGTATGCGCTGCCGCAGGTGTGGCTGCTGCACGCCAACGAACTGAATGCCGTCGCCTATGCCGACCTGGTCGCCGGCGCGCAGCGGCGCGGCTACCGCATGGTCACGCTGGAGGAAGCCCTGCGTGATCCCGCCTATGCCCGCGGCGAAGACGGCTACGACGGCCGCTACGGCCCCAGTTGGCTGCACCGCTGGGCGATGGCGGAGAAGAAGCCGAAGGACTTCTACGCCGGCGAACCGGTCGTGCCGGGGTGGGTGCTGGCGCTGGCCGGGGTGGAGTCCGAATAGCGCCCGGCGGGCCTCACTCCCCGCGTCGCAGCGTCGCCAGCTTAAGGAACGCCTCGTGCTGGTAGCGGCTCATGCGCAGTTGCTGGCCGGTGTCCATGGTGACCACGTGGTAGCCGTTGAACCACGGGTGGATGTCCTTCACCCGGCGCACGTTGATGATCGCCGAGCGGTGCACGCGGGCGAAGCGGCGCGGGTCCAGCCGTGCGGCCAGGGCGGCCATCGTCTCGCGCAGTTCGTGCACGCGGTCGGCCAGGTGCAGCCGCACGGTGTTGCCGTTGGCGCGGATCCAGACGATCTCGTCCACGTCGACGAACACCACGCGCTCGTCTTCGCGCACCGGGATGCGGTCGACGTAGTCGTCGCGCTGCTTCAGCGATTCCAGCGCCCGCATGATTCGCGCGGTGGCGTCGGCATCGGCGCCGCGCGCGCCGGCCAGCCGCTGGCGCGCGCGGCGCAGCGTCTCGGCGAAGCGTTCCCGGCTGAAGGGCTTGACCAAGTAGTCCACCGCGTGCGCCTCGAACGCGCGTACCGCGAACTGCTCGTAGGCGGTAACGAAGACCGTCGCCGGCATGCGCGCCACGCCGATCGTCGCCACCACGTCCAGCCCAGTGATGGCCGGCATCTGGATGTCGAGGAACACCAGGTCTGGCGACAGGGTGCGAATGGCCTCCACCGCCGACACGCCGTCGCCGCATTCGCCGGCCACCACGATGCCGGGCTCGTCGCGCAGCAGGCGCACCACCGCGTGCCGGGCGATGGGCTCGTCGTCCACCACCAGCGCGGTCAGGCTCATGCGGGCGCATGCTCCGGCAACCCTTCGCCGTCGTCGAGTTCGTGGAAGGGCAGGCGCAGCCGGCAGGCCACGCCGCGCGGCACGATCAGGTCCAGGCGCAGGCTGGCGGCCTCGCCGTAGAGTTCGTGCATGCGCAGCCGCGTGTTGGACAGGCCGATGCCGTGGCCGCCGGCGTGGCCGCCCTCGTCCAGCGTGCTGTTGTAGTTGCGCACGTCGATGCACAGCACGCCGTCCTCGCGGCGGCAATCGATCTCCACGCAGTCCGTACCCACGTGCTGGCCGATGCCGTAGCGGATCGCGTTCTCCACGATCGGCTGCAGCACCAGGCTGGGCACGGCCGCGTCCAGCGCGTCGGGCGCCACGTGGATGCGCGTGGTCAGGCGGTCCTTGAAGCGGCGGCGCTGGATGCCCAGGTACAGCTCCAGCAGTTCCAGTTCGCGGCGCAGCGGGATCTCCTGGCCGTCGTAGTCCTCCAGGAATGCGCGCAGCAGTTCGCTCAGGCGCAGCAGCATGTCCTCGGCCGACAGGGTGTCCTCGTCCAGCAGGGTGACGATGGCGTGCAGCGTGTTGAACAGGAAGTGCGGCTGCAACTGCGTCTTCAGCACCTGCAGGCGCGACTGCGCCAGCTCGGAGGCCAGCCGGGTGGCCTCGATTTCGCGGCGCGCCTTCTCGGCCTGGAAGTGCAGTAGCTGCTGCACGGCCAGCAGGGTCCAGTAGGCCAGCAGGCCAATGGCGAAATGCTTGCTGACGAACTGCACGAGCTGCTGGCCGAAGGAACTGGGTTCGAACAGCGTGGACACCAGCGCGCCGATGATCACCGCCAGCAGGGTCACGCCCAGGCTGTAGCCGACGTGCCGCATCAGTGCGCGCAGGCGCGGCGGGAACGGGATCGGGTGGCGTTCGCCCAGCCGGAACACCAGCGGCGCCAGCCCCGCCCAGGTCAGCCACTGGATCGTCCACCAGCGCAGGTAGTCGGCCGGCGACCACAGGTGGCCGCTGACCGCGTCGTTGACGCAGCCCTGCACGGCGAACACCACCACCACGACGCCCCACAGGCCGAGGTAGCGGGACAGTCGCACTTCCATGCGGCCGAGGCGGATCTTCATGCGGTGCTCCCGGTGCGATGCCGGCATCCTAGGCGGGTCGCGCGGGGCGCGGAAGGCGCAGACGTCACGGACTACGATTGGCCACGCGGCAGCGACGATTCGTCCCGGATCCGTTGCCGGTGCGGGCGGCGCGGCGCGTGATGGGGGCCTCCGCGGCGCAGGCTTTGCGTCGCGGGGAATTCCCATCCTCCGGAGACCGCGCCATGCGTACCCTGACCGCCCCCGTGTCCGCCGTCGTCGCCCTGTGCCTGGCCGCGCCCGCCGCCCTGGCCGGCGACCGCGTGCATTACCTCGAACTGATCAACCGCGCCCACGACCGGGTCACCGCGGTATCGGCCGCGCCCGCCGGCAGCCAGGCTTGGCAGGAATTGCTGCAGGGCGAGGAGGTGCGCGGTGGCGGCGGTGCCGTCACCGTGCAGGTCGCCGCCGGACAATGCCTGCAGGACGTACGGGTAGTGTTCGCCAATGGACGCCGCGCGCTGTATCCCGGCGTGGACGTCTGCCGCCATCGCGGCCTGCGCATCCAGCCATTGCCGGCGGCGCGTGATGCGCGTCCGGCCATCGCCGCGGGCGGCGAGGCGGAGCGCGCCGCGGGCCGGGTGCCCGCGGAGTGAGGCACGGCTCGCGTCAAGCCGCGAAGTCGAGCACCACGCGGCCTTCGATTTGTCCGGCATGCATGCGCGCGAACACGTCGTTGATGTTCTCCAGCCGGTCGGTCGCCACGGTCGCGGCCACCTTGCCCATCGCGGCGAAGTCCAGCGATTCCTGCAGGTCCAGCCGGGTGCCGACGATGGAGCCGCGCACGGTGATGCCGTTGAGCACCATGCCGAAGATGTCCAGCGGGAACTGCCCCGGTGGCAGGCCGTTGAGCGATACTGTGCCGCCGCGGCGGACCATGCCGATGGCCTGCTCGAACGCCTTCGGCGAGACCGCGGTGACCAGCGCGCCGTGCGCGCCGCCGATCTCCCGCTTCAGGTAGGCGGCCGGGTCGGTCGCCAGCGCGTTGACCGTCACCAGCGCGCCCAACTTGCGCGCCAGCGCCAACTTGGCGTCGTCCACGTCGACCGCGGCCACGTTCAGGCCCATCGCCTTCGCGTACTGCACCGCCATGTGGCCCAGGCCGCCGACGCCGGAGACCACCACCCAGTCGCCGGGCTTGGTGTCGGTGACCTTCAGGCCCTTGTAGACGGTCACGCCCGCGCACAGCACCGGCGCGATCTCGACGAAGCCCACGTTGTCCGGCAGGTGGCCGACGTAGCCGGCATCGGCCAGTGCGTATTCGGCGAAGCCGCCGTTGACCGAATAGCCGGTGTTGCGCTGCGACTCGCACAGCGTTTCCCAGCCGCCCAGGCAATGCGTGCAATGGCCGCAGGCCGAATACAGCCAGGGAATACCGACGCGGTCGCCTTCCTTCACGTGGGCCACGCCTGCGCCCACCGCCACGACGTGGCCGACGCCCTCATGGCCGGGAATGAAGGGCGGCTCCGGCTTCACCGGCCAGTCGCCCTCGGCCGCGTGCAGGTCGGTGTGGCAGACGCCGCAGGCGGCGATCTTCACCAGCACTTCGCCGGCGCCGGGGCGCGGCACGGGGACTTCCTCGATCGCCAGCGGCTGGCCGAACGCGCGCACCACGGCGGCCTTCATCGTCTTGTCCATGTCGGTTCCTCGATGCCGGGGAACACGACCGTATCCCTGCACGGCATGCCCGGCGTTGATCGCGATCAACGCCATGGACGTGGCCGACGAACGGCGCGGGCTCAGTCGTCCGCGCCGCGCCAGTGCCAGCGCAGGCCCAGCGTGACGCCACGGCCGGGGCCGGGTTCGTAGTAGCGGCCGTTGCCTTCGTTGACGATCACCGAACCGACGTGCGCCTTGTCCAGCACGTTGTCGAAGCGGACGAAGCCCTGCACGCGGCCGCTGCGCAGCGGCCATTCGCGCGCCGCTTCCAGGTGCAGCAGCGCGTGGCCCGGCGCCGATTCGGTGGCGGTATCGTTGACCACCACGTCGCCCGTGCCCACGCCCTCGGCGGCCAGCGTCCACGCGCCCGGCGTCCATTGCAGGCGCGCATAGCCCTGCCGCCGCACGGTGCCGGGAATGCGCGACCCGGCGGGCACCGGCGTGGCCGGCACCGTGCAGCCGCTGCCGGTGCAGACGAGGAAGCCGTCGCGGAAGCGCGCGTCCAGCCACGTCCATGCCAGTTGCACGTCCCAGTCGGCCGCCAGCGGCAGCCGCGCCGACAGTTCCGCACCCTGCCGCCGCGCGCGGCCGGCGTTGCGGTAGGTGCTGCGGCCGGCGACGTTGCTGGCCACGGCGAGTTCGTCGTCGGTGTCGGCGCGGAACAGCGCGGCCTCCCACTGCATGCCGCCGCGGTTGCGCCACTTCGCGCCCAGTTCGAAGTTGCGGCTGACCGCCTGGCGCAGGTCCAGCGCCAGCCCGGCGCCGCCGTCGGCGCGGTAGGACAGTTCGTTGAAGGCCGGCGTCTCGAAGCCGCGCCCGGCCGAGGCGTACAGGCGCAGGCCGTCGCCGGCCTGGAAAGCCAGTCCGGCCACCGGCGTGGTCTGCGCGTAGGCGATGCGCCCGCTGTCGTCGGGATTCGCGCCGGCGACGTAGTGGTCGCGCGAATCGAATTCCACCCGGCTGCGGCGCACGCCGGCCAGCAGCGACCAGCGCGGCGACAGCCGCCACCACGCCTGCGCGAACTGGTCGCGGTCGTCCACGCGGTTGCGTTCGTCGCGGCGCAGTCGCCCGCGCACGCCCAGGCGGCCGCCGGCGAAGTTCTCGTAGCCGGTGCGGTGCTGGCGCTGGCGGTCGGCGTTGGCGCCGACGGTCAGTTCCAGCGGTTGCCCGGCCAGCGCGCCCTGCCAGGTCCAGCGCAGGTCCACGCCGCCGTAGGCGTTGTCCAGGTCGATCATGCCGCCGCCGTTGAGCGGATTGGTCTGCGCTGCGGCCGGCAGGGCGAGGAACTGCTCCACGTCGCGGCCGCCGCCGTAGCCCATGACGCGCAGCGCGTGCGCTTCGCCCAGCGGTTGCCGCCACACCGCGCCCACCTGCTGCTGCCGCACCGACTTGCGGGTATCGAACTGCATCGCCTGCGGCGTGGCCCGGCGCGGGTCGTCGCGCAGTTGCGCGGCGGTGAGGCCCAGCGGGTCGTCGGCGTCCGGGACGTCCACCGCGTTGACCACCACGTCCAGTTCGGCGCCGGAGGCGAAGCGCCAGCCGAACTTGCCGTTGAGCGTGTCGCGGCGCGCGCGGCTGTGCTCGCGCTGGCCGTCGGTGGCGAAATGCGACGCGGACAGGGCGTGCGAGACGTTGCCGCTGCGCCCCAGCCAGCGCGCCGCCAGCAGCCGCGTCGCATCGCCGCCCGCGCTGGCCGACAGGCGCAGGTGCGGCGGCGCTTCGCCGTCGGCGCTGAAGATCTGCACCACGCCGCCGGAGGAATTGCCGTACAGCGCCGAGAACGGTCCGCGCAGAATTTCCACCCGGTCCGCGCCGGCCAGCGCGAAGTGCGAAAGCTGGCCCTGGCCGTCGGGCATGGTCGCCGGCACGCCGTCGGCCAGCAGCCGCACGCCGCGCACGCCGAAGGTGGCGCGCGCGCCGAAGCCGCGGATCGACACCTGCGTGTCCTGTGCGTAGTTCTGCCGGTCGCGCGCCAGCAGGCCGGGCACGCCGGCCAGGTGTTCGGACAGGTCGATGCCGGGACGCGCGCCGTCTTCGCGCAGGTCGATGCGGTCCAGCGACGCCGGCAGGTCGAAGGCGGGCGTTCCCTGCACGCGCGCGGTGACTTCCACCCGCGGCAGCGTGGCGGCGGGCTCGGCCGCGGAGGCGGTGCCGGCCACGCAGGCGAGCAGGCAGAGGCAACGGGTGGAAGCAGGCACGGCGATCGCAATCGGGGGAGGGCGCCATGATCGCCCAGTCCGCGCGGGCGGAACAGGATGTGCACTGCGGCGCTCGCTGTCCGGTGGACCCGCCGAATGCCGGCGCGCCGAGGGCGTATGCGGCGCCGTCGGCAGATGCCGCGACGTTCGCCGGAAACGGCATGGCCATGCGCGGGACCGCTGCGACGGACGACATCGACACCTGGCTGGTGCGCTTGGCGCATCCGCTGGACGACGCACTGCAACGCCTGCGCCGCACGATCCGCGCGACGGACCCGGGTTCCGGCGAGGCGATCAAGGGGAACGCGCCCAGTTACACGTCGAAGGCCGCCACTTCGCCACCGTGCAGTTGCGGCGCCCGGACCGGCTGCTGCTGGTGCTGCACCTGGGCGCCGGCAAGCGCGCGCGGCCGGAGGCGGAGGGCGCGACCGACGATCGGTTGGCCTGGCGTGGACCGAGCCGCGCGACGCTCGCTTTCGCGGATGCCGGCGAGGTCGAACGCGCCGCCGCCGCTGTCCAGACGACCGTACGCCAGTGGATGGCGTGCGCGTGAACAGGGACGTGCAGGGGGCTTGCCGCCGCCGCCGCCGCGGCGCGGCCTGCGTCAACCTGTCGCACCCCGGCCCGCCGGGCGAAGCGACCCTCAACATGGGCCCGGAATAGGCGATATTGAGAGGGACAGTCCGGCGCGCCCGCCGGTCGCCTGCCGGTTCCTGCATGACCTCTGCCGCACCTCCCGCTCCCGCGCGCCCGCTTTCGCTGCGTCGCAAGTTCACGCGCGCGGTGCTGCTGGCGGCGCTGCTGCCGGCGGTCGGCTTGGGCGTGGTGGAACAGATGGCGCACTACCGGGCGCAGCAGCAGCACCTGCGCGACCGGGTGGAAGTGACGACGGTGCTCAGCGCGGCGGCCGTGGACGAGTTCGTGCAGTCGCACCTTTCCGGCGTGCTGCTGGTCGCCCGGCTCACGCCGGCCGATGCCGACTGGACGGTGCCGCTGTCGGAACTGCGCGACCGCTACCCGGCCTTCATCAGCGTGCTGGCGACCGACGCCGAGGGCAACGTGCCGCTGCTGCTGCCGCAGCCGCCCGCGGACGCGCCGGCCACCGGCGTGCGCGACCGCGCCTACTTCAACATTCCGCGCGTGACCGGCAGGCCGTTCGTCTCCAACGCCTTCGTCGGCCGCCGGCTGGGCAACGACCCGCTGGTGGCGGTGTCGGCGCCGATCGAGCGCGACGGGCGCTTCGCCGGGGTGGTGGAAGGCTCGATCCGGGTGGACGCCTTCACTTCGTTGCGCGCCGCGTCGATGCGCCGGCGCGGCATGGGCATGCTGATCCTGGATCGCCAGCACCAGGTGATCCATGCTTCGGAGGGGTTGCCTTTCCGTTTCATGCAGCGTGTGGACGACGTTCGCTTCGCCGTCGCGACCGTGCCCGGCCAGCGCGTCTCGGCGCCGCGGCGCATGCGCGGGGCGATGGCCGACGGGCGCGATGCCTGGGTGTCGCAGGCCACGCTGGCGTCGGGCTGGACCCTGGTGGTGTTCGCGCCGGACGACGTGCTGCGGGTCATCCTGCGCGAACGTACCCTGGGCACGCTGGGCGTGCTGCTGCTGGTCGCCGGCGGCGTCTGGCTGGCCTACGCCTGGCAGATGGGCCGGTTCAACCGCGCGTTGCAGCGCCTGCTGGATGCGTTGAAGGCGCTGGCCACGCACCAGCACCCGGATGCCGGCGCCATCGGTTCGCTGCCGGAGGAATTCCAGCCGCTGGGCCAGGCGATCGGGCGGTTGTCGGTGCAACTGGAGGACGCCAACCGCGAACTGGAGCGTTCGCTGGCCGACCAGCGCGCGCTGTCGCTGTCGCTGCAACATACGCTGGAGCAGCGCGAGCAGGAGATCCAGGCGCGCATCGCCGAGCTGCGGCAGGCCAACGCCGAACTGGACCGCCTCAACCGCACCGATCCGCTGACCGGCTGCCTCAACCGGCGCGGCCTGCAGCACCGGCTCACGCAGTGGAGCGACGAGATGGGGCGCTTGCAGGAACCGGTGGCGATGATCGCCATCGACGTGGACTGCTTCAAGGCCTACAACGACCGCTACGGCCACGCGGCCGGCGACGCCACGCTGCGGCGCGTGGCCGGGATGGCGGCCAGCATGCTGCGCAGCGGCGAGGACGCGCTGGCGCGCATGGGCGGCGAGGAATTCCTGATGCTGTTGCACCGGCCGGACGAAGCGCTGGCCGAGGAAATGGCCGAGCGCGTGCGCAGCGGCGTGCAGGCGCTGGGCATCGCCCACGACGGGTCGCCGTGGGGTGTGGTGACGGTCAGCGTCGGCCTCGTCCACGGCCTGCCGGGGATGGACTACGCGCAGGTGTTCCTGGTGGCCGACGAAGCGCTGTACCGGGCCAAGCACGGCGGACGCAACCGGGTGGAATGCGACTGACGCCGGCCGCGGCCGGCATGCGACACTGCCGGCCAGCATGCTAGGAGAAGCCGATGCGCCGTGTGCCGGTACTGCTGTCGTCCTGCCTGTTGCCGCTGTTTGCGGCGGCTGCGCCTGCCGGGATTCCGCCCTCCGTGATGGAGCGCGAGACCTGCCGGCAGCACGTGGCCGAGATGCCCAGGGTCGGCCCGGCCGACCTGCCGCGGGTGCCGGGCGAATACGAATCCTACGTGGTGATCGACTATCGCCTGGACGGCAGCGGCCGCGCGGTCGACGCGCGCGTGGTGGAGGCGCAGCCGCGCAAGCGTGCGTTCGGGACTGCGGCGCTGGCCTTGCTGGCGCGCATCGCATTCGCGCCAGGCGCAGTCGAGGAGCACTGCACCCATGTACGCACCTTCAGCAAGGTGCGGCGCGGCAGCGTTGAATCGCCGATGTGACGCGCCGGCGCCGGCCTGCGCGGTTCAGCGCACCAGGCTGAGCCGGCGCATCGGTTCCTGGCGCTGGAAGGCCACGCGCTCGGGGCGGTGCAGTGCATAGCCCTGGCCGTAGTCCACGCCCAGCGCGCGCAGCGCGTCGCGCAGGCGCGGGCTGCTGACCCATTCGGCCACGACTTTCAGGCCGCGCTGGTGGCCGATCTGCACGATGGCGCTGACGATGGTGCGGCTCATCGGGTCGGTTTCCAGGTCGCGGATGAAGCTGCCGTCGATCTTGATCAGGTCCACCGGCAGGTTCTTCAGGTAGCCGAACGAGGACATGCCCGCGCCGAAGTCGTCCAGCGCGATCAGGCAGCCGGCCTGGCGCAGGCGCTCGATCACGCGCACCACCTTGAGCAGGTTGCGCACGGCGACGGTCTCGGTGATCTCGAAGCAGACCCGGTGCGCCGGCACCGCATACTCGGCGATGCGCGCCAGGATGAAGTCGGCCAGCCCTTCGTCCTCGATGCTGGCGCCGGAGAGGTTGATCGCGCAGGTGCCGGGCACCTCGCCGCTGGCGTGCAACTGACCGAAGTGCGCCAGCGCGGTGCGGATCACCCAGCGGTCGATGGCCGGCATCAGGCCGTAGCGCTCGGCCGCGGGCAGGAAGGCGCCGGGCAGGACGATGCCGTCGTCCTCGTCGCGCAGGCGCAGCAGCAGTTCGACCGAGGGCGCGCTCTCGTCGCCGTCCAGCGGCACGATGTGCTGGTAGTCCAGCAGCAGGCGGTCCTGCTCCACCGCCCAGCGCAGCCGGTTGGCCCATTCCATCTCGCCGTGCCGGCGCGTGGTTTCGTTGTCCTCGCGGTAGACGTGCACGCGGTTGCGGCCGTTCTCCTTGGCCAGGTAACAGGCGGTGTCGGCCCAGGCCAGCAGGTCCTTCAGCGTGGTCTCGTGGCGGTCCACCATGACCACGCCGATGCTGGCGCTGACCGTGTAGGTGCGGTCCTGCCAGACGAACATCAGACCCTCGATGCGCTCGCGCAGGCGCTCGGCCAGGGTGCGCGCGCCGTCGGCGTCCAGGTGGAAGGCCATCAGGCCGAACTCGTCGCCGCCCAGCCGCGCCAGCACGTCGCCGTTGCGGAGCTGCTGGCGCATCACCAGCGCGAGCTGCGCCAGCAACTGGTCGCCGGCCATGTGGCCGGAGACGTCGTTGATCAGCTTGAACTGGTCCAGGTCGATGTAGAGCAGGGCGAAGGGCGCGGCACCCGGGTGGGTCTTGCGCTCCATCAGCGCCTGTTCGAGCCGGCGTTCGAATTCGCGCCGGTTGCACAGATCGGTGAGGGCGTCGTGGCTGGCCTGGTAGCTGAGGCGCTCGGTCAGTTCGCGCTGCTCGGAGATGTCGCTGGCGACCATCAGCAGGTGCGGCTCGCCGTCCATGTCCAGTTGCGCGATCGAGGCGTTGGCCCAGAACGCCTGTCCGTCCGGGCTTATCAGCACCGCCTCCAGGCTGCCCCAGTCGTGGCCGACGGTGTAGGGATCGCTGGCGCGGTGCTGCAACAGGGGATCGGAGAACAGCGCCGCCAGCGGCAGGCCGACCGGATCGCCCAGGCGCAGGCGCGCGGCCTGGTTGGCGTAGACGATGCGGCCGTCGCGCGCGCTGGCCAGCAGCACCAGTGCAGGCAGCAGTTCGTTGAGCGTGCGGAAGCGCATCTCGCTCTCGCGGTAGCGCGCGCTCATCTCGCGGCCCATCGCCAGCGCGCGCTGGCGGGTGGTGGTCAGCGACCAGGTCAGCGCCGCCAGCAGCACGCTGATGATCGCGCCGCCGGCGATGATGGCCTGCAGGCGGCCCAGGTCCGGCGCCTGCGGCCGGGGCAGCAGTTCCAGTTGCCAGCGGCGGCCGCCGAAATCCAGCGCGCGCGCTTGCGCTGGCAGTTCGTCGGAGCTTTCGCCGCCGGCGTCGTAGAACGGCGCATCGCCCAGGCGGGTGTCGTGCAGGCGCACGCGGAAGGTTTCGGTCACTTCGCCGCGCAGGGCGGTTTCCACCAGCGGCTCGATGCGCATGCCCACCGCCAGTGCGCCGATCTCGCGCGCGCGCCGCTGGTTGGAGGTCAGCGGCGTGGGGCCGTTCGAATAGACCGGCAGGCGCAGGGTGACGCCGAGCGGGTTGTGGCCTTCGCGCGTGCTCTGGCGCAGCGCGAACGGCGCGGACATCACCACCGTGTCGGTGTCACGCGCCTGAAGCAGCGCCGCCAGGTTGGCCCGCTGGTGGACCATGTCGAAGCCCAGCAGGCTGGTGTTGGACCGCAGCGGGGTGACGAATTCGTAGCGGTAGGACACGTCGTCCGCCAGCGGCTGCCCGGCGGGCTGGCGCCGCGCAAAGGCCACCGAAGTGTAGGCGCCGGGCGGCAGCGGGCTGTGCAGGTTGGCGTGGTACTGGGCGAACTTGTCCTGGTCCATCGTGTCGTTGGACAGGAAGACCGTCTGCATGCCGCGCAGCATCGCCGCCGCCTGGCCCAGCGGTGCGCGCAGCCGTTCGGCCGCCTGGTCGGCCAGCGCGCTGCGCGCCAGTTCGGCCCGCCGTCGGGTTTCGCTCCATTCGCGCTGGGCCAGCAACGCGCTGGCCAGCAGGCCCGCGACCAGCATGCCCAGCGCCCAGCCGAGCGGCGGCACGCCGGGGCGGGCCGGGCGCAAGGGGGCGGTGCCTGGGTTGTCGGGGCGGCTGGCTTCCACCGGCGGACCTGCATGGCTGAAGGGGCGGATCAGCAATGGCGGGGGAGGGAAAGCCCGGCGCGCCGTGCAACGCTTTCCCTGTCCGGCACTATTGTGACTCGATAAGTATCGGCACTGCCTGCGCTTTCTTGATTTGGGCCGGGGGCCGGACTTGAGCGGGCGGTCCGCGGGGACGCGCCGTGACGGAATGCGGCGGGATGGTTGTTCACCGACATCCGCGGGTCGGGGAACAGGGGACTGGGCGGACTGCCACCTCTGCGCGCCGTCTCACCGCGGATTACCGTCGTCCAATCCCGGCGAAGAGCGCCACGCCTAGCGCTCGGAGTGCCCGCTCTCGTCGTAGTCGCGCCGCTCGAACAGGTGCGGCTGGATCAGTTCGATGAACGCCCGCGCCTGCGGCGACAGGAATTTGCCCTTGCGCACGACGACCCCGTAGCTGCGCGAAGGGAACCACTGCGCCAGCGAGCGCGCCGCCAGCCGGTCGCGGTCGGCTTCGCCCAGGCAGATCGAGGCGATGATCGAAATGCCCATGCCCATGCCGACGTACTGCTTGATCACCTCCCAGCCCCCCACCTCCAGCGCCACCGTGTACGGCACGCGCGCCTGCTGGAACACCAGGTCCACCAGACGGTAGGTGACCAGCCGCTTGGGCGGCAGGATCAGGCCGTAGGGCGACAGGTCCTCCAGCCGCAGGTCGCGCTTGCCCGCCAGCGGATGGCCCGGCGGCGTGATCAGCATCGGTTCGAAGCGGTAGACCGGCGCGTAGCTCAGGTCCGCCGGCACGTCGAGCACCGAGCCCACCGCCAGATCCACCGCGTCCGAGCGCAGCAGGTCGGTGCCGTCGGCGGTGGCGGCATTGTGCAGGGTCAGCCGCACCTCCGGGTGCTGCCGGCGGAAGTGCTCCACGATCTTCGGCAGCAGGTAGAGGATGGTCGAACTGTTGGCGGCCACGTTCAGTTCGCCGGCGTCCAGCCCGCTGACCTTCTCGCGGAAAGTCCGGTCCAGCCCGTCCAGGCCGGCCACCAGCGGCTGCGCCAGCTCGTACAGGACCTGGCCCTCGCGGCTGGGGGTCAGCCGGCGTCCGCTGCGCTCGAACAGGGTGACCCCCAGTTCCCGCTCCAGCGCCTGCAACTGCAGGGTGATGGCCGGCTGGCTGACGAACAGCGCCTCCGCGGCCCGCGACACCGACCCCAGCCGCACCGTCTGGCAGAAGGCCCGCAGGGGCTTCAGGCGGTCGGATTTGTAGGCGAATCGCGGAGTTGGAGGCGCCGGACCGGACATGGTTTCACTGACTATAAGTTCTGCTTATTTACTGCATTGACAAAACTGTTTTGTCAAATACCTTGTTGCAGCGCAGTGTGGGGTTCCAGCAAGACGCCAGGAGCCGCCCGCCATGTCCGCCCCCGCTTTCGCCCTGTCTTCCCGCGATTCCCGTTTCGACCGTCCCACCCCCGGCATCGCCCTGACCACCCAGGTGGCCGGGCAGGACGCCCTGCTGTCGCCCGGCGCGCTGGCGCTGCTGGTCTCGCTGCACCGTGCGATCGAGCCCGAGCGCCAGGCCCGTCTGCGGGCCCGGCGCGAGCGGCAGGCGTTCTTCGACGCGGGCGGCTTGCCGGACTTCCGTCCCGACACCCGTGGCATCCGCGAGGACGACTGGACCGTGGCGCCGATCCCGGCCGCGCTGCAGGACCGCCGGGTGGAGATCACCGGCCCGGTCGACCCGAAGATGGTCATCAACGCGCTGAACTCCGGCGCCAAGGTGTTCATGGCCGACTTCGAGGATTCCACCTCGCCGACCTGGCAGAACCTGCTGACCGGCCAGCGCGCGCTGATCGGCGCGGTGGCCGGCGACCTGACCTTCACCGGCCCCGCTTCGGACGGCTCGCCCGGTAAACACTATGCGTTGAAGCCACAGAACGAGCAGGCCGTGCTCCTGGTGCGCCCGCGCGGCTGGCACCTGGACGAGAAGCACGTGCTGATCGACGGCGCGCCCATCGCCGGCGGCCTGTTCGACGTGGCGGTGTTCGCCTGGCACAACGCCCGCGCGCTGCAGGCGAAGGACCGCGGCCCGTACTTCTACCTGCCCAAGCTGCAGAGCATGGAAGAGGCCGCGCTGTGGGAGACCGCGCTGTCGCACATCGAGGCCGCGCTGGGCCTGCCGCACGGGCAGATGAAGGTCACCGTGCTGATCGAGACGCTGCCGGCGGTGTTCGAGATGCACGAGATCCTGCACGCATTGCGCGACCGCATTGCCGGCCTGAACTGCGGCCGCTGGGACTACATCTTTTCCTACCTGAAGACCTTCCGCCGCCACGCCGACAAGGTGCTGCCCGAGCGCGGCCAGGTGACGATGACGCAGCCGTTCCTGAAGGCGTATTCCGAACTGCTGATCCAGACCTGCCACCGCCGCGGCGCGCACGCCATGGGTGGCATGGCCGCGCAGATCCCGATCAACAACGACGAGGCCGCCAACGAACAGGCGCTGGCGCGCGTGCGCGCCGACAAGCTGCGCGAAGTCAGCGCCGGCCACGACGGTACCTGGGTGGCGCACCCGGCGCTGATCCCGGTGGCGAAGGCGATCTTCGACGAGCACATGCCGCAGTCCAACCAGCGCGGCGTGCTGCGCGAGGACGTGTCCGTCACGCGCGACGACCTGATCCGCCCCTCCACCGGCACCATCACCCGCGCCGGCTTCGAGGGCAACGTGGAAGTCTGCGTGCGCTACCTGGCCGCGTGGCTGGACGGCAACGGCTGCGTGCCGATCCACTGGCTGATGGAGGACGCCGCCACCGCCGAGATCTCGCGCACGCAGATCTGGCAGTGGCTGCACACCGCCGACGTGCACCTGTGCGACGGCACCCAGATCGACTACGCCCTGCTGCAACGCACGCTGGCCGCGCTGCCGGCGAAGCTGGGCGACCCGCAGAAGCTGCCGGGCGGCGCGCGCATCGACGAGGCCATCGCGCTGCTGGACGAACTGAGCCGCGCCGACGAACTGGCCGACTTCCTGACCCTGCCCGCCTACGCGCGCATCGATTGACCGAAAGCCGGGACGCGCGCTTCGGAAAGTGCGAAGGCCGTCCCGCCACCATCCGTTCCTCTCCATCCGCCGGAATCCAGGCACCCCACCACGGAGCATCGCCATGAGCACCAAGCAGCAACAGATCGACGCCATCCAGCAGGACTGGGACAGCAACCCGCGCTGGAAGGGCGTGCAGCGCAACTACGCCGCCGCCGACGTGGTGCGCCTGCGCGGCAGCCTGCAACCGGAATACACCCTGGCCAAGCGCGGCGCCGAGCGCCTGTGGAACCTGGTCAACGGCGAGGCGAAGAAGGGCTACGTCAACGCCTTCGGCGCGATCAGCGCCGGCCAGGCGATGCAGCAGGCCAAGGCCGGGCTGGAAGCGGTCTATCTGTCCGGTTGGCAGGTCGCCGCCGACGGCAACACCAGCGAGACCATGTATCCCGACCAGTCGCTGTACGCCTACGACTCGGTGCCGACCATGGTCCGCCGCATCAACAACACCTTC
>ERZ761602.2268-NODE-2268-length-30877-cov-4.923594_pt1 | contig 30877 bp, 28 predicted proteins | sample MGYA00512165_ERZ761602 | MGnify/ENA primary metagenome ERZ761602 (study PRJEB28899, sample SAMN02445085) | bioreactor sludge metagenome | biome: EBPR sludge; isolation source: Thorneside wastewater treatment plant | place: Australia: Brisbane, Thorneside...
GCGCTCCGAGACCACCCGACGTCGCGCCTCGGGCCGATGCTCTTCGAGCACCTCACCGCGCGCGCTCGTGATGCGCCGCACCAGCGTCGGCTTCACCAGTACGCCGCCGTTCGCGAGCGCGCCCATCGCGGACGCGAGCTGCACGCTCGTCACGCTCACGCCCTGACCGAACGAGATCGTCGCCGCGTCCATCTCGTACCAGCGGCGGAAGTGACGCAGCGAACCGCTCACCTCGCCCGGCAGCGGAAGCCCCGTCGTCTCGCCGAAACCAAACGCGCGGAACGCGCGGTAGAGCCCCTCGCGCCCGAGCGTCCCGCCGATCTTCGCGGTGCCGATGTTCGACGAGTACGCGAGGATCTGCGCGGGCGTGAGCTGCTCGTGCGGCGTGGTGTCGTGGATGACGTACTCGTCCACTTGCATCGCGCCGCCTTCGCAGTCGATCGACTGTTCGGGGCGAATCGTTCCCGAGCTCAGCGCCGCCGCGACGGTGAAGGGCTTCACGGTCGAGCCCGGCTCGAACCGATCGGTGACCGCGCGGTTGCGGCGATGCGACGCCGGATAGTCGCCCGGCGCGTTCGGATCGAAGGTCGGATAGTCCGCGATCGCGAGGATCTCGCCGGTGCGCGGATCCATCACCACCACGCTGCCGGCCTTCGCCTCGAAGGTCTGCACCGCGAGCGCGAGCTCCCGCTCCGCGACGCGCTGGATCGCGCGATCGATCGTGAGCGTGACGTCCGCGCCCTGCCCCACCGAGTCGTCGAGCAACGAGTCGCTGTAGACCACGCGCCCGCGTCGATCGCGCACCGCCGGCACCGCGTGTCGGCTTCCGCGGAGCTGCTCTTCGAGCGAGAGCTCGAGCCCCTCGATGCCTTGGCCGTCGATGTTCGCGAAGCCGAGCACGTGCGACGCGAGCTCGCGGTTCGGATAGAAGCGCCGCGCCTCCCGATCGAGGTGCACGCCCGGAAGCCCCGCGTCGCGCACGCGTTGCGCGAGCTCGGGCGTGACGTGCCGCTTGATCCACACGAAGTGCCGATCGCTCGACAGACGCGTGGCGATGCGCTCGCGATCGACCCCGAGCAGCGCGGCGAGCTGCGTCGCCACCGCGTTCGGATCGCCGTTCTCGCGGCGGAGCTCGCTCGGGCTCGCCCAGACGCTGTCGACGTCCACGCTCACCGCGAGCTCCGCGCCGTGGCGGTCGTAGACGGTGCCGCGCTTGGGCGCGAGCCGCACGCTCCGGAGGTATTGCTCTTCCGCCATCTCGCGCAGCGCGGGCGCGCGTTCGATCTGCAGCTCGAACGCGCGACGCACGACCGCGCCCGCGCCGCAGAGCACGAGGAAGCCGAGCACGCCCACGCGCACGCGCAGCCAGCGGCGCCGACGATCGCGGTTCGCCACCGCGCTCGGAACGGGCGTGAGCGCGACGCTCATCGCACCCTCCCCGCGGTCCGCCGCGACTGACGCGGACGACCGTCGATCGGCACGATGCGCTCCGGCGCCGGTACCTCCATCTCGAGGTGACCACGTGCGACCGCCTCCACGCGCGGCGCCTGCCGCAGGGTCGCCGCTTCGGTGGAGAGCAGACGCCGCTGCTCGACCAGGCGTCGCTGCTCGCGGCGCGCGGCGTCCACGTCGAGCCCGAGACGGTTGACCTCGTGACGCATCGCGAGGTGCACCACGAACGCCGCGACCGTCGCGAGCACCGCCGCGAACCAGAGCGCCAAGAAACGCGGCGCGCTGCGATCGCCGAGCGAGACCCGCTTCTCGCGACGCCCCGTCGGCTTCGGCGCATCGAGCTCGCCGTCCAGCTCGAGCTCGAGCTTGCGGTTCTTGGACGCGCTCGGCCTGAGCTCAGTCACGGGGCCACCTCCCGCGACACCCGACGCGCGGCCCGGAGCTTCGCCGAGCGCGCCCGCGGATTCCGTGCCGCCTCGTCGTCGCTCGCGATCACCGGCTTCTTGGTGAGCCGCTCCATCCGCGGGTCGCCGCGGAACGCGTTCTTCCCGAGCCGATCCTCGAGCGAATGAAAGCTGATGATCGACGCCACGCCGCCGTCCGCGAGCACGTCCGGAAGACACGCGAGCAAGGCCTCGAGCTGCCCGAGCTCGTCGTTCACCGCGATGCGCAGCGCCTGAAACGTGCGCGTTGCGGGGTCGATCCGCTGACCGTGCTTGGGCCGAATCACGCGGTGCACCGCGGCGCGGAGATCGTCCGTCGTATCGAGCGCGTTCTCGTCGATCGCGCGTTTGATCGAGCGCGCGATCGGACGCGACTTTCGTTCGTCACCGTACTGAAAGATCACGTTCGCCAGCTCGGTCTCGTCGAGCCGCTCGCACAGCTCCTTCGCGGTCTCGCCGCGCGAAGGATCCATGCGCATGTCGAGCGGCCCCGAAAAGCGGAAGGAGAAGCCGCGCCCCGCGTCGTCGAGCTGCGGCGAGCTGACCCCGAGATCCGCCATCACGCCGTTCACGTGGGTGATCCCGAGCGATTCGAGCACCCGCGGGAGCGCGCCCGCTTCGCCCTTCACGAGCGTCGCGCGCTCCCCGAAGCGCGAGAGCCGTTCCCGCGCCGCCGCGAGCGCACGCTCGTCGCGATCGACGCCAATCACCCGACCTTCTGGGGCGCTCTTCTCCAGCAGGAGCTCCGTGTGTCCGCCACCACCGAGGGTGACGTCCGCGTAGACTCCACCGGATTTCGGCTCCAGCGCATCGACCGTTTCTTCACGAAGAATGGTCAGGTGATGAAACGAGCTTCCATCGGGAAGCACGATGGGCTCCACACGAAGAGGCGACACCGACTCCTGGTCGTCCACGACGTCGTCGACGACCTCGGTGGCGACCTCGACGTCGGCCGCCGCGGTCCGCTTCGCGAGCTCGGCCGCCTTCGCGAGGCGTTCTCGTTCGCGCCGCTTCACAGCCCGAGCTCCGCCAGGCGCGACGCCATCGCCTGCTTCTTGTCCTCGTCGGCCGCCACGGCGTCGCGCAGCGCGTCGAAGCGCTCGGTCGCCCAGAGCTCGACGTGTTTGCCCATGCCGGCCCACGTCACCTCGCGCTCGAGCCCCGCGTGCTTGCGCAGCGTCGGCGGGACGAGCACGCGGCCCATCTTGTCGAAGTCGCACTCGACCGCGCCGCTCACGTAGATGCGGCGGAGCATCGTCACGCTCGGGTCGAACTGCGGGAGCTTGGCGAGCCGCTCCTCGAAGGCGAGCCACTCGCGCATCGGGTACGCGACCAGGCAGGGCTCGAGGCCGCTCGTGATCACGAGCTTCGACTCGCCCTCGGACGCGAGCACGTCGCGAAAACGCGAAGGGAGCGAGGTTCGCCCCTTCCCGTCGATCGCGTGCTCGTAGCGCCCTCGGAACACCCTTCACCTGCGCGTGGCCTCGGCGGCGACGGCAGTGATCCCCACCGTGAGCCCCGAGCGCGGGCGAGAATGACACCTCTTGCCACTCTTTACCACCACGCCCCGAAGCTACGGGGGCCGGGAAAACGCGGTCAAGTTCTTGGCGTGTGCACAACCACTGGAAATCACTTCGTTTCAGGCAGAAACGGGCGCTCGCGGAGCGAAATTCACTGACCGTCGTTCCGACGGCACGACAGGATCACCGTCGACACCCGAGCATCGACACGATGGTCCTACGGATCGTAGCGGAATAGACGATCACGTCTACATCGAGACGGCCGGAGCGACGGTTTCGTCCAGACGGAACGATCGGCCGCATGAGTCGGCACCTGCATCGACGAGTGCAGCACCGTCGCCCGGCCCAGGGCGGACCGCGAGCTTTCGACAGACCGAGTCCATCGGCTCACGCGCTCGCGCTCCCGGCCGCGCTCGCGTAAGGTCCGCCGCGATGTCGCTCATCGCGCTCGAAGGGGTCGAGAAACGCTACGGCGAGCTGCGCGCGCTCAAGGGCGTGAGCCTCACGCTCGAGCCCGGTCGCATCGGCCTCCTCGGCCCGAACGGCGCCGGCAAGAGCACGCTGCTCAAGACGCTGCTCGGCCTCGTCGAGTCCGACCACGGCGTGGTGAAGGTCTTCGGCGAAGAGGTCCGCCGCGACCCCTTCGCGATCCGCGCGCGCATCGGGTACATGCCCGAAGGCGACTCGGTCATGCCCGAGCTCACCGCGCTCCAATACGCGACCTTCGCGGCCGAGCTCTGCGGGCTCCCGAAGTCCGAAGCCATCGCGCGCGCGCACCAGGTGCTCCACTACGTGGGCCTCGGCGAAGCGCGCTATCGACGCCTCGGCAGCTTCTCCACCGGCATGAAGCAACGCGCCCGCCTCGCGCAGGCCCTCGTCGGCGACCCGAAGCTCCTCCTCCTCGACGAGCCGACCAGCGGCCTCGACCCGCGCGGCCGCGACGAGATGCTCGCCCTCATCCACGACATCCCGACCCGCACCGGCACCAGCGTCATCCTCTCCACGCACATCCTCCCGGACGTGGAGAAGGTCTGCGATCAGGTCGTGGTGATCGCGGCCGGCGAGGTGCTCTACGCGGGCGCGCTCGAGCCGCTCATCGCGCCGGAGAGCGGCATCTACGAAGTCCGCCCGAAGGGCGACCCCGAGCCGCTTCGCCGCGCGCTCGAGCTCCAGCGCTGCGTGGTGAAGCTCCAAGGCGCGGCCACCCTCGAAGTCCGCGTCCCCGAAGGCCACGACGCGCGACTCATCCTGAAGACCGCGCTCGAAAACGGGCAACAAGTCCGCCACCTCGCCCCCCTGGTGAAGACGCTCGAGCGCGCGTTCCTGCAGACGCTCGAGCGCGCCCAGCAGAGCTGACGACCCGACGCTCCGACCATGATCGACCGAAACGGCCGACCACGCCGCCCTTTCGTGAGGTAGCCCGTGCCATCGGTCGATCTGTGTTTCGTCGGCCTTGCAGGTGGAGACGTCGCCATCGGCCTCCGCGACGACGACTTGGCAACCATCGACGCCATCGCACCGGGGTGGTCGAGCTACTTCGACGACACTCCACGCGCTCACCAAGTGACGATCGCGCCGTTCTGGGTCACACAGGCTCCAATATCAAACTTGGATCTTCGGCGCGCTGGATTCGCCGAACTGGCAAGAGACAGAGAAGACACTCTCGTGGCACGCGTTGCTCACGAGGACGCGAAAAGAGTCGCTCGTGCGCTGGGCGGACGACTGCCCACAGACATCGAGTGGGAGTATCTCTGCCGCGCCGAGAGCCCAAAGCTACTCCCCTTCGACGCAGCTCGCCGGGATGACGTGGAGCCGTGGATGCAGTGGCACGTCACGGCGGAACAACCCGAGAACGCATTCGGACTTCGCGTGCTCTACACGGGTGAATGGTGCGACTCTGCTGAGACTGACCCCATTCAGTGTGGCGGCGGCGCGTACTTCTGGCCGTGGCAAGATCAGGAGTGGGTGTGGTGCATGCCCACGGCGCGCGCGTTCCTGCAAGACCTGGTGGAGCCTGAAGCGTCCTTTCGGGTGGTGCGAGATTGAAGATGCGATTGATTTCGGATTCTGAGCGCGACCGACTCGGCGAGGGCGCGTGGGTTCTCGCGAACATCGCGGAGCGTCCGCTGATGTACCTCCCCTCGGTGGATCTACTTCAGTTCGTGTCCTACCTCGAAGGCTTCGATCGCGCGTATGGAGGCGGTGCGCTTCTGGGCTTTCGGGAATGGGTTCTCCTAGTTCGAGGCGGGCACCCGGAGCGCGCCTGGTGGTCGAATCTTCTGGAAGCCGAGCTCTCGATCTCCGACGAGCGCGAGCTGCACGGCGAGAACGCTCATCTCGACGCCATTCGACGAATCGTGTCGCAGTTCATCGAGTTTCGTCGGTTCGTCGCGGCGCCCGATGGATGGACGAGACTGTTCCGCGACTACGACGAGTGGCATAAGGACTACCTGAGGCCGTGATGGCACGATGGACCCTAACGTTCGCTCTCGCGCTCGGTTGCGCCGCCTCCTACGGCCCGGCGCCCCTCGAGCCGGAGCGGCCGATCGCGGAGCTTTCGGAGGACGAGTGGCAGGTGCTGTGTCGGTGGGTGAACGGCCGCCGGCCCGACTTTCCATCGGGGTATCAGGTCTGTCTCGACGTCCCACCGGAGGGGCTAGGGAACCCGGGCGTAACCAGCATTCGTTTCGGCGACCCCGTGGATTTCTGCGACCTCCGAGACCAGGTGAGGGCAGAAACGGTCGGTGACCTGGCGGAGGTCGTGGAGTGCCACTCTCGATGGCGCGAGCATCGAGCGGACTTCTTTCGGGGGTTCCGAGCGGATGTGGCTGCGGCGAACCGCCGGGAGATTCCGAGGATCCAGTGCCTCGTTATTGTCCAGTCTTGCGGTGCGACGTGTTGCCCCTTGTGTTCACCTTCGGATGGGGCGAGTGCTACGAAGGGCCCGACGCCTGTTCGCACGAATGCGGTTGCACGTGTGTCGGAACGCCGCGCGAGTGTGGTGATTGAATCGCCGTGCTGTGCGCTCTTTGCGGCGCCAGAATCGAGATCAGCCGCTCGCACGCGTCGTGGCTCTGAGCGTTTGCTGCGGCCCTGACGTCGATCACCGACGGGACGCCCCGACCGCACGAGTCGCCCCGTCGTCTGGTTCGCGGGCGGCGCGGCGGGCCACAAGCGCGGGGAGTTGGACCCTCCCGGAGCGGCCGTGCGAAGGTTCCGGTCGATGCGCGCCACTCTCCTCGCCGCGTTCGTCGCCGCGTCCTCGCTGGTCGGGCTCGCCTCGTCCGCGCACGCGCAGGTTAGCGGCGGATCGTTCGGCGGCGGCAGCTTCTCCTCGGGCGGCGGCGGCGGTGGATACTCCGGCGGGTCGAGCTACGGCGGCGGCAGCAGCTTCGGCGGCAGCTCGTACTCGGGCGGCTCGTACTCGGGTGGAGGTGGCGGCGGCTCGATGAGCTGCGGCTCGCTGGTGGTGGTCCTCTTGATCTTCGCGGTCGTGATCGCGATCCAAGCCGCTCAGAAGGGCGGCGCGGTCGCGCAGCGCAACACCGACGGCGGCTGGGGAACCATCGACATCGTGCAGGTGCAGCTCGCGCTCGACGCGCGCTCGCGGCGCTTCGTGCAAGAGAAGCTGATGGAGCTCGCGCGCGGCGATACGCAGTCCAAACAGGGGCTCGCGCACCTCGCGCGTGAGACCGCGTTGTTGCTGCGTCGCGCGGAGGCCGCGTGGATCTACGCTGGCGTGCGCGAGTGGAACCCGCAGTCGCCCGCGCACGCGGAGGCCCAGTTCCGGCAGGCCGCGAACGACGCGCGCTCGCGCTTCCGGCACGAGCTGGTCCGTGGCTACCAAGGCCAAGTCACGAACGTGAACGCGCCCGGCACCCGCGCGCGCGCCGAAGAGGGCGAAGGCGTGGTGGTCGTGACCTTCTTGCTCGCGGCACACGTCGAGATCCCGAACGGCCACGACCCCTCGCGCCCGGCCGATCTCCACACGCTCCTGCAGCGCGTCGTCGCGCTTCAGCCCTATCAGATCGCGGCGCTCGAGGTGATCTGGTCGCCGGCGGAAGAGACGGATCGCATGAGCACGGCGGAGCTCGAGATGCTCTACCCGGAGCTGCGGCGCCTCCCGAACGACGCGCGTGCGGGACGGGTGTTCTGCGGCTACTGCGGCGGCCCCTTCGCGCACGAGCTCTCGCGCTGCCCTCACTGCGGTGCCCCCGCACAACACGTGCGCCCCGCGACCTGAGCGAGCGAGTGCCCACGAGCATGTGAAGCGCGACCCGAGCGCGACGAGCGCAGTGGGTCGAGGAGTGGCGCAGAGCTCTCGTCGGTGAGCGTGTGCCCGCCTCGCGGCGTACGGCACCGCCTGGCGTCGCACGGATGACGCGGCCGACCGGTTGCGCTTGGCGTATCCTCCGGCGCGATGAGCGACCGCCGTCGGCACGAGCGCCTGCCCTCCTCCGCCCGCGTTTGGTGGGCCCCGATCGACGAAGACGCGGTCCAGCTCGATCGGCTCCGCGACATCAGCTCGTCGGGCGCGTGGATCGAGACCGAGGCCCTCGCGCATCGCGGCACCCTCGTCACGCTCACGATCGTCGCGGACGACGAGACCGAGCTCGCATCCGGCTGCGCGCGCGTGATCTGGGCCGATCCGATCCGCGGGCTCGGCGTGGAGTTCGTGGATCTGCAGGTCGCCCCCGAGACCGTGGCGGCCAAGGCCCCTCCGCCGCTCCCGGGCGGTGCGGTGAAGCCACCCCCGATGCCCGTTCGATCGCGCGAGCCGTCGGTGGAGCACGCGCCGCTGGTCGAGCTGCTCTCCACCCGCGCGGCCGGCGTCGTGATCGGCATCGACCTCGGCACCACGAACACCTGCGCGTCGATCGTGATCGACGGCAAGCCGGTGATCATCCCCGGGCGCAACGGCGCCACCACCATCCCGTCGATCGTGCACTTCGACGAAGACGGCGAGGCGCACGTCGGCGAGCGCGCGGCGAGCCGACACGTGCTCGCGCCGACCCGCACCGTCTACGGCAGCAAGCGCCTGCTCGGTCGCACCTTCCGCGAGCGCCTCGCGCGCGAGCTGCAGACCCGCTTCGCGTACCCGCTCGGCGAAGCGGACGATCAACACTTCGGCGTCCGCCTCGACGACTTCGTCATCGGTATGGACGACGTCGCGACGAAGATCCTCGCCGAGGTGAAGACCGCCGCGGAGGAGCACCTCGGACGCCCCGTCGAAGGCGCGGTGATCACGGTGCCGGCGTACTTCAGCGAGCCGCAGCGCGAGGCGGTGCGTCGCGCGGGTGCGGCCGCCGGCTTGGTGGTCCATCGCCTCGTCACCGAGCCCACCGCGGCCGCCGTCGCCTACGGGCATCGGCGCGGGGTCAAGGCGCGCATCGCGGTCTGGGACTTCGGCGGCGGCACCTTCGACATGTCGATCGTCGACATCGACGATCACGACTACCGCGTCATCGCGACGGGCGGCGACAACTTCCTCGGCGGCAGTGACTTCGACGACATGCTCGCGTCGCACCTCTGGGAGACCTTCGTCCGCGACGCGCGGCTGGGCGCGCTCGATCCGACGCCGCAGCAGGTGGCGCGGCTCCGCGAGGCCGCCGAGCGCGCGAAGCGGAGCCTCAGCGTCGAGGTCGATCACGACGTGCACCTGCGCGACATGACGACCGAGCCGCGCCGTGACTTGCGGGTGCGCATCACGCGGTCGGAGCTCGAACAGCTCATCGCACCGTGGGTGAACCGGAGCGTGGAGGTCGCGCGCGACGTGCTGCGCCTCGCGAGCCTCGAGCCGCGCGACGTCGACGACGTGATCCTCGTCGGAGGGTCGACGCGCGTGCCCGCGGGGCGTCACGCAGTCGAGGGGCTCTTCGGTCGCCGCGCGAGCCGCCGCATCAACCCCGACGAAGCGGTCGCGCTCGGCGCCGCGTTGCTCGCGGCGGAGCTCGACGACGAGGCGGCCCTCGCGCTCCGCGACGTGCTGCCGATGACGCTCTTCCACACGAACGCGCAAGGCCGGCAGGACGTGCTCCTCGCGCGCAACACGCGCGTGCCCGTCACCCTGCGCAAACGGGTGGCGCTCGACGAGCTCGGCGTGCTGCAGCTCCCGCTCTTTCAGGGCGATTCGGGCGACCCGGCGCAGGACGAGTACATCGGCAGCGTGGTCGTTACGTCGACGACGCCGCGCGAGACGATCGAGCTCGTGCTCTCGTTCGACGGGCACGGCGTGATGACGATCGAGGCGAACGGCGCGGACGGACGCACCCGCGACGTGCAGCTCGATCGTTCGCGACCGTGGAGCCAAGTGCTCGCCGAGCTCGGGCTTCGGCGCGACGCCCCGGAGGCGAAGCCGAAGCCGACCTCGAAGATGGGCGCGCTCTTCGGGCGCCTCTTCGGCCGCAAGTGAAGCGACGCTCGAACGCCGCGCAGCGCGTGTGACGACGTCGCATGGAGGACGGTGACGCGCGCTTCCCGCGTGACGGCGTCGCCGCGAACCGAGCGAGCCATCGAGCGCGCTCGTCCTCGTCTGCGATCGACGAGCGCCTCAGAGCGACTTCGTGAACACCATCCGAGCGCGACCGGGACCCGCGTAGTGTGCGACCTCTTCGCTCGCGAAACCGAGCGCTTCGTGGAACGCCACCGACGCGTCGTTGCCGACCGCGGCGATCGCCTTCAAACGTAGAACTCCCTCCGAACGACAGCGCTCCTCGAAGCGCTCGTAGAGCTGCTGTCCCACGCCGCGTCGACGAAAGTCGGGGTCGATGCCCACGAGGTGTACGTAGCCGGAGTCCTTCCGCGGCGTGATGAGACCGAGCAGAAAGCCGACCACGCGGCCGTCGTCCTCGGCGATGAGCGCGTACTCGCCGAGCTCGTAGAAGAAGTAGGGATGCGCGCGTTGTCCGGCCGGTCCGCCCCACCATCGATCCAGCACGGAAACGAGGTAGTCGTAGTCCGGCTTCTCGATCCCGCGGATGTGCAGCGCCCCCATCGTCGTCACGGGGTACCACGGCCCTTCCCTCAGCGCACGCGACCTCGGGTGACCGCTCACGCGAGTCGGCCGCCGCGTTCCCGCACCACACGTCGTCACGTGAGCCGCGACGCTCGACTCGCACGCGAACGCGCGCGTGCCCCCGCCTTCACCTCGGCTCCCGTCCGACATCCGTACTACCCTCCGCGCCCATGGCGCCTCCGAAGGCCTCCACGACCGGCGTCCGCTTCTGTCCCTTCTGCGGCGAGTCGTTCGAGGACGAAGCGCGCTGTCCCGAGCACGACATCCCTCTGGTCGGCTTCGACGAGCTCCAGCGCATGCGGGGCAGCGGCGCGCCCGACGACCACCAACCGCTCGCGACCCACGACCCACGCTTCGGTCGCGGCTGGCTCGTGCTCGGCGCGCTCGTCGCGATCGTCGGATTCTTGTTGCCGTTCGTGGAGGTCGCCTACCCGGACGGCTCCGCACGCGCGACGGGGCTCGCGACCGCCTCGACCGTCGCGCTCAACCTCTGGCTCGTCCCAGCGGTCGCGCTCGCGCTCTTCGGGATCGTGATCCGTCGCCGCACGCCGAGCTCCATGCGAAGCGCACGCCTCGCGGTGGCAGGCTTGTGCGTCCTCGGTGGTGCGAGTCTCGCGTTCACGCTGCACCGCGTGCAGAGCGGGGTCGCGCAGGTGGAGCGTGCCTACGGCCGCGACGTGGAGATCGCGCTCTTGGCCGGCTTCTGGGTCTGCGCGGTGGGGCTGGCGATTGGCCTCGTCGGCGCGGTGCGCTTCGGCCGCGTTCCCCCCGAACGTCCGCGGTATCGCGTCGAGTGAGGCTCCCCAAAACCCCTTCTCTCGGGGTCTTTGGTAAAGACCCCCTCCACTGGGCCAAGCCCAGCGGAGCCTCCCCCAAAACCCCTTTTGATTCGCGAGCGCGAGGCGAGCTATCCTCCGCCGCGTCCCGAAACCATTCGGGCTGGAGGACTCCGCATGACCTACTCCGGTGCCGCCAAGGCCCGCGAGGCTCGCGAATCGCTGGGCCAAGCGCTCGAAGCGCTGCAGCGCGACTCGAACATCCCCGAAGACGTGATGGCGGTCGCGCAGAACATCGCGCAATCGGTCGGAGCGCTCTTCGAGGCCGAGCGCGCGTCGTCCGAGCCCGACGGGAAGGCCAGCGTGAAGGCTGCGCTCGGCTCCCTGAGCCAGACCCTCGCGCTCCTGCAGGACGTGCGCACGCAGCACGGGGGCATTGCGACCGCGACCGAAGTGCTCGCGAAGACGATGAGCCTGCTCTTCCCGCTGACCACCGTGCCGAGTCGGCTCCCGCCGGCGGACCACGCGGCGCCACAGCCACACATCCCACCGACCGCGCCCGTGCCCCACGCGAACGCGTTCGCGCCAACCGCGGTCGCTCCGCAGGCCGCGCCCATTCCGCAGCAAGCCCACGCGCCGCAGCCCGCGCAGCATCGCCCCTCGGTGCCGACGCCGCCGCCCGCCACGGGTCCGCGAGTCGACGTGGAGGCGAACATCGGCGCGACCACCGAGTCGAACTTCTTCGTCGGATTCAGCGGCGAGATCTCCGACGGCGGCGTGTTCCTCTCGACCTACGAGGTCCTCAAGCTCGGCACCCGCGTCCGCGCGCTCGTCACGCTGCCCGGCAACTTCGAGTTCAAGGTCGACGGTTGGGTCCGCTTCGTGCGCGATCCGATGGACTTCAACAGCGACGCCGACCCCGGGATGGGCATCCAGTTCGAGCACCTCTCGGCCGACGCGCGCGATCTCGTGCTGCGCTTCATCCGCAAGCGCGCCCCGCTCTTCTACGACGACTGATCGCGGGTACGATCGCAGAAGAAGGCGGCCCTCCCGGGTCGCCTTCTTCGTTTCACGACGTCCACGAAGACGACGTGGACGTGGACGTGGACGTGGACGTGATCGTGGACGTAGTCGTGGAGGTGATCGTGGACATCGACCCGACGCGAACGAACGCCCGAACGCGTCGACGACCGTGCCTCAGCCGCGCGCGGCCTTCAGCGCCGCATCCAGATCCGCCATCAGATCCTCGACGTGCTCGAGCCCGACCGAGAGGCGGATCAAACCGTCGCGGATCCCGAGCTTCTCGCGGCTCTCCTTCGGAATCGACCCGTGCGTCATGATCGCCGGGTGCTCGATCAGCGACTCCACGCCGCCGAGGCTCTCGGCCAAGGTGAACAGGCGCGTCGTCTCGAGGAAGCGCCGCGCCGCCGGCAAACCGCCCTCGATCTCGACGCTGATCATCCCGCCGAAGCCCTTCATCTGCGACTTCGCGAGCGCGTGCTGCGGGTGCGACTCGAGTCCCGGATAGATGACCTTCGCGACGCCCTTCTGCGTCTCGAGCCAGCGCGCGATCTGCATCGCGCTCTTGCCGTGCCGCTCGATGCGCACCGGCAGCGTCTTGATGCCGCGGAGCACCATGAACGAATCGAAGGGCGGAAGGATCGCGCCGATCGCGTTCTGCAGGAACCGGAGCTGCTCGGTGAGCGCGGTGTCGCTCGTGGCGATCACGCCGCCGACCACGTCGCTGTGCCCGTTGAGGTACTTCGTCATCGAGTGCAGGACGAGGTCCGCGCCGAGCTCGAGCGGCCGCTGCAGCACCGGCGTCGCGAAGGTGTTGTCGACGCCGACGCGCGCGCCGTGCTTCTTCGCGATCGCGGACACCGCTGCGATGTCGATGATCTTGAGCATCGGGTTCGTCGGCGTCTCGATCCACGCGAGCTTGGTCTTCGGCGTGATCGCCGCCTCGACCGCGGCGAGGTCCGTCATGTCGACCCAGGTCGTCTCGATGCCGAGCGGGCGCATCACCTTGTCGAGGATGCGGAACGTGCCCCCGTAGACGTCGTCGCACGCCACGACGTGGTCGCCGGGGCGCAGGGTGAGGCAGAGCGTGGTCATCGCCGCGCAGCCGCTGCCGAACACGATGCCGTGCGCGGCGCCTTCGATCCCCGCCACGCAGCGCTCGAGGGTCTGCCGGGTCGGGTTGTTGGTGCGCGCGTACTCGAAGCCCTTGTGCACGCCCGGGCTCTGCTGCGCGAAGGTGCTGGCGAGCACGATCGGCGTCATCACCGCGCCGGTGATGGGGTCCGGCTCCTGGCCGGCGTGGATGGCGAGCGAATCGAGGTGCAGGTCGGCGTCGTGCATGGCGCGCCGACGTAGCGCGCACCGCGCCGCGGACGCAAGGGCGAGGGCTCACGGTCGGGACGTCGACCTCGAGCCGCGAGGTGGACGAGATTCACACCGCATGCTTGATCCCGCACGGCGGACGCGGTGATGCTGTCCCCCGAATGGAGCTTCAGCGCGGGCAGTCGCTGGGCGGCTACGAGATCGTCAGTCACGTCAAGTCCGGCGGCATGGCGGCGCTCTATCTGGCGCGCCGACGGGGCGCGGCGGGCTTTCAGCGGCCGGTCGCGATCAAGGTGGTGCACCCACACCTCGCGCGGGACGCGAAGTTCGTGCGGATGTTCCTCGACGAAGCCCGCCTCGCGGTGCGCATCCAGCACCCGAACGTGGTCCGCGTGGAGGAGCTGCTCGAGGCCGAGGGCACGTACCTCATGGTCATGGAGTACGTGCACGGGTGCAGTCTCTACGACCTGCTCCGCGCGCTCGCGAAGGCCGGTCGGCGCCTCTCGCCGGATCTCGCGGCCTGGATCGCGATGCAGATCGCCGACGGCCTGCACGCCGCGCACGAGCTCAAGGACGAGCGCGGGCAGCCGATGGACGTCGTGCACCGCGACGTGAGCCCGCAAAACGTCCTGCTCTCGTGGGATGGCCACGTGAAGGTGATCGACTTCGGCATCGCCAAGAGCCGCGCCCAAGCCGAGCGCACGCGCGTGGGCGTCATCCGCGGCAAGGTCGGCTACATGTCGCCCGAGCAAGCGAACGCAGGCGAGCTCGATCGGCGCACCGACGTGTACGCGCTCGGCGTGGTGCTCTGGGAGATGGTGACCTCACGCCGCCTCTTCCGGGCCGACAACGAGATCCGCCTGCTCGACATGGTGCGCAACCCGCAGATCCCCAAGCCGAGCGAGCACGGCACCGTGCCCGAGCCGCTGGAGGACGTGATCCTCGAGGCGCTGCGCCCCGACGTGCGGGTTCGACTGCCGAGCGCGAAGGCGCTGCGCGATCGCCTCCTGCAAGCACAGCCCGGCGCGGGGCACGTACACTCGTCGAACCTCGCCGGGCTGCTGGCCACCGTGCTCGGCGACAAGATCGAGGACGCGCCCATCTCGTGGAGCGAGGCCTTCTCGGTCGAGCAGGCCCACGCGACCGCGAGCCACCTCGCGAACCACACCATGGCGGCCTCGGCGTCGCTCTTCAGCGACGAGCTCGAAGAAGACGACGAGCCGCTGCCGCACCCGACGGCCGCCCAGGTGCCGCGGCGACGCGTGACGACGGCGCCACCACCGCCTCCGAGCGCACCACGCCCTCCGCCCCCTCGTCCGCGCGTGCCGACCCCCGTTCCGACGCCGTCTCATTCGCGGCCGGTGCTCCGCCCCTCCGCTTCCCCGCCCGCCGCCTCGGATCGCCCGAACACCTTCGCGCAGTTCTCCCAGCCGCCGCCTCCCGACGCGCCCGTGCCCGCCCCGGTCGAGGTGAAGCCCCCCAGCACCGGTGCGCAGCTCGTGGTCAGCCTGGTCTCGCTCGTGGTGCTCGGAGGTGCGCTCGCGCTCGCAGGCTACCTGCTCTGGCAGGCGGGCGCGTTCGAGGATCTGCTGAACGAGGGCGGCGACGCAGCGATCGAAGCGGATGGGGCCGTCCCGAGCGTCGTCGACGCGGGTCTCTGAGCCATCTTCTCCGCCTCGCGGCCCAGCACCATCAGACCGGCGCGCGTTCTCGATTGGGGACGGCGTGGGGCATGGTCGACGACACGTTGCGCCGACGCGAAAGGTGGCCGCCACGGGAGTCCCCACCGCGACATTCGTGTCATTCCGATGGCGCCGGGAGTCACGCTCGCGAGGGTCAACTGGCACTCATTGACGCGGCGTGTCACGAATCTGCGTGCAATTTTTGACGTGATTCCGGGAGGCACGTTTGCTGCTTTGCAAAAGCGCAACCGCTCCATGACCCGGACGAACCCCACTCGCGAGCTCGACCTCGTCACCACGGCGACACCGACCTCGGAAAACTCACGCGCTCGACGCGACTCCGAACGACTTCGCTTCCCCCTCTCCTGAGGCACCCATGGCTTTCGACGCAAGCGCCCGCGCGCACGACAACGTCTCGGTCCTCGACCCATTCACCAACGAAGCACGCGAGTGCTTCAAGCAGCAGGCGGCCGCCATCGCCGCGCTGGCTTCGAGGGTCGACCGTCGCTTCGGACAAGCCGTCCGCGCACTCCACGCCGTCTCCGGGCACGTGGTCATCACGGGCCTCGGCAAGTCCGGCCACATCGGCCGCAAGCTCGCGGCGACCTTCGCCTCCACCGGGACGCCGAGCTTCTTCGTCCACTCCGCCGAGGCCTTCCACGGCGACCTCGGCATGATCACCGCCCACGACGCCGTGATCCTCATCTCCTACAGTGGCGAAACCCCCGAGGTCGCAGGCATGCTGCCCCACCTCAAGGCGCGGGGCGTCCCCACCATCGCGCTGGTCGGAAAGCTCGACTCGACCCTCGGGCGCGGCGCGGACATCGCGCTCGACGTGTCGGTCGACCGCGAGGTCGACCCCAACGGTCTCGCGCCGACGTCCTCGACCCTCGCCGCCCTCGCGATGGGTGATGCGCTCGCGGTCGCCCTGGTGCGGATCCGTGGGTTCCGAGCGGACGACTTCGCGCGCCTGCACCCCTCAGGCTCGCTTGGCCGCAGACTGTCCCGCGTGGGCGAGCTCACGTGCCCTGCTCCACCGCACCTCACGCCCGACACCCCAGTTCGCGATGCCCTCCTCGCGCTCGCGACCTCGGCGGTGCCCGTCGCGGCGATCGTCTCCCACGGCGTCCTCGTAGGCAGCATCGGCGAGGTCGAGCTCCGCAGCGCGCTCGAGCGCGGCGGTCTCGACGAGCCGGTCGGGCGTTCGATGTGCTGCGACCCCCTCGCGGTCTCCGCCGACGCGCTCGTCTCGGAGGTCGATCAGACCTTGGCGAAGCTCCGTGAAAAGCGGGCGTTCGTGGTCGACGAGCGCGGTGCAGTGCTCGGGGTGTACTCACCCACGTGACCGTCCGTCGAATCCCCCTGCGAGTTGGCGAGGGGTGAGGATCCGCCGAGAACCTGCGCGTTCGGTGCTCCCGATCTACAAATCGTAGCCCGGCCGCGCGACCCGCCGTCACGTGAGTCATCCGTCACGTGAGTCATCGACCGGCAGCCGCGCCGTCCGGCGACCGAACCTCGAAAATGCCCCCATGCGTCTCCGCCTCTCGATCGCGCTCGTGCCCGTCTGCGTCGCTTGTGGAAGCGCCACGCCGAGCGACTCGGAGATCTACTACGCGGCGGCCCTGCGTCCGGGCGTGGAGCTCGCGACGACCCCCGCCGAGCGTCTCCTGCTCTCTCGCCTGCCCGAGCTCGACGAAGGCGCGCTGACCCTCGAGGGGGAGCACTTCGAGCTCGGTCCCACCTACGCGTCTGCCAGCGGTCGGGTGTGCCGGCGTGTGCGAACCTCGGCGCGTGAGCGGCTCGCGTGCGCCGAACGACCCGGTGAGCACGCCGAGCACGCCGTCGAGGCGGAGGGCGCGCAGAGCGCGAGCACGGCCTGGACGTTCGTTCCCGATCCTTTCGGCGCGAGCTCGGGCGCCGACGTCCCGGTGCCTCCCGCGACGTACGATGGCACGGCACCTCCCGCGTCCACCGCCCCCGACCCTTCGGAGGCGCCGTGAGCACCGCCGCCTCGCCCACCGTTGCGTCGAGCTTCGTCACGGGGCTCGCGACGCAGCTCCGCGTCATCCACGCGGTCGCGCTCCGCGAGACGCGCACCCGCTTCGGCGCCCACCAGCTCGGCTACCTCTGGGCGATCCTCGAGCCGCTCTTCTGGATCGGCACGTTCTGGGGCCTCTTCGCGCTCGCGGGCCGCGAGGCGCCCAACGGCATGCCCATCGTCGCCTTCCTCGCGACGGGCGTGATCCCGTACGAGATCGCGATGAAGACCGCGGATCGCTGCGCCAACGCGATCAGCGGCAACAAGTCGCTGCTCTTCTACCCGCAGGTCAAGACGCTCGACCTCGTCATCGCGCGCGGCACGCTCGAGGGCGCGACCTACGGCGCCATCTTCCTGATCATCCTCGGCGGCGAAGCGCTGGTCACCCAGCACTTCGTGATCGACGACGTGCTCCTCGTCTGCGTCGGCCTCGGCCTCGGCTGCCTCTTCGGGACGTCGCTCGGCCTCGTGCTCTGCACCCTCTCGGTGCTCAGCAACTCGGTCGAGCGCCTGCGGGGGCCGCTCTTTCGTCCGGTGTTCTGGATGAGCGGGCTCTTCTTCACCGCGGAGTCGCTCCCCACGAACGTGCGCGACTTCATGCTCTGGAACCCGGTGCTCCATTGCGTCGAGCTCGTGCGCGACGGCTGGTTCGCCTCCTACCACGCGCGCCACGCGAGCATCGCCTACGTGCTCGCGTGCATCGTGGTGTTGCTGTTCGCGGGCCTCACGCTCGAGCGCGTCGTGCGCGCGAAGGTGGAGGTCACGTGATCCGACTCGAAGGCGTGACCAAGGCATACCGCACCACGGTGGGTGACCACGTGGTGCTCGATCGCATCGACGCGGAGTTCCCCGAAGGCGTGAGCGTCGGGGTGCTCGGTCGCAACGGCGCCGGCAAGAGCACGCTGCTGCGCATCCTCGGCGCGGCGGAGCAGCCGGACGCGGGCAAGGTCGTGCGCAAGGGCCGCGTGAGCTGGCCGATCGGCTTCGCGGGCGGCTTCAACGGCAGCCTCACGGGCGAAGAGAACTGCCGCTTCGTCGCGCGCATCTACGACGCGGACCTCGACGAGGTCATCGAGAGCACGCGCGCCTTCGCGGACATCGGTGAGTACTTCCGCATGCCCGTGCGCACCTACTCGAGCGGCATGCGCGCGCGCCTCGCGTTCGGTTTGTCCATGGCCATCGACTTCGACACCTACCTCGTCGACGAGGTCACCGCGGTCGGCGACACGCGCTTCCAGGAGAAGTGCCGCAAAGCCTTCACCGAGCGCAAGGAACGAAGCTCGGTCATCATCGTGAGCCACCAGCTCAAGACCATTCGGGAGTACGCGTCGCGCTACGCGGTGCTCCGCCGCGGTCGACTCGAGATGTACGACGACATCGCCGAGGCCGAACGCGCCTACGAGGCCAACGCATGACCGGCCCGCTTCCCGCCGAACGACGCAGCAGCACCGCGAAGGACCTCCGCCGCCTCCGCGCGCGGCGGCTCGTGCTCCGCATGTCGCTCGGCGTCGTGCTGCCGACCGCGATCGCGTCGATCTACGTGGGCCTCGTCGCGACGCCCGAGTACGAATCGGTCTCGAGCTTCACCATCCAGAGCGCGGACGGAGTGAGCGCGTCGAGCGTGGAGCTGCTCTTCGCCGCGATGCCGGGCAGCTCGGCGGGGCGCGACGTGCTGCTCGTGCAGGAGCACGTGCGGTCGCGCGCGATGCTGCAGCACCTCGTGGAAGCGCACGGCTGGCTCGAGCACTACCAAGATGCCGACGTCGACTGGTTCGGCCGGCTCGCGACCGACGCGACCCTCGAAGAGCGCTACGAGCACTTCCTCGACAAGGTGCAGGTCGAGCACGACACCCAGTCGGGCACGCTGACGTTGCTGGTGAAGGCGTACGACGGCGAGACGAGCAAGCGCTTCGCGGACGCGATCCTCGCCGCGAGCGAGGCGATGGTGAACACGCTGGCGCAGCGCGCGCGGGAAGACCGCATCGAGCTCGCGCAGACCGAGCTCGATCGCGCGGAGTCACGGCTGACCGCGGCGCGGACCGCGGTGCTCGCGGCGCAGAACGAAGGCGCGGAGCTCAACCCGATGGCGAGCGCGGCCGCGATCCTGGAGCTGCGGGGCGAGCTGGAGGCGGAGCTCGCGCGCGCGCGCGCGGAGCTTTCGGCGATGCGTTCGACCTACGCGCCGACCGCGCCCGAGGTCGTGCAGCAGCAGCAGCGCGTGCGCGCGCTCGAACGTCAGCTCGACGCGCAGCGCGGGCGCCTCGCAGGCGACGAAGGTCGCGGGCTCTCGGAGGCGATCGCGCGCTTCGAGCCGCTCGTGGCCGAGAAAGAGTTCGCGGAGCGCGCGTACGGCTCCGCGCTCGCCTCGCTGGAGGTCGCGCGCGTGGAGGCGCACCGGCAACACCGCTACCTCGTGACCATCGCGCCGCCCTCCTCGCCGGACGCCCCGACGCATCCGCGCTTCTGGTACGCGGTGCTCACCGTCTTCGTGGCCAGCTTCTTCCTGCTCGGCATCGGCACGCTCCTCGCGGCCTCGGTGCGCGAGCACGCGCAGGTCTGATCGTGCGAACCCCCATCTTTCAGGCTCTGGGCCACGAGGCTTCGCGGCCCCCGACGTCGCGGCAGCGCGTCGCGCTCCCCGTCTCGGGTCTTCCGGACGCCCGCCCACGGGTGCTGCGTCTCGTGTCCCTCGGCGTGCTGCTCCTCTCGCTCGTGAGCGCCTCGACCGTCTCCGCCCAAGAGACCGCGCCGACCGCGCCGCCTCCGCCCGCGAACGTGCCCACGCCGCCGGAGCCGGAGGGCCCGCAGGCGTTCGGCGCGTCGCTCTTCTCCGGCAGCTTCGCCGCGCAGCGCGAGAACGGCCTCAACCCGGACTACCGCGTGCTCCCCGGCGATCGCGTGGCGGTCAACGTCTGGGGCATCACCAGCCTCGCGGACGTCTTCGCGGTCGACACCCAGGGCAACATCTTCCTGCCCGGCATCGGCCCCATCCCGCTCGGCGGCGTGCGCAGCGCGGACATGACCGACGTGGTGCGCCAAGCGATCGCGCGCGTCTACCGCGGCACCTTCGGCGTCTACACGAACCTGCTCAACGCGAGCCCCGTCGCGGTCTTCGTCACGGGCGGCGTCGAGCGTCCCGGTCGGTACGCCGGCATCCCGAGCGACAGCGTCCTCTTCTTCCTCGATCAAGCGGGCGGCATCGACGTCGGCAGCGGAAGCTACCGCAACGTGCGCGTGATGCGCGGCTCGACCGTGCTCGCGGAGCTCGACCTCTACGACTTCTTGCTCGAAGGCACGCTCCCCACCCCGCAGCTCGCGGACGGCGACGTGATCTTGGTCGGCCGCCGCGGTCCGCTGGTCGAGGTGCGGCCGCACTCCGGATCGCCCGTGCTGGTCGAGCTCGGCGGGCCCGAGGCCACCGGCGCGGAGGTGCTCGCGGTGGTGGCGAGCGGCGCGCGCGCGAACGAGGTCACGGTGCGCGGCATGCGCGAAGGTCGCCCGGTCGTGCACGCGTTCGCGGCGCCGGCCTTCGCGAGCGTCCCGCTGCGCGACGGCGACGTGGTGGTCTTCCGCGAAGAGGGCCGACCCGAGCACGTGATCGTGCGGCTCGAAGGCGAGTTCGAGGGGCCGAGCGAGCTCGCGGTCCGCCGTGGCACGCGCCTCGTGGACCTGCTCAACTGGGTTTCCGTCGATCCCGAGCTCGCGCACACCGAGGCGGTGCACATCCGTCGCCCGAGCGTGGCGGCCGAGCAGCGGCGTGCGATCCTCGAGAGCCTGGAGCGCCTCGAGCGCAGCGCGCTGCTCGCGTTCAGCGGCACCGAGGGCGAGTCCGCGATCCGCGTGCGCGAAGCCGAGCTCGTGCGTTCGTTCGTGCAGACCGCGCGCAACGTCCAGCCCCTCGGCCGCGTGGTGACCACCACCGCCGACCGACAGCTCAACGTGCTGCTCGAAGACGGCGACACCGTCGTCATCCCCCACCGCTCGAACGTGGTGCGCGTGGGTGGCGAGGTGACCTTCGCGCAGGCCGTGATGTACCGGCCCGACCTCGACGTACACGACTACGTGCGCATGGCGGGCGGCTACTCGAACCGCGCCGAGACCTCCGCCGTGATCGTCATCCGCCCGAGCGCGGAGGTCTTCATCGGTCACCTCGGCGACGTGGAGATCCGTCCCGGAGACGAGCTCTTCGTCCCACCCCGGATCGACCGGAAGGTCTTTCAGGGCGCGATCGATTTCTCGCGCATCATCTATCAGATCGCGGTCGCCGCTTCGGTGCTGATCCGCATTTGATGCAAACGAACGTCTGAATCCCGCTGGCGGGTTCCCACGCACGAGCTCTCCAAAGCCTGAAGGTTCTTCATGAAGATCGCTGGACACGAGATCGGCCCCGACCGCCCTCTCTTCCTCATCGCCGGGCCGTGCGTGGTCGAGAGCGAAGAGCTCTGCTTCGAGGTCGCGACCACGATGAAGTCGCTCTGCGACCGCCTCGGGATCCCCTACGTCTTCAAGGCGAGCTTCGACAAGGCGAACCGCACGAGCGCGTCGAGCTTCCGCGGGCCGGGCATGGAAGAAGGCCTGCGGGTGCTCCAGAAGGTGCGCGCCTCTCTCGGGGTCCCGGTGCTGACCGACGTACACGAAGACACGCCCATCGAGGAGGTCGCCGACGTCGTCGACATCCTCCAGACGCCGGCCTTCCTCGTGCGTCAAACGAACTTCATCCAGCGCGTCGCGCGCGCCGGAAAGCCGGTCAACGTCAAGAAGGGGCAGTTCCTCGCGCCCTGGGACATGAAGAACGTGGTCGAGAAGTGCCGCGCGACCGGCAACGATCAGATCATGGTCTGCGAGCGCGGGGTGAGCTTCGGCTACAACACGTTGGTCAGCGACATGCGTGCGCTCGCCATCATGCGCGAGACGGGGGCGCCGGTGGTCTTCGACGCGACGCACTCGGTGCAGCAGCCGGGCGGTCAGGGCACGAGCAGCGGTGGCCAGTCGCAGCTCGTCCCCGTGCTCACGCGCGCGGCGGTCGCGAGCGGCATCTCGGGGCTCTTCATGGAGACCCACCCGAACCCGGCGAAGGCGCTCTCGGACGGACCGAACATGTGGCCGCTCGGTCGCATGGAGGAGCTGCTCTCGGTGGTGGTCGAGCTCGATCGCGTCGTGAAGAAGCAGCCCTACGCGGAAGGCCTCTGATGCTGCCCGACGCGTTGCGCGAGCGGGCAGCGCGCGTGAAGCTGCTCGCGCTCGACGTGGACGGGGTGCTGACCGACGGGCGCCTCTACTACGGCCCGGAGGGCGAGTCGCTCAAGGTCTTCGACGTGAAGGACGGCCTCGGCATGCGCCTCCTGCGCGAAGAGGGCATCGCGATCGCCATCGTGAGCGCCAAGCGCTCCGCGATGCTCGAGCGTCGTCTCGCGGATCTGAAGATCCCCGACGTCTGCCTCGGCCGCGAGGACAAGCGCCGCGCGCTCGACGAGGTGTGCGCGCGGGTCGGCGCCTCACTCGACGAGGTCTGCTTCGTGGGCGACGACGCGTTCGACTTGCCGGTGCTGCGCGCGGTAGGGCTCTCCGCGGCGCCCTCGGACGCACACCCGATCGTGAAGCGCGAGGTCGCGTGGTTGCTGCAGGCCCGCGGAGGCCGCGGCGCGGTGCGTGAGGTCTGCGACGCGTTGCTCGAGGCGCGCGGTCGGCTGAATGCCGCGATCGAGGCACTGCTCTCGCCGCGCTGAGTCTCGCGCCCCAGAGCGCTGCGTGGAGGTCGACGCGTGCGCGACCCGCGAGGTGCGCGTGCGAACGAAGCGCTGCGAGGAGCTCAGCGCGCGAGGCGGACCGGGCCGAGGTCCACGTCCGGCTGCGAAGGATCCACGAGCGTGAGCGTGAGGAACTGCGGTCGATAACCTTCCGCCACGAGCGCGAAGGGGAAGCGCCCCTCCGGCAGACCGCGCATCGCGTAGAGCCCACGGACGTCGCTTCGCGTGACCCCCACGAGCACGGCGTCGAGCTGCTGCTCGCTGATGCGCCCCTGCAGGAACGCCGTGAGCGCGCCTTGAAGGTCTGCGTCGGGCCGGCCGATGAAGATCCACGCGCTCGCGACCGGGCGACCGCCCGTGCCGTCGAGCAGCGCACCGCGAATCGCGAAGCCCGTCGCCGCCGGCGTGGGCGCGGCGTTGGCCGGCACGTCGAACGGGTTCGGAGGCGTGGCCGTCGGCGCGGGTGTCGGTGTCGGAGTCGGCGCGGGAGTCGTCGGACGCGTGAAGTCGATCGTCCCGCTCGGCGCGGCCGCCACCACCGCGCTCGCGTCGGTCTCCACGCCCACCGTGTAGGCCACCGGCTCGTCCGCCGCGTTCGGCACCAGCACGCTCACGATCGCGCCCGGCGGATCGTTCGCCTGCAACTCCACCGCGCCGCGCCCCTCGCGGATCACGCCTTCACGCCCGAGCAGCGCCACCGGCAGCGGCGGATCCGTGCGGACGCGCGCGGGACCCCGCACGTCCGCGAGCGTGTAGAAGTGCTGATCGGGCGCGTCGAGCGCGCCGTGATCGCCGAACGCGACGTCGCGCACCGGACGACCGACGCCGACCGCCGCGACCCCCGTCACGCGCACGTCGTCGATGTGCCCGCGCCGCATCGACTCGATCCACTCGGCGGGGATCCGCTCCACCGGCCGCGCGAGCTCCACCGGCTCCAGCGCACGTCCACGCCCGTGGTAGACCTGCGTCGGCACCGCGACGAGCTGTCCGCGCGCGTCGACCAGCATGCCGCCGCTGTTGCCCGGGTTGAACTCCGCGTCGCTACGCAGCCACGCGACGTCGTCGCGCGCGTTCATCTGGAAGCCGGCGATCGAGCCTTGCGTGACGTTGATCGTGCGCACCCCGAGCGGGAAACCGAAGGCCCACACGCGCGAGCCCGGTCGCAGCGCGCGCGTGTTCGCGAGCGGCACGGTCGGGAAGCTCGCGTCACCTCGCAGCGGGTTCCCGTCCGCGTCCGCGACGATGCGCACGAGCGCGAGATCGAGCCGCACGTCGCCTCGCACCACCACGCCGACGAAGCGCGGGCGCGCGGACTGGCGCGCGTCGTCGACCGTCGCGAGGTGCACGCGGTTGTTGGGATCGAGCAGCGTGCCCGGCACGCCCGACTCCGGCGTCATGTGCCCGACCACGTGGAAGTTCGTCAGCACGTAGCCGCGCGGATCGATCATCGATCCCGAGCCGGTGCTGCCGCCGCCTCCCGGGGTGAGCACGACGACCTTCACCGCGGCGCGCGTCGCCCGCAGCGCCGAGGCATCGTCGAGGTCTTGCGCGAAGAGCGGTGTCGCCACGAAGAGCGCGACGAGGAGAGACGCGATCGCCCGCATCGATTCGTTCTGCACGGTTGGCCTCCGCAGCATCGCTTCACTCCGCGAAACGGACGCCTTCGACGACGGCCCGCAGATTTCGTTCATCGTCGTCGCTGCCGTGCAGCGGCTCGAAGGCGCCGACGTGCCAGGCACGGCCCGAACGCGTCGTCACGAGCACGTCCACGCCATGGACGATCACCGGGATCACCGCGTCACCCGGCGAGCTCCCCGGCGGATCGCGCACGATCGCGTACCAGATCCACGTGCTGGTGCTGCCGTCGGCGCCCTCGCGCTCGTCGACGTGGAGCACACGAAAGCCCATTCCACTTCGCGCCCGAGCCTCCTGCATGCGCGTGAGCTCGAGGTCGTGGAACATCGCGGCGGCCTCGGGATCGGACGGCACCTCGACCGGCTCCACGAGCACCGTCGGTGGCACTCCGTCGAGCCCCGGGAGCTGAGCGACGAAACGGTCGTCCGCTTCGTGGCCGGACCAACCCGCGGGGAGCTGCACGCTCACGCTCCGCTCGAACGCGAAGACGCGGCGCGCGCTCGGCTCCGTCTGCTTCGCGTACGCGTAGCCGGATCCCGCGAGCACGATCGCGACGACCCACACGCCGAGATCGACGCTCGGGCGCCGCTCGATCTGCAGCTCGTTCGGTGCGCGCTCACTCATGGAAGCCCACCCTTCCCTCTTCGAGCGCTGCGCGCGCGAACCGCATCGTGAGCACGTGGCTGCCCGCGAGCACGATCACGCCGAGCCCGAGCGCGACCCCGAAGCCGAAGACCGGATCGAACGAGCCGCCGATCGTGCCTGCCCGCGCGACGAGCTCGTGGAAGCCGCCTTGCACGATCACCGAGCCGAGGAACGCGAGCGTCATCCAGCGATGCCCACGTTCGCGATCGAAGCGACGACGCCCGATGCCGTAGCCGAGCACCACGCCCGCCGCGACGTGCACGAGCGTGGTGCTCGCCATCGTCGTCGCGCCGGCGAGCGGCAGCACGCCTTGGTGGTGCATCACGAGATCGACGTTGACCGCCGTGGCGACGCCGAGGCTCGCTGCGGTCGCGTAGATCACCCCGTCCACCGGCTCGTCGAGCTCGCTCGTGAAGAAGACGCTGTACCGCACCGCGACGTACGCACAGAGCATCGCCACCGTGCCTTCCACCGCGATCGACGCGACCCACGGCGCGAGCGCGTCCCGGTGGTGCCAACGATCGACGCCGAACACGTCGAGCACCGGACCTTGCACCGCGGTCGCGAGCAGCCCGCCGAGCACGAAGACACCGACCACGAGCCCGATCGGCTCGGGCTCGACACGATCCTGACGGTAGATGAAGACCATCCAGAGGATCGCGGGCACGAGCGCGAGCCCGAGGCCGACGTCGAGGCTCGTGGGCAACGGGTGGTTGCCGAAGGCGAGCGCGACGCCGAGCACGAAGAGCGCGACGAGCGCCGACTCGACGAGGCCCGCGCGCGACCAATGCGTCCGCGTCGCGTCGAGCGCGCGCGCGTGATGCTCCGCGCAGAAAGAACGCCCGCCGAGCCAGCGGATCGCGTCGTCCGCGAAGGGCTCGTGACAGACGCAGCAGCGTGTGTTCTCCAACGTCGTTCCCCCGAAGCGAGTGGTTCGAGCTCGATTCTGCCCGAGCGAGGCAGGCGACCGAAAGAGCTTCCGCTGTGGGCGGATCGCCGTCGACGCGGCGGTGCGCGAGCGCGATCGGCGGCGAAGCGGGAGCGGGCCGTTCGCGACGGCGTTCGCGACGCCCCCACGACCCGTCTCCGGTCGAGCCGTCGAGCCCTCGTCTTCTCGCGCCGCTCGCGGCATCCTCGCGCGCATGAACCAACCCGGATCTCCGATGCCCGGCACGTGGGGCCCTCAGGGCGGGCCGCCCCCCGGTGGCATGCCGAACGCGAAGCTCCCCGGCGCCACCACGTTCGCCGGCGTCGGCGCGCTCATCTTCGGGCTCCTCGGCCTCTGCGGCTCCGGTCTCGGACTCGCGGGCCAAGCGCAGCAAGGCGCGAACGCCGAGCAGATGCGTGCGATGCAGGCCCAGTTCGGCGGCGACACCGCAGTGGGCGGCGGCTTGATGGACGAGATGATCGCGATGCAGGAGCGGATGTTCCTGCCGACGTTGGCGATGCAGCTCGTGTTCTTCCTCGCCGCGGTCGGGCTCGGCGCGGTCGGCGTCTTCGTCCTGATGCGCAACGCGCGCGCGATCACGCTCGGCCCGACGCTCCTCTTCGCGGTGGCGGGGATCTCGGTGCTCGGCACGGGCCTCGAGATCTGGATCCAGCACGAGTCGATGACCGCCATGAGCCGTGCGTTCGAGAGCGGCGGTGGCCCGGGCGCCGCGATGATGGACGGCTTCATGGGCATGGGCCTCGCGTTCGCGTACGGCTGCGCGGGCGGCTGGTTGCTTCTCAAGCTCGGCTTCGTCTTCTGGGCCGCCGCGCACCTGCGCAAGCCGGAGATCGCCGGTTTCTTCGGCGGCGCGCGCGCCCTCGGACCGCGCGGCGAGTGATGGACGCGCGTTACCTCCGCACGCTCTCGGCGACGCGGCTCGCGGCGCTGATTCGAGACCGCCGCGTGAGCTCTCGGGAGGTGCTCGAAGCACACCTCGAGGCGATCGAGCGTGTGAACCCGACGATCAACGCGGTGGTGGCGCCGCGCTTCGACGCCGCGCGCGACGAAGCCGATCGCGCGGACGAGGCCGCCCGACGCGGCGACGATCTCGGACCGCTGCACGGCGTGCCGTGCACCATCAAGGAGAGCTTCTCGCTCAGCGGCATGCCGTGGAGCGGCGGGCTCGTGAGCCGACGCGAAGTGCGCGCGACCGAAGACGCGACCGCGGTGAAGCGGCTGCGGGCGGCGGGCGCGATCCCGATGGGGGTGACGAACGTCAGCGAGCTCTGCATGTGGATGGAGTCGACGAACCGCGTCTACGGACGCACCCGCAACCCGTACGATCCCTCGCGGATCGTGGGCGGATCGTCGGGCGGCGAAGGCGCGATCGTCGGCGCGGGCGCCTCGCCGTTCGGGCTCGGCTCCGACGTCGGTGGCTCGATCCGCATGCCGGCGTTCTTCAACGGCGTGTTCGGGCACAAGCCGAGCGGCGGCCTGGTGCCGAACTCGGGCCAGTTCCCGACCGCCGACAGCCCGCAAGCGCTCCGCTACCTGACGAGCGGACCGCTGTGCCGGCGCGCGGAGGATCTGCCGCTCTTGATGTCGCTGTTCGCGGGCCCCGACGGCCTCGACGAGGGTTGCGAGGCGATGGCGCTCGGCGACGTGCGCGAGGTGCGTGTGCGCGAGCTCGTCGTGCTCGACGTGCCCGACGACGGCGCGACGCCGGTGCACGCGTCGCTGCGTCGTTCGCAACGCGCAGCGGCGGAGCACCTCGCGCGCGAAGGTGCTCGCGTGGTGGAGCGTCGTTTCCCGGAGCTCAAGCGCGCGCTCGAGATCTGGAGCGTGCTGCTCGGCGACGCGAGCGTGGTCCCCTTCGCGGAGCTGCTCGGCGAAGGCCGTCGCATCCCCGTCTACCGCGAGCTCCTGCGCTGGGCGTTCGGGCGCTCGCCGCACACGTTTCCCGCGCTCGGCCTCGCGGTCGCGGAGGACTTCACGCACGTGATCGACCGTGTCTCGCCGCGTCGTCTCGACGAGGCGCGCGCGCTCGGTCGCGAGCTGCGTGAAGCCCTCGACCACGCGCTCGGCGACGCGGGCGTGATGCTCTACCCGAGCTACGCAGAGCCCGCGCCGCGTCACGTCGCGCCGCTGCTGCCGCCGACGCGCTGGGTGTACACCGCGATCCTGAACGTGATGGAGCTGCCCGCGACGCAAGTGCCGCTCGGGCTCGATGCGCGGGGGCTTCCGCTCGGCGTCCAGGTCGCGGCGCACCACGGACGCGACGACCGCACGATGGCGGTCGCGAAGGAGCTGGAGCGCGCGTTCGGAGGCTGGGTCGCGCCGCGCGGCTGAGCGACGCCTCGCCCTCAGGCGGCGGCGTCGAGCAGATCGGAGAGCGCGTCGCTCACCGAGATCAGATTCGGCGTGATCTGTCGAACCAAGAAGCGCTCGACCACGCTGGAAACGCTCGACGCGAGGAGCTCGGGCACCATCCGAACCTTGCCGAGGTCGACGCGGATCTCTCCAAGAACTTCCACCCGCGTGCGGCCGTCGCCGAGGTCGACGAAGCGGTTCTCACCTTCGCAGGAGATCGCCTCCGGGAACACGTGGCTGCGCAGCCGCCACGTCGCCGTCCAAGTGCTCTCGTCCCAGCGCGCGTAATCGTGCCAGGTGAGCACCGGCGGCAGGATCTTCTCCGCGACCGCGGGGATCTGTGCGGAGCCGTGCCAAACGTTCACGATCTCGACGACGGGGCCGAGCTCACGCCGTGACTCGACGTCGATGCGCCGGATGCGGGGCATCGACTCCGCGAGGCACGCGAGGTCGTCGCGGTATGCGCGGAAGACGGCCTCCCGGGGGTGCTCGATCAGGGCGTCCGCCTCGATGCGCATGTCGCCGGGGCTTAGCAGATGCGCGTGGGGGGGCACGCTGGCCCTTGGAATCGTTGAGCTTTCGTCACGAGCGGGTCGTCCGCGAACGCGGTTCCTCGTGTTGGAGCTCAGCGCTCAACGTCGCAGACCCACCCTCAGTGCGACTCGTCGGAGCGCCCCGTCGTGGCGCACGGCGTCGTCGCGCGCGCTCGTCCCGAGTTGGCCCGAGCGGTCACGGTGCTCGTACGCGACCTCGACGAACACGCCCGTGCGGGCCCCCGTGGCGTCGCGCGGGCCGGGTCCGAAGGGACCGATGCGGAGGAAGGCGTCCGCGTCGAGCATGCGCTCGCGGCCGGGCACGTCGTCGGTGACGTTCTCCTGGGACCGGTCGAGGCCTTCGTCGCTCGCGTAGCGTCCGTGGCGAAGTCGGCCTCCGAACGAGACTCCCTCGAGCGCGAGCTCGAGCTCGAGGCGCGCGGACCACCCCCAGCCGTACCAATATCCTTGTTTGATCAGGATGGTCTTGGCGCGCGAATCCGGATTGTCGGACTCCCAACGATCCCAAGAAGGCGCATGGATCCCCGCGAAGTCTCCGTTCGCTCGAGCGCGGATTGCGAGCGAGGCCGCGCCGCCGAGCAGGTGTAGATCCACGTAGACCCCCGGGAGCCCGACGATGCCGAGCGCTTCGTCCCACGCACGCGCACCGTCGCCGGTTCCGTCACTCGCGCGTCCGTAGCTCTCGCGGCGGTAGAGGTACGCGAGGCTCGTGCCCGCGACGATCGCGAAGCCGCGTCCTTCGGCGTCGATGCGCTGTGCGCGCCCGCCGATCAGCAGGGCCTCCGCCTCCACCTCGAACGCGCCACGGCCGTCGCCACGCGCAGCGCGGAAGCGTAGATCCGAGAGGGCCGCGTCGCGGAGCCAGCCGCGTCGCTCGGTGCCCGGGACGAGGTGCGCGGGGAAGCCGCCGAGCCGGAGGCGACCCGCGAGCTCGAACGTGCCGAAGGCCGCCTCGCGTGGCGCCTCGTCCGCCACGCGGCGCTCGGAGGACGAGCGCGCGACCGACGCCGACACCTCGAAGCGGCGAAAGACGCTGCACGCGCGGGGATCGGGATCGTCGCAGCCCGGCAAGAGCGCGTACCCGAACGCGTCGGTGCGGGCATCGCTCGGCGTGCGAACGCCGTCGACCGCGTGGTGAAACGCGTGGGCGGGACCGAAGAGCCACGCGAGCGCGCGGCGACCGCGTGACCCACCGTTCAGGGCGGTCTGGAGGTACGCGCCGAGGCGGTGGAGCGGCTCTCCGATCGCGAGGCCTGCGGTCGGTGTCGCGATCTGATCGTTGATGGACACACGCTCGCGGAACTCGAGCAGCCACTCCCACCCGAAGCTCGTGAGAAACGACGAGGCGAACGCCCAGCCGGAGTGCAGGCCGTTGCTGCGAGAGACACCGTAGAACGCGGAGCCGCTGAACGGGTGCCACACCCAGTTGATGCCGAACGCGTTGTTGTCGTAGCGAAAGGCGTCGCGATCGAAGCGCTGCGTCCACGACGTGTAGTCCCAGTCCGCGGTGTTGCGCTCCTTGTCGAGCCAGTACCAGACGGTGCCGACGGCGAGGAACGCCGACATCTCGACGAAGGTCCGGAGCCCCGGAAAGCGCGGACCGACTTCGTCCGAGCCAGAGCTCGGGTCCGTGGCGAGGTCCAAGTCCGCCGCGGTGACACGATCCGAGGCCGTCTCGGTCTCGGTCTCGGTCTCGGTCTGGGTCCCCGCCTGGGTCTCCGCCCCC
>ERZ761602.2269-NODE-2269-length-30862-cov-10.661246_pt1 | contig 30862 bp, 29 predicted proteins | sample MGYA00512165_ERZ761602 | MGnify/ENA primary metagenome ERZ761602 (study PRJEB28899, sample SAMN02445085) | bioreactor sludge metagenome | biome: EBPR sludge; isolation source: Thorneside wastewater treatment plant | place: Australia: Brisbane, Thorneside...
TCACGGCGTGGCTCGCGCCGGCCCTCCCGGCCGGGGGCTGAGCCCGGCGCCGCGCTCGCGGGCGGTCAGCGGAAGCCGGCAAGGTCGAGCATCTGCTGGACCTTCGCCTGGTTCATGCCGACGGCGCTGACCGGGATCAGGTCGGCCTTGAAGCTGCCGCCGGTCATGGCCTTCAGAGCCGGGTTGTCGAAGGTGACGCCCTTGGCGGCCGGCCACTCGTTGTTGCCGTTGGCGAAGTGCGCCTGCGCCGGCGGGCTGGCCAGGTACTCGAGGAAGCGCACCGCCGCCGGGACGTTCTTCGAGTGGCGTGCCACGGCGCCGCCGGCCACGTTGACGTGTGTGCCGGTGGTGGCCTGGTTCGGGAAGACGACGCCGATGCGCTCGACGACGGTCTTGTCCTCGGGCTTGTTCGAGCGCATCAGCCGGGCGAGGTAGTAGGTATTGGTCACCGCGATGGCGCACTCGCCGGCCGCGACCGCGCGTATCTGGTCGGTGTCGCCGCCCTTGGGCGCGCGGGCCATGTTGGCCACCAGGCCCTTGAGCCAGGCCTGCGTCTTCTCGGCGCCGTTGTGCTCGACCATCGAGCCGAACAGGCTCAGGTTGTACGGGTGCGAGCCGCTGCGGATGCACAGGCGGCCCTTGTGTTTCGGGTCGGCCAGTTCCTCGTAGGTGTCGACGTCCTCGCGCTTGACCGTGTTCTTGTCGTGGACGACGACGCGGGCGCGCGTGGACATGCCGAACCAGGCCGTGCCGCCGTCGGCGGTGGGCTTGCCGCGCAGGTGCGCGGGAATGGCCGTGTCCAGCGCCGCGGACTTCACCGGCAGGAACAGCCCGTCGGCCTCGGCGCGCCACAGCCGGGCGGCGTCGACGAGCAGCACGACGTCGGCCGGCGAGGAGGCGCCTTCGGCCTTCAGCCGCGCGAGGATGCCGGCGTCGTCGGCGTCGACGCGCTGGATGCGGATGCCCGTGGCCTTCGTGAAGCCCTCGTACAAGGCCTCATCGGTCGGGTAATGGCGCGCCGAGTACAGGTTCAGCACGGCCTGCTGCGCGGCCGCGCTGCCGGCAGCCAGTGACAGGCCGAGCATGACGGGCCAGCGCAGCCAGTGGCGGCGGGCGGGTGCGGTCCGGCTGGTCGCGGTCGGTTGGGCTTCGGGAGTGGATCGGTTCATGGCGAGGGTGCTGGGCGAGCGTCGAAAGGGATGGGATGTGAGGGGTGTCGGAGTTCAATATACCAAATACGAATCATTCCCATTAAGAATTGCCCAGCGAGCGACTCGGATGTTGGGCTCGCGCGACGCGGGCTTGCGCCGACGGCGAGGGCGCGGTCGCATAGCATCGCCCGATGGCATCGACGACCCCCATCGTGGACCTGGCGGCGCTGCGGCGCTGGATCGGCCGGCAGGAGAGCGACGAGGACCTGCTGGCCGTGCGCCACGCGCGGCTGATGGCCGCCACGGTTGCCCGGGATGGCGCCGAGCTGCAGCCCGGCGATGCGTTGCCGCCGCTGTGGCACTGGTTGTACTTCCTCAAGGCGCTGCCGCCGGCGCAGCTCGGGCGCGATGGTCATCCGGCTCGGGGAGGCTTCCTGCCGCCGGTGCCGCTGGCCAACCGCATGTGGGCCGGAGGGCGCGTGCGCTTCGATGCGCCGCTGCGCCTCGGGCAGGTGGTGCGCAAGGTCTCGACGATCGGTGCGGTCGAGCACAAGGTGGGGCGCAGCGGCGAACTCGTCTTCGTGACGGTCCGGCACGAGTTCTTCGGCCCCGAGGGCAGCTGTGCGCTGCACGAGGAACAGGACCTGGTCTTCCGCGATCCGCCCGAGGCCGGCGCGGCCGCCGAGCCCAGCGCGGCCGCCGAGGCGCTGCCGGAGCCCTCGTCCTCCGAATCCTGGCAGCCCGACAGCACCCAGCTGTTCCGCTACTCGGCGCTGAGCTTCAACGGCCATCGCATCCACTACGACGCCGACTACTGCCGCGACGTCGAGGGCTACGCGGGCCTGGTCGTCCACGGACCGCTGAGCGCGACGATGCTGGCCGACCTCGCGCAGCGCCACCTCGGCCGCCCGCTCGCGCACTTTGCCTACCGTGGCGTGCGGCCGGTCGTGGCCGGCGCCCCGATCGGCCTGCACCTGCGCCGCGAGGGGGCGGGTCTTGCGCTGTGGAGCACGCGGGCCGACGGCCGCGTCTCGATGCAGGCGCAGGCCGACTGACGCGGTCGCGGCCGTTGCCGGAGCCCCGATGACACCCCACCGCGCGACCGCGCTGATGCTGAACGTGGGACACGCGCTGGACCACATGTTCCTGCTGATCTTCGCGACCGCGGTGACGGCGATCGCCGCGGACTTCGGCGTCGCCCGCTGGGAGGACCTGATGCCCTACGGCGTCGCGGCCTTCGTCCTGTTCGGCATCGGCTCGCTGCCGGCGGGCCGGCTCGGCGACCTGTGGGGGCGACGGCCGATGATGATCGTCTTCTTCGTCGGCATCGGGATGAGCTCGATCGGCGTGTCCGCGGCGCAGTCGCCCTGGCAACTGGCGATCGCGCTCGCGCTGCTCGGCGCGTTCGCCTCGATCTACCACCCGGTGGGCATCCCGATGCTGCTGCAGAACGCCGCGAAACCCGGCCTGACGATCGGCATCAACGGCCTGGCCGGCAACCTGGGCCTGGCGCTGGCGGCCATCGTCACGGGCTTCTTCGTCAAGCACCTGGGCTGGCGCGCGGCCTTCGTCGTGCCCGGGGCGCTGAGCATCGCCTGCGGGCTGCTGTTCGCGTGGATCGCGCCTCGCGAGGCAGATGCCCCCGCCCGGCGCAAGGCGACGCAGACCATCGACACCGGCATCTCGCTGCCCCATCTGCTGGCCATCATGACGGTCGCGTCGACGGTCAGCGGGCTGGTGTTCAACTTCTCGACGAACGCCAACTACGAGATGCTCGCCGACCGGCTGCGCGACATCACGCGCGACCCGGCGCGGCTGGGCACGCTGCTGGCCGTCGTCTACGCGGTCGCGGCCTGCGCCCAGGTCATCGTCGGCCGGCTGATCGATCGCTTCCCGCTGAAGCCGCTGTACCTGTCGATCATCGCGACACAGGGCGCCCTGTTCGCGCTGTCGACGCAGGTCGGCGGTTGGGCCTTCCTGGTGCTGCAGTTGCTGTTCATGGCCTTCGTCTTCGGCGCGATCCCGTTCACCGACGCGATGATCGTGCGCTTCGTCGACGACCGGCTGCGATCGCGCGTCGCGGGGATGCGGCTCGCCGTGTCGCTGGGCGCGAGCTCGCTGGCGGTCTGGCTGATCGGACCGGTGGTCAAGCAGGCGGGCTTCGGCGCGCTGCTGTGGCTGATGGCCGGCTGCTCGTTGCTCAGCCTGCTGGTCGTCTCGCGGCTGCCGAGCGTGCGCAAGGCGGCGCCGGCGGCGGCCTGACGGGGCGGGGCGCGCCCACGAGCCGGAGCCGCCGGGTGCGCGGCTCAGCGCAGGCGCGCCGTGACGTAGCTCTGCAGCGTGCCCAGGTTCGTCGAGTTCCGCCGGCCCGCGATGGACCACAGGTCATCGCAGCGCGACATCGGCGTCTCCACGCCCCGCGGCAGACCGGTGATCGTCGCGCCGGGCGTGCGGCCGACCCGCCATCCACAGGCGTCGCAACGCACGCGCCAGCCGGCCAGGCGTTCTCTGGGGGGTTCGCGTTGCGCCGTCACTCCGGCTCCTTCGAGCCCGGGGCAGCCGCGCTGCTCGCTGCGCCAGATCCACCCCGCCGACGGGTCGCCGCCGCCGTTCGTCCTGCCAAGGCACCGTTCATCGCTCGCGTCGCGCGCTTCGTCGCGTGTCGCTGGCCGCAGGGACGGCCCCTCCCTACAGTGCGTCCATCGACAAAGCACCGGACCCACGAGGAGCCGCATCATGACGAACACCAGCCGCCTTCATCGCCTCGGTTCCCTGGCCATCGCCGCGCTGCTGACGCTGGGCATGCTGGTCAGCGTCGACGGCCTGGCGACCAGCGCGGTCTCGCCGACGCTGCTGGCCCGCGTGACCGCGTCCACGCAGGGCTGAACCGGGCCCGAGGCCGACGCCAGTGACGGGCGCGAGCGACAGGCGCCACCACGCGGCATTCAGCGACCCGGGCGGATCCGGGCGGCGCGGGCTGCCGTCGCCTTCGCGCGTCGACGCGCAGCCCGTCGTGCGCGCGGCGACGCTGGTCTTCCTGCGCCGCGAGCTGTTCGGCCAGCCCGAGGCGGATGCGGTGCTGGCGCGCGAGGCCTTGCTGCCCTTGCTGAGCGGTGGCGTGATCGACGATGTCGAGGTGCTGCACCGCTGAGCGGCGGTCGCGGCGAGCCGCTGTCGGCGTCGACCACGCCCGCCGCGAACCGGGTCAGGGGCGTCGCGGGCGTGCCGCGTCGCCAGCGGCCGCCCCGTGCCGGCCGCTGAAGTCGACGCTGCGCTCCAGCCGGGCGATCTCCCGCTGCAGTCCGGCCGCCACCGCTTCGCGGCGCGCGTCACCGAGCCGCGTCGACACGGCGGCAACGCTGATCGCGGCGATCGGATGGTGGGCCGGGAAGGCGACGCCCACGGCCGCGGTACCCGGGAAGACGGCGCCGTCGAGGAAGGCGTAGCCGCGCTCGCGTCCTTCCCGCACCGCGGCGCGCACGCGATCGGCGTCGAGCGTCGACAGGCGGGCGTAGCGGGATGCGTTGGCCTCGACGATCTCCTCGGCCTCGGCCGGCGGCAGCGCGCACAGGATGGCCAGGCCGCCGGCACCGATCCCCAGCGGGCGGCGGATGCCCACGTCGAGCGTCAGCGCCTTGATCGGGTAGTCGCCGAGCGAGCGCGCCGAGCAGATGGCCTCCAGCCCGCGCCGTTCGCTGAGGTAGACCGTGTCCTGCGTCTGCTCGGCGAGTGCCGACAGGGTGTCCTCGCAGCGCGCGGCGAGGTCCAGGCGCGGCCGCGCGAGCAGGCCGAGCTCGTGGAGCAGCGGGCCGGGCACGTACTTGCGCGTGACCGCGTGGCGCTCGACCATGCCCTCGAGCTCCAGTTGCTGGAGCATCCGGTAGCAGGTGGAGGTCGGCAGGTCCGTCGCGGCGCTGACGTCGCTCAGGCGCATCCCGCTGCGACCGCGCGAGGCCACGACGCGCAGCAGTCCCACGACACGCTCGATGCTCTGCGTGCCGCGGCGGACCGCGGGCCTGCCGGTGGCGGGCGGGCTCACGGGCGCCGCCGGTGCTCAGCGGCCGACCCGGCGCGGCGGCCCGGCCTCCCGGGGGTGGCCCGGCGACCGGTGCCGCACGGCGGGCGCGGGCCGCGCCGGTGCGCTGCCGATCGCCCCTGTAATTGCCACGATACGGGAAACCTGCGGGTTCGCCCGGGATCACGGGCTGCAGCCATGCTCTCCAATAGCGTCTCCAAGTTCTTCCCCGGTTTGCCACGAAGTGGAAATGTTAGCCGCCCGTGTCCCGCAGACGATGACCGAGAAGATCCTGGCGCGTGCCAGCGGTCGCGACCATGTCAGGCCCGGCGAGGACATCGAGGCCCGGCCCGACTTCGTCATCAGCTACGACTTCCCCGGCTACACCGACGTCTTCTTCCGCGAAGCGCGCGAGGAGTTCGGCGTCGAGCGTGTCTCCAGTCCGGAGCGCTTCGTGCTGTTCATCGACCACATGGTGCCGGCGGCCGCGCCGAAGGAGGAGGAACTGCACCGCGTCACGCGCGCCTGGGGCTCGGCGCAGGGCGTTCCGGTGCACGAGCGCAAGGGCATCGGGCACCAGGTCTCCGCGGAGCTCGGCTACGCGACGCCGGGGGCCTTCGTCGTCCACTTCGACGGCCACGTGAGCCAGCTGGGCGCCTTCGGGGTCTACGCCTTCGGCGCGCGCAAGGGCGTGCTCGAGGCCTACGTCTCCGAGACGCTGGCCTTGACGGTGCCGCCGACGGTCAGGGTCGTCGTCACCGGCACGCTGCAGCCGGGGGTGATGGCCCGCGACGTGTTCCACCACCTGGTGCGCGTGATGGGGCCGTCGTCCTGCGCCTTCAAGGCGGTCGAGCTGGCGGGCCCGGTGATCGACGCGATGAGCATCGAGGGCCGGCAGACGATCTGCGGCCAGGCGATGTTCCTCGGCGCGACCACGATGCTGATCGCCCCCGATGCGCGCACGCTGGAGTGGACGCGCGGCCGCTCCCGGCTGGACCTCGAGCCCGTGTGGCCCGATGCCGACGCCGCCTACGAACGCGTGGTGACGGTGGACGTCTCGTCGCTCGAGCCGATCGTCGTCGTGCCGCCCAGCCCCGCCAACACCCGTGACCTGAAGGACCACCTGGGTCTCCAGGTGCACACCGGCTATCTCGGCTCGTGCGCCAGCGGCCGGCTCGAGGACCTGCGCGCCGCGGCCACGGTGCTGCGCGGCCGCCAGGTCAAGCCCGGCTTCCAGCTGCACGTCGTGCCCACCTCGCAGACCATCATGGCGCAGGCCGCCCGCGAGGGGCTGCTGGAGACGCTGGTCGAGGCCGGCGCCTTCATCAGCTCGCCCACCTGCGACTACTGCTACGGCCGCATCGCGACGATGGCCGACGGCCAGCGTGCGGTGTCCACCGGCACGCTGAACACGCCCGGCCGCATGGGCAGCGTGGACAGCGAGATCTACATCTGCAACGCCGCCGTGGTGGCGGCGTCCGCCATCGAGGGGCGCATCGCCGATCCGCGGCCCTACCTGGGGGTCGCGTGATGGGCCTGCGCAACCTGCGCGGCCGGGTGGCCTGGGTCTTCGACGAGGACGACTTCGACATCGACCTGATCATCGGCATCCGCAACATCAAGATCACCGACGTCGACGAGCTCGCCAAGGTCGCGATGGCCGACCGGGCGCCGGGCTTCGCGGCCACGGTGCAGCGTGGCGACCTGCTCGTGGGCGGGCGCAACTTCGGCTACGGCCATCCGCACTACCCGGCGATGCGCGCGATGCGCCACCTGGGCATCGCCGGCGTCGTGGCCGAGTCCTTCTCGCCCGGCTTCTTCCGCGGCGAGATCGCCATGGGCTTCCCGCTGGTGACCTGTCCGGGCATCGTCGCGGCCGTGCAGCGCGGCGACGAGATCGAGGTCGACTGGGCGGCGGGCTGCGTGCGCCACCTGGGCCGGGGCCTGTCGCTTCCGCTGCAGCCGCTGGGGGCGGCCGAGCGCGAGACGCTGGAGGCCGGTGGCCTGATCCCGTACCTGAAGCGGCGCATCGGCCGCACGATAGGAGTCCAGTGAACGCGATCCGCCAGGCGCTGCGGCGCCGCGTCGACCGTGGCGACACCGTCTGGTTCGCCGGCGCGCAGGACGCGCTGTCGGCCCTGCTCGTCGAGCAGTCCGCGTTCGACGGCGTCTTCACCACCGGCTTCGGCATCTCGGCCTCGCTGCTCGGGCAGCCCGACATGGAGCTGTACACGCTGAGCGAGAACCTCGGTGTCGTCGATCATGTCGCCAACGTGGTGCGCAAGCCGCTCTTCGCCGATGCCGACACCGGCTACGGCAACGTGCTGAACGTGGCGCGCACCGTGCGCGCCTTCGAGAAGGCCGGCGTGGCGGCGCTGTCGATCGAGGACCAGGTGAGCCCGAAGCGCTGCCCGGCGGCGGCCTCGGCACCGGTCACGCTGCCGATCGCCGAGGCGGTCGGCAAGATCCGCGCGGCGGTCGATGCGCGCACCGACCCCGACCTGCTCATCGTCGCGCGCACCGACGTCCTCGATCCGCACGAGGCCCTCGAGCGCGCGGCGCGTTATGCCGAGGCGGGGGCCGACCTGATCCAGCCGATCTCGCGCACCTTCGGCTCGCACGAGGACCTGGTGCGGTTGCGCGAGGCCTGCGGCCGGCGGCTGTCGCTGCAGCTGATGGAGGGCACCTGGCTGGTGACCATGACACGCGCGCAGATCGAGCGCGTGGCGGCGTTCGCGACCTACCCGCTGGTCACGCTGATGAGCACCGTGCACGCCGTGCAGGCCAACCTGGCCGCTCTGGCGAGCCGTCGCGGCGAGCCGTTCGGCGACCTGCCGTGTGGCCGCACCACGATGGCCGACTTCAAGCAGCTGATCGGCTGGCAGGCGCTCGAGGAGCGGCAGGCGCACTACGAGATCGGCGCGTCTTCGGCCTGACGCGCGTTTCCCCGAACCCAATCAACCCGAGGAGAACCCCATGACCATCCACCGCCGCCTGGCCTTCGCCGCGATCGTCGGCTCCACCCTCGTCGCGGCCGTGCCGGTGCTCGCCCAGCCCGCCGGCGTGGCGGGCTATCCGAGCAAGCCGATCCGCATCATCGTGCCCTACCCGGCGGGCGGCGCCACCGACGTGGCCGCGCGGCTCGTCGCGCCGCGGTTGCAGGACGAGCTGAAGCAGAACGTCGTCGTCGAGAACCGTCCGGGGGCGAGCGGCAACCTCGGCATGGTCGCCGTGCTGCAGAGCCCGGCCGACGGCCACACGCTGGGCATGAGCCTGACGGGCATGCTGTCGATCAACCCGACCACCTATCGGCAGGCCGGGTTCACGGCGGCCGACTTCGCGCCGATCGCGCGCATCTCGCTGGCGCCGCTGGTCCTCGTCGTGCCGGCGGAGTCACCGTGGAGGTCGATGCAGGACCTGGTGGCGGCCGGCAAGGCGGCGGGCAAGGGCGGGCTGCCCTATGGCTCGACGGGTGCCGGCGGCATCTCGCACGTGGCCTCGGAACTCGTCAACGGCGCCGCCGACGGCAACTTCACGCACGTGCCGTACCGCGGTGGTGCACCGCTGGCGCAGGCGCTGATGGCCAACGAGGTGCGCTGGGGCCTGCTCGGCACGGCCGACGCGCGGGCGCAGATCCAGGGCGGCAAGCTCAAGGCGTTGGGCCAGCTGCGCGCCACTCGCTCGGAACTGTGGCCCGAGCTGCCGACGCTGACCGAGCAAGGCGTTCGCGGCGGGGTCGACTTCGACATGTGGTTCGGTCTCGTCGCCCCGGCCAAGACGCCGCCGGCGATCGTGCAGCTGCTGAACCAGAAGGTGGCGGCCATCGTCGCCGAACCCGAGTTCCGCCGCCGGCTCGCCGAGCTCGGTGGCGTGGCGCCGAGCACGGGCAACACGATCGAGGCGTTCAGGGAGGTGATCCAACGCGAGCTCGACGTGCTGCCGAAGAAGGCCAAGGAACTCGGCCTGCAGATGGACTGAGCCCGGACGCAGGACCGTCCACTGCGGACGGGCCTGCGCCTGGCTCAGGGCGGAGCGCGTCACGCGCGTGACGCCAGCCCGGACGCAGGACCGTCCACTGCGGACGGGCCTGCGCCTGGCTCAGGGCGGAGCGCGTGCTCCGTCGCCGCAGCGGCAACGAGGCAACTGCGCGGGCGCCTCACGGAGCCCGGAGCCCGGCCTGCACGCGGCACTGCAGCTCGTCGAAGCCGTCGACGACGAGGTCGTAGGCGCGGTTCGGGTGCGGGTCCGGCGGGCCGGCGGGTCCCCACTCGTGCGGGCGGCGCACGAAGGCCGTGCGCATCCCGGCGTCCTGCGCCGCGTTCAGGTCGAAGTTGTGGCAGGCCACCATCAGCACCTGCGATGGTGCGAGCCCGAGCCAGGCCGCGGCCGTGCGGTAGGCCTGCGCATGCGGCTTGTACACGCCGATCATCTGGCACGAGACGACGGCGTCCCAGGCGATGCCGTTGCGCCGCGAGACGTCGATCACCAGCGCGGTCGGCAGCATCGTGAACGAGACGACCGGCAGCCGGCCGCGAAGGGCGGCGAGCGCCGGCGGGAAGTCCGGCCACGCCCGCAGCCGGTGCCACCCCCGCCACAGCCAGTCACGCTGGCCGGCGTCCAGCGGCGGCAGGCCGAAAAGGGCCACGGTCTCGTCGAGCGTGCGCAGGTGGACGTCGTCCATGTCGAACGCGGGCTGCACCTGGCCGACGATGCCCTTCATCGTGCGCCGACGCCACTCGTTGACGAAGGCGTGGCGGTCCCGTGTCGTCGCCGACCAGGCCGGCAGCGCGGCCAGGTCGTCGACGATCGAGCCGTGCCAGTCGAGCACGGTGCCGCCGGTGTCGAAGGCGACGGCCCGGACGCCGGCGAGCGTCACGCACGCTCCTCGGGGAGGGATGTGGCGCCGAGCAGGCGGGAGACGGCGTCGCGGCAGCGCTGTCCGGCCGCGACGCCCAGTGCCGCCGCTGCATCGTTGGCGTGGCCGATCACGCCGTCGTCCAGGGTGCTGCGCGCGTCGCCGATGCGGGCGCTGGCATGCGAGACGGCACAGCACGCCAGGCCGGCGTCCTGCAGCAGCGCGAGGGCGGCGATGCCCGCGGCCTCACGCCCCACGCCCGCGTCGTTGAAGACCGACAGCAGCGGCCTCGCGGCGAGGGCATGGCGCGCGGCCGACACGCCGCCGTGCGAGCCGGTGACCGCGACGCAGCCGCGGTCCGACGGCCGCAGCTCGGTCACCGAGTCGATCACGCGCAGCACGGTGGCGGGGCCCATGCGGGTTTATAGCCCAGCCTCGCGGAGGCGGCTTGCAGGCCGGGACCGTGCCCCGCGGTCGATACTCCGGCCATGACCGAGGTCCACACCCTGCCCAACGGCGTGCGCGTCGCCCTGCTGCCCCGTCCGGCGTTGCGCACGGCGGTGGTCAGCGTCTTCGTGCGGGCCGGCAGCGTGCACGAGAGCCGCGTCGACAACGGCATCAGCCACGTGCTCGAGCACATGGCGTTCAAGGGCACCCGCACGCGCAGCGTGCACCGCGTCAACCTCGACGCCGAGCGGCTGGGCGCGGAGGTCAACGCGCACACCGACAAGGACCACACCGCCTACGAGATGCGCGGCCTGGCGGCCGACGCGCCGGCCTTCGTGACGATGCTGGGCGACATCGTGCGGCACGCCGCCTTCCCGGCCGACGAGCTCGAGCGCGAGCGCGAGGTGATCCTGCAGGAGGTCGCCGAGGTCGAGGACGACCCGGTCACGGTCGCCTACCACCTGTTCGACCACGCCTGCTGGGGCCTCCAGCCCGCCGCCTTGCCGGTGATCGGCCAGCGCAGCCGCATCGAGCGCTTCACGCGCGAGGACCTGGTGGCCTTCGTCGAGCGGCGCTACAGCGGAGCCAACCTGGTCGTCGCGGCGGCGGGCGGCATCGACGGCGACGCGGTCCTGCGGGCCGCGACGGCGGCCTTCGCTGACCTGCCCGCCGGCGTGCCGAACACCGTGGCGCCGCCGCTCTGGGCCGGCGGCCTGCGCAGCCGGCGCATGGACGCCGGCAGCCAGGTGCACCTGGTGATGGGCTTCCCGGTGCCGGCGCTGGCCGAGGACGACATGAGCGCCGAGGTGGCCGCGGCGGCCCTCGGCGACGGCATGAGCTCGCCGCTGCTGTCGGAGCTGCGCGAGAAGCGCGGCCTGGTCTACCACGCGACCTGCGCCAACGACCGCTTCGACGGCTTCGGGGCGCTGGCCATCGAGGCGTCGTTCGCGCCCGCGCGATTCGCCGAGGTGCTGCAGCAGGTGGCCGCGCTGCTGCGGGCACAGGCCGGGCGCACCGACGACGTGGATCTCGACCGGGCCCGTCACCAGGTCGTCGCGCGCCTGTGGCGCGACGACGAACGCATCGAGCAGGCCGCCGAACGCGCCGCCCGCGACCTGTTCACCGCCGGCCGCGTGCGCCCGGTCGAGGAACTCGTCGAACGCGTGCGGGCCGTGGATGCCGCCGCAGTGCACGAGGCCGTCTGCCGCATGCACGCTGCAGGTCCCGCGGTGGCCTTGACCGGGGCGTTGCCGCGGCATGCGGCGCAGACGGCCCGCGCGCTGCTGGGCCTCCAGGGCCGGGTCGCACCGGGGGCGTGATCCCCACGCGGCCGCTCTCGCGGGCCTCCGCCATGGGATGCCGTGGTCGCCGGCGCGAGGGCGGCGCGCCAGGCGTCCTGCATCGGGACTCGCCGGGATGGACAGCACCGGTGGCCGGGGCACACTGCGGCCGTCACCACAACGAGAGGAGGAGACCTTCATGACCGCGAGCTTGCGTGCGGCCGGCCTGGTGCTGGCAGCCACCCTGGGCGTTCTGGCGGGCTGCCAGACGCCGCCCCCGACCACGGCCGCCGAGGTGGGCGAGGTGCGGCCGGGCTCCGGCATCCTCAACGGGTACCTGGACCGCAAGCTGCTGCCCGACAGCCTGGCGCTGCTGCCCCGGCCGCCGGCTCCCGGCTCGGCCCAGGCTGCGGCCGACCTCGAGATCCACCGCGCCACGCGCGCGCTGCGCGGCTCGCCGCGCTGGCAGCTGGCGGCCCGGGACAACGAGCTGAAGTTCCCCGCGGCGGCCGAGAGCTTCTCCTGCGCGCTGGACCTGGACATCTCCGAGCAGGCCACGCCGCACCTGAACATGCTGCTGCGCCGCACCCTGGTCGACGCCGGGCTGGCGACCTACCGCGCGAAGGACACCTACAACCGCAAGCGGCCCTTCGTCGAGCTCGGCGAGAGCACCTGCGCGCCGCACGAGGAGGGCCGGCTGGCCAAGGACGGTTCGTATCCGTCGGGGCATGCGGCGCTGGGCTGGGCCTGGGGGCTGGTGCTGGCCGGCATCGCGCCGGAACGCGCCGACGCGCTCGTCCAGCGCGCCCATGCCTACGGCCAGAGCCGCGTGGTCTGCGGCGTGCACTGGCAGAGCGATGTCGACATGGGCCGCCTCGTCGGCGCCGCGGCGGTCGCCCGGCTGCAGTCCGACGCCACCTTCCGCGCGCAATCCGGGCGGGCGAAGGCCGAGATTGCCGCGGCGCGCGCCCAGGGCCGGAAGTCGACGCGCGACTGCCTGGCCGAGGCGGCGGCGCTGAAGTCCTGAGACGCGAGCGGCGGCCGCGGCGCCATGGGCGCGGCCGGCCGCCCAAGGGCGGCCGGTGCCGCCACCGGCCGTGGCGCGTCAGCGCTGGCGCACGTACTGTCCCGGCGCGTCGCCGAGCACGGCGTAGCCCTTGCGCGGTGCGCCGCTGGCCGGTGGCTTGATGCGGCCGCCCGAGTGCGCCGCCAGCCACTGCTGCCAGGCCGGCCACCAGGCCCCCTCGTGCCGCGTCGCGGCCTGCATCCAGTCGTCGGGCGCGAGGTGCGGGTCGGCCAGGCGGCGCGTCTTGATGCGGTAGTGGCGCTTGGGGTGGACCGGGCCGCAGACGATGCCGGCGTTGTGGCCGCCCGCCGTCAGCAGGAAGGTGAAGTCGTCCGAGCGCACGAGGTTGTCGACCTTGTAGACCGACTTCCAGGGCGCGACGTGGTCGGCCTCGGTGCCGACGACGAACATCGGCACGCGGATGTCCGACAGCCGCACCAGCGCGCCGCCGACCGGGAAGCGGTTGGTCGCCAGCTCGTTGTCGAGGTACAGGCGGTACAGGTACTCCGAGTGCATCTTCCAGGGCATGCGCGTGCCGTCGGCGTTCCACGCCATCAGGTCGATCATCCGGTCGCGCTGGCCCTTCAGGTAGTTGTTGACGATCGGCTGCCAGACCAGGTCCTGCGAGCGCAGCAGCGCGAAGGCGCCGCCCATCTGCCGGCTCTCGAGCACGCCCTTCTTGCTCATCGTGGCCTCGAGCATGGCCAGCTGGCTCGGGTTGATGAAGAACGCGAGCTCGCCCGGCTCGGAGAAGTCGGTCTGCGCGGCGAACATCGTGATCGACGCGAGCCGCTCGTCGCCCTCGCGGGCCAGCGCGGCCGCGCCGATGGCCAGCAGCGTGCCACCGATGCAGTAGCCCACCGCGTGGACCTTGCGCTTGGGCACGATCGCGCTCACCGCGTCGAGCGCGGCGCGGAAGCCCTTGTCGACATAGTCGTCCATGCCGACCTCGCGGTCCTTCTCGTCGGGGTTCTTCCACGAGATCATGAACACCGTGTGCCCCTGGTCGACGAGGTACTTGACCAGCGAGTTGCGCGGGCTGAGGTCGAGGATGTAGTACTTCATGATCCACGCCGGCACGATCAGCAGCGGCTCGGCGTGCGTCGTCGGCGTCGACGGCGCGTACTGGATCAGCTCGATCAGCTCGTTGCGGAAGACCACCTTGCCGGGCGTCACCGCGACGGTCTTGCCGACCTCGAAATCCTCGGTGCCGGCCGGCGCGCCGCCGTCCAGCGTGCGCTGCACGTCGTCGAGCCAGTTCTGCAGGCCGCGGGCCAGGTTCTGGCCCTTCTCGGCCTGCGTCAGCGCGAGCAGCTCGGGGTTGGAGGCGAGGTAGTTCGTCGGCGACGACGCGTCCAGCAGCATGCGCACCGCGAACTCGAGCAGCTGCGCGTGGTAGTCGGTGACACCCTCGACACCTCGGACCGCGTCCTTCAGCAGCGCCTCGTTGTTCTGGTAGGCACGCGCGTAGACGTTGAACGGGAACTTCGACCAGTCCGGCGCCGTGAAGCGGCGGTCCGGCTCACCCTCGACGCCTTCGGAGGGCGAGACCGGAGCCCCGCCCATGGCCCGCAGCGCGAAGGCCCAGGTGTCCTGGGCGCACTGCAGCGCGTGTGCCTGCAGCTCGTTCTGTTTGGCCGGTGCCTGGGCCAGGTGCATCAGCCAGTCGGCGAAAGCCGTCGAGAACGCCGTCGGCGCGAGGCCGGCGGTCATCTGGGCCACCTGGGCGCGGAACTCGCGGTCGAAGTCCTGCGTGCTCGGGCTGGGCTTGCAGTTGCGGGCCATGTCGTCTCACTCCTGTGGGAATCGTGGATGCGCCGGCTCGGAGGTCGTGGGACGTCCGGGTGCGGGCCGCCGGCACCCCGGGCCCGCTGCCTGGCCGGGACGGGCGACGAGCCCCGCGCCCGGCGACCCTCGGGGGGTCAGGCCGGTGCGTGCCAGCCGGCGTCGACCCACAGCTCGCCGCTGACCGCCGAGTTGGCGAGCATGAAGCAGATCGCCTCGGCGATCTCCTCCGGCCGGATCAGGCGGCCGAGCTGCGTGTAGGGCAGGATGTTCTTCGCGACGTAGTCGTCGCCCATCGACCGCACCATCGGCGTGTCGGTGAAGCCGGGGTGGATCAGGCTGCAGCGCACGCCGTGGAACATCGCCTCCTTCATGATCGTCGCGGCGGCGCCTTCCAGGCCCGCCTTGGTGCTCGCGTAGGAGATCTGCCCGCGGTTGCCCTGCGAGGATATCGAGCCGATGAACACCACCGAGCCCTGCATGCCCTCCTCGGGCATCCAGCGCTTGAAGCCGCGCGCCGCGCGGTCCTCGGCGATGCGGCCGATCATCTCCAGCGCCCAGTACACCGGCGCGATCAGGTTGACGTCGACCACCAGCTTGAACAGCTCGAGCGGGTAGATGCGCGCCTTGCCGCTGTTCTTGTCGACGCGCACCGCGAGGTCGTCGCGGGTGATCCCGGCCGCCGGCACGCACATCGACACGCGCCCGTGGCGGCGGCCGATGTCGTCGAAGACCGCGGCGCGGAATCGCTCGTCGGTCGTGTTGCCGTTGTAGGGGACGGCCACTTCGCGGCCGGCTTCGGCATTCAGTGTCGCGGCGACCTCGTCGACCGCGTCGTTCATGTCCACCAGCGCGACGGCGGCGACGCCGCGGTGCGCCATGGCCGCGGCAACGGCGCGGCCGATGCCGCTGGCTCCGCCGGTGATCACGGCAACCCGATTCGAGAATTCCATGGGGTCCCTCTCCAGCCCGTCGTGGGCGATGGCGTGACTGTAGAGGCTCGGGGCCTGCGCCCGGCTGACACGCGATGCCCGCTGCCGCGGCTTGTCGCGCCGGCTTGCGCTGGCGCAAACGCCCGCCGCTGGCCTACAGCTGCGCGAGCGGGATGCGCGCCGCGCGCTCGTCGGCGTCCAGCAGCGCGAGCAGCGCCCCGAGGTCCTGCTCGAGCCGCGCCAGCGTCTCGCGGTCCAGTCGTGCGAGGGCGGCAGGCAGCACACCGCTGAACGGTCCCGGCGCCTTCGCCAGGATGCGCCGCGCATCGGGGGTGACCTGCAACTGCGTGGCGCGGCGGTCGGCACCGTTGCGCTGCGACTCGAGGAGTCCCTGGGCGATCAGCGCGCGGACCAGGTTGCTCGCGGTGGTCTGGTGCACGTCCATCGCGCGGGCGAGGGCGCCGACGCCGATGCCCGGCTGGGCTTCCACGACGCTCAACGCCCACACCTGCGCGCCGCCGATGCCGGCACGTTTCTCGACCTGCCGGAAGTGCGTCTTCACCGCGTTGAAGATCAGCCGGAACCGGCGCAGCACGCGGGCGGACTGCTCGTCCGCCGGCGCCTCGGCGCTGACCGGCGCGCGCTCGGGGGACTCGGCGGGCCGGATCGTGCGGGGCATCCGCGGATGATAGGCCCCGGCTGCGCCGTCGCCGCGGGCTGCGGCGTCGCCGCGACACGGCCGAAGCGGTCGACCGTCGCCGCGCGGCAGGCGCGAGAATGCTCGTTCCGTATCCGCACCCGCGCCGCATTGCCCGGCCCCTCGCTGCCGCGACCCCGGGCCCGAGACGCCGTCCGCCTTCACGCCCCGACCGCCCCGACCGCCCCGACCGTCCCATGCGCTGGATCCGCCCGACGCTCGTCACCCTGCTGGTGCTGCTGGCCGCCGCTGCGGCAGCGCTCGCCGTCTACGCCTGGCAGGCGCTGCCGCGCCACGCCGGCGAGCTGCGGCTGGACGGCGCGAAAGCCGAGATCCGCATCGAGCGCGACGGGTACGGCATCCCGCGGATCGTCGCCGCGAACCTCCACGATGCCTGGTTCGGCCTGGGTGTCGTCCATGCGCAGGACCGGCTGTGGCAGATGGAGACGCACCGGCGCATCGGCGCCGGGCGCGTCGCCGAGCTGTTCGGGCCGGCCGCCGTGGACACCGACCGCTTCCTGCGCGCGCTGGGCGTGCGCCGCGCCGCGGCGGCCCAGCTCGCGCGGCTGCCCGCGGCCTCCCGCGAGGCACTGGACGCCTACACCGCCGGCGTCAACGCGGTGATCGGGCAGGCCATGGCGGCGCGGCCCCCGGAGTTCGTGATCCTCGGCGTGCAGCCCGAGCCCTGGGAGCCGGTCGACAGCCTGGCCTGGGCGATCATGATGGCCTGGGACCTGGGCGGCAACTGGAGCACCGAACTGCTGCGCCTGCGGCTGGCGTTGCGCCTGCCGGTCGAGCGCATCGAGCAGCTGCTGCCGCCCTATCCCGGCGAGGCCCCGTTGCGCACGGCCGACTACGCGGCGCTGTTCCGCTCGCTGCAGCTGGGCACCGACCAGCGCACCGCCGCCTGGTTCGAGCTGCCGGCGATCGCGCCGCCCTCGGGTGTCGAGGGCGTGGGCAGCAACAACTGGGTGCTCGCCGGCAGCCGCACGGCCAGCGGCCAGCCGCTGCTGGCCAACGATCCGCACCTGAAGCTGTCGACGCCGGCGCTGTGGTACTTCGCGCGTGTCGAGGCCCCGGGCCTGAAGGTGGCCGGGGCGACGATGCCCGGGCTGCCGCTGGTCGTGCTGGGCCAGAACGAGCACATCGCCTGGGGCTTCACGAACACCGGCCCGGACGTGCAGGACCTGTACCTCGAGCAGTTCGATCCGGCCGATGCGTCGCGGGTGCGCACGCCCGACGGCTGGACGGCCGTGACGAGCCAGACCGAGACCATCCGCGTGCGCGGCGCGGCGCCGGTGACGATGAACTACCGCCAGACCCGCCACGGCCCGCTGATCAGCGAGGCCGGCGTCGCCGACGACGTCGTCGGCACGGGTGCGCCGCGCATCGGGCTGGCCTTGCGCTGGACCGCGCTGGACGCCGACAACGACCCCATCGGCGCCGGGCTCGCGATGCAGACCGCCGGCAGCGTGCAGGCCTTCTTCGAGGCGACGCGCGGCTGGGTCGCGCCGATGCAGAACATGGTCGTCGCCGACCGCGACGGCCGCATCGGCATGGTCTCGCCGGGCCGAGTGCCGCTGCGCGGGCCGCAGCACGACCTGCGAGGCCTCGTGCCGGCACCCGGCTGGGACGCCCGCTACGACTGGGTCGGCTTCGTGCCGGCGGACGAGACGCCGCGCGTGCGCGATCCCGAGCGCGGCTGGATCGCCAGCGCGAACCAGCGCATCACCGCGGCGGGGTACCCGCACTTCCTGACCAGCGAGTGGGCGCTGCCGTACCGCCAGCTGCGCATCGAGCAGCTGCTCGAGTCCCGGCCGAGGCATTCGCTGGACGAACTGGCCGCGATGCAGGCCGACGTCCGGTCGCTGGCCGTGGAGCGCCTGCTGCCGCACCTGCTGGCCGCTCGTTCGCCGCACCCGCTGGCGGCCGACGCGCTCGCGCAGCTGAAGGGTTTCGACGGCACGATGGCCGCGGAGCGTGCCGCGCCGCTGATCTGGTGGGCCTGGCAGCGACAGTTGGTGCGCGGCATCTTCGCCGACGACATCGGCGAGGCGCTGTGGGACCGCAGCATGGCCACGCGCACGATGCAGGACGCGCTGGAGGCGGTGCTCGCGCGCGACGACGCGAGCTGGTGCGACGACCGCTCGACGCCGGCGGCGGAAAGCTGCGCGGCGCAGTCCGGCGCGGCGCTGACGCGGGCGCTGGACGAGCTGCAGGCACGCTGGGGCGGCGAGCTCGCGCGCTGGCAATGGGGCCGCGCGCACCAGGCGCGGTCGGAGCACCGGCCGTTCAGCCGCGTCAGGCCGCTCGCGCCGCTGTTCGAGCTGCGCACGCCCGTCGGCGGCGACACGCACACGGTGAACGTCTCGCGCGTCGGCCTGCGCCCCGACGGCACGACGGGCGAGCTGTACCTGAACGAACACGCGGCGAGCCTGCGCGCGCTGTACGACCTGGCCGACCCGTCGCAGTCGCGGGTGATGCACAGCACGGGCCAGAGCGGGCTGCCGTTCTCGCGCCGCTTCCGGGACTTCGTCGAGCCCTGGCGGGCGGTGCGCTACGTGCCCTTGTGGCCGCGCGGCGAACCCGCCGACGTGCTGCTCGTGCGGCCGCCGTCCTGATGCCCGGCGGCATGCCCGACCGATCCCGTCCACCCGAACCGGAGACCCGCGATGACGACGATCTCGATGTACCAGGCCAGCGCCCCGCGCCTGGCGAACACCCTGAGAAACCTCTCGGCGATCCTCGACAAGGCCGCTGCGCACGCCGCCGAGAAGAAGATCGACCCGGCCGTGCTGGTGCAGGCCCGGCTGTTCCCGGACATGCTGCCGTTCGCACGCCAGGTGATGATCGCCTGCGACAACGCCAAGGGCTGCGTCGCGCGCCTGGCCGGCATCGAGGTGCCGAAGCACGACGACGACCAGACGAGCTTCGACGAGCTGAAGGAGCGCATCGCGCGCACGCTGGCCTTCGTCGACTCGGTGCGCCCCGAGCAGGTCGACGGGTCCGAGGACCGCGACATCCAGCTGAAGCTCGGCGGCCGCGAGGTCCAGTTCAAGGGGCTGCAGTACCTGTGCGGCTTCGTGCTGCCCAACTTCTACTTCCACGTGACGACGGCCTACGCGATCCTGCGCCACAACGGCGTGCCGCTGGCCAAGGGCGACTACATCGGCACGCCCTGAGCGCATCGGCCCGAGCCGCCCGGGTGGCCGGGCCCGCCGCTCAGGCCTTGAAGTAGACGATCTGGTGTGTCACGGCGAGCAGCTCGCCGCTGGCACTCCACAGCTGCGCGGCCTGGTCGAAGAAGCCGTTGCGGAACTGGTGCGCGCGCGCGTGGCCGAGCACGTGGTCCGTGCCCACGCGCCCCAGCGCGGCCTCGTCGGCGTGGAAGTAGACCGTGAAGGTCACGGTGCCGATGGGCACCCACTCGGTGGGCCGGTGCACGAAGATGCGCGGGAAGAACACGTCGCACAAGGCGGCGAGCGAGGCGAAGTCCAGCGCGCGCGGCGGCTCGTCGCGTATCCACTGGAGGGACTCGGAGTCGCCCTGCGGCATGGCCTGGTCGCCGAAGCGCGGCATCGGCCCCTTGACGAAGCGCATGTCGTAGGCCGTGGTCCAGCGCACGCGGCCGATCGGCGGCGTGGCCTCGACCGAGGCCGCTGCCGGCACGGCGGGGAAGGGCGCCTCCAGCGCCGACCAGGTCTCGCGCCGCGTCGCGAGCACGGCCGAGCCGGTCGCGACGATCTCCTCGCCCTGCACGATGCGCATCTGCCAGTGTTGCGTCGAGCGGTTCGTCCGCGTGACCTCGGCGACGACCTCGAAGGCACCGTCGGCCATCGGCCCGGCGTAGTTGACGGTCAGCGCGATCGGCTCGCCCTGGCGTGCCGCGTGGCGCAGCACCGCCTGCAGCATCACGGCCGCGGTGATGCCGCCGAAGGGCCCGACCATGTTCGCGTAGGCCGCCGAGGTGTGGCCCCGTGCGCGATCCGGGGCCAGGGGCTCGAGCTGCAGGGCCTGGTCGAAGGGGTGCGGCGCCGAGCTCATCGGCGCCGCCGCCCGCGAGCCCTGCGGGGCAGCACCGCCGCCTCGAGCTCGGCCAGCGCGTCCACGGCATACACCGCCAGGCGCTGGATGCCCGGCACCGAGGTGTGGCAGGCCGTGAAGCCGAAGTTCATGAAGCCGGCGTAGCTCTCGCAGGTGATGTTCAGGGCCTGGCCATGCGTGACGATCGAGGCCGGGTAGATCGCGACGAGCTCGGCGCCGCGGAAGTACAGCGGTTTCTCGGGCCCCGGGACGTTGGAGATCGTGATGTTGAACATCGGCCGCGTGCGCCCGCCGATGCCGGTCAGCAGCGTGATGATCGTCGGCGCCATCAGCAGCATCGTGTACTGCAGCATCGCCTGGCGCGGCAGGCTCTGCACATGCGCCTTCGCGTGCTGCACCGAGGCGTGGATCGCGCGCAGCCGCTCGCCGGGCTCGTCGATGTCGGTGCCCAGCGTCGCGACGATGAAGCTGATCGCGTTGCCGGTGCCCTCGTCGTCCCTGGGTCGCACCGACACGGGGATGCCGGCGGTCAGCGGCTTGTCGGGCAGGCTCTCGCGTTCGTCGAGGAAGCGGCGCAGCGCGCCGCCGCAGATCGCCAGCACGACGTCGTTCAGCGTCGTGCCGGCCTCGCTGGCGACGGTGCGCAGCCGCTCCATCGGGAACTGTGCGGTCGCGAAGCGGCGCTTCTCGCGCACGCGGCCGTTCAGCACCGACAGCGGCGCGTCGAAGGGCACGGCCATGCCGTCGCCGGGGTCGCCGATGCGCTTGACGATCTTGCCGAAGGCGCTGACCAGCTGCGGCAGCGACCGTGCCTGGGCCGACAGGCCGTCGAGCGCGGCGGCGGTGACGTTGGCCATCGTCGGCGCCGGCGCGCGCTCGCGCCGGGGCTTCGCGTCGCTGCCGCTGGCCCAGAAGGGCGGCAGCGCGAGGCTCTTCTGCGGATCGCCCGACATCGCCTTCTGCAGCAGCTTCATGCCGCTGACGCCGTCGATCAGCGAGTGGTGCATCTTGACGAACATCGCGAAGCGGTCGCCGTCGAGGCCCTCGATCAGCGTGCACTCCCACGGCGGGCGGCTGAGGTCGAGCGGCGTGCTCTGCAGCCTGCCGACGAGCTCGCCGAGCTCGCGCTCGCCGCCCGGCCAGGGCAGCGCCGCGTGGCGCACGTGGTACTCCAGGTCGATCTCGTCGTCCTCCACCCAGACCGGCACCGGGTTCAGGGTCAGCGACGGGTACTTCAGGCGCCGGTTCCACGGCGCGGTGAACGTGCGGTGGCCCCGGAAGTCGGCCATCATGCGGCGCATGAAGTCGCGCGGCGCGTCGGGCGGCAGCCGGAACTGCAGCAGCCCGCCGACGTGGTTCGGGGTTGCGCGCGACTCGGTGACGATCCACGCGGTGTCCAGCGGGTTCAGCCGCGTGCCGGACGCCGCGCTCATCGGACGGCTCCGCGGGTGGCTGCGCACGCGCTGGGCGCCAGGCGCCGGTGGCGCGTGTTCATGCCGCCACCGTCTTGCGTGCGGCGGTCTTGCGTGCGGCCGGCTTGCGCGCGGCCCTCGCCGGGGCGGTGGCCTCGGCGGGCGGCGCGCCGGCGGCCTCGACCGCTGGGGCCCCTGTCGGGGCCTCGGGCGCGGTCGTGCGACGGCTGCGCTTGACCACCGGCTTGTCCGCCGTGCCTGGGGACTTGCGCTTCGGGCCCGTAGTGGCCTGGGCCGGCGCGGGCGATGCCGCTGCGCGTCGACGCGCCGGCTTCGGCACCGGCGCCTCGGCCCCAGCCGTGGCCGCCGGCTTCGCAGCCGCCTTGCGCGAGCCCTTCGCCTTGCCGGCGGCCTTGTCCCAGGTCAGCCGCGCCTTCTTCGCGAGCTTGACCACGCGGGCGATGTCCTCGTCGCTGTAGACGCCCTTGACGCCGGAGATCGCGGCCAGCTTCATGCCGTGTTTCAGGCCGAGCTTGTAGATCTCCTTGACCTTCTGCCACTCGGTGTCGCGGCCGATCGTGAAGACCTCGAAGCGGCCCTCCAGCGCGAGCACGATGGTCTCGGCCAGGCAGGCGTAGACGATGTTGTGCGGCAGCCCGATGCTCTTGAGGCCTTTGACCTTGCTCGGCAGCTCGATCTCGCCGGACTCGATGACCAGCACGTCGGGACGCTTGGCGACCTCCTCGGGCGGCAGGTCCAGCGGCCGGGCGACGTCGGTGATCACGCAGCCGGGCTTGACCTTGGTGATGTCGAGGATCTTCTTGCCCGCGCCCGAGGTCGAGGTGACGATCATGTCCATCTCGCCGAGCAGGCTGTCGTAGTCGGTCGAGCAGGTGACCTTGGCATTCGGCGTGTCCTCGAGGATCGAGGCCTTCAGCTCGTCGAGCTTCTTCATGTCGCGCCCGGCGATGACCACCTCGTCGAAGGCCATCGCCAGCAGCCGTGCGCTGACCGACCCGATCGAGCCGCTCGCGCCGATGACCATCGTCTTGGCCATCACCTTCTTGGTCTTCGGGTGCAGCTGCACCAGGCCCATGCGCCGCATCGCGTCGGCCGCGGCCCACAGCGCGCCGCTGGCCGAGTAGCTGTTGCCGGAGGTGATCGGCAGGCGCGAGCGCCGCGCGACCGTCACGCCGGCATCCCCGACGACCTTCGTGAAGGCGCCCAGGCCCATGATCTGCGCGCCCATCCGCTCGGCCATGCGCGACGCGGCGAGCAGGCGGCTGTAGGTGAACTCGGGGCTGCGCGCGAGCATCTCCTTGGGCGTGCCGCCGACGGTGATCAGCCAGCCCTCGGCCTCGGCGCCGCTGGGCGAGACGATGTTCTCCATCTTGCAGTAGACCATCGGCGGCATGTGCGCGGCGAGCGACTCGACCTGGTCCATGATGAACTTCGGCGTGCCCTTGGGGATCGGGAAGCCCTTGCGGATGTACTCCTGGCTCAGCGGGTGGATGACGAACGCGAAGCGGCGGATGTTGCGGAAGCGGCCGGTCGGGTGCAGGAGGCGCGGCTTGATGTCCAGCTCGTCGATGATCTCGGCGAAGTCGTCGTCGGAGACCTCCTCGTGCGGCTTGCCGATCGCCGCGAGGATCATCGCCTCGATGACGTTGACGCCGACGACACGCTCGAACAGCTGCGGCGACACGTCGATCACCAGGTTGACGTTGCACTGCTTGAAGAAGGCGAGCCGGTCGTCGTCGACTGCCGAGGTGATCAGCGTCTTGCCCGCCAGGTTGGAGGGCGTGCCGACCTCCTTGAGCTCGTGGAACGTGCCGACGATCACGTGGCTCTTCGCGACGGCCGAGGCGATCAGGTTGTTCTTGAAGCCGGTCAGCATCGACTCGAGCATCTCGCGCGTCTTGCCCGGCAGCACGACCTCCGTGCCCTTCGCGTAGAGCTCCAGCTGGGCCAGCGAGGTCAGCAGCTTGGGCGTGCCGGTCTGCGCCAGCGCATCGGCGAAGCTCAGGTTCGGCGTGTAGTCCGCCATCGCCTGCGCCATGTGGTAGTTGCGCATGCCCGAGAGGAAGAGCACGAGGTTGTTGTTGAAGTAGTTGCCGAGGTGGTTCTGCACGTGGCGGATCGCCCGCACCTGCAGCAGGCGGCGCAGCGTCGCGCCGGTGGTCGCCGGCACGCGCGTGACGACGTTGAGCAGCCGCCGCGTCTCCTTGTTGATCATCGTGTTCTGGCCGACGTGCCAGTGGTCGCCGATCTCGCCCAGGCCGATCGCGTCGGCACTGGCCTGCTGGCGGCGCATCAGCTCCCAGGCCTGGCCCATGTCGTTGTCCGCCCCGAAGCGCCGGACCTCGAAGCGTTCGCCGAGGAAGTCGGTTTCGAAACGGAAGTCCTGCTTGGACGGGCCGAGCGAGACGGTCACGACTTTTTTCATGGGTTCACCTGGGCAGCGTGGGATTCGGGTGCCATCGCAGCGGGCGCGCCATCACGGCGCCGGGCGACGGTTCGCCCCGATTGTCGCCACGAAGCGCGTGGCCGCCGCGCCGCCGGGGCAAGGTGTTTTCGCTAGGTGGCGGGCGCGGCCGCGAAGCCGGGCCAGGCATCGGCCGCCTCGAGAAAGCGGTCGAGCAAGGGTGTGCGCCGCCCGGCACGCCAGGCCAGCAGCAGGCGGCTGCGCGCGGCCTCGCCGCCGATCTGGCGGTGCACGATGCCGGCGATGCCGGCCTTGCGGTAGGTCTCGGGCAGGATCGAGATGCCCGCGCCCGCGGCGATCAGCGCGAGGATGGTGACACCTTCGCGCGCCTCCTGCACGACGCGCGGTGCGAACCCCGCCTGGCTGCACAGCCCGCTCACGTGATCGACGAGGCCGCAGCCGATCTCGCGCGGGAAGAGCACGAAGGTCTCGTCGGCGAGGTCGGCCACGCGCACCGGCGAGCGGCCGCCGGCCAGGCGGTGCGTCGACGGCAGCACCGCCAGCAGCCGGTCTTGCCAGATGACGCGCGTGCGGATGTCCGGGCCGGGCGCGAACTGGTGCGAGGGCCTGAGGAAGCCGACGTCGATGCGCCGGTCCGCGAGGGCCTGCAGCTGCGAGCCGGTGGACATCTGGCCGAGCACGACGCGCACGGCGGCATGGCGCTCGCGGAAGTCCTGGACGAAGCGCGGGAACGGGTCGAACATCGGCACCGATCCGGTGAACGCGATGCGGATCTCGCCGGCTTCTCCACGGGCCGCGCGGCGCACCTCGTCGCCGGCGTGGTCGACCTGCGCGAGGATCGTGCGTGCACGCTCGAGGAAGAGGCGGCCGGGCTCGGTCAGCCGCACGCTGCGGCGGGTGCGTTCGAGCAGCGTCGTGCCGAAGCCCTCCTCGAGCGCCTTGATCTGCTGGCTCAGCGGCGGCTGGCTCATGTGCAGGCGGCGCGCCGCTTGCGTGAAGTTGAGCTCCTCGGCGACGGCGACGAAGTAGCGCAGCTGGCGGATGTCCACGTTCATATGCGAATCGAATCAGTGGCGCGCGAAATATATATTGGACTCGCCCCTGGCCGGGTGCCAGCATAAGTCGGCGGTGAGGACCCCGGGCGGTCCGCCGCCGCACGCCCGGGACTTGCCGCCATGATCATCGACTGCCACGGCCACTACACGACTGCACCGAAGAGCCTGGAGGCCTGGCGCGACCGGCAGCTGCGTGCCCTCGAGGACGGTCGCCCGATGCCGACCGGGTCCGGGCCCGCGATCGCGGACGACGAGTTGCGCGAGAGCCTGGAGGGCGCCCAGTTGCGGCTGCAGCGCCAGCGGGGCACGGACCTGACGCTGTTCTCCCCGCGCGCGATGGCGATGGGCCACCACCTGGGCACGGCGGCCGCCAACCAGGCATGGGCGCGCGTGTGCAACGACCTCATCCACCGCATCTGCACGCTGTACCCGCGCAACTTCGCGCCGGTGTGCCAGTTGCCGCAGGCACCGGGCGTGTCGCCGGCGAATTGCGTCGCCGAGCTCGAGCGCTGTGTCGTCGAGCGCGGTTTCGTCGGCTGCAACCTGAGCCCCGATCCCTCGGGCGGCCACTGGAAGGACCCGCCGCTGACCGACCGCTGGTGGTACCCGCTGTACGAGAAGATGGTCGAACTCGACGTGCCGGCGATGGTGCACGTCAGCGCGAGCTGCAACCCCTGCTTCCACGCCACCGGTGCGCACTACCTGAACGCCGACACGACGGCCTTCATGCAGTTCCTCGCGTCCGACCTGTTCCGCGACTTCCCGACGCTGAAGTTCGTCATCCCGCACGGCGGCGGCGCGGTGCCGTACCACTGGGGGCGCTTCCGCGGCCTGGCGCAGGACCTGAAGCGCCCGCCGCTCGCGCAAGGCGTGCTGCGCAACGTGGTCTTCGACACCTGCGTCTATCACCAGGCGGGCATCGACCTGCTGCTGAAGGTCGTGCCGGTGGACAACATCCTGTTCGCCTCCGAGATGGTCGGCGCGGTGCGGGGCATCGATCCCGAGACCGGCCACCCCTTCGACGACACGCGCCGCTACATCGAGGCCGCGCCGGGCCTGGGCGACGAGGACCGGCGCAAGATCTTCGAAGGCAATGCCCGGCGCATCTACGGCCGGCTGAAGCTGCCGGCCTGAGGCCGCGCGGCACCACCCCGTCCACCACCCCGAGGAGACCCCCGACCATGCATGCCCTGATCCGGACGCTGACCCGCGCCGCGACGCTCGTCGCCGCCGCCTGCCTGGCCTTGGCCGCCGCGCCGGCGGCGATGGCCCAGGCCTACCCCGCCAAGCCGATCCGCATCCTCGTGGGCTTCGCCCCCGGCGGCGCGATGGACATCGTCGCGCGAGCGCTGGGCGACAAGATGGCCGCGGGGCTCGGTCAGCCGGTCGTCGTCGAGAACCGGCCGGGCGCCGCGAGCAACCTGGCGATCCGCCAGCTGATCGACAGCCCGCCCGACGGCTACACGCTGATGCTCGTGGCCAACGGCCTGAGCGCCAACCCGTTCCTCTACACCCAGCAGGCCTTCGACCCGGTCCGCGATGTCGTGCCGATCTCGCTGGTCGCGCGGCTGCCGGTCGTCATTGCCACCCAGGCGACCTCGGACCTGGTCTCGCTGCAGAAGCTCGTCGAGGCGTCGAAGGCGCGTCCCGGCAGCGTCAGCTACGGGACGCCCGGCAACGGCTCGACGCCGCATCTGGCGGTCGAGCTGTTCGCCCGCGCCGCCGGCGTGTCGCTGACGCACGTGCCCTACAAGGGCGGGGCGCCGGCGCTCAACGACCTGCTCGCGGGCCAGCTCCCGATGGTCGCCGTCAACGCGGTCGAGGTGCTGCCGCACGTCAGGGCGGGCAAGCTGCGCGTGCTCGCGGCGCTGAGCGCCGAGCGCGTCACGACGCTGCCCGCCGCGCCGACGATCGCCGAGTCCGGCTTCGCCGGGTTCGAGGCCTCGGTCTGGCACGCCTTCATCGCGCCGCGCGGCACGCCGGCACCCGTCGTCGAGCGGCTCAACGCCGAGATCCACAAGGCGCTGGCCGCCCCGGACGTGCGAGAGCGGCTGGCCAACCTGGGCGCCATCGTCTCGCCGTCGACGCCGCAGCAGCTCGGCACGCTGGTGCGCACCGAGCACGAGCGCTACGGCCGGCTGATCCGCGAGGCGGGCATCGTGGCCAATTGAGGCGCGGACGCGGCCGCGTCAGCGGTCGGCCTTGCGCCGCGCGCTGCCGGTCGCGGCTTCGCGGCCGGCGGCCCTGGCACGCGGGGCGGACTTGCGCGGCGCTGTCGCCTTGCGGGCTGCCCGCCGCGCCGGGGCTGCGGTGTCGCCCTCGCCGGCGCCCTTTGGCGGCAGCACCTTGCGGATCAGGGCTTCGCACTGCCCCTGTGTCAGGTAGCGCGGCACCGGGTATCCGGTGTGGGCCTCGTTCAGCGCGGCCTTGGCGAGGGCGGGGATGTCGGCTTCCTTCAGCGCGGCCAGGTGCTGCGGGATGCCCACCTCGCGGTTCAGCGCGATCACCGCGTCGAGGAACTTCTGCGCGGCCTCGTCGGGGTCGTCGTCCTCGGTGGCGACCTTGGCGCGCACCGCCATCTGCGCCATGCGGTCGACGATGGCCGGCATCGAGAACTCGAGCACGTGCGGCAGCATGATCGCGTTGGCCAGCCCGTGCGGCGTGTGGTAGCGGCCGCCGAACTGGTGCGCGATCGCGTGCACGTAGCCGACGTTGGCCCGCGTGAAGGCCAGGCCGGCATAGGTCGAGGCCAGCGACATCTTCTCGCGCGCCTGCAGGTTGCCGCCGTCGCGGCAGGCCACCGGCAGGTTCTCGAAGATCAGCCCGATGGCCGACAGGGCCAGGCCGTCGGTGGCCGGCGTGGCCCAGTTGCCGACGAAGGACTCCACCGCGTGGGTCAGCGCATCGATCCCGGTGGCCGCGGTGATGTGCGGCGGCAGCCCGGTCATCAGGTTCGGGTCGAGCGCGGCCATCTTCGGCACGATGCGCGTGTCGACGACGACGAGCTTGCTGTGGCGATCGGGGTCGGAGATCACCGCGGCGACCGTGACCTCCGAGCCGGTGCCGGCGGTCGTGGGCACCGCGTAGATGCCGATCGGGGTGTTCAGCCCCTTGAAGTAGCCGGCCAGCGAGCGCAGCGGCTTGTTCGGGTTGGCGATCGCCACGGCGATCACCTTGGCCGCGTCCATCGACGAGCCGCCGCCGAAAGCGACGATCGCGTCGCAGTCGTGCTCGCGGTAGAAGGCGATGCCGCGCTCGATCAGCGGGATCGGCGCATCCGGCGTGATCTCGTCGAAGACCACGAAGTCGGCGCCGCCGGCGGCCAGCGCGTCGGTCAGCGGCTTGAGCAGGCCGAGCTTCGAGATGACCGCGTCGGTGACGACCAGGATGCGGCGGTGGCCGAAGCCGGCGATCGCCTGGCCGAGCCTCGCGCTCGAGCCCGGCCCGACGAGCAGCGTGGGCTGCGGGATCGGCAGGTAGCGCGTCACCATGCCCACGCCCTTCATCAGAGCGCCCAGACCGGTCGCACGGGCACTCTCGGGAACGAAGTCGAACATCACGGCGGGTCTCCTGGGTGTGGGGTTGCGACGGACAGTCCCGGCATCAGCGGCCGACCGGCGCTGGCCGATTGTCGCCACGAAGTCGCGGCTGCGCCGCTCGCCCGGGCCGGGAGTGCTCTCTAGACCGCCGAAGCCCGGCCGGCGGGGTGAGACGTCCGTGCCGGCACGACCTGGCGACCGACGATGACCGGTGCCCGGCGCACCCTGCGCCGCGGCCGGCGAGGGGCCCCTCAGCGTACCAGCGCCACCGACTTCACCTGCACCCAGGCCGGGCTGCCCGGCTCGAGTGCCAGCTGGTCGAGTGCCCGACGCGTGACGCGAGCGAGCAGCAGCGTGCCGCCGCAGCGCACGCGCACCACTGCCTGCGAGGGATGCCCGTCGGGCGCGATGGTCTCGACCACGCCGCGGAAGTGGTTCTGGATGCTCGTCCGGCTCGGCTCGGCCGTGGCCAGGCTGACGTCGCGGGCCAGCACGCGCAGCCGCACCGCGTGGCCGAGCGGCAGGCCGTCGTCGCGCATCCAGAAGTCGCCGCCGTCCACCGCCACGCGCGCGAGCCGCCAGCGCTCACTGCGTTCGGCGATCGTGCCCTGCAGCAGCGCACCGGCCTCGTCGGCGGGCAACACCGGGCTGTCGACCGCCGCCAGCACCTCCTGCACCGGCCCGCTGGCGCGGACCTCGCCGCGCTCGAGCACCACCAGGTGGTCGGCCAGCCGGGAGAGCTCGTCGACCGAGTGCGTCACGTACAGCATCGGCAGCCGCAGTTCGTCGTGCAGCCGCTCGAGCCACGGCAGCACCTCCAGCCGCCGGGCCACGTCCAGCGCCGCCATCGGCTCGTCGAGCAGCAGCAGCCGCGGTTCGGTGGCCAGCGCGCGGGCGATCGCCACGCGCTGGCGTTCGCCGCCGGACAGCTGGGACGGGCGCCGGTCGAGCAGGTGGCCGATGCCCAGCAGCTCGATCGCCGCGTCCAGCGTGCGCGCGGAGCGCGCGCTGCGCGAGCGTGTCGTGCCGTAGCGCAGGTTGCCGCGCACGTCGAGGTGGTCGAAGAGGCTGGCCTCCTGGAAGACGTAGCCGAGTGCGCGCCGGTGGGTCGGCACGAAGATGCCGGCCGCGTCGTCCTGCCAGGTCTCGTCGGCGACGAGCACGCGGCCGGGCCGCGCGCGCTCGAGCCCGGCCACGCAGCGCAGCACGCTGGTCTTGCCCGATCCCGAGGGCCCGAAGAGCACGCTGATGCCCTGCGCGGGCAGCCGCAGGTCGACCCGCAGCTCGAAGTCGGCCCGCGGCAGCGCCAGCGCGACCTGCAGCGTGTCGCTCACGGCAGCACGCGTCCCGCGGAGCGCCGCACCCAGGCCAGCGCGAGCAGCACGACGAAGGAGAAGGCCAGCATGCCGCCGGCCAGCAGGTGGGCCTGCGCGTACTCCATCGCCTCGACATGGCCGTAGATCAGCGTGGAGACCACGCGCGTCTGCCCGGGGATGTTGCCGCCGATCATCAGCACGACACCGAACTCGCCCACCGTGTGGGCGAAGGCGAGGATCGCCGCCGTGACCAGGCCGCCGCGCGCCTGCGGCAGCGCGACGGTGAAGAAGGCATCGAGCGGGTGGGCGCGCAGCGTCGCCGCGACCTCGAGCGGCCGCGAGCCGATCGACTCGAAGGCGTTCTGGATCGGCTGCACCGCGAAGGGCAGCGAGAAGACGATCGAGCCGAGCAGCAGCCCGCCGAAGGTGAACGACAGCACGCCCCAGCCCAGCGCCTGGGTCAGCTGCCCGAGCGGGCCGTCGGGCCCCATCGCGACCAGCAGGTAGAAGCCGAGCACCGTCGGCGGCAGCACCAGCGGCAGCGTCACGAGCGCGCCCACCGGCGCGCGCCAGCGCGAGCGCGTGTGGGCGAGCCACCAGGCCAGCGGCGTGGCGAGCACGAGCAGCGCCAGCGTGGTCAGCGTGGCCAGCAGCAGCGTCAGGCGGATCGCCTGCAGCGCCTCGGCGCCCAGTTCAAAAGGTGTAGCCATGGCCGAGGATGATCGTGCGGGCCTTGTCGCCGCGCAGGTACTGCAGCAGGCCAGTGGCGGCCGGATTGTCCCTGCCGCGGACCAGCAGCAGCGCGTCCTGGCGGATCGGCTC